>Ga0070706_100003720_pt1 | contig 14916 bp, 27 predicted proteins | sample KBSK5501metaG_FD_65476 | JGI IMG/M metagenome (GOLD analysis project Ga0070706, IMG submission 65476) | Corn, switchgrass and miscanthus rhizosphere microbial communities from Kellogg Biological Station, Michigan, USA - KBS K5-50-1 metaG | ecosystem: Host-associated > Plants > Roots >...
AGGGCGGCCAAGCCCAAGGCCGCGACCGAGGACGGCGAGGAGGCCGCGGCCAAGCCGGCCAGGGCGGCCAAGCCCAAGGCCGCCGCTGAGGACGCCGACGACGGAGACGCTGACGAGCCCGCGGCCAAGCCAGCCAAGGCACCCGCCAGCCGGGCGCGCAAGACCGCTTCGGCCAGTGCCACGGAATCCGCTGACGACGCGGAAGGCGATGCGGCACCGTCGGTCGTTAAGCAGCGAAGTTCTGGAACCTCTCGTAAGTCTGCTTCCTCCGGTAGCGGCGCGGCGCAGAAGGAGGAGCAGGAGTGAGCAAGATCGCTGATCCGCGGGATGTCCTGATCAAGCCGGTGATCTCGGAGAAGAGCTACCGGCTCGTGGACGACGGCAAGTACACCTTCCTGGTCGCCCCCGATGCCAACAAGACCCAGATCAGGCAGGCGGTCGAGCATGTCTTCCGGGTCAAGGTGACCGGCGTCAACACGATCAACCGGCCGGGCAAGCGCCGCCGCACCCGGTACGGCTGGGGCAAGCGCCCCGACACCAAGCGGGCCATCGTGACGCTGGCGGCGGGCGAGCGGATCGACGTCTTTGGCGGGCCGGTCGCCTAGGCCGCGAACACGACAGGAGCTTGAACAGACATGGCCATCCGCAAGTACAAGCCGACTACCCCGGGCAGGCGGGGCGCGAGCGGCCCGGACTTCGCCGAGATCACTCGCGGCGAGCCGGAGAAGTCGCTCGTCCGCCCGCTGCACTCCCGGGGCGGGCGGAATGTGCACGGCCGGATCACCGCCCGGCACCAGGGCGCCGGTCACAAGCGCGCCTACCGGCTGATCGACTTCCGCCGCGCGGACAAGGACGGCGTGCCCGCCAAGGTGGCGCACGTGGAGTACGACCCGAACCGCACCTCGCGGATCGCGCTGCTGCACTACGCCGACGGCGAGAAGCGCTACATCCTGTGCCCGCAGGGCCTGCGGCCGGGGGACCGGGTGGAGAACGGCCCGAGCGCCGACATCCGCCCGGGGAACTGCCTGCCGCTGCGCAACATCCCGACCGGCACCTTGGTGCACGCCATCGAGTTGCGGCCCGGCGGCGGCGCCAAGATCGCCAGGTCGGCCGGTTCCGGTGTGCAGCTGCTCGCGAAGGAAAGCGGGTACGCCCAGCTCCGGATGCCCTCGGGCGAGATCCGGCGGGTGGACGCGAACTGCCGCGCCACCGTGGGCGAGGTCGGGAACTCCGAGCAGGGCAACATCAAGCTCGGCAAGGCCGGCCGCAACCGGTGGAAGGGCAAGCGGCCCTCGGTGCGCGGCGTGGCCATGAACCCGGTCGACCACCCGCTCGGCGGCGGTGAGGGCAAGAGCTCCGGCGGGCGCCACCCGGTCAGCCCGTGGGGCAAGCCGGAAGGCCGGACCCGGGCCGATCACAAGCCAAGCGACCGGATGATCATCCGCAGGCGCAGCAAGAAGAAGCGGTAGGAGCACCTGATAATGCCTCGTAGCCTGAAGAAAGGCCCCTTTGTGGACGACCACCTGCTGAAGAAGGTGGACGGCCAGAACGACAAGGGGACGCGGAACGTCATCAAGACGTGGTCTCGCCGCTCCATGATCGTCCCGGCCATGCTGGGGCACACGATCGCGGTGCACGACGGCCGCAAGCACGTCCCGGTGTTCATCACCGAGGCGATGGTCGGTCACAAGCTGGGGGAGTTCGCCCCCACCCGCACGTTCCGTAGCCATGTCAGGGATGACCGCCGGAGCCGGCGCTAGGCACGCCTGCCCGGACAGAGACTGGAGAAGAAGACGATGGAGGCTAGGGCGATGGCGCGGTACGTCCGCGTGACGCCGCGCAAGGCCCGCCGGGTAGTGGACATGATCCGCGGCATGCCCGCCGAGGAGGCGCAGGCCGTCCTCTCGTTCGCGCCCCAGGCGGCCAGCGCGCCGGTGCGCAAGGTGCTGGCGAGTGCCGTCGCGAACGCCGGGCAGGCCGGTTCCCACGACCCGAGCGCGCTGGTCATCAGCCGTGCCTGGGTGGACGAAGGGCCCACGCTCAAGCGGTTCCGCCCCCGCGCCCAGGGCCGTGGCTACCGGATCCTCAAGCGGACCAGCCACATCACCGTCATCGTCTCCGACGAGCAGAGCACCGCCAACAACCGAGGAGGGACCCGCTAGTGGGGCAGAAGGTGAACCCGCACGGGTTCCGGCTAGGTATCACCACCGACTTCAAGAGCCGGTGGTACGCCGACAAGCTGTACAAGGACTACGTCGCGGAAGACGTGGCGATCCGGCGCATGCTGCAGCGCGGCATGGAGCGCGCGGGCATCTCCAAGGTCGAGATCGAGCGGACCAGGGACCGGGTGCGGGTGGACATCCACACCGCGCGGCCCGGCATCGTCATCGGCCGGCGCGGCGCCGAAGCCGACCGGATCCGCAGCGACCTGGAGAAGCTCACCAGCAAGCAGATCCAGCTCAACATCCTCGAGGTGAAGAACCCCGAGGCGGACGCCCAGCTTGTCGCGCAGGGCGTGGCCGAGCAGCTGTCCAGCCGGGTGTCGTTCCGCCGGGCCATGCGCAAGGCCATGCAGACGGCCATGAAGGGCGGGGCCAAGGGCATCCGGGTGCAGTGCTCGGGCCGGCTCGGCGGCGCCGAAATGTCACGGTCGGAGTTCTACCGTGAGGGCCGCGTGCCGCTGCACACCCTGCGCGCCGACATCGACTACGGCTTCTACGAGGCGCGGACGACGTTCGGCAGGATCGGGGTCAAGGTGTGGATCTACCGGGGCGACGCGCCGTCCACCCGGGCCGAGCGCGAGGCCCTCGCGGCGGCGCTCCGGGCGGGAGGCCAGCGCCGTGACCGGGACTCCGGCCGCCCGGACAGGGACCGCCCGCCGTCCCGGCGCCGCCGCGGCGGCGAGGGGCCCGGGCCCGACGACGGAGCCGCGCGTTCCGCCGCCCCCGCCGAGGTTGCGGCCGGTGCGGGCGAGGAGGGCTGAGGAATGCTCATCCCGCGCAGGACCAAGCACCGCAAGCAGCACCGGCCGGACCGGCACGGCAAGGCCACCGGCGGCACCAGCGTGTCGTTCGGCGAGTACGGCATCCAGGCGCTGGAACACGCCTACGTGTCCAACCGGCAGATCGAGGCCGCTCGTATCGCGATGACCCGGCACATCCGGCGTGGCGGGAAGGTGTGGATCAACATCTACCCGGACCGCCCGCTGACCAAGAAGCCCGCGGAGACCCGGATGGGCTCGGGCAAGGGCTCGCCGGAGTGGTGGGTCGCCAACGTCAAGCCCGGGCGGGTCATGTTCGAGCTGTCCGGTGTGTCGGAGCAGGTGGCCCGGGAGGCCCTCCGCCGGGCCATGCACAAGCTCCCGATGAAATGCAAATTCGTGACGCGCGAAGCCGGGAGTGAGGGCTGATGGCTAAGGGCTTGACCGCCGTCGATCTGCGGAACGCGACCGAGGACGAGCTGGACAGCAGGCTGGCCGAGGCCAAGCTCGAGCTGTTCAACCTCCGGTTCCAGGCCGCCACCGGCCAGCTGGAGAACCACGGGCGGCTGCACGCCGTGCGCAAGGAGATCGCGCGCATCTACACGGTGAAGCGAGAGCGTGAACTCGGCATCGTGACCGTGGCCGACGAGGTGGAGGAAGACAGTGAGTGACGCCAAGACAGTGCCCGCTGCCAAGGAGGGCGGGTCCGCCCGCGGGTACCGCAAGATCCGGGAGGGCCTCGTCATCAGCGACAAGATGGACAAGACCGTCGTGGTCGAGGTCGAGGACCGGGTGAAGCACCCCAAGTACGCCAAGGTCATCCGCCGCACCAAGAAGTACAAGGCCCACGACGCCGAGAACGCCTGTGGCCAGGGCGACCGGGTCCGGCTCATGGAGACGCGCCCGCTGTCGGCCACCAAGCGCTGGCGGGTCACCGAGATCCTGGAGAAGGCCAAGTAAGCACCTGGGGACGCGCCCCGGGACCACCCCACATCGCAGGCGGCCACTAAGGCCAGCGTCGCAGAAGCAGGAGTTGACGTGATCCAGCAGGAGTCGCGGCTCAAGGTCGCCGACAACACCGGAGCCAAGGAGATCTTGTGCATCCGCGTGCTCGGCGGCTCCAGCCGGCGATACGCGGGCATTGGCGATGTCATCGTGGCCACCGTGAAGGACGCCCTGCCCGGGGCGGCGGTGCGCAAGGGTGACGTCGTCAAGGCGGTGGTGGTGCGTACCCGCAAGGAGCGCCGCCGGGGTGATGGCTCCTATATCCGTTTCGATGAGAACGCGGCCGTCCTGATCCGGGACGGCGGGGACCCGCGCGGCACCCGCATCTTCGGCCCCGTCGGGCGTGAACTGCGGGAGAAGCGGTTCATGCGGATCATCTCGCTCGCGCCGGAGGTGCTCTAGATGGCGAAGAAGGCCAAGCCGGCCGCGAAGGGTAAGGCAGCCGGGATGAAGATCAAGAAGGGCGACGACGTGATCGTCATCGCCGGCCGCGACCGCGGCCGCGAGGGCAAGGTCATCGTCGCCTACCCCGACCAGCAGCGGGTCCTGGTCCACGGCGTGAACGTGATCCGCAAGAACAAGAAGGTCAACTTCCAGGGGGCCAGGGGCGCCAAGGAGGGCGGCATCGTCACCCAGGAAGCCCCGATCCACGTGAGCAACGTGGCGCTGGTCCACCCGGACACCAAGAAGGCGGTCCGGGCCGGTTACCGGCTCGACGACGACGCCAACAAGACCCGGGTTGCCCGCCCGGACGGTAAGGAAATCTGATGTCAGCCACGACGACCGAGCAGAGCACCCCAGAGCGGGGGCGGGCGCAGGCCGGGGGCGGGCGCGAAGCGCGGGAGCGGGACAACCAGAGCGCGGGGGCGGGACAAGCAGAGCGCGTGCCGCCGCGCCTGAAGGAGCGCTACCACGCCGAGATCGCCCCGGCGCTGCGCGAGGAGTTCAAGTACGCCAACGTGATGCAGGTCCCCGCCCTGGTGAAGATCTCAGTCAACATGGGCGTGGGGGACGCCGCGCGGGACGCCAAGCTCATCGACGGCGCGGTGAAGGACCTGGCCATCATCACCGGGCAAAAGCCCGCGGTGGCCCGGGCCAAGAAGTCCATCGCCCAGTTCAAGCTCCGGGAGGGGATGCCGATCGGCGCGCACGTGACGCTGCGCGGCGACCGGATGTGGGAGTTCCTCGACCGCCTGCTCACCCTCGCGCTGCCGCGGATCCGGGACTTCCGCGGGCTGTCCGACCGGCAGTTCGACGGCCGGGGCAACTACACCTTCGGCCTCACCGAGCAGCTGATGTTCCACGAGATCAACCCGGACCAGGTGGACCGCCAGCGCGGCATGGACGTGACTGTGGTCACGACGGCCACCACCGATAACGAGGGCCGCGCGCTGCTGCGCCGGCTCGGATTCCCGTTCAAGGAGAACTGACCCAGTGGCGAAGAAGTCGCTGATCGCCAAGGCGAAGCGGAAGCCCAAGTTCGCGGTGCGCGCCTACACCAGGTGCGTGCGCTGCGGGCGCCCGCGTGCGGTGTACCGGAGGTTCGGGCTGTGCCGGATCTGCTTCCGCACCATGGCCCACCGCGGCGAACTGCCTGGCATCACCAAATCGAGCTGGTAACCACATCGGCACCAGCTGAGAACCTGGGCGCGCGCCCGCCGCGTGCCCGCCGACCGAACTGGGCGCCACCGGCGCCCACCGACCACGCCGAAGGTCCCGCAGGGGAAACCGCGGTGAGGAGGGCCATCAGGCCATGACGATGACGGACCCGATCGCAGACATGCTGACCCGTCTGCGTAACGCTAACGCGGCATACCAGGACTCGGTGAGCATGCCGTATTCCAAGATCAAGGCTCACCTCGCGGAGATCCTCCAGCGGGAGGGGTACATCGGCGGCTTCGAAGTCCGCGACGCCGAGGTTGGCAAGAACCTGGTGGTCTCGCTCAAGTACGGCCCGTCGCGTGAGCGCTCGATCGCCGGGCTCAAGCGCGTGTCCAAGCCGGGCCTGCGGGTGTACGCAAAGAAGGACAACCTGCCCCGGGTGCTCGGCGGACTGGGCGTAGCCATCATCTCCACCTCGGGTGGGCTGATGACCGACAAGCAGGCCGTCCGGCGCGGCGTGGGCGGGGAAGTCCTCGCCTTCGTGTGGTGAGGAGAGCTTAGATGTCACGAATCGGACGGCTTCCGGTAGCGATCCCGGCGGGCGTCGATGTCACGATCAACGGGCGCGAGGTGTCCGTTCGCGGGCCCAAGGGCCAGCTCTCGCTCGAGGTCGCCGAGCCCATCGAGGTCGCGCAGGCGGACGGCGTTATCAACGTGACCAGGCCGAACGACGAGGGCCCGGTCCGCGCCCTGCACGGGCTGTCGCGCACCCTGGTCGCCAACATGGTGACCGGCGTGACCGAGGGATACCGCAAGACCCTGGAGATCGTCGGGGTCGGTTACCGGGTCCAGGCCAAGGACAGCGGGGTGGAGTTCTCCCTCGGCTACAGCCACCCGGTGCCGGTCACCCCGCCGGACGGGGTCACGCTGCGGGTCGAGACCCCCACCAGGCTCGTCGTCGAGGGGATCGACAAGCAGCAGGTCGGCGAGGTCGCCGCGAAGATTCGCAAGCTCCGCAAGCCCGACCCGTACAAGGGCAAGGGCGTGCGTTACGCCGGCGAGCAGATCCGCCGCAAGGTCGGGAAGGCTGGGAAGTAGGACATGGCTGTCACCACCAAGAGCAGGGGACGCGGGAAGGCCGGCGCCCGCGCGTCCGCGCGGACGCGGCGTCACCTGCGCGTGCGCAAGAAGGTCACCGGCAGCGCGGCCCGGCCGCGGCTGGCCGTGAACAGGTCCGCCCGGCACATCTTTGCCCAGCTGGTGGACGACGGCGCGGGCCGCACGCTCGCCGCGGCGTCTACCCTGGATCCGGACATACGGGCCGCGAAGGGCGACAAGAAGGCCCGGGCGCACCAGGTCGGCCAGTTGCTGGCCAGCCGCGCCCGTGCGGCGGGGATCAGCGCCGCCGTCTTCGACCGGGGTGGCTACGCCTACCACGGCCGGGTGGCCGCACTCGCCGACGGTGCCCGCGAAGGCGGGCTATCGCTGTGACGAGCACCGTACAGGCATGGATCAACCCCCTCGCGGCGTCAGCCGCACCGGGGGGTTCCGGGCCATGGGGTCCGGGGGCTTGCCCCCGGGGTGAAAGAGTGCCTCCCCGGGCCAACACTGGAAAGGAATTGTGATGGCAGCACCGCGACGCGGTGGCGGTGGGGAGCGGCGGGAGCGTCGTGACGACCGCCGTGGCGGGGCCGACAAGGGCCCTGCATATCTCGAGCGAGTAGTGACCATCAACCGGGTGGCCAAGGTGGTCCAGGGCGGCCGCCGGTTCAGCTTCACCGCCCTGGTGGTGGTCGGCGACGGCAACGGCATGGTCGGTGTCGGGTACGGGAAGGCCAAGGAGGTGCCCGCGGCCATCGCCAAGGGCGTCGAGGCGGCCAAGAAGAGCTTCTTCCGCGTCCCGCGCATCGGCGGCACGATCCCGCACACCGTGCAGGGTGAGGCCGCGGCCGGCGTGGTACTGCTCAAGCCCGCCAGCCCCGGTACCGGTGTCATCGCCGGCGGCCCGGTGCGCGCCGTGCTGGAGTGCGCGGGCGTGCACGACGTGCTGTCCCGGTCGCTCGGCTCCTCCAACGCGATCAACGTCGTCCACGCGACCGTCGCGGCGCTCAAGGGGCTGAGCCGCCCCGAGGAGATCGCCGCCCGGCGCGGCCTGCCGATCGAGGACGTGGCGCCCGCGGCCATGCTGCGCGCCCGCGCGGCGGCGGCGGCCGCCAGCGCCGCGGCCGGCACGAACTGAGCGGGGCGGGCCGATGACGCAACTGAGGGTTACCCAGACCAAGTCCAAGATCGGCGGCACCAGCCAGCAGCGGGACTCGCTGCGGTCGCTGGGGCTGAAGCGGATCGGTGACGTGGTCGTCAAGGACGACAAGCCCGAGTTCCGGGGCATGATTCGGGCGGTGCGCCACCTGGTCACCGTCGAGGAGGTGGACTGACCATGGCAGGCGAGGGACAGCCGAAGGCCGGCGCGGCCGGCTTGCGGCTCCACCACCTGCGCCCGGCGCCAGGCGCGCGCAAGGCGCGCACCCGGGTGGGCCGGGGTGAGGCATCCAAGGGCAAGACGGCCGGCCGCGGCACCAAGGGCACCAAGGCCAGGGGCCAGGTGCCGGCCAGCTTCGAGGGCGGCCAGATGCCGCTGCACCGGCGGGTGCCGCAGCTCAAGGGCTTCTCCAACCTGCGGTTCAAGACCACCTATCAGGTCGTCAACACCGGCAGGCTGGCCAAGCTGTACCCGGAGGGCGGCGACGTCACCCCCGACGACCTGGCGGCCAAGGGCGCGGTGCGCCCCGGCGAGCCGGTCAAGATCCTCGGCACCGGCGATGTCACCGCCGCGTTCCGGGTGACCGCGCACGCCTTCTCCGCCTCCGCCCGGGACAAGATCACCGCGGCGGGAGGAACCGTTACCACGCTGTGACCGACCAAGCGATGAACCGGCTCGCGCCCCAGCTCACGCCGCGTTCCCGGGTGGCATCCCCTGGCCTGGGGGGAAGCTCGCGCGGGTTCGGGCACCTTGCCCGGGCTGTTACAGTGCAGCGAGCGCGTGACATCGCGGCGGCTGGGCGCGGCGCCACCAGCCGGGTGGCTGCCCCGCGCAAACTGGCACCTTCTAAAACCTAGGACGGCGCATGCTCACCGGGTTCCTCCGGGCGTTCCGGACGCCAGACTTGCGCCGGAAGCTGCTCTTCACGCTCTTCATGATTGGCGTCTTCCGGCTCGGCGCGTCCCTGCCCACGCCGGGGATCTCCGAGAAGAACGTCAACTACTGCATCGGGCTGGCCAACACCAGCGGCGGCAGCGTCTACCAGCTGGTCAACCTGTTCAGCGGTGGTGCGCTGCTCAAGCTGTCGGTGTTCGCGCTCGGCATCATGCCCTACATCACCGCGAGCATCATCCTGCAGCTGCTCACGGTGGTGATCCCGCGCCTGGAGACGCTGCGCAAGGAGGGCCAGGCCGGGCAGGCCAAGATCACCCAGTACACCCGGTACCTGACCGTGGGCCTGGCCATCCTCCAGTCCACCGGCATCGTGGCGCTGGCCAGGTCGGGCAAGCTCTTCCAGGGCGTCAACTGCACCAGGTCGCTGATCGTCAACGACTCCATCTTCACGATCACCACCATGGTGATCTGCATGACCGCGGGTACCGCGGTCATCATGTGGCTGGGCGAGCTGATCACCGACCGCGGCGTCGGGAACGGCATGTCCCTGCTGATCTTCACCACGGTCATCGCGGTGATCCCGGGTGAGCTGCTGAACATCTACAAGTCCCGGCACGCGTTCACCTTCGCCGTGGTGCTGGCCGTCGGGATCGCGATCGTCGGCTTCGTGGTGTTCATGGAGCAGGCGCAGCGGCGGATCCCGGTCCAGTACGCCAAGCGGATGGTCGGGCGCCGGATGTACGGCGGGAGCTCGACCTACATCCCGCTGAAGGTGAACCAGGCCGGTGTCATCCCGGTCATCTTCGCCTCGTCCCTGCTCTACATCCCGCAGCTGGCGGCATCCCTGTTCGGGAACCAGAACCACCCGCAGGGGTGGTACGCCTTCGTGCAGACCTACCTCGTGCGCGGCGACTCGCCGATCTACATGCTGAGCTTCTTCGTGCTCATCATCTTCTTCACGTACTTCTATGTGGCGATCACGTTCAACCCGACCGAGGTCTCCGACAACATGAAGAAGTACGGCGGGTTCATTCCGGGCATCCGCCCGGGCCGGCCCACGGCTGAGTACCTCAACTACGTGCTCACCCGGCTGACCGCCCCGGGCTCGGTGTACCTGGGAACCATCGCGCTGATCCCGATGATCGCGCTCGCGCTGGTCGGCGCGACCCAGAACTTCCCGTTCGGGGGAACAAGCATCCTGATCGCGGTGGGGGTGGGCCTAGATACGGTGAAGCAGATCGAGAGCCAGCTTCAGCAGCGCAATTACGAGGGCTTCCTTCGGTAGTGCGTGTCGTCCTCGTGGGCCCCCCTGGCGCGGGCAAGGGGACACAGGCTCAGGCCCTTGCATCGCACCTGTCGATCCCGAAGATTTCGACAGGTGACATCTTCCGGGACAACGTCAGCCACGGGACCGCGCTCGGCCGCCGGGCCCAGGCGTACATGGAGCGCGGTGACCTGGTCCCGGACGAGGTCACCATCGCGATGGTGACCGACCGGCTGGCCGACGACGACACGCAGGCCGGCTTCCTGCTCGACGGTTTCCCGCGGAACGTGCCGCAGGCCGAGACGCTCAAGAAGATGCTGCTGTCCTGGGACACCAAGCTGGACGTGGTGCTGGAACTGGTGGTCGACGACGACGAGGTGGTGCGGCGGCTGTCCGGGCGGCGTGGTTGCCGGCGCTGCGGCCGGATCTGGCACATGAGCTTCGACCCTCCGGTGGTGGCCGGGATCTGTGACGACTGCGGCGGCGAGCTGTTCCAGCGGGACGACGACCGCGAAGAGACGATCAGGCACCGGCTTGAGGTCTACCAGGAACAGACCGCGCCCCTGGTCTCGTTCTACGCCGACGAGGGCACCCTGCTCGGCCTGGACGCCACCGGGCCGGTGGACGAGATCACCGAGCGGGCCCTGCGAGCCCTGCGCCAGTTCATGCGCTGACTCCCGGCCGCGGCGGGCGGGTACCGTGAAAGGGGATCCGGAGGCACCATGCGGACTAAGCGCGAGCCGGGCGTGCAGATCAAGACGCAAGCACAGCTAGCGAAGATGCAAGAAGCAGGCCAGGCGGTAGCGTCCGCCCTGCGCGCGGCGGCGGACGCCGTGGCGCCCGGCGTCACGACCGCCGACCTCGACGCGATCGCCCGCGCCCGGATCGCCGCCGCCGGGGCCGCCCCGTCCTTCCTGGGCTACCACGGTTTCCCGGCGACTGTCTGCACCTGCATCAACGATGAGATCGTGCACGGCATCCCGAGCACCTCCCGGGTGCTACGGGAGGGCGACGTGATCTCCATCGACTGTGGCGCCAGCGTCGACGGCTGGCACGCCGACGCGGCGCTGACCGTGGGAGTGGGGATCATCCCCGCCGAACTGGCCACGCTGATCGCCGACTGCGAGCGGGCCCTGTGGCATGGGCTGGCCGCGGCGCGGCCCGGCGCGCGGCTGTCCGACATCTCATGCGCGGTCGAGCGCAGCGTGCGGGCGGCGGGGGAGTACGGCATCGTCGAGGACTACGTCGGCCACGGCATCGGCAGCGAGATGCACATGGACCCGCCGGTGCCCAACTACGGCCGCCCCGGCCGTGGACCGGTGCTGGCCGAAGGCATGGCCCTGGCCATCGAGCCGCTGCTGGTGCTGGGCAGCCCGAACACCCGGCTGCTGGACGACGGGTGGACCGTGGTGAGTGAGGACGGCGGCTGGTCCGCCCATTTCGAGCACACGGTCGCCATCACGCCGGACGGGCCGTGGGTGCTGACCGCGCTCACCGGGCCGCCGGCCGGTGTCCTCGCCGCGGACCGGCATCGTCGCGCGCCCGCCATGCACCCGCACCCGGCAGGCTGAGCAGGAGGTAGGGCTGGATGGCCAACGATCCCAGGATCCGCGCCTCTGACGCGGATCGCGACAGGACCGCGGCGCTGCTGCGCGAGCACCTCGCGGCCGGCCGGCTGAACGACGAGGAGTTCAACGAGCGCCTCGACAAGACCTACGCCGCCAAGACCCTGGGTGACCTGGACCAGCTTCTGTCCGACCTCCCCGGCATCGACCTGTATCACTTGCCCGACCATTCGGTGGAACGCCGCGGGCCGTCGGGGGGCTTCGGGCTACCCTGGCTGCTCGCCCCGCGCGGCGCGGCCGGCATCTCGCCCGCCTGGCGGGCGGCCTGGGGCTCCTGGGCCACGGTCAGCTTCATCGCCTTCCTGGCGTGGCTGCTCAGCGGCCATCCCGGCAATCTGTGGTTCCTGTGGGTGGGCGGGGTGTACGGCATCATCCTGGCCGGGCGGTGGCTGTCCGGCGGCTCGCCGCCGCGGCAGCGGGACCGGAGCCGGGACCGGGACCACCGCCGCCGGCACCACTGAGCCTGGTGCGGAATACCAGGACCCCGGCGAGCGTTCGCATTAGCGGTCGACGTCGCGTAGACTCTCCTGCGGCTCGTAAGTTTCTCCTGCCCGGTTTTGCCGATGGGGCGGAGGCAGCCGTGGGACGGGCCGACCGTATCCGGTAACCATCTGAGTATGTGCCCGGTTGCGGGGAAGCCCGAATTGTGAGCTACCGCGGCACGGAAACGGTAACCATGCCCCGATGGCTGGCCTGCGGGCCGGGCACCGTGGCCGAGAGCGAAGTGCGGAGGACATGCCCAAAAAGGATGGCGCCATCGAGATCGAGGGCAGGATCGTCGAGTCACTACCTAATGCCTTCTTCCGGGTGGAGCTGGACAACGGGCACAAGGTCCTGGCCCACATCAGCGGGAAGATGCGAATGCACTACATCCGCATCCTGCCCGATGACCGGGTGGTCGTGGAGCTGAGCCCCTACGACCTGAGCCGGGGCCGGATCGTCTACCGGTACAAGTAAGGCACCCAGCGAGCAGCCGCCGCGGGCCCCCGCGGCGGGCAGCCGCGAACCAGACAGACGCAGGAACGAAATAGCCGGGCATGCGCCCGGCCCAAGAGGAGACCGGGATGAAGGTCAAGCCGAGCGTGAAGAAGATCTGCAGCAAATGCCGGATCATTCGCCGGCACGGCCGTGTCATGGTCATCTGCACCGACCCCAGGCACAAGCAGCGCCAGGGCTAACGGCGCATCAGGCGCACCGCAGCCGGTCCCAGGCTCAGCCTGGTACCGGCAGCCCCCGGAAGGAGGCCGGGGCCCGTCCTGGGCAGGGACGGGGCGCGGTGTGTGAGACCTCCGCGAAGAGAAGGAGAGCTGCCCGCACATGGCACGTTTGGTCGGTGTCGACCTCCCGCGCGAGAAGCGCCTTGAGGTCGCCCTCACCTACATCTACGGGATCGGCCGCACCCGCGCCCAGCAGACGCTGAATGCCACCGGAGTCAGCGGCGACATCCGCGTGCACGACCTGTCCGACGACGACCTCGTGAAGCTCCGTGACTGGATCGACGGCACGTACCGGGTCGAAGGTGACCTCCGCCGTGAAGTCCAGGCGGACATCCGGCGCAAGGTGGAGATCGGCTCCTACCAGGGCATCCGCCACCGCCGCGGGCTGCCGGTGCACGGCCAGCGGACGCAGACCAATGCCCGCACGCGCAAGGGCAGGAAGAAGACCGTGGCCGGCAAGAAGAAGGCCGGCAAGAAGTAGTCCGCACTACGGACCGACGACCTCGCGAACAGGACGCAGATGCCTCCAAAGAGCCGTACCGGCGCCAAGAAGGTGCGCCGTAAGGAACGCAAGAACATCGCCCACGGGCACGCTCATATCAGGAGCACCTTCAACAACACGATCGTCTCGATCACCGACCCCGTCGGCAACGTGGTCTCCTGGGCCTCTTCCGGGCAGGTGGGCTTCAAGGGATCACGGAAGTCGACGCCCTACGCGGCGCAGATGGCCGCGGAGGCCGCCGCGCGCCGGGCCATGGAGCACGGCATGCGCAAGGTCGATGTGTTCGTGAAAGGCCCCGGCTCGGGCCGGGAAACCGCGATCCGGTCGCTGCAGGCGACCGGCCTGGAGGTGGGCTCCATCCAGGACGTCACCCCGGTCCCACACAACGGCTGCCGCCCGCCCAAGCGGCGCCGGGTCTGAGAGGAACTGACAGATGGCTCGGTACACGGGACCGGACTGCAAGCGGTGCCGCCGGGAAAAGATGAAGCTTTTCCTCAAGGGCGCCAAGTGTGACTCGCCGAAGTGCCCGATCGAGATCCGGCCCTACCCGCCGGGGGAGCACGGGCGCAACCGGCCCAAGGAGAGCGAGTACCTGCTCCAGACCCGGGAGAAGCAGAAGGCAAAGCGCATCTACGGGATCCTCGAGCGGCAGTTCCACGGCTACTACGAGGAGGCCACCCGCAGGCGCGGCAAGACCGGTGACAACCTGCTCCAGATCCTGGAGAGCCGTCTCGACAACGTCGTCTACCGGGCCGGGTTCGCCAAGAGCCGGGACATGGCCCGGCAGCTGGTGGCGCACGGGCACTTCCTGGTCAACGGGCGCAAGGTGGACATCCCCTCCTACCGGGTGAGCGAGAGCGAAATCGTCGAGGTGACCCCGAAGTCGCTGGAGATGACGCCGTTCATCATCGCCCGGGCCGAAGCCGGCGAGCGGCAGGTGCCGGCCTGGCTGGAGGTCGTACCGGACAAGATGCGCGTGCTGGTCCATGCCATGCCGGCCCGCGCCCAGATCGACACCCAGGTGCAAGAGCAGCTGATCGTCGAGCTGTACTCGAAGTAACGCAAGTAACCGGCCTGCGCCGCGATTGGCGCGGGCCAGGCGGCAGCCACAACGGCCGCCGCCGAAGATCGCGGCGTCATATAGCGGGCGTCGCGGAGAGGGGTAGTCATGCTCATCGCCCAGCGTCCCACTCTGACCGAAGAGACGGCGGACGAGTTCCGGTCCAGGTTCGTCATCGAGCCGCTGGAGCCGGGGTTCGGGTACACCATTGGCAACTCGCTGCGGCGGACGCTGCTGTCGTCGATCCCCGGCGCAGCGGTGACCAGCATCAGGATTGAGGGCGTCCTACACGAGTTCTCCACCGTGGCCGGGATGACCGAGGACGTCACCGACATCATCTTGAATCTCAAGGAACTCGTCGTCTCCTCCGAGCAGGACGAGCCGGTCGTCATGTACCTGCGCAAGCAGGGACCGGGTGAGGTCACCGCCGCCGACATCGCGCCGCCGGCGGGCGTCGAGGTGCACAACCCCGACCTGCACATCGCCGCGCTCAACGGCAAGGGCAAG
>Ga0070706_100003722_pt1 | contig 14913 bp, 13 predicted proteins | sample KBSK5501metaG_FD_65476 | JGI IMG/M metagenome (GOLD analysis project Ga0070706, IMG submission 65476) | Corn, switchgrass and miscanthus rhizosphere microbial communities from Kellogg Biological Station, Michigan, USA - KBS K5-50-1 metaG | ecosystem: Host-associated > Plants > Roots >...
CCGCGCCGCCGCTCGACCCGCCCGCCGACCGGGACAGGTCCCACGGAGTGCGGGCGGGCGGCCCGATCGCGGTCTCGGTGTAGCAGGGCAGGCCGAACTCGGGGGTGGCGGTCTTACCGGGCATCAGCGCACCGGCCGCGCGCAGGGCGGCGGAGACGTGGTCGCTCTGGTCCGGGATGTTGTCCTCGTACACCAGCGACCCGAGGGTCTGCCGGACCCCGGCGACCATGTTGAGGTCCTTGATCGGGATGGGCACGCCGGTCAGCGGCGGCAAGGCGGCGGGGTCGCTGGCCTGGGCCACCGCCTTCTCCGCCTCGCCGGCCTGATCGCGGGCCAGCTCGGCGGTGACGGTGTAGAACGCCCCGACGTCGGCGTTCAGCCGCTCGATGCGGTCCAGGTAGTGGGCGGTGATCTCTACGGGGGACAGTTCGCGGCCACGGATGGCGGCGGCCAACTCCAACACGGTCAGGTCATGAATCTGGGTCACGCTTCCGAACCGTAGCCGTTCGTCCCGCCCGAAGCCATCGCGGGCCGCCCGCTGAGCGGCGGGCTCAGCGGGCAGGCGCCGCGGCGGTTACCGGCGGGACCGGCGCCGCGCGCCTCCGGCCAGGCGAAGCCCCGCGAACACGAGCAGGGCCACCACGGCGACCCAGAACAAGAAGTGCAGCGCCGAGATCACCGCCGAGAGGATCATGAACAGCGCGATCACGGCCAGCACAAGCAAAATCAATCTTCCCATGCGGCCACGATATATCGTGTTGCCGGGAACCGCGCCATACCCTCCCCTGCGCGGCCGGACATTTGGCGTTTTCTTTGCGCAGCGGCGCCGCGGGCGCCTTGGCGCCGGGAGGCGCGGCCAGCCCCCGCCCGGTACCGCGGCACCGGTACGCTGAAGGCTTCCAAACCTGCAGGAAACGAGTGCCCGGAGGGGACATGCCACCGCTGAGGTCCCGGACCGTCACGCACGGGCGCAACATGGCGGGCGCTCGCGCACTGCTGCGCGCCACCGGCGTCGCGCGCGAGGATCTCGGTAAGCCGATTATCGCGGTAGCCAACAGCTTCACCGAGTTCGTGCCCGGCCACGTGCACCTGCGCGAGGTGGGCCAGGTCGTTGCGGACGCCGTGCGCGCGGCGGGCGCGGTGCCCCGCGAGTTCAACACGATCGCGGTCGACGACGGCATCGCGATGGGGCATGGCGGGATGCTCTACTCCCTGCCCAGCCGGGAACTGATCGCCGACTCGGTCGAGTACATGGTGAACGCCCACTGCGCCGACGCAGTGGTGTGCATCTCCAACTGCGACAAGATCACCCCGGGCATGCTGATGGCCGCGCTGCGGCTGAACATCCCCGCGGTGTTCGTCTCCGGCGGCCCGATGGAGGCCGGGGTCGCCCGCGCCGAAGGGGAAACCGCCGACGGCGCCACCAGGATCGACCTGATCGACCCGATGATCGCCTCGGCCGACCCCTCGGTATCCGACGAGCGGCTCGCCGAACTGGAGGAGGCGGCCTGCCCGACGTGCGGATCCTGCTCGGGGATGTTCACCGCCAACTCGATGAACTGCCTCACCGAGGCGATCGGCCTGTCGCTGCCCGGCAACGGCACCACGCTGGCTACGCACACGGCGCGCAAGGAACTGTTCGAGCGCGCCGGGCGGCTGGTGGTCGAGCTGGTCAACCGGTACTACTCCGATGACGACGAGTCGGTGCTGCCCCGGTCGGTCGCCACCCGCGACGCGTTCGAGAACGCGATGGCCCTGGATGTGGCCATGGGCGGCTCCACCAACACGATCCTGCACCTGCTCGCCGCCGCGCACGAGGCGCGGGTGGGGTTCGGGCTGAAGGAGATCGACGAGCTGTCCCGCCGGGTCCCGTGCCTGTGCAAGGTGGCACCGAGCAGCAGCTACCACGTGGAGGACGTGCACCGGGCGGGCGGCATCCCGGCGATCCTTGGCGAGCTGGACCGGGCCGGCCTGCTCAACAGAGAAGTGCACACCGTGCACAGCTCCTCGCTGCGGGAGTTCCTCGGCACCTGGGACCTGCGCTCGCCCTCGGTGTCCGGCGAGGCACGGGAACTGTTCCATGCCGCGCCCGGCGGGGTCCGCACCACCAGGCCGTACTCGCAGAGTGCGCGCTGGGCCGTGCTGGACACCGACCGCGCCAGCGGCTGCATCAGGGATCTCGGCCACGCCTACACCCTGGACGGCGGGCTCGCCGTCCTGTACGGCAACCTGGCGCCCGAGGGCGCGATCGTGAAGACCGCGGGCGTCCCGGAGGAGCTGTTCCGGTTCACCGGCCCGGCGATCGTGTTCGAGAGCCAGGAATCGGCGGTGGAGGGCATCCTCGGCGGCCAGGTCAAGCCGGGTGACGTGGTGATCATCCGGTACGAGGGCCCCAGCGGCGGCCCCGGCATGCAGGAGATGCTGTACCCGACCAGCTTCCTCAAGGGCAAGGGCCTGGGCCGGGCCTGTGCGCTGATCACCGACGGCCGGTTCTCCGGCGGCACGTCCGGCCTGTCGATCTGCCACGTCGCGCCGGAGGCGGCGGCGGGCGGCGCTATCGCGCTCGCGCGGGACGGGGACCGCATCGAGATCGACATCCCCGCCCGTGAACTGCGCCTTGACGTGCTGGCTAGCGAGCTGGCCGCGCGCCAGGACAAGGTGCTGGCCGCGCTCGGCGGGTACCGCCCGGCCGACCGCCAGCGCCCGGTCAGCGAGGCGCTGCGCGTCTACGCGGCGCTGGCCACGTCGGCCTCTTCCGGGGCGGTCCGTGACCTGGGCCGGCTCGGCTCCGGCAGCTAGCCCGGGCATGTCGACAGCGCGAGTCTGGCTGGCCGGCGCCCGGCCAAGGACGCTGCCGGCGGCCGTGGTGCCGGTGGCCGTCGGCACCGGCGTGGCGATCGGCTATGGCCACTTCTCCGCGTGGCGCGCCCTGCTTGCGCTGGTCGTCGCGCTCGCCCTGCAGATCGGGGTGAACTACGCCAACGACTACAGCGACGGGATCCGGGGCACCGACGAGGCCCGGGTGGGCCCGGTCCGGCTGGTCGCGGCCGGGCTCGCGCCGCCGCGCCAAGTGCTGACCGCCGCCGGCGTCAGCTTCGCCGTCGCCTGCCTGGCCGGGTTCGTCCTCGCGGCGACGACCGCGTGGTGGCTGCTGGCCATCGGCGCGGCCGCCGTGGCCGCCGCGTGGACCTATACCGGCGGCCGCCACCCGTACGGTTACCGTGGCTTCGGCGAGGTGGCCGTGTTCGCCTTCTTCGGCCTGGCCGCGGTGGTTGGCACCGCGTTCGTGCAGGTCCGCAGTTTGACGTGGCTTTCGGTCGCGGCAGCGGTCCCGGTCGGGCTACTCGCCTGCGCGCTGCTGGTGATCAACAACCTGCGTGACATACCGTCCGACATAGCGGCGGGCAAGCGGACCCTGGCCGTGCGCATCGGCGACCCGCGGACCCGGCTGCTGTACGTCGGCTGCGCGCTGGTCCCGTTCGCCGTGGCGGCCCTGATCGCCGTGGCGCGGCCGCTCACCCTGCTCACCCTCGCCGCCGTCCCGCTGGCGCTGCCGCCGGTCCGCGCGGTCCGCGACGGCGCCAGCGGCCCGGCCCTGATCGGCGCGCTGGGGCAGACCGGCAGGCTGCAACTGGCGTTCGGCGCCCTGCTCACCCTCGGCCTCGCGGTTCGCTTCTAGCCTTCGTAACGCGCTGGCGCCGCCCGGTGCGGGACTCAGCGGGTGTTTCCGCATTGATCGCCGCTAAGAAGACCCTCCGTGATCGCATGGGCGCCATGGCCTGCCCAGGCCAGTGATCGCTCCCATGACTCTCGCGGGTCGTCAGCGGAAGTTGCCGGTGTGGCCCAGTGAATATCGTCCTGGCTGCGGGAATACGCACAGGCCATGCGGCCCGGAGCCCACGGGGATCTTGGCGATCAGGCGCCCGTTCCTGGTGGACATCTCAGATATAAGCACGGCTCTGGTAATACCTGCGTCCGCGATCGCCTCGGCCGCGCGGCGCGCCGCCGGTGTATTCACAACCGGCTGCGCAGCAGGAATCATGGTGCCAGCCAGCCCATGAGGGGGTAGTCATGACCGGAACGGCCAAGCGGTCTTACAGCCACGGTGCATCACCGCACCCGCTCTTCGGTGAGACGATCGGGGAGAACCTCCGGCGGATCGCTACCGCTCATCCCGGTGCCGACGCGGTGGTGGAGGCGTTCAGCGGGCGCCGGTGGAGCTACGCCCAGTTGGACGCCGACACCGACACGCTCGCCCGGGGCCTGATCGCCTTGGGGATCGGCGCTGGTGAGCGGGTCGGCATCTGGTCCCCGAACTGCGCGGAATGGGTGCTGCTCCAATACGCGACCGCCAAGGCAGGTGTCGTTCTGGTGAACATCAACCCTGCCTACCGGAGTCACGAACTGGCCTACGCGCTGCGCCAATCTGGCGTAAAGCACCTTGTCAGTGCTCAGACGTTCAAGACGAGTGACTACCGGGCCATGATCGGCGAGGTTCGTGGCGGCCTGGGAGAACTTGACCGCGTCACCTACCTGGGCTCACCGGAGTGGGACGCGCTGATGGCCACTGGGGCGGCAGTGAAGGGGGATGGGGAGGTGGGCGGGGCGCCCGACGCGCTGACCGAGCGCGAGGCCGGGCTTTCCTTCGACGACCCGATCAACATCCAGTACACCAGTGGAACGACCGGCTTCCCGAAGGGCGCGACCCTGTCCCACCACAACATCCTCAACAACGGCTTCTTCATCGGCGAGGGATGCCGATACACCGAGGCCGACCGGGTCTGCATCCCGGTGCCGTTCTACCACTGCTTCGGCATGGTCCTCGGCAACCTCGCCTGCACCACGCACGGGGCCTGCATCGTCATCCCCTCCCCCGGCTTCGAGCCGGCCGCCGCGCTGGAGGCGGTGCAACGCGAGCGGTGCACGTCCCTGTACGGCGTGCCCACTATGTTCATCGCCGAACTGGGCCTGTCCGACTTCGCCAGCTACGACCTGTCCAGCCTTCGGACCGGGATCATGGCCGGCTCGCCTTGCCCGGTGGAGGTGATGAAGCGGGTGGTCAGCGAGATGCATATGACGGAGGTCACCATCTGCTACGGGATGACGGAAACTTCGCCGGTCTCCACCCAGACGCGGGCCGACGACGACACCGACCGGCGGGTCTCGACCGTGGGACGTGTCCACCCGCACGTGGAGGTCAAGATCATAGACCCGGAGACCGGGCAGGTGATGCCCCGCGGAACGCCCGGGGAACTGTGCACCCGCGGATACTCGGTGATGCTGGGCTACTGGGACGACGAGGAGCAGACCCGGGCCGCGATCGACGCGGCCCGCTGGATGCATACCGGCGACCTGGCCGTCATGGACGACGCCGGGTACCTGAACATCGCCGGCCGGATCAAGGACATGGTGATCAGGGGCGGCGAGAACATCTACCCCCGCGAGGTCGAGGAGTTCCTCTACGCCCACCCGGCGATCGAGGACGTCCAGGTGATCGGGGTGCCCGATGCCAGGTTCGGCGAGGAACTCTGTGCCTGGGTTAAGCTCCGCCCCGGCGCCGAACTGAGCCAAGAAGATCTGAGGGCGTTCTGCACCGGCAAGATCGCGCACTACAAGATTCCACGCTACCTGCGGATCTCGGAAGACTTCCCGATGACGGTGACCGGCAAGGTGCAGAAGTACAAGATGCGCGAGGTCACTATCACCGAGTTGGGCCTCGGCGACGCCGCCGGCGTCGAGACAGCCTGAGCGCCCCAAGGAGCCGGCCGGGAGCGGGCAGATCAGCCCTGGTCAACCCTGATCAGTCGAGACCCAGCAGGGGATCCAGGCCGACCGTGAGGCCTGCGGGCAGGCCGCCGATGCCCCGGATGGCGCGCAGCACCCCGGGCATGAACGAGACCCGGTCCATGGAGTCGTGCCTGATGGTGAGCACCTCACCGGGCGCGCCGAACAAGACCTCCTGGTGGGCGACCAGGCCGGCCAGCCGGACCGAGTGCACGTGGACACCGCCACCGAGAGCGGTGCCCCTGGCCCCCGCCAAGGCGGACACGGTGGCGTCCGGGGGCTCGGCCAGCCCGGCCGCCGTCCTGGCCTCGGCGATCATCGCGGCCGTGCGGGACGCGGTGCCCGAGGGGGCGTCGGCCTTGGCCGCGTGGTGCAGCTCGATCACCTCTGCCGAGGTGAAGAACCGGGCCGCCTGCTGGGCGAACCGCATCATCAGCACCGCGCCGACGGAGAAGTTGGGCACGACGAGCACCCGCACGCTGGGCGCGGCGGCCAGCCACTCCCGGACCTGCGCCAGCCGCGGCTCGTCGAACCCGGAGGTCCCGACGATGGTGTCCAGGCCCTGGCCGACACACCACCGGAGGTTGTCCATCACCGCGCCGGGGTGGGTGAAGTCCACGACCACGTCGCAGCCGGCCAGCGCGTCCCGGGGATCTCCCTCGTCCACCTCGGCGGCGATGCCCATGTCGTCGGCGCCGGCCACCGCCTGGCCGACCTGCGAGCCCATGCGCCCCCGTGCGCCGAGCACACCCACTTTGATCATGACTGCCTGCCATTCTCCGGGGGGCGGCGCAGGTCCAGCCGGGTGTCAGCCCAGTGCGGCGGCGAAGGGGGCGTCGTCGTCGAACGGGCCGACCACCGCGAGCACCTTGGGCCGTCCCAGGATTTTCGCGGCCACCCGGCGCACGTCGTCGTGGGTGACCGCCTCGATCGAAGCGAGGATCTCGTCCACTGGTTCGAGCCGGGAGTACACAAGCTCCGACTTGCCGAGGCGGCTCATCCGGGAGGACGGGTCCTCCAGGCCGAGGACCAGCGACCCGCGCAGCTGGCCCTTGCCCCTGTCGAGTTCGGCCTCCGTCAGCCCGCCGGAGATCACCTTGGCGATCTCCTCCTGGCAGATCGCCAGCACCTCGTCGGCCTTGGCCGGCAGGCAGCCGATGTAGGTGGCCCACATGCCGGTGTCGGAATGCTGCGACGCAAAGCTGTACACCGAGTAGGCCAGCCCGCGCTTCTCCCGCACCTCCTGGAACAGCCGCGAGGACATGCCGCCGCCCAGCTCCGCGTTGAGCACCCCGAGCGCGAACCTGTCCTCATCGCTGCGGGACAGCCCGGTGCACCCGAGCACCAGGTTGGCCTGCTCGATGGTGCGCGGCACCAGGCGCACGCCGGTGCCGGCCGCGAGGCTGTGGTCCGTGTCGGCCAGACGCGGCGGGGTGGGCGCCGCGTCCCCGGTCAGGGCGGCACCGAATGCCTCCCGGACCTGCCGGGTGACCACGTCGTGGTCCACGTTGCCCGCGACGGCGACGACCAGGTCCGGCGGGGTGTACCTGGCGGCGTAGTGATCGGCGATCTGGTGCCTGGTGATCTCGTTGATCGAGGCCACAGTGCCGAGAATCGGCCGGCCGAGCGGGGTGTCGCCGAAAAGCTGCTCCGCGAACGCCTCGTGCACGGTATCGGAGGGCTCGTCCTCGTTCATCGCGATCTCTTCGAGGATCACGCCGCGCTCGGCGTCCACGTCTTTCGGCTCGATCAGCGAACCGGTCACCATGTCGGCCAGGACGTCGATCGCCAGCGGCAGGTCCGCGTCGAGCACCCGGGCGTAGTAGCAGGTGTACTCCTTGCCGGTGAACGCGTTCAGTTCGCCACCTACCGCGTCCATGGCGGCGGAGATCTCCAGCGCGGTCCGCTTGCTGGTGCCCTTGAACAGCAGGTGCTCCAGGTAGTGCGTGGCCCCCGCGTGATCAGGACCCTCGTCGCGGGAGCCCACACTGGCCCAGATGCCGACGGCCGCCGAGCGGACCGCGGGCAGCGACTCGGTGACGATCCGCAGCCCGCCGGGCAGCACCGAGCGGCGCACGCCATCGTCGCCGTCGTGCTGGGTGATCACCGTCATGATTCGCGGTGCCGCCGCTCACGGTGGCGGGTGCGGTGACTGCCGCCGTCACCATCGCCGCGGTGACGGTCACGGTCGTCACGGTGCCCTTCGCCGCGGTCACGGCCGTCCGCCGCGCCGGTGTCCTCGGCGCCGCCTGCCGCCGCTTCCCGCTCCACGACCTCGACCGGGACCAGCGACAGCTTGCCGCGGTCGTCGACCTCACGGATCTCGACCTGGATCTTGTCGCCGACCTTGATGACGTCGTCGACGTTCTCGATCCTGGCCCCGCCGTGCAGCTTGCGGATCTGGGTGATGTGCAGCAGGCCGTCCTTGCCCGGCAGCAGCGAGACGAACGCGCCGAACGTGGTCGTCTTCACCACGGTGCCGAGGAAGCGCTCGCCCACCTCGGGGATGTGCGGATTGGCGATCGCGTTGATGGCCGTGCGCGCGGCTTCGGCGGAGGGGCCGTCGGTGGCACCGATGTAGATGGTGCCGTCGTCCTCGATCGTGATCTCGGCGCCGGTGTCCTCCTGGATGGAGTTGATCATCTTCCCCTTGGGGCCGATTACCTCGCCGATCTTGTCCACGGGCACCTTGATGGTGATGATCCGCGGCGCGTACGGGCTCATCTCGCCCGGCATGTCGATGGCCTCGCGCATCACGTCCAGGATGGTCAGCCTGGCCGCCTTGGCCTGGGTCAGCGCCGCGGCGAGCACCGACGCCGGGATGCCGTCGAGCTTGGTGTCGAGCTGGAGCGCGGTGATCACGTTCCGGGTGCCGGCGACCTTGAAGTCCATGTCGCCGAACGCGTCCTCGGCGCCGAGGATGTCGGTCAGCGTGACGTACTGGCCGCCCTCGTGGATCAGGCCCATGGCGATCCCGGCCACCATGTCCCGCAGCGGCACGCCCGCGTCCAGCAGCGACATCGTGGAGGCGCAGGCCGACCCCATGGAGGTCGAGCCGTTGGACCCGATCGCCTCGGAGACCTGCCGGATCGCGTAGGGGAACTCTTCCCTAGTGGGGAGCACCGGGATCAGCGCGCGCTCGGCCAGGGCACCGTGACCGATCTCCCGCCGCTTGGGCGAGCCCACCCGGCCGGTCTCGCCGGTGGAGTACGGCGGCATGTTGTAGTTGTGCATGTACCGCTTGGTGCGGTCCGGGTTGAGCGTGTCGATCGTCTGCTCCATCCGCAGCATGTTCAGCGTGGTCACGCCGAGCACCTGGGTCTCACCCCGCTCGAACAGGGCCGAGCCGTGCACCCGGGGCAGCACGTGCGCCTCGGCGGACAGCCGCCTGATGTCGGCGAGGCCGCGCCCGTCCATGCGCACGCCGTCGGTGATGATCCGCTCCCGGACGAGCTTCTTGGTGACCGCGCGGAACGCCGCGCTGATCTCCTTTTCCCGGCCCTCGAACTGGCTGGCCAGCTTCTCTTTGGTCAGCGCCTTGAGCCGGTCGGTTTCTGTTTCTCGCTCCTGCTTGCCCGCGATGGCGAGCACCCGGGCCAGCTCGTCGGAGGCCTCCGCGCTGACGGCGTCGAAAACGTCCGCCGCGTAGTCGGCGAAGACCGGGTACTCCGCGGTCTCCTTGGCGGCCTGCGCGGCGATGCGCTGCTGGGCCTCGCACAGCGCCTTGATGAACGGCTTGGCCGCGTCCAGGCCCTGGGCCACCGTCTCCTCGGTGGGGCCGACCGCGCCGCTCTCGGCGTCGGCGAGCAGGACCAGCGTGCGGGGCGTGGACTCGGCCTCCACCATCATGATGGCGACGTCGCCGTCCTCGAGCACCCGCCCGGCGACCACCATGTCGAAGGTCGCGTCCTCAAGCTGGGTGTGGGTGGGGAAGCCGACCCACTGGCCCTTGATCAGGGCGACTCGGACGCCGCCGATCGGCCCGGAGAAGGGGAGCCCGGCCAGCTGGGTGGACAGCGAGGCAGCGTTGATCGCCACCACGTCGTACAGGTGCTCCGGGTGCAGCGCCATGATCGTCTCGACGATCTGGACCTCGTTGCGCAGGCCCTTCACGAACGAAGGGCGCAGCGGCCGGTCGATGAGGCGGCAGGTGAGGATCGCGTCCTCGGACGGGCGGCCTTCCCGGCGGAAGAAGGAGCCGGGGATGCGGCCCGCCGCGTACATCCGCTCCTCGACGTCCACGGTGAGCGGGAAGAAGTCCAGCCCTTCCTTGGGCTGCTTGGATGCCGTGGTCGCGGACAGGACCATCGTCTCGCCGTCGAGGTAGACGACGGCGGACCCGGCGGCCAGCCGGGCGAGCCGGCCGGTTTCGAATTTAACTGTGACGGTGCCGAAGAGCCCGTTGTCAATGACGGTTTCGGCGGTATGCACACCCTCCACGGGTGAGACCTCCTTGACTGAGGTCCCGCGTCCCGCCTTCCGCTGGTAGCGCTCCGGGCCATCGCTGGCCCGGCAACTGACCGCCGGCCGGTCTTCGATCGAAGCTCTCGGCCCGGGTGCGCGGCGATCCGCCGCGTTCGGCACCCGACCCGAGAACCACTACCGAGGACCGGCCCAAGGCGCCCTCCGCACTCCGGAGCCGGGGCCGCGGGATGTTGTTCTCTAGTTGTGTTACGGCCGTGCCCAGACCGAGCCTACCTGCGCAGGCCCAGCTTTTGGATGAGGGCGCGGTACCGCTCGATGTCCTCGCGGTACAAGTACTGCAGCAGCCGACGGCGACGGCCGACCAGGAGCAGCAGGCCCCGGCGGCTGTGGTGGTCGTGCTTGTGCATCTTGAGGTGCTCGGTGAGATCGCTGATCCGCCGCGTCAGCAATGCGACCTGGACTTCCGGGGAACCCGTGTCACCCTCAGTGGTCGCGTGCCCGGCGATGATCTCCTTCTTGACTGTTGTGTCCAGCGGCACGTGTGTTTCCCTATCTTCGTTACTGGTCTGGTCAGGGCACCGCGCTACCCTCCGGCCCCAGCACGGGCGCCGGACATTCGCGCGAAACGAGATGCCCCTGAGCCGGCCGCTTGAGGGTGCAGCCAACCCGGCCGACGATGTCAGCCACCAAGCAGGGTACCATGTGCCCCGCACCACTCAGCGGCGCAGCAGATCCTCGGGCCGCTCGACGGGGAAGCCGTAAGTATCGATGACGGTGCCGTCGGCGCGGGCAGCGAGCGCCAGCGCGGCCTCGCCTACCTGCAGGCACGCCTCGCGGGTGGCGGTGGCCACCGGAAACTTGGTCCGCAGGTCCCAGCGGCCGGGCTCCTTATCGCTCAGGTCGCCGAGAGCTGGAGGCGGCAGCGCCAGCTTGGAACGGGACAGCCGAGGCGGCCAGTACGCCACGAAGAACACCGGCTCCTGCTTGGTGATGAGGTAGTACGCATCCGGCACGTTCGTGTCCTTTTCGATGACCAGCTCACCGGAGCGGACGTAAGGCTGGAGCACGCCGATCACCTCCTCGGCCGGCAAGGATGGCTGCACGCTGTACACCACCGCGCGCAGCCGCAGGTCCATCGGCGGCTGCTCGTCATGCACCGTGCCGCCGAGCCGCGCCGCCAGGCCGCGGACCAGCCGTTCGGCGTCCTGCCATTTCAGGCTGTCCAGGCGGGGCCGGCTGGTGCCGTTCTTGACGATCGTCGCGTAATAGCCGGTGGCCAGCCCGGCGGGCAGCCCAGCTTGCCGGGCAATATCGGCGGTCACCTCGACCGGGCCGTGCAACTGCACGTCGTTGCGGAAGACGAACTTGTTGCCCTGCACACCCGCGGCCGGGTCGTAGCGGAACACGGCCTCCGCCATCGCGTCGGCGGGGTCGGCGGGGAACAGTACCGCCGGGCCGCGGGCAAGGTGCCCGGCCGTTCGGTCGAACAGCGCCATACCTCCCTCCGCGGCGGCCGGGGATCGCCAGCGGCGAGCGCTGACCGGATTCATGTCGTTGGCGCCAATGGTTCGAAATGACTCTAGCCCGTCCGGATAGGCCGGCGAGCCGAAGGCCGCCGCCATTATCCACCGGCGCCCGCGGCGAGCGCCCGGGCCGCGGCGATATCGGCGCGCATCTGGGCCACGAGCGCGTCGGCCGAGTCGAACCGGACCATCCCCCGCAGCCGGGCCGCGAAGTCAACGGCGACGTGCACCCCGTAGAGATCCAGGTCGTCCCGGTCGAGCGCGTGCGCCTCGACGACACGCTGCTGGCCGTCAAAGGTCGGATTGGCGCCGACGGAGATCGCCGCGGGCCAGCGCTCTGCCTCGTGGCCGACGGCGTCGAGGCTGGCCAGCCATCCGGCGTACACCCCGTCCGCCGGGATGGCCGTGTGCTCCGCGGTCTCCAGGTTGGCGGTGGGCACCCCCAGCGCCCTCCCGCGCTGCTCGCCGCGCACGACCACGCCCTCGACCCGGTGCGGCCGGCCCAGGCCGCGCGCGACGCCGGCCACGTCCCCGGCGGCGACCAGGTCCCTGATCGCGCTGGACGACATCGTGACCCCGTCCTGCGCCAGCAGCGGGATGCCCTCGGCGCCGAAGTCGTACTTCTCCCCCAGTTCCGCCAGCAGGGCGAGGTCGCCCGCGGCGCGGTAGCCGAAGCGGAAGTTCTCGCCCACTACGACCCGGCGGGCATGCAGCCGGTCGGCCAGCACCGCCCGGACGAACTCCTCCGGGCTCAGCCGAGAGAACTCCAGCGTGAACTGCAGCACGCAGACCGCGTCGGCGCCGAGTTCGCCGAGCAACTGGGCCCGGCGGCGCAGGCTGCACAGCATCGCCGGGTGGGACCCTGGCCGGATCACCTCGCTCGGGTGGGGGTCGAAGGTGACCACTACTAGCGGCAGGCCCAGCTCCCGCGCGGCCTCGGCCGCCCTGGCCACGATCCGCTGGTGGCCCCGGTGCACGCCGTCGAACACGCCGATGGTGACGACCGAGGGGCCCCAGGCCTCCGGTATCTCGCCCAGCCCCAGCCAGCGCTCCACGATGCTGCTCCTCAACCCGCCCGATTCCCGGTTCAACTGGTAACCACGGTAATCCTGGTCCCCGTGCGGGGTTATCAAACGAACACCGCTACCGGGCACGTCTGGCCGTCCTTCTCCTCGACCAGGGCGATCAGCGTGCCGTCCGGGGCGAACGCCGCCTCCGGGCCCGCGCGGCCGGCCCCACCGCCGGGCAGGCGCCCGCCATGGGAGAGCCGCCGCGCCTCGTCGCCGGTGAGCTGCCGCGACGGGAACGCGTCCGCGGCGGCCTGGGCCAGGGGTATCAGTGACAGCTCCGCTTCGAGCTGGTCCAGGGTGCGCGCCATGGCGATGTCATAGGCGCCGGCCCGGGTGCGCCGGAGCGCGGTCACGTGCCCGCCGACGCCGAGCGCCTCCCCCAGGTCGCGGGCGAGGGCCCGGATATAGGTACCGCTTGAGCAGGTCACCGTCGCGTCGACATCCAGCAGGTGGTCGTCCACGCGCCGCGCTGAGGAGATGCAAAACGACCTGACGGTCACCGCCCGGGGTGCCAGGACGGGCGTGGTTCCGGCCCTGGCCAGCCGGTACGCGCGGGTCCCGGCTACCTTGACCGCGCTGACCGCCGGGGGCACCTGCTGGATGTCGCCGGTCAGCGGGCGTGCCGCGGCACGCACCGCGTCCAGGGTGAGCCCACCGGCCGGGGCGCCGGAGATGACCTCGCCTTCGGCATCGGCGGTGCTGGTCGCCTGGCCGAGCCGGATGGTGGCCTGGTACTCCTTCTCCGCCAGCGCCAGGTGCCCAAGCAGCCGGGTAGCTTTCCCGACCCCGGCGACCAGCACCCCGGTGGCCATGGGGTCGAGCGTGCCACCGTGGCCGACCCGCCGGGTGCCGGTGAGCCGCCGGAGCCGGGCGACCACATCGTGCGAGGTCAGCCCGGCGGGCTTGTCGACGATGACCAGCCCGTCCGCCGAGGTCATTTCACTGCCTCCCTCGCGGGCGCTTCGCATGGTCGCGCCGGAGGCACGCAAATCGGCAGGGAGGGAGGCTGGTCCTCGCCGCCGGGACACCGCGAAGCGGCGTTCGGCCCGGCGGCTGCGGCGTGACACTGCCGGTGGTGGACAAAGAGCCGTCTCACCGGCCCGGGTCGGTCGTGACGCCATCCTCGTCGGCGGCCTCGGCCGGGACGCGGTAGGGGTCGGGGTCGCCGGCCGGCTGGGCACCCTCCCTGGCCTGGGCCAGGGCCTCGTCCGCGGCGCGGGCCTGGGCGACCAGCTCCTCCATGTGCTGTGCGCCTTCGGGCAGGGTGTCGCGGACGAACGACAGCGACGGGGTGTGCCGCAGCCCGGTCTGCCGGCCGACCTCGGACCGGATCAGCCCCGTGGCGCTCTTCAGCGCGGCCGCGGTGCCCTCCTGGTCGTCCGCCGACCCGTACACCGTGTAGTAGACCGTCGCCTCGCGCAGGTCACCGGTGAGCTTGGCATCGGTGACCGTGACGAAGCCCAGCCGGGGGTCTTTCACCCGGCGCTCCAGCATCTCCGCCACGATCTTGGCGATCCGGTCGGCGAGCTTATTTGCCCGGCCAGCGTCCATGCCCTACTCCTCATCAGTCACCAGGCGGAACCGTGCGGACAGCAGCTCGATGTCCGGCCGCGCCGCGACCAAGCGCTCGCAGGCGTCGAGCACCTCGGTGACGTGCGCCGCCGTGGACGCCACCGCCGCCACGCCGATCTCCGCCCGCCGGTGGCGGCCCAGGCTGCCGGTCTCGGCCACGGCGACCCCGGGGTGGCGCCGGCGCACCTCGGCGATGACCGAGGACACCGCGGAACGCTTCTGCTTGAGCGACCGGATGTCGCCCAGCAGCACGTCCAGTGTCAGCGCTCCCACGTACACGCCCGGTGCCTACGCCTGCGTCAGTCCCGCGGCTTCTCCCGCATCTCGTAGGTCTCGATCACGTCGCCGATGTGGACGTCGTTGTAGCCGAGGCCGATGCCGCACTCGAAGCCCTCGCGGACCTCGGTGACATCTTCCTTGAACCGGCGCAGGGACTCGACCGTGAGGCTCTCCGAGATCACGACACCGTCGCGGACGAGGCGGGCCTTGCTGCCGCGGTTGATCGTGCCCGAGCGCACGATGCTGCCGGCGATGTTGCC
>Ga0070706_100003723_pt1 | contig 14911 bp, 15 predicted proteins | sample KBSK5501metaG_FD_65476 | JGI IMG/M metagenome (GOLD analysis project Ga0070706, IMG submission 65476) | Corn, switchgrass and miscanthus rhizosphere microbial communities from Kellogg Biological Station, Michigan, USA - KBS K5-50-1 metaG | ecosystem: Host-associated > Plants > Roots >...
CCGCGGCATGAAGATCACCGCGCTCGCGGGCGGCACCGGCGCCGCCAAGCTGCTCCGCGGGCTCGGCCGCGTCATCGACCTGCGCGACCTCACCGTCATCGTGAACACGGGAGACGACGCGGAGATCTGGGGTCTGCACGTCTCGCCCGACCTCGACACCGTCTGTTACACGCTGGGCGGCGTCATCGACGAGCGCAAGGGCTGGGGCCTCACCGACGAGACCTTCCACGCCCTCGACCAGATCGCCCGCTTCGGCGAGCCGGTGTGGTTCAACCTGGGCGACCGCGACCTGGCGACCCATCTCCACCGCACCCGCCTCCTGCGCGAGGGTCGCACCCTCACCCAGATCACCCGGGGCATCGCGCAGGCCCTGGGCGTCACCGCGACCGTGCTGCCGATGTCCGACCAGCCGGTGCGCACCCGGATCCTCGGGCCCGACGGCTGGCTCGCATTCCAGGAGTACTTCGTGCGCGAGAAGGCTCAGGTCGAGGTGCGCGGCGTGAACTACGCCGGCGCCCCGGTCGCGCGCCCTGCGCCGGGCGTGCTCGACGCGCTCCGCACCGCCGACGCCGTCCTCGTCTGCCCCTCGAACCCCATCACCTCGATCGGCCCGATCCTGGCCGTGCCGGGCCTCGTCGCGGCACTGCGGGCGACCGACGCCACCGTGGCCGCGGTGAGCCCCATCGTGGGCGACGACGCGGTGTCGGGCCCGGCCGGGCGTCTGATGGCCGCCGCCGGCCTCCCGGTCTCCGCCACCGGCGTGGCGCGCGCCTACGGCGGCTGGCTCGACGTGCTGGTCTTCGACGAGCAGGATCGGGCCCTCGCCCCGGAGATCCGCGACGCGGGCGCGCTCCCGGTGGCCGCGCCCACCATGATGTCGAGCCGCGAGGCGGAAGCCGCCCTCGCGCGGCACGTCCTGGCCGCCCTCGAGGCCGCCCCGTGAGCCTGGTGGCGGCGGTGCCGGTCAAGGACCTGGTCAACGCCAAGCAGCGGCTGGTGCCCGCCCTGTCGCCCGCCGAGCGTCGCGACCTGGCCCGCGCGATGCTGGGCGACGTGCTGGAGACCCTGGTGGCCGCGCTGCCCGGCGCGGTCGCGGTGATCACCACCGACGCGGAGGTCCAGGCGCTCGCGCGTGGAGCCGGCGCGGAGTGCTGGATCGAGAGCGCCAACCGCGGTCACACCGCGGCGGTGGCCTTCGCCCAGCGGGAGGCGGCCTCCCGCGGCGTGGCGCGTTTCCTGACGATCCCGGGCGACGTGCCCTGCGTCACCGCGGACGAGGTGGCCACGCTCTGCGCCGCGCTCGACGAGGCGCCCGGCGTCGTGTTCGTCCCGTCGCGCTCCGGCGTCGGGACCAACGCGGCGCTCCTCGCGCCGCCCGGCGCGATGCCGCTGACCTTCGGGGAGCCCTCGTTCGCCAATCATCTGGCCGCGGCCCGCGCCGCCGGGCTGACCCCGCGGGTCCTCGACCTGCCGGGCATCGGGCTCGACGTCGACGCGCCCGACGACCTGCCCCTTCTCCTCGAGCGCGGCCCCCGCACCCGGAGCGCGCGGCTGCTCCGGGGCTTCCCCTCGATCGCCCCGCGGGCGGGAGCGCGCTAGCCGTGCCGGCCCGCTACGAGATCATCGCGGTCGAGGGCCTGCCCGAGGTCCGCCGCGGCGACGATCTCGCCCCGCTGATGGTCGAGGCGGCCCGGCGCCAGGCCACCCCGATCCAGGCTCGCGACCTCCTGGTGGTGAGCCAGAAGATCGTCTCGAAGGCGGAGGGGCGCGTCGTCCGTCTCGCCGACGTCGTGGTCTCCGACGAGGCGCAGACGGTCGCCGGCGAAGTCGGGCGCGACCCGCGGCTTGTCGCGGTGATCCTCGGCGAGAGCCGCCGCATCGTGCGCAAGGCGAAGGACGTGCTGATCGTCGAGACCCATCACGGCTTCGTGTGCGCCAACGCGGGCGTCGATCAGTCCAACGTGGACGCCGACACCGCCTGCCTCCTGCCCGAGGACGCCGACCGCTCGGCGGCCGCGCTTCGGGCGCGACTGCGAGATCTCACCGGCCACGACCTCGCGATCATCGTAGCCGACACATTCGGCCGCCCGTGGCGCGAGGGTCTCGTCAACGTGGCGGTCGGCCTGTCCGGCCTCGAGCCCATCGTCAGCTACCTCGGTCAGGAGGATCCGGCCGGCCACGTGCTGCAGGCCACCATCCTGGCCCTGGCCGACGAGCTCGCCGGCGCCGCCGAGCCGGTGATGGGCAAGCTCGACCGGGTGCCGGTGGCCATCATCCGCGGGCTCGACTGGCCGCGCGGCGAGGGCTCGAGCCGCGCGCTCCTGCGCGACCCGGCGCGCGACCTGTTCCGGTAATTCACCCAAGGAGAGCGCATGCGGATCGGCATCGTCGGCGGGACCGGCAAGGAAGGCGTGGGGCTCGGGCTGCGGTGGGCCCAGGCCGGACACGAGGTGATCATCGGGTCGCGTGACGCCGACCGCGCCCGCGCCAAGGCCGCGGAGCTGGCCGGCCCGGGACGGCGGGTGGACGGCAAGTCCAACCGCGACGCGGCTATCGCGGCGGACGTGGTCGTGCTCACGGTGCCCGCCACCGGGCTCTCGGCCACCCTGCCCGAGCTACGGCAACCCTGTCGCGGCAAGATCGTGGTGAGCACGGTGGTCCCGCTCACCTTCGGCGGCGGGCGGCTCTTCACCCCGCCCGCGCAGGGCTCGGCCGCGGAGGAGGCCCAGGAGATCCTGGGCGCGGAGGCGCGCGTGGTGGCCGCCTTCCATCACATCGCGGCGCACGAGCTCTCGGCCGGCGATCACGCCATCGAGTGCGATCTGCTGCTGTGCGGGGGCGACGCGGAGGCCAAGAAGCTCGTCTCCGACCTGGGCGCGTCGATGGGCCTCCGCCCGGTGGACGTCGGCGCCCTCACCAACGCGGGCCCCATCGAGGGCATCACCGCGATCCTCGCCACGATCAACCGGCGCTACAAGCTCAAGAACTCCGGCATCAAGATCACCGGGCTGCCCTGAGGCCATCGCGGGGGAGCGCGCATCGCCCGCCCCAGCTAGGCGCCTCGACCCAGCACCGCGCGCAGCACGCGCTCGGTGTCGCTCAGATCCTCGAAGAAGTGGTCGGGGCGGTCGGCCAGCAGGGCCTCGCGCGGATACTGGCCGGTGGCGACCGCCACCGCGACCGCCCCGCAGGCCCGCGCGCAGTCGACGTCGTGCGGGGTGTCGCCGATCACCACCAGCTCGGCGGGCGGGAACTCCCGGCCGAGCAGGGCGTGGGCCCGGCGGGCGGCCAGCGACGGCAGCCGGCGCCGATCCATGTGGTCCGAACCGTAGGCGCCCACCCGGAAGCTCGGCCAGAGCCCGGTCGGCAGCAGCTTGATGCGCGCGCCTTCCTCGATGTTGCCGGTCACCAGCCCCAGCACCGCCTCGGAGGATCGCGCGAGCTCCTCCACCAGCGGAGCGACCCCGGGGAGCGTCACCACCCCCTGCCCATCGCCGATCTCGGTGACGAGGCCGCGCAGGTAGGCCTCGAAGAAGTCGTCCAGGCGCTCCCGCACCCGCGCGGCGTCCCAGCCCTCCGCGACCATGACATCGTGCACGATACGGGTGTCGGTGCGGCCGCGGAGATCGTAGGTGTCGATGCCACCCGCGGTGCCGAAGACGTGCTCAAAGGCCGAGCGCATCGCGCGGCGGCCGGCGCCCCGTGACGTGATCAGGGTGCCGTCGATGTCGAACAGGACGAGCTTCACGCGGGGCCGATCGCGAGACTAGGTCGGCAGCGGAGCGGCGAGCGCGCGCAGGCGGGCCACGATGGGTGGGAGGCGCTCCCGCACCGCCTCCACGTCCGCCGCGGTGTTCCACCGGCCGAGCGTGAAGCAGAGGGAGCCGTCGGCCTCGTCGGCGGGGCAGCCGATGGCGCGGAGCACGTGCGAGGTCGTCTGGGTGAGCGACGCGCAGGCCGAGCCCGACGAGGCGGCGATGCCGGCCAGGTCCAGATCGAGCAGGACGGAGTCGGCCTTGACCCCGCGGAGCACCAGGCTCAGGTGGTGGGGCAGGCGCGCGGTCCGCGAGCCGGTCAGGCGACAGTCCGGGATCGCCTCGAGCAGACCGTCGAGCAGCCGGTCCCGCAGGACCGCGAGGCGCCCGGCCTCCTGGTGCGTGCCCTCCACCCGCATCAGCTCGGCGGCCACCCCGAAGCCGACCATGCCGGGCAGGTTCTCGGTCCCGGAGCGATAGCCGCCCTCCTGGCCCCCCCCGAGCACCTGGGGATGCAGGCGCACCCCGGGGCGCACCCAGAGCGCCCCGCTGCCGGGCGGGCCGTAGAGGTCGTTCCCCGAGATCGTCAGCAGGTCGATCCCCATCGTCTCGACGTTGAGCGGCACGCGGCCCAGCGCCCCGACCCCGTCCACGTGCAGGGGCACGCCGGCCTCGCGCGTCACCCGGCCGATCTCCTTGAGCGGCTGGAGCGTGCCGATCTCGGGGTTGGCGGCCGCGATCGAGACGAGGGTGGTATCCGCCGTCAGCACCGCGCGCAGCATTCCGGGGTCGACGCGCCCCTCTGCGTCAACCGGCAGCGTGCAGAGGGCGGCCCCCGCCTTCTCGAGGTCGCGGCACGCGTTGATCACCGAGACGTGCTCGGTCGCGGAGACGACCACCCGCCCTCCGCCGGGCCGCGCGCGCAGGGCTACGCCCTTGATGGCCAGGTTGTTGGCCTCGGTCGCCCCGGAGGTGAAGACGATGCCGCCCGCGGCGCCTCCGCAGAGGCGCGCCACCTTCATGCGCGCCGCGTCGAGGGACTCGCGAGCCTCCGCGCCGAGCGAGTGGCGCGCCGAGGGATTGCCGATGCCCGCCTCGAGGAAGGGCCGCATGACCGCGAGCACCCGCGGATCGACGGGGGCGAAGCCCGCGTAATCGAGATAGACGCGCTCGGGCTCGGCCGCCTCGGTGGCCACCGGCGGCTACCGCGTCTTTCGGACCATGAAGCGGTAGACGATCCCGCTCCGGGTGATGTCGAGCAGCGCGTGTCCCGTGTTCCGCGCCCAGCTCCGCATGTCGGCCTCCGAGGCGGGATCATCCGACCACATCTCGAGGACCTCTCCCACCTGCATGTCGGTGATCGCCTCACGGGTCTTCACGATGGGCATCGGGCAGAAGAGGCCGGTGCAGTCAATCTGCCTGTCAGGATTGACGAGTTTCGACTCCAGGGCCATCGACGCCTAACCTAACCCACCCGTCGCGGCCCCGTCAAGGAAGGGCGGGCTATCCGCCCGCGGTGACGCCTACCGTGAAATTCCCACCCCATCGGCGCCCGGACGCCGATATTCTGGTGACGGCCAGCCATGCCCAAGCGCGCTCCGGCTTCGGAGACTCCCGCCGCCCGCCGCATCAAGCGCAAGATCCTGGTGGCGATCACGCTCACCGCGTTCCTGCCCATGCTGGTGGTCGCCTACCTGGTTTACTCGTATGCCTTCCCGCTCCTGGACGCCCAGACCCAGGAGCGCGACCTGCCCTGGATGCTCGTGATGCTCTGCGGCACCGGCCTCCTCATGGCGTCGGGCAGCTTCATGCTCTGGGACCTGGCCACCTCGGTGGTGCGCCACGCCGACGCGACCGCGGCCAGGCGCGCGGTGCCGAAGCCGGGAACGCCGCCGCCGGTCGCGAGCCCGGAGACCGCCGCGGTCCAGCAGTACGTGCAGCAGAGCGACGAGGTGGATTCCCTCATGCAGTCCTTCTCGCGCATGCTGGTCACCATCGAGCAGCAGGCCGCCGACGTGAACGAGTACGCCCGCCGGCTCGACACCGCCTACAAGGACCTCGAGTCCACCAGCGCCCAGCTGAAGGAGTTCTCCTTCAAGGACGAGGTCACCGGTCTCTACAATCGGCGCTTCTTCTCCATCCGGCTCGAGGAAGAGGTCTCGCGCTACCGCCGCTTCAACCATCCGGTCTCGGTGGTGCTCCTGGACCTCGACGGCTTCAAGGCGGTCAACGACGACCTCGGCCACGCGGCGGGCGACGAGACGCTGCGGGCGATGGCCGACATCCTGCTCAAGCAGTCCCGCGGCATCAACGTGATCTGCCGCTACGGCGGCGACGAGTTCGCGGTCCTGCTGGTCGAGACCTCCAAGAGCGGGGCTCGCCTCTACGCCGACCGCATCCGCTACGTGCTCTCGACCTGGACCTTCGCCCACGGCCGCCGGGTCACCGCGAGCTTCGGCATCGCCTCCCTGCCCGAGGACGTGGCCCCCGCCGCCGACGAGCTGATCCGGGCCGCCGACGAGGCGCTCTACGCCGCGAAGCGGGCCGGCAAGAACCGCGTGTCGGTCCACGAGGACATCGGAGCCGCTCCCGGAGTCCGGCCCGGAGCGTGAGCGTGACCGCCCCCATCACCGCGCCGCTCGGAGCGGGCAGCCGCCGCGTCCTCATCGTCGACGACGAGCTCGACATCCGCGCCACCCTGCGCGCCGCCTTCGGCTCCGCCGGCTACGACTGCCGCATCGCGGGCAACGGACGGGAAGCGGCCCTGATGTACGACACCGAGCGGTCGCCCCTGACCATCACCGACCTGAAGATGCCGGTGATGGGCGGCCTGGACCTGCTCCGGCACGTCCGGGCCCGCGATGCGGATGCGGCGGTCATCATGCTGACCGGAGCGGCCGACGTCTCGGTGGCGGTCGAGAGCCTCAAGGAGGGCGCGAGCGACTTCATCCTGAAGCCGGTCGACCTGGACCAGATCCTCCTGTCGGCGGAGCGGGCGCTCGAGCGCCGCCAGCTCCTGATCGAGCACCGCGAGCACCACGTCCTGCTCGAGTACCGGGTGGCGGAGGCCACCCGCGAGCTGGCCGCTGCCCTCGGCGAGCTGCGCCAGACCTACCAGGCCACCCTCGAGGCCCTCGGCTCGGCGCTGGCCACCCGCGAGGTCGGCACCGAGCTCCACTCCCGGCGCGTGCACGCCTACTCGATCGCCCTCGCGCGCGCGCACGGCATCCCGGAGAGCGGCCTCGAGGCCCTCGGCCGCGGGGTCCTCCTGCACGACATCGGAAAGATCGGCATCTCGGACGCCATCTTGCTGAAGCCGGGCCCCCTCACCCCCGAGGAGTGGCAGGTGATGCGGACACACCCGGAGGTCGGCCGCCAGTTCCTCGACCGCATCCCGTTCCTGCGGGACGCGATCCCGGTGGTGTACCACCACCACGAGCGCTGGGATGGCACCGGCTACCCACTGGGCCTCGCCGGCTCCGCGATCCCGCTGGGCGCCCGGATCTTCGCGGTCGCCGACGCTTTCGACGCGCTGACCTTCGATCGCCCCTATTCGAAAGCGATCCCGATGGCCGACGCGCGCGAGCGGATCCGGATCGCCGCCGGCACCCATTTCGACCCCGACGTGGTGGCCACGTTCCTCGCGATGCCGCTCGACGTCTTCGAGACCGCCCGCGCCCGCTCGGCCGACCGCCCCGTCGCCTGAGAGCCCGCGCGGCGCCCGCTTAGCGCGGCCCGGCGAGGCGGTACTTCTCGGCCGCGTACTCCTTCTGCTTGAACTTCTGCACCTTCCCGGAGCCGGTGAGCGGGAAGCGGTCGACGATCTCCACGTACTTGGGGACCTTGAAGTTGGCGATCTTCCCGCGCGCGAAGGCCTGCACCTCCTCCGCGCTCAGCGCCTCGCCCTCCCGCGGAATCACGAAGGCCATGACCGCCTCGCCCATGATCGGATCGGGCACGCCGACGATCGAGACGTCGAGCACCTTCGGATGGCGGAGGAAGAAGTCCTCGATCTCGGCCGGGTAGGTGTTGAAGCCACCCACGATGATCATGTCGGTGAGCCGCCCGGTGATCCGCACGTACCCGTCGGCGTCCTTCACCGCCATGTCTCCGGTGTGCAGCCAGCCGTCGCGGATCTTCTGGGTGGTCGCCTCCGGCTTGTTGTAGTAGCCGAGCATGAGGGTCGGCCCCTTCACGCAGAGCTCGCCCTCCTCGCCCGGCCCGAGCGGGGCGCCGGTCGCGGGGTCGACCACTCGGTCCTCGATGTCGTCGGTCGCGAGCCCCACCGTCGCCACCCGCTTCTCGATCGGATCGCCGGAGCGCGTCCACTGGGTCCCGCCGGTGGCCTCGGTGAGCCCGTACACCACGAGGGCGTCCATGCCGAGGCCGCGCTCCGGATCGATGATCCGCCGCATGATCTCGACCGGCACCGGCGCGGCCCCGATCGAGCCGGCGCAGCGAGCGCAGATCGTACCGGCCGAATGCGGGATGGCCGAGGATCGTGATGAACATGGTCGGCACGCCCGAGAAGATCGTCACCCGCTCCGCCTCGATGAGGCGCATCGCCTCGAGCGGGTCGAACACGTCCATGACCACCTGGGTCGATCCGACCAGGCAGTTGGCCGCGATCCCACCCATCGAGCCGAAGATGTGAAAGTAGGGCACCGGCACCAGGTACCGATCCTCGGCGGTCCAGCGGTGCAGATCCACGTACACGCGCGTTTTGAAGTACACGTTGCCGTGGGACAGCAGGCACCCCTTCGGCTCGCCGGTCGTCCCGGAGGTGTAGAGCATCGCCACCGGGTCGTCGGGCCGCACCGCGATCGCGTCGAGCTCGCGCGCGGTAGACGACCGGCCGCCGCGCTCGACCTCCGCGAACCCGACCGCGTCGGCGGGGCGCCGCTCGCCGAGCACGATCACGTGGCGCAGCGGCGAGGGCCCCCGCCGCCCCGCCCGGACCTCCTCGAGGATCTCCAGGTAGTCGACCGACGCGGCCGCGAACCGGTCCACCATGACGAGGGCGCGGGCCTCGGACTGCCGCAGCACGTAGTCGACCTCGATGGCCTTGTAGCGGCTGTTGCAGGTCACCGTCACCGCCCCGATCTTGGCGATGCCGAGCGCGGCGACGTTCCACTCCACGCAGTTCGGCATCCACAGCACCACGTGGTCACCCGGGCCCAGGCCCAGCGCGAGCAGCCCGCGAGCGAAGTCGTCGGCCCGTCGCTTGAGGTCCCGGTAGGTCACCCGCTCCCCCCGGAACACCACCGCCTCGCGATCGGGGAACCGCTCGGCGGCGCGGTCGAGCATCCGGCCCAGCGTGAGCGCGGGGCCCGGATCGGTCATTGCACCGGCGTGTGTTCGATGTGCTCCAGAAGCTGGCGAGCGCGGGCAGCCGCGACGGCCAGGCTCTCCGCGGTGACACCTTCCTCGCGCGCGCGCTGGACGTGGGCGGTGAGACGCTGCGCCTGCTCGAGCGCGGCCGGCCGGTCGCCGTCGCCCAAGAGCTGGGGAATCAGGTCGAGCCGCTGCGCCGCCATGTCCTCGAGCGTGCGCACGAGCAGATCACGGGCCAGTGCCCGCCGGCGCTCGTCGAGGCCCGGCACCGCGAGGGCCTGGAAGAGCGCCGCGACCGCCTGGTCGAAGTGCCCCGCGCGCCAGCGTCGGAGGCCCAGGCGCGTGTGACCGCGCCAGAGCCGGCGGCCCGCCCGGCTCCGCGCCTCGGCGGGCAGGCCCGCGGCGGGCCTCGAGTCGAGCAGGACGCGCGCGGTCTCGAGCGCGCCCGCGAGCGGCGCCTCGTCGCCCGCGCCGCGCCGCAGCGCGCGCCGCAGCCGCCACAGCTCGCGCGCCGTCGCGGTGGAGCAGACCTCCACCAGGAAGGCGACGCTCTCCGGATGCGCCTCGCGGGCGGCGAGCGCCGACTCCACCACCCGCCGCGCCTCGACCCACTCGCGTCCACGCATCAGCGCGGCGGCGTGGTCCCGCCACTCGAGCGTGTCCTCCGGCGGCGCCGACACCGCCGCGTCCGGCGCTTCCACCGCCCGCGGACCGGTGGCCGGCCGCCGGGTGACGGCGGGTCGCGGAGTCCGCGCCGCCTCGGTGGCGGCCCGCGAGTGCGGAGGGCGACGGGCCAGGCCCCGCCGCCCGGCGCGGAGCCGGGCGCGGATGTCTCCCTCGAGGGCGTCCGCGAGCCCCATGAACAGGAGCACGATCGCCACGGCCGCCAGCAGCGCGAGCAGCGCCTCCTCGACGGTCACGCGCCGCCTCGGCCCGATCCGACCGGTGTCATGCGGCCCACCGTACCATGCCGTCCCGCGATTCCGGCTCGGCTTTGAGTTCGTGTAGCGCGGCGCGGTATGATGAAATCCGACCGAGCCCCCAACCTTCGCCGAGGAGACCGCATGCGCCGCGTCGCCGTGATCGGAGTGGGCGTCACCAAGTTTGGCAAGCACGATCGCACCAGCGCCGAGCTCTTCGCCCAGGCCGCCGCCGACGCGATCCTCGACGCGGACATCGCCCCGACCGCGATCCAGGCCCTCTACTTCGGCAACGTCACCGGCGGCGAGACCGAGCGGCAGCTGCACATGGCCCCGCTGGCCGCCACCCTGCTGGGGCTGCCCACCATCCCCACCACCCGCTTCGAGAACGCCTGCGCGACCAGCCACGTAGCCTTCCGGCACGCGGTCATGGAGATCGCGAGCGGGGTGTCGGACGTGGTCCTGGTCGGCGGCGCCGAGCGGGTCCTGAACGTGCCGACCGAGTCGGCCACCGAGTTCTTCGCCTACTGCTCGGACGCGTCCCTGGAGCAGCCCGCGGGCCTGACCTTCCCCGGCGTCTTCGCCCTGATCGCGCGGGCCCACATGGACAAGTACGGCACCACCGAGGAGCAGATGGCCCACGTGGCGGTCAAGAACCATCGCCACGGCGCGCTCAATCCGAAGGCCCAGTTCCAGAAGGAGATCTCGCTCGAGACCGTGCTCAAGAGCGCGTACGTGGCCGATCCCCTGAAGCTCTTCGACTGCTGCCCCTTCACCGACGGGGGCGCCGCCATCGTGCTCGCCTCGGAGGAGGTCGCGCGAAAGCACCGCCGGCGCATCTGGGTGCTCAGCAGCCACGCGGCCGCCGACACGATGTTCGTCCACGAGAAGCGCGATCTGTCGCGGGTCACCGCCACCGAGCGCGCGGCGCAGGGCGCCTACCGCCAGGCCGGCAAGACCCCGGCGGACGTCAACGTGGTGGAGCTGCACGACTGCTTCACGATCGCCGAGATCGTGGCCACCGAGGGGCTCGGCTTCTTCGAGCCCGGCACCGGCGGCCTCGCGGCCGAGAAGGGCTGGACCAGCCTCGGGGGCAAGCTGCCCGTGAATCCCTCCGGCGGCCTCAAGGCCAAGGGACATCCCATCGGGGCCACCGGCGCGGCCCAAATCGCCGAGATCGTCACCCAGCTGCGCGGCGAGGCGGGCAAGCGGCAGGTCGACGGCGCCTCCACCGGGCTCACCCATACGCTGGGCGGGAATACCGCGACCGTCCTGGTGAGCCTGTTCGGCCGTGACTGATCGCGTGATTCACCTGAAGGACTTCTTCGAGGAAGCCCGCGCCGGTCGCCTGACCGGCATCCGCTGCGAGCACTGCGGCGCGCTCGCGATCCCGCCGAAGGAGCTGTGCGAGCAGTGCCACCAGCGGCAGTGGCAGCCGGTGCCGCTCGATGGCGCGGGCACGGTGGTCTCCTTCACCGTCATTCGCGTCGCGCCGAGGGGCCGGAGCGCCGAGGTTCCCTACGCGGTGGCGGTGGTGCGGCTCGCGGAGGGCGTCTCGCTGCTCGGTCGCGTCGTCGACATCCCGTTCGACGCCCTCAGGGCGGGGCTGCCCGTCCGCTTCCGCCCGATCGAGCTGGACGGCCGCACCGCGATCGGCTTCGGTCCGGCCTAGCCCTCCGCCGGGGCCCCGGGCCGCCGCGCACGGGCCAGCTGCCGCGACGGTCACTCCTTCTCGCCCACCAGGCCGATCTTGATTCGCCGGTTGTGGCGACCCTTGTTGTCGATCTTCAAGATGCGCACCGGTCGTGAGACCCCGGTCGAGGCCAGATGCGTGCCGCCGCACGCCTGCCGGTCCAGCCCCACGATCTCCACCACCCGCACCGTGCCGTCGGACGCCGGCGGCGGCGCGACCGACCGGTTGCGGATGAGGCCCCGCTCGCCAAGCGCGTCGGCCTCCGGCACGTAGGCGTAGCGCAGGGGCAGGTCCTGGCGGATGACGTCGTTGATCTCGGGCTCGAGCGCCCGAAGCCGATCGTTGTCCGCCTCGGGCAGGTCGAAGTCCATGCGCGCGGTGCCGTCCTCGTTGAGCTGCGCTCCGGTGACCAGCGCACCCTGGAAGCGCTGGAACACGAGCGCGTTCAGCACGTGGGTGTCGGTGTGGAGCTGCGCCATCATCGAACGGAAGGCGGGATCCACCGCCGCCTGGACCGCGCCGACGATCTCGACCGGCTCGGCGATCAGGTGCCAGTGGCGGCCGGCCACCGCCTCGATCCCAGTGACCCGCGCCTCGCCGCCGCTCCAGCGCAGGACTCCGCGATCGGCGAGCTGCCCGCCTCCGCCCGGGTGAAACGGCGACCGCTCGAGGAGCACCGCGCCCGGGCGCGCCTCCACCACAGCCGTCTCGACCAGCAGCACTTCCGGAAACTCGTGACAGAAGTAGCGGGACATAAGCTCCCTCAAGGCAGAGCGTGCAGGGCCAGCTCGAGATGCGTGACTCGCCTATCGAAGTCGGCAAGCACGTCCGCGCCGGCCGCGGCGGCGCGGGCTGACCACGAGCGGACGGAAGTGAACCGCTAGAAGACCCCTCTCAGGCCCACGTTGACGCCACCGGCGTTGTTCGTATTGCCGGTCGCGTAAGCGTGCACCCCCTCGCGGGCGCTCCACCCGAGACTGATTTCGGCGACGGTCGCTCCGCCCAGCCGAAAGGTCGCGGCCACCCCCACGCTCGATTTCAGCCGGTGGAAGCCGAGGTCGCCGGGCTGGAGGCCCACCTTCCCCGCCTCGGCGAAGAGCCGAAACCCCAGCGGGTCGACGATCTGCCGCTCGTAGCTCAACTCGTAGACGATCAGATTCGGGGCGCGAAAGCGGTAGTCATGATAGCCCCTCAGAAAATTCTCGTCGTTGATGTCGGCCCCTCCCAGGGTGGGCTGACGGTAAAAGGGGACCCGGTTCCCCGCGTGCGGATCACTGATCGTCAGATGACCCGTGAATCGGAGCGCGCCGATGTCAGGACCCAACCCGAGCCCGACGCTCCAGCGCGCCTCGAGACGATCGAACGAATACGGTCCCCCCCGCAACGCCTGGTTGAGCTCATACGAGACCGTCGCCACGGTGGAGAGCCCGTACAGAACGTCGGCGACCGGATATCGCCACGTCGCCACGGCCCGCGGCCGCACGTACGCGGTGTCACCGTGAAGGCCGGGCGCGGTCGTCTCGTTGTTCACGGTGCCGAATGTCTCCGAGCTTTCCGGGTCGAACCATAGTCCCGCAAGCTCACCGGCCAGCGTGAACCCGAGCGGAAGCGGCACGTCGAGGCTCGACGCGATCTCCGTCGCCCGGAGCCCGAAGAGGGTTCGGCGGTGCTCTGACGTGTTGTTGCCGAGACCATAGAACGGAAGCTGCGGCAGATCCCAGTGCTTCGCGGTCAGGGTGAATTGGGGAGACCTGCCATTCTCGACGTACGCGGCGAACAAAGCCTGCAGCCGGGCCCCGGCCTCCCAGAAGCCGTTCTCGGAGCCGCGCGCCTCGAAGTTGGTGGCGAAACGCCCGTTCGCCAGAGCCCGCTCGTTCCAGTCGAGGTTCAGCGCGAGGCCGGCCGCGGGCCCACTCTCCGGCACCACGATGCCCCCCGTCGGGTGCAAGCCCCGGCCAACCAGCAGGTCCACCAGCAGCTCCTGTGTGTTGGGCCACGGATGGTCCCACTCCCGAACCTTGCACCAATCCTGTGCGAGGAGAGCCCACTCGGTGACGAGACTCCGGACGAGCAGGTTCGAGCTGCTCGGGATGTCCCGCGGAGGGCACGGATTCGAAGTAATGGAACTTGGCACCGGCGGGTCGAGCGTCTGCGCGTATCCGGCGGGAGCCAGGCTCAACATCAGGAACATCGCGACGGCCCCCGCTTTACGCACGGCCGTTGCCCGGGTCGATTGCGGCCATGGCGCGGCCGAGGAACGCAGCCACCTGTGGCGCGGTCCTCACGGTCGTGGGATCGCACAGGCGCGCGATGTCGGGGTGGTCCCGGGCGAGCACCGCGTGAACCTCGCGCACGTGTTCCAGCTGAAAGCCGGAGGCCGGTCCATTCACCGGTCGGGCGGGCGTGGGCGGAAATGCGCCCTTGAAGTCCGGCCAGTCCATCCGAGGGGACATGGGCGCGAGCAGGTTAAGCAGGGTGTTGGCGTTCCTCTCCCGCAAGAAGGGGGCATGGTCGCGGCGGGGTCCGATGAACTGCTCCGTAACCGTGGCCGGAATGGTGGCGTGCTCGAACAGGGTGTGATCGACTCCGGGCTTCACGTAGGGCGAAACGACGACCGCCCCCACGCGGACCCCGAGGCGACGGAAGTCGAACCGCGGCACGGTCATCTCGAACGGTCTCTCCAGTGTCCCATCACCATACGGGAGTCGGGGCGGGGGCACGTGGTCGAATATTCCACCGTGTTCGTCCCAGACGACGAGCAGCAAGGTAGACCGCCAGACGTCAGGATTCGACCGAATGGCCCGGTACACGTCCCAGATGAACCGATCCCCGGCGAGCACGGAATGATCCGGATGCTGATCCGCGGCCACCGTCCGATCCGCCTGGTCGTTGTACGGCGGCTCGACGAACGCGTACTCGGGCAGCTTCCCGCTCCGACAATCGGCGACGAAGTCGCCATAGAGCCCGAAGTATTTCGATCCGAGGAAGGTCATCCCGAAGGTGCCACTCTCCCTGAAGTAGTAGATCCTGCTCTGGCGTCCGGCCCCGTCGAGCCGGCCGTAGATCCCCTTCCCGTGGCCGAGCCAGATGATCCCGGACTTGACCTGTCCGAACGAGGTACCGAAGTGCGCGAATTGACGGTTGGGGGCGGTCGGGCCCGGAACGGAGGAGAACCAGTTGTCGCAGACCAGATAGTGCTTCGCGAGCGC
>Ga0070706_100003724_pt1 | contig 14906 bp, 12 predicted proteins | sample KBSK5501metaG_FD_65476 | JGI IMG/M metagenome (GOLD analysis project Ga0070706, IMG submission 65476) | Corn, switchgrass and miscanthus rhizosphere microbial communities from Kellogg Biological Station, Michigan, USA - KBS K5-50-1 metaG | ecosystem: Host-associated > Plants > Roots >...
GAGCAATCCCAACGCCTCCACCCGCGGGAGCAATCCCAACGCCTCCACCCGCGGGAGCAATCCCAACGCCTCCACCCGCGGGAGCAATCCCAACGCCTCCACCCGCGGGAGCAATCCCAACGCCTCCACCCGCGGTGGGCAGAACCCCTATAGCCCGTATCGTCCTTATGGCGAGCAAACTGGCACGCGCATGCCCTCTACCCGTGGCCGCATGCCAGGCATGGCGCACCGTGCGAACGACGGTGGCTGGGACGAGGCAGAGCAGCAGGACACTCAACATCATCACGTCGGCATCGCCATCTTCCACGACGGCAATCCCGGCCACCTCTGGCGTGGGCAGATCGCCTCGCTGCTGGGAGAGGCAACCCTCGGCGCTGGGGTCGTGATGTGGCTTTACAACCTGATCGGCACACCCATCTCCATCGGGCTGGCGGTGGCCTCGCTGGGCCTGCCGTTCCTGCTCGCCGGTCCACTCGCCGCCCGCTTCGAAAACGCGCGCGATCCCGGCGTCGCCCTCAAGTGGATTGGCCGGCTGCGCTTCGTGCTCGCGCTGGGGCTGATCGCGATGCACTACTACACTATTCTGCCCGTCGTCTACCTGCTGCTGTTCCTGGTGTCGTACTGCGGCCGGCTGCACGACGCCGCCCACATCGCCGCCATGCGCGTCTGCCTGGCGCCGGGCGAGCCGGAGCTCGTTGCCAACGATGCGCACATCGGCGCCGCGCTGGCCGCGGTGGTTGGCCCGCTGCTCGCCACCCTACTGTACGTGCTGGTTGGCGAGCGCATCCTCGGCGTCAGCATCGGCGCCGCGGTGCTATTCATTATCAGCCTCAATTCCGAGAACTTCCTCGACACCCTGCCGCAGCCGCGCCGCGCGTTCCTGGTGGCGACGCCCGAGGCCGTCGCGCTGGAAGGCGAGATGCCCTTGCTGGCGGACGACGAAGACAACGACGATCCGGAGCTGCACCGCGAGGAGGCGCTGCCGGAGTGGTATCAGCAGGGGCCGCGGCATGCCTTCCAGGCCATCGCCGATATCCGCGCTGGGCTTGGGCTGGCCGGCTCGGTCGGCAGCAGCTCTGGGGCGCTCTGGGCGCTCGCCGTGCTGGCGCTGATCGGCGGTGGGCTCGCCGTGTTGGAGGTGTTCTACGTCTCCAACGCGCTCGGCCTGCCGGCCTTCTATCTCGGGCCGCTGCTGGCCTGCGAAGGCGCCGGTATGGCGCTCGGCCTGCTGCTGGTCGGCAATGCGCTGGCACGCAACAAATGGCGCGGCACCTTCATGACGGGCATGATCGGCGCGGGGGTGGTGCTGGCGCTGCTCGGCCTTCTCCCCATGATGCCGCTGGCGCTCGCCTTGATGCTGGTGCTGGGTGTCATGAACGCGCTTGCCGTCTCGGGCGCGCGCCATGGACTCTTCGCGGGCTTCGACGGCATCGAGCGGCGCGCGTTGGCGGCGGGCGAGGGATGGGTTGTCGCCCTCTGTGGCCTGGTCGGCGCGCTCGCCTTCGCCATTTTCCTCGGCGGATCAAACGGGCTACACCTCCCCATCAAGGTTACGCAATGGAGCGTGACCGACCTGCTCGCCCTGGCAGGCATCGCGCTCGCGCTCGCGGGTGTGCTCTGTGGCACGGTCCTTTCCTCGAACACCATGCCGAGAGTGAAAGGCAAGAAACGCGGCAAGGGCAAGTACAACAACGGCGCTAAGAGCAAGAACGGCAACCGTGCCAAGGGCAAGAAGGCTGGCGACAGCAGCGGCAAATCGCGCAGCCCAGGGCGGCTGCCCGCGCTGGACGGCGACGAAGGCGACAGCGGCTACCTCCCGGCCACCGGCGAGTACGAGGCCTGGGAGGGCGACGACCAGCGGGGTGGCGATCAGGACGAATTCGCTGCCTCCTACGGCTACGGCAATACGGGCTATGACGATGGGGTGCCAGCGGACGACGGCTACGCGGACGATGGCTACGACGATCCCAGCAGCCGCCGCTCCCCACAGCGCTCACCCCCGCGCGAAAACCGCAACCGCCCGCGCTGGTGAGGCCCCGCCCCCACATCCTACAACCTACATCCACCGCAAGCAGGCTAGCTCATGCGTGGTATACTCTCCCCAACTTCGGCGTGCGTACCCGCCTTCACGATGATGAGGAGGAGGTCCCGTCATGTCTGCTGAGACGCCGCTCGACGCGACGACGAGCAGCCTGTCGATTGGCGTCCCGGTGGCGCGCCGCTCCTTCGGCGGTCTGGTCGCCATCAGCATTTTCTGGTTCGCGATCAACTTCCACTGGGCGGCACTGCCGCTCTTGATCATCCCCAGCCAGGTGTTCGGGCTGCTGCTGCGTCAGGCGCCGGGGGCCACGCTGGCCGATCAAGCCAATTGGGCCGGCGGGGCAAACCTGGCGCTGGCCACGGCGCTGGTCTCGGCGCCCGGCCTCGTCGTCGCGCTGCTCAGCAATCCGTTTTTCGGCCTCCTGAGCGATCGGACGCGCAACCGCTTCGGGCGCCGCCGCCCGTACATCGTGATCGGCACGCTGATCAATGTCGGTGGGATCCTCGTGATGGCGTTCGCGCCGGATCTGTTCGTTCAAGAGCACAGCGGCAACTTGATCGCGCCGTGCCTCTTCGTCCTGACGCTCGGCCTCATCATCGTGCAGTTTGGCAGCAACGCGGCCCAGGCGCCGTTTCACGCGCTGCTGCCCGATCTCGTGCCGCAGGAGCAGCGCGGCTTGGCGTCCGGGATCATGGGCCTAGCCTATTGGCTCGGCACCATTACCGGCGTGCTCGTGCCCACGCTCGTCGGCATCGACTCCAACGGCTTGAAGAGCGGTGCGCTCTCGTACGCCAGCTATCAGCACGATATCGTGCTCGCGTATCTGATTACCTCCGGCGTCATCTTGCTGATGGCGGCGCTGACCTTCGCCTTCGTGCATGAGAGACGCTGGCAGCCCCGCCAGATGGCGGCGACCGAGCGCACGGAAGAGGCGAACAGCTCACGCACGCTGCTGCTCACCCTCGGCGCGGTGCTGCTCGTGGTCGCCGCCGGCATCGGCCTCGTCAATGCCAACATCGGCCTCTCACTCAACGATGACACACTCCAGCTCCTGGAGCTGATCGCCGTGGTTGTGGCTGGATTCGGCGCGGCGCGCGCCTTTCAGTTCCGGCCGCGGCGCAACCCGGACTTCACCTGGGTGGTGCTGACACGCATGCTGATGATGATGGGCGTGTACTTCGTGCAGGTCTTCATCTTCCAGTACATGCTCTCCATCACCAACAGCCGCGACAACGCTAACGCCGCGGCAAGCACCTTCATCATTCTGGTGACGGTCTCCGCGACCGCCAGCACCCTCTTTGCCGGCTGGGCGTCCGACCGCATCGGCCGCAAGCGCATGGTCTACATCTCCGGCTCCTTCATGGCGGTGGTCGGTGCCGCCTTCATCCTGGCGCCCTACCTGGCGCCAGGCGCCGTGCTGACGATCTCCTACGTCGGCGCGGCGATCTTCGGCCTCGGTTTCGGCGCGTACGTGAGCGTGGACTGGGCGCTGGTGGCGGACGTCCTGCCCTCGGAGCAGACCTATGCCCGCGACATGGGCGTGTGGAACATCGGGCTGACGCTGCCGCAGGTGCTCGCGCTGGTCTTCGGCAGCCGGCTGATCGCCCTTGGGCAGACGGTGGGGCACCCGCAGCTAGGCTTCACTTTCCTCTTCACCGCCTTCGTCGTCTTCTGCGTGCTGGGCACCGTGACGATCCGCAATATCAGGGGGGTCAAGCGGTAAGGCGCCCGGCGTGGCATGTTCCTCTGTACATCACCGCATGTCACCTGTACAATGGGCGCGTCAACGAGTGCCCTTGTGAGCGGAGTGCCATGGACGAGAATCGAGTTGATGCCAGCGGGCTGCCGGATGAGTACGCAGCGCTCGCGGACACGCGCCAGGTGATCCTGGAGGTCGTCGGGCTGCTGGAAGACCTGCACAAGGCGACCACCAGGCTCGGCGACGCCATCGCGGCGGCGGGCTTCCATGGCCGCGAGTGGCGCGGGCTAGACGCGCAGCTAGACGAGCTCTCGGATCAGTTTCCTGAGATCACGCTCGACGACCTCATCACCCGCCTCGCTGAGTTCTCCGCCGGCAACGGGCCGGCCTGGCTGCGCGGCGACCGTGCGGACATCGAGCGCTTCAACGACGAGGCGGCGATCCTGGGCGGTGTCATGCGACCATTGCGCGTACTGGCACAGCGACAGCGCGTGACCCCCGCCCGCGAGCGCAGCCGCCACCCTTTCGAGCGTGCGCTGGCGGATGGCCGCGTCGGCACACAGCTCGACCTCATGGCGCGCTACTTGCGTGACCTCGAAGCGCTCGCCCCCTTCATCGCGCCGCTCGCCCCTGAAGAGTGGAATCTCGCCTCACTCGCACCGCCTGCGCCGCCCGCACCAAAGCCGTCCGCCGCGTCAGCCGCGCGATCCGGGCCAGCCATGCAGTCGTTCACGCGCCTGCGCGACTTTGCGGACTCCGCACGCGGCAGCGCGCCCTCCAGCCGCCAGGCGGCGACTTCACAGGCCTTCACCCGCGCGCTCGGGCGAGCGCGGGTCGGGACCGAGGTGCTGGTGCTGCGGCTGCGGCTGTATCGCTGGATGGTCGTCGTGATCGCCGCCCTCATCCTGGCCATCGTGACGGGGCTGCTCACGCTGGCGGTGCACGAGGGCCTCACCCTGGCGCCGCCGTCTCACCTGCAAGCCACACCGGCGCAGCTCACGCTCACCTGCACTGGCAAGGGCGCCACACAGGTGCTGACGCTGCGCAATACCGGCAGCGCGTCGCTCACGTGGCAGATCGTCGCCCCCGCCGGCCTCACGCTCTCCGCGGCGAAAGGGCTGCTCACGCGGGGGGCCAGCGCGACGGTCACTGTGAAGGTGAGCGCAGCCAGGGCAGCGCGCGGAACGCTGGCCTTCACCTCAACCGACGGCGCGGCGCAGGTGCCCTACATGGTCACCTGCCAGTAGCGCGCGCTCACTGCATGCAGATGCCGCCATCCACGGCGATGGTCTGGCCGGTGATGTAGCCGGCGTCGGGGGAGCAGAGGAACGCGATCGTCGCGGCCACATCATCCGCCGTGCCAAAACGCTTGAGGGGCGTGATGTTCATGTAGTAGTCGCGAAACTCCTGCGAGACCTTCGAGGTCAGCTCGGTCGGGATGAAGCCCGGCGCGACGGAGTTCGCCGTGATGTTGCGGCTGGCAAACTCGCGCGCGGTGGACTTGGTGAGCGCAATCAGCGCCGCCTTCGACGCGGCATAGTTGGCCTGGCCGACCTGCCCCATGATGCCCGAAATCGACGAGACATTGACGATGCGACCCCAGCGCGCCTTCATCATCGAGCGCACTGCCGCCCGCGTGCAGAGAAAGGCGGACGTCAGGTTCGTCCGCAGCACCGCCTCGAAGTCCTCGAGCTTCATTTGCAGCATCAGGCGGTCGTTCGTGGTGCCGGCATTATTGACGAGAATGGCGACGGCGCCGAGCTCCGCTTCGGCACGCTTGAACAGATCGCTCACGTCGTCTTCGTTGCTGACATCCGCCCGCAGCGAGACAGCACGCCGGCCCAGCGCCTCCACCTGCGCACGCGTCTCGCTGGCGCCCTGCTCGTCGCCGCGATAGTTGACGACGATATCCGCGCCGAGCCGCGCCAAACGGAGCGCCGTCGCCCGGCCCAGGCCGCGGCTGCTGCCCGTTACCAGCGCAACGCGGCCGGCCAGCGGCAGACCTCCCTCGCCGCCGGTCGCGGCCTGCTGCTGTTCATCTGCCATGTCAAGCACCTCAACTCTAGAGCACGCAGCAAGCGCGCGGCTAGAAGGCTGCTTCGCCGCCGCACGCCGGATTCACGATGTCGCTCGCTGTACTGTACTCCAGTCAGCGCCGGTCAGTCCAGCCGCAGTGTCTTGAGAAACGCTCGCATGCCAGGGGCGAGGTCCGGGCGCTGCAGCGCGAATGCCACGGATGTCGTGAGGTAGCCGACGGGATCGCCGGTGTCGTAGCGCGTCCCCTCAAACTCATGCGCGAAGAGCGGCTCGCGGCCGCGCAGCGTGCGGATACCATCCGTGAGCTGAATCTCGCCGCCGGCGCCCGCCTCGGTGCGTTCCAGCGCCGCGAAAATGTCGGGCGTCAGCACGTAGCGACCAATGACGGCCAGATCGGAGGGTGCCTCGTCCGCGGTGGGCTTCTCCACCAGGTCGCGCACGCGATGGGTGTGTGCGTCCACGTCGGCTCCAGGCTCCAGCGCGAAGACGCCGTACAGACGCGTCTGCTCGCGCGGCACGCGCATCGCGGCGATGACGCAGCCGCCGTGGCGCTCCTGCACATCCATGAGCTGGCGCAGGCAGGGCCGCGCTGGATTCACGACGAGATCGTCGCCCAGTAAGACGCCGAACGGCTCGTCGCCGACGAGATCCTTCGCCATGAGGATGGCGTGGCCGAGTCCGCGCGGGCTGGGTTGCCGTGTGAAGCTGATCTGCGCCATGCTCTCGATCTTTTCGAGCATCTCCAGCTTCGCCCAGTCGCCCTTGCGCTCCAGCGCGCTGTGCAGCTCTGGCGACTCGTCGAAATGGTCCTCGATGGCGCGCTTGGTGCGGCTGGTGACGACGATGACGTGCTCGATGCCAGAGGCGACGGCCTCCTCGATGACGTACTGGATGGTGGGCTTGTCGGCCAGTGGCAGCATCTCTTTGGGGATCGCCTTGGTCGCGGGCAACACGCGCGTTCCGAGGCCAGCGGCGGGAATGACAGCCTTGCGTATTTTCATCTTCCTACTTCTCCTGCCGCACACGGCGACTCCCTTGCACCATGTGCGTAGTTTACAGCGGTGCTTACATGGTAGCAGAACCGGTGCAGTAGTGCTAGCCTGCGTGTGACTCCTTCCGCCCGCTGCGGCCACGGTGCGCGCTCGCCAGCTGTGCCGCATTCCACACGTTTTCGCCGCATGCCTCTAGCGTTCGCGGGCGGAGCGAGACAAAATAGGAGGAAGGCGAGCATGGCGGCGTCTGCGGGACATCCGCGAGAGCCTGCTCGCGCACGTATCATACCTTTGTCGCGTCGGCTCTGGCATACGCGCGCAGAGCGGCGATCTTCGTGAATGAATGATGGGCTTGTGGAAGGAAGCGGGATATGCGACAAGTTGACGCGTTGCGCGGGCGGATAGGAGCAGGAGCAGGTGGCCAGTGGCTGCGCCTCGGTCTGGCCTCGGCGACGATCATGGCGCCGCTCTTGAGCCGGTGGAGCGACCTGCGCGCGGCGGAGCGGGCACGCGTCCTGGCGGATGAGGCGGAGGCGCGGCTGCATGACATGCGTGGACACCTGAACCTGGCGTCTCTGGGCGCCAAGCGCGATCCCCTGGAGCTCGTGCGCGAGGCACGCGCGCAGCTTGGAGCGGAGCGCAGTAGGGCCAGCACGCGCCTCTGGCTGGTCGGCGTGGGAGTAGGCCTCGTGGCCGCGAGCGCCGGCGCCTATATACTGGTGCGGCGGCGTATGGCGCAAGCGCTCGAAGAGCCGCTGATGGAGCTGCCTGCCGTGAGCGTGAACGGCAATCGCGCCTCTACGCAGACGAGACCGCCGGCGACAGCAACAGCGACTGCTGCCGAGACGGCGCCCGAAAACCCGCCGACGGCCGCGACGCCGGCCCCCTCTATGGCGCCCGCGCAAGCGAATGGGGCGGCTGCCCCGACCGAGCAGGACCAGAGCTCTCCGGCAAGCGCCGAGGAGGCGAATGCCGCGCCGTTCATCGGCAACATTCGCACGATGGTCTATCACGAGGCCGCCGACGACGACCTGCCCGCCGAAGAAAATCGCATCTATTTCGTCAGCGAGGACGAAGCGCGCCAGGCAGGCTACCGGCGCCACCGCGACGAAGTGGCCCCGGGCACGCAGGCCGACGAAACCTCTGGCTAGGAACCTCGCCTCGGCCTTTTCCGGCGGGGAGCAGGGTGCCGCCCGCCCTCTGACTCCCCCTCCCTACGGGGAGAGGTTGGGGGTGGGGGCCCACTCTTCCATGCAGGGATTAATCCGAACGTATAAGGCGACGGTATCGAGCAGCTCCTCCAGCTCGAAGGGCTTGGGCAGGAACGGGAGGTCGCCTATCAGCTCGCGATCGGGCCGGCTGCTGCTCATCATGACGACGGGGATGTGGCGCGTCACCGGGTGGCGTCGCAGGCGCCGGGCAACCTCCAGACCATCCAGCTCCGGCAGCATACGGTCGGTGAGGACGAGCGCCGGGCGTTCGCGCCGAGCAGTCGCCAGCGCCGAACGCCCGTCAGCCGCCAGCACCACGCGATAGCCCGCTTCGTCCAGCACCTCAGAGAGCAGCTGCGCGATGCTCGGCTCGTCATCAACCACCAGGATCGTCATACGGTCCAGCATCGGCGACCAGGTGCTGAGGACGTGCGCGGCGTGCTGATGGTCCTGTTCAGGTGCCCACGGCACGCTAGAAAATTGCCGCGGATGGTTGCCTTGTTGGCGCGACGCGGGTTTGCTGCGTTGTTGGTTCAGCGCTCTACCAGCCATGCACCCGCCCGACAATCTAGATGTATCACGCGGGAGTTGCCCGCCACATCCGCCGTTCATGCCCTAAGATCGCACTCACACGGTTCTGTCGGCTCTGTGTATTACGGAAACGTGCTATGTATTACAGAAGCGTGGCAAAGACCGTGCCACCAGGACTCCAGGGCAGTAAATGCGGTGGGTCATCCGTACCCTCTGCAGCCGGCTGGCGCTCACGTGAGCAGGTATGGCGGGGGCGCGCGAGCAGAGTTGTGCTACCATAGAGAGCTGGCGGCGATAACAACGAGACGAGGAGCGACGGTGCATCATATCGTGATCTGCCAGAACGGCAAGCTTGCCGAGAATCCCACACTGGAGCTGGCCGAGCAGGTGAAGGGCCAGCCTGGGTCGCTCGTCTGGCTGGACCTGGAGGGTGGCCTTGGCCGAGCGGGAGCGACACTCACAAAGCTGTTCGGCATCTCGAAGTTCACCCTGGAGAACGTGCGCGAGGAACACGAGCGCGCACGACTCAGCAAGCGGCACAGCTACTTTTATCTCGTCGTTCACGGCATGAGTTTCGATATGCAGACGCTGGAAGCTGAGACACCGAAGCTCGATGTGCTGTTCGCGCAAGATTTTCTGGTAACCGTGCATGCGGCCAAGCTTCCCTGGCTCGACGCGCTGCGCACGTCGCTCGCCGAGGCGCCTGACGAAGACAATGTCATGGTGCGCGGCGTCGCCCACCTGCTGTACCGCGTGCTTGACTCATTGGTAGATAGCTACTTTCCGGTGCTGGAAGATATAGACGACCTAGTCGACGAGCTCGAAAACGTCGCCGTGCGGGATACGTCGAACGAAGTGCAGGGGCGCATCTTTAGCACGAAGCGCGCGCTGTCTCATTTGCGACGTGTCATCAGCCCGCAGGTGGAGGTCACCACCTCCCTGGTTACCCGTACCGGCGAGGTCATCCCCAGCGACGCCGAGCCCTATTTCAGCGATGTCCACGACCATCTCGTGCGCGCGTTCGAGGTGCTCGATTCCTATCGCGATCTGATGAGCGGCCTGCTCGACGTCTACCTCACCACCGTCTCGAACCGGCTCAACAGTGTCATGAAGCAGCTCACGATCCTTGCGACGATCTTCTTGCCGATCACCTTCATCACCGGCGTCTTCGGCCAGAACTTCGCCCACTCGCCACAGGTGGAGCACGACGCCGGCTTGAACTTCTGGATTGTCCTGGCCTTCATGGCGCTCATCACGGTGATCCAGCTGTGGTACTTCCGACGGCGCGGCTGGCTTGGCTAGCGAGCGACTGGACCGAGCCTCCGGCAGGAGCTGCCCGCGCATCCAGCGCGCTGCGCTCGCGGGATGGGGCACGGTGGCACCGTCCGCACCGCTGGCGCAACCCGCCGCTCAAGTCCGCTGCCACGGTGCGCCATGCGCGCATGATGTGCCCGTCGTCAGCGGCCCATCTACGCTCTACTACACTCCGTCACAGCGTATCGGCGCATGGTAGAATGGCCCTGTTCTCATCGTACTCTACGCACTTTGTGGCGAGATTTCCTACGCTCGCGACGCCCATAGACGCACATAAGGGAGCACCACATCATGGACAGCCGCGCCACCACCTCCGTCCGTCTTGCCTCGGCGCGGTCGCTACTCTCGCGCTCGGCGCTCACCAGTGACACGGCCTTCCTCGTCTACCTCGCGCTGGTGACCTTTGCCATACATCTGGTCGGCGCCAACAACTATGGCTATTTCCGCGATGAGCTGTACTATCTGGCCGACGGGCGGCATCTCGCCTTCGGCTACGTGGATCAGCCGCCGCTGATCGGCTGGCTCGCGGCGCTGATGGACCTGCTCACGCACGACAATCTGGTGGCGTTGCACGTTGTCTCGGCGCTGGCCGCGGCGTGCCTAACCGTGGTGGTGGGGCTGATCGCCCGCGAGCTGGGTGGCGGCCGCTTTGCGCAGCTGCTGGCGGCGCTGGCCAGCGTCGTCGCGATCGTCTTCATGGCCACCGGCTCCCTCTTCTCGATGGATGTGCTGGACGAGCTGTGGTGGGCGCTAGGCGCCTATGTGCTCGTCCGCCTGATCCGGCGGCAGGAGCCGCGCCTGTGGCTGGTCTTCGGCCTCATTGCCGGCGTCGGGCTGCTCACCAAGCTCACTATGCTCTTCTTCGGCTTCGGTGTGGTGGCAGGCTTCCTGCTCACGCCGCTGCGCGCGCAGTTTCGCACGCGCTGGCCGTGGCTGGGCGGCGCCATCGCGTTCGTGTTCCTCTTGCCTTACATCCTCTGGAACGCCACGAACGGCTGGCCGACCCCTGAGTTCTGGCGCCACTACGGTGGCCTCAGCGGGGGCGGGCCACTTGGCTTTTTCGGCAATCAGGTCCTTATCATCAATCCATTCAATCTGCCGCTCGTCATCGCCGGACTGCTCTTTTACTTCCGCCGTCCCGAGGGCAAGCCGTTTCGCGCGCTGGGCTGGACGTACGTCGTCCTCTACGTGCTCTTCACGCTCATCAACGCCAAGTCGTACTTCCTGGCGCCGGCGTATCCGATCCTCTTTGCCGGCGGCGCCCTCGTCTTCGAGCGCGCGCTAGCGCGCGCCAGCAACTTCAAGCTAGCATCAGCGTGGGCAGGTAGGCAGCGCTGGCTGGTGCCGTCGTATGTCACCGCACTGGCCCTGAGCGGCCTCTTCTTCGCGCCCTTCGCGATGCCCTTGCTGCCCCCAGCCGGCTTCGTGAGCAACTATGGGTTTCTCACGGGAACCGGCAACAACGGCGCGGGCCAAAAGACGGCGGGCAGCTTCCCACAATACCTCGGCGATCGCTTCGGCTGGGAGACGATGAGCGCCACGGTGGCGAAGGTCTACGCCGGCCTGCCAGCGGAGCAGCGCGCGCGGGCCTGCGTGTTCACGGTGAACTATGGCGAGGCCAGCGCGCTCAACTTCTTCGCCGCGCGCTACCATCTGCCTCCCGCCATCAGCGGCCACAACAACTACTACCTCTGGGGACCCGGCTCGTGCACGGGCGACGTCATCATCACGGTAGGCCTCTCACAGGGCGAGGATGCCATGTCCTTCGACAGCGTCGTGCAGGCCGCGACCGTCACCTGCGACTATTGCATGGACGAGGAAAACAACCTCCCCGTGTACGTCTGCACCCAGCCGAAGGCTGGGCTGTCGCAGCTCTGGGCGCGTGTCAAGCATTACAACTGAGCACGCGTGCGCTGATAGTGGCGGCGCGCCTTGGCGCGGTTGCCGCAGCCTTCCATCGCACACCAGCGACGGCTGCGGTTCTTGCTGGTATCCAGAAACAGCCAGCCACAATCCTCGCTGGAGCATAGGTGCACCCGATGCAGCTCCGCCGAGGTCAATAGCTCCGCCGCCGAGCGCACGACCGGCCAGAGCGGCGCGTCCAACGCCGTGTCGTCTTCTTCCCACGCCCACATATAGCCGTCGTCCGCAGGGATGAGGCGTGCCCGCGCCATCGCGTGGCTCAGCGCCTCATTGATCGCGTCCACGTCCGCTGCCGCGGCGGGCGCGCCCTCGGCCGCCGCCAGGAACGTGCGATAGAGCACCTCACGCAGTGTTACGACGTGCGTCAAAACGGCATATGCTTGTTTGGGATGGCGTTCTGCCTCGGCCAACAGTCGCCGCGCGCGCTCTTCTGGTACGAGCCCTGTGTGGTGGCCCCAGGCGACGACATCCGCGTAGCTAGTGAAGTACTCGACGGCGTGCGCGGTGCCACGGTTGTCCACCGTGTTGACGAAATCTACGCAGATGCGGCCGCCCCGCAGGCTGATACGTTCCACACCCGTCGGTGAAGTGATTGGCATAGCTTGGCTCCTCAGCCGGTGGCCCTAGCGGGACGGCATCCTTCGTCCGCGCGTCTCCTAACCACCAATTGTCCATTGACAGGATATACCATTCATGTTACCATATAACCATCAACAGCGTATTTTGAAGGTTATGTGCGACGAGTCATCGAAGGAGGCCGCCCCGTGGAGGCAAGCCTGTTGATCCTGGCGCTGATGATCCTGGCGTTGATCGTTCTCGACGTGGTCGCCATGAAATGGGGCGCGGACAGTCGCCCCGCGGATCGGGAAAATACTCCCCATCAGGCGCTCTGAGGGGGTGTCGCATGGCGAGTACGCGCGTAACGAGCCGGAGCACACTCTGGCGCAATCGCGACTTCGTGAAGCTGTGGGCGGGGCAGACCGTCTCGCTCGCCGGGTCACAGGTGACGACGCTGGCGCTGCCGTTGACGGCGGTGCTGCTGCTGCGGGCCACGCCGGTGCAGGCAGGTCTGCTCTACGCCGCGCAGTTCGCGCCCTTCCTCGTGCTCACGCTCTTCGCGGGCGTGCTGGTGGACCGTATGCGCCGGCGGCCGATCCTGATCGCCGCCGATCTCGGCCGGGCGCTACTGCTCGGTCTGATCCCCTTGTTCGCGTGGCTGGGCTGGCTGCGCTTCACGCATCTGGTCGTCGTCGCCTTCCTGGCCGGCTGCCTGACCGTGTTCTTCCACCTGGCGTACCAGGCGTTTTTGCCCACGCTGCTTGGGCGCGACCACCTGACTGAAGGCAACGGCCACTTGGCGGCGAGCGAGTCGGCGGCGGAGATCGGTGGTCCAGGGCTGGGCGGTGTGCTGGTCCAGCTGCTTTCGGCGCCGTTTGCCCTCGGCGCGGACGCGCTCTCCTTCCTCGTCTCCGCACTGAGTCTCGCCTCGCTGCGCACGTGCGAGTCCCTGCCACAGCGCCGCGCCGACCGGCGCCTGCTGGCCGACATACGCGCGGGTTTCCGCGTGACGTTCGGCAGTCCGTACCTGCGCGCGCTGCTCGGCGAAGCGGCCATCTTTAACTTCTTCGAGAACGGCATGCTGACCGTGTTCGTGGTCTATGCCATTCGCACGCTGCACCTCAGCCCGCTGGTCTACGGCGCCATATTCGTCGTCGGCAGCGCTGGTGGGCTGCTCGGGGCGGTGCTGACCGGCGCCGCCGCGCGCCGCTTCGGCGTGGGGCGGACGATGGTCGCGGCCGCCGCACTCTCCAGTAGTGCGGTGGTGCCGGTGCCGCTGGCCGGCGGTCCTCCGGCGCTGACGGTGGCCGTGCTCGCGTTCTCGTTCTTCCTGCGCGGCGCCGGTGTGACGGGCACCAACGTGCACGCGGTGAGCCTGCGCCAGGCGCTCACGCCGGATCATCTGCTGGGCCGCATGAACGCCAGCTACCGCACGATCTCCTATGGCGCGATCCCCCTGGGCGCGCTGACGGGTGGCGCACTGGGCCAGTGGCTCGGCCTGCGCCCCGCGCTCTTCGTGCTGGCCAGCGGCATCTTCTTCACCTGGCTGTGGCTGCGCTTCTCGCCGATTGCCACGCTGCGCGAGCTGCCGAGCCAGCAAACCATCCCGGCAATCCTGGCAGCCGCGGCCTCCGAGCCCGAGCCAGTTCCCGAGCCGGCGGAGCCGCTGGCGGTCTAGCGTGACGCGCGATCAGAAGCTCCCTGCTGTCTTCCATCGATCACGGGCAAACGTCTTTGCCAGCAAGGACAGCTGAACACCTCCTGCATGCGGTTGTGGCATACTGGCGTACGGAAAGAAAGGCGGCACGATGACGGCGACGAATGTGGACGCCACTGCCGTAGACTTTGCACCCCTCACACCGGAGCGCTGGCCCGATCTGGAGGCGCTCTTTGGCCCGCGCGGGGCCTGCGGCGGATGCTGGGACATGTGGTGGCGGCTGCCCCGCGCTGAGTTCGACAGGCTGAAGGGTGAGGGCAACAAGGACGCGTTTCGCGCACTGGTCGCCACAGGTGTCGTGCCGGGCGTGCTGGCGTATGTGGGCGAACAGGCCGCCGGCTGGTGCGCGATCCAGCCGCGCGCGGCGTATCCCGCGCTGGAGCGGTCGCGTGCGCTGCGGCCCGTGGACGACCAGCCCGTCTGGTCGGTGACCTGCTTCTTTGTCGCGCGGGCGCAGCGCCGCCAGGGGCTGGCCGTGCAGCTGCTGCGGGCGGCGACGACCTACGCCGTCTCGCGTGGCGCGACCATCGTCGAGGGCTATCCCTCCATCCCCAAGTCGCCTGCCATGCCGGATGTCTTTGCCTGGCATGGCACCCTCTCGACTTTCACCCAGGCGGACTTTGCTGAGGTCGCGTGGCCGTCGGCCTCCCGCGCCATCGTGCGCTACATGGCCCAGCAATCTGCCTGACCAGACCACCCCGCGGCTCCGCCTTCCACTGACGCCGCATTCGGTTGCGCCATTGGCATACACGATGAGCCTCGCAAGCGGTTTCGCCTGAAAATTCGACGGGAGGCCCAGTAGTCACGGGCACAGTAGGAGCTCGCTCCCAAACCCAGTGGTTGGGAGAACTGGATGTCACGGCGCACGCCACCGATTACGACG
>Ga0070706_100003726_pt1 | contig 14899 bp, 13 predicted proteins | sample KBSK5501metaG_FD_65476 | JGI IMG/M metagenome (GOLD analysis project Ga0070706, IMG submission 65476) | Corn, switchgrass and miscanthus rhizosphere microbial communities from Kellogg Biological Station, Michigan, USA - KBS K5-50-1 metaG | ecosystem: Host-associated > Plants > Roots >...
CCCATCATCGCGGCGAGCGACAGCGTTCGCGCCTGGCCGCAATTGATCGCGCCGCATGTGACGCTCCGCGACGGCGCGCGCTTCGTCGCGCTCGGCACCGACGGCTTCGGCCGCAGCGACACGCGCGGTGCGCTGCGCCGCTTCTTCGAGGTCGACCGGCACCAGGTCGTGCTCGCCGCGTTGGCCGCACTCGCCGCGTCGGGAGCACTTGCGCACGACGTGTGCACGGAGGCGATCGCGCGCTACGGCATCGACGCGGATGCACCTGCGCCTTGGCGCGCCTGACGTAAGACCGCTACGGTTCGGCTCATGTGCCGAAGGGTTTTCAGTTGAAGTATGATGAATGTCATATTTCTAAGTGACAGTTCCGTAGGGTCACGCTGCCGACTCCATGTGCACAAGAGCAAACTTGAATATGATGATCGTCATTGAATTGCCGTTCATTTGGCACTTCGCCCACCACCCCCTCGCAGAAGGAAGCCCCGCATGAAACTCGACAACGCCGCCGTCCTCATCACCGGCGCAAACCGCGGCCTCGGCCTCGCGTTTGCGCGTGAAGCGCTCGCCCGCGGCGCGCGCAAGGTCTACGCCGCGGCGCGCAACCCGGCCAGCGTCACGCTGGCCGGCGTCGTGCCGATCCGGCTCGACGTCACCAAGCCCGACGAGATCGCCGCCGCCGTGCGCGGTGCGGGCGACGTGACGGTGCTGATCAACAACGCCGGCATCGCCTCGACCGGCGGCTTCCTCGCCGACGACGCGATCGAATCGGCGCGGCGTCATTTCGAGACCAACTTCTTCGGCGCCTGGCGCGTGACCCAGGCGTTCGCGCCGGTGCTCGCGGCCCACGGCGGCGGCGCGGTGCTGAACGTGCTGTCGGTCGCGAGCTGGATCAACTCGCCGCTGCTCGGTGTCTACGCCGCGAGCAAGACGGCCGAGTGGGCGCTGACCAACGGCTTGCGCCACGAGCTGCGCGCGCAAGGCACCCAGGTGCTGGGCCTGCATGTGGGCTTCGTCGACACCGACCTGACACGCGGCTTCGAGGTGCCGAAGGTCTCGCCCGACTCGGTGGTGCGCAGCGCGCTCGACGGGCTCGAAGCCGGTGCCGAGGAAGTGCTCGCCGACGAGATCACGCGCCAGGTCAAGCGCGGGCTGTCGGCCGAGCCGCCGGTGTACCTGCAGCCGGTCGAGCGCTGATCGGACACGCGGCCGGCAGGCAGCCGAGCCCGCTGAGCGTGGCCGCGACCGCCTGATCCAGCGGCGTGTGCGGCTCGTCGCCGAGCACGGCGATCAGCTTCGCGTTGTCCATGCGGATCGCCTCGCGCCACAGGTAGCGCATCTCGTGCATCTCCCGAAACAGCGTCACGAACGGCGAAGCCAGCATCAACAGCGACCACGGAAAGCGCCGCACCGGCGGCAGCACGCCGGTGCGGGCCTGCACGACGCGCCGGATCGCCTCGACCATCTGGGTGCCGTCGGCGTCCCAGTGCCCGCGCAGGTGGAAGTCGGCGAACGGCGCGAGCCCGTCGCGCCGTTCGATGAGCAGCAGCATCGTGCGCGCCACGTCCGGCAGGTAGCTCCATTGGTGGCCGATGCCGGCGCGGCCGGGCTGGGCCACTGAGCCTACCGGCCGCCCGGGCTTGACCAGGCCTTGCGAGAACCAGTTGTTGGCGGCGCGCGGGCCGAAGAAGTCACCGGCGCGCACGACGATGCAGCGCACACCTTCTCGCGATGCGGCGCGCAGGCGACGCTCCATCTCGACGCGGATCGCGCCCTTGCGGGTTGCCGGGTTCTGCGACGAATCTTCGCGCAGCAGCGGCCACGCATCGGGGCCGAAGTTGTAGACCGTGCCGGGCAGCACGATCGTCGCACCGACGGCACGCGCGGCGGCGATCGTGTTGTCCAGCATCGGCAGCACGAGCTCGGCCCAGCGCTGATAGCCGGGCGGGTTGACTGCGTGCACGATCACCGCGCAGCCTTGCGCGGCGCGCAGCACATCGTCGCGGTTCATCGCGTCGCCCTGCTGCCATTGACAGCCGTCCGGCGCGGCGGCGACCGATTCGAGGCGGCGTGCCAGCGCCCGCACCTGCCAGCCGGCATCACGAAGCTGCCGCGCCACCTCGCCGCCGATGCCGCCGGTCGCGCCGAGAACCAAGACCGTCCTGCCGCTGCTGCCGTCCATCATCTGCTCCTGAGATCCGAAGACCCGTGGTTGATCGATGGCGCCAGTGTCAGCCCGGCGGCGTTGCAATGGAATTGCCGAGCGTGTACCAGACGCTATACATTTCTGTATGACCCTGGATGACCCCGGCTGGGAGCTCTACCGCTCGCTTCTCGGCGTGCTCGACGAGGGCTCGCTGTCGGGCGCGGCGCGCTCGCTCGGGCTGGCCCAGCCGACGATAGGCCGGCATGTCGAGGCGCTCGAGGCGGCGCTGGGCATTGCGCTGTTCACCCGCTCGCAGCGCGGCCTCGACCCGACCGACGCGGCGCTGGCGCTGCGGCCTTACGCCGAAAGCATGGCGGCGACGGCGGCGGCGCTGCGCCGGGTCGCCTCCAGCCAGGGTGACGGCACCCGGGGCGCCGCGCGCGGCACGGTTCGCATCACCGCGAGCGACGTGGTCGCAGTCGAGGTGCTGCCGCCCATCCTCGCGGGTCTGCGGCAGGCGCATCCGGGGCTGGTCATCGAGCTGGCGGCCGGCAACCGCGTGCAGGATCTGCTGCGCCGCGAAGCCGACATTGCGGTGCGCATGCTGCCGCCGCGGCAGGAGTCGCTGGTGGCGCGGCGTGTCGGCAACATCGAGCTCGGCCTGCATGCGCACGCCGCCTACCTGGCGCGCGCCGGCACGCCGCGCAGCATGGCGGAGCTCGCGCAGCACGCGGTCATCGGCTTCGACCGCGAGACCGCATTCATCCGCGGCCTGCGCCACACGCTGGGCGGGCTGAAGCGCGACTCGTTCGCGCTGCGCAGCGACAGCGACCTGGCCCAGCTCGCGGCGCTGCGCGCCGGCTACGGCATCGGCATCTGCCAGGTCGGGCTCGCACAGCGCGACGATCCGCCGCTGGTGCGCCTGCTGCCGCGCCAGTTCGCGCTGCAGCTCGACACCTGGATCACGATGCACGAAGACCTGCGCGACAGCCCGCGCTGCAAGGTCACGTTCGACGCACTGGTCGCGGGGCTGGCCGCGTACATCGCCAGCCAGCGCGCGCCGGCGGCGCGGCGCAGGACGGCAGAGAGCTGAGCCGCACTGCGCATCGCCGCCGTCAATGAGGAACGCCTGCGCTGCTTAGACCGCGGCCGGCTCGCCTGTACCAGCCGGACGATCCCCGCTTGCAACACTGTGGGTCGCTGGCCCGGTGTCGCGGATGAACTCATCGAGCTTGTCGCACCACACCCCCGCGGCTGGCTCAAGTTCGTCCAACGAGAGGACCTCGACACCAGCGTCCTGGAGCATCTTGTCAGCGGCCCCATTGAGCGCGATCTGGTGCGACTTCCGCTCGAGAAACACCACGCGTTTGATGCCCACCTGAATGATCGATTGCACGCAGCGTGGACACGGGAACTGGGTCGCGTAGATCGTCCCACCGGTCAGCGGCAGGACGACGCAATTGAGGATCGCGTTTACTTCCGCGTGCACGATGTAGCTGTGTCGCGATTGCAGTGGATCTTCGTCAATGTCCGCCCAATACGATTCGTCCTGATCGTTGCACCCTCTGGGGAGCCCGTTGTATCCAACGCCCAGGATCTTGTTGTCCGCACTGGCAATGCACGCGCCGTTGCGCTTGCGCGCGTCCTTCGACCGCGCAGCGGCTAGCAGCGCGACCCCCATGAACATGGAGTGCCAGTGAATGAGTGGATCGTTCTGCATGGTTTTGCCGACGGGAAAGACACGGACTTGTTGAGACTACCGATAGATAGTCTAGCTAGCTCCAGAGCAGCAGGATCGCTGCACCGCCGGCCAGCGCGAGCCCGAACAGCACCGCGATTCGCACGCGCAGCGCCGCTGACCCGAGCGCGCATGCGCATGTGCCCTTGAACACGATATTGGCCAGCGCTGCCAGGAGGATCAAACGCCAGGCCGTCAGTGGCTCCAGCCGGCCCTGCGCGGCGAGGTTCGATGCGGACAAGGTAATGGCGTCCATGTCGGTCATGCCGCTGATGACGGCCACCGGATACAGGCCACCTGAGCCGAACCGGCTCTTCGCGAATGCGACCGCGAGAATGACCAGCGCGTACAGGACACCGAAGACCAGCGCCGGCTTCAACTCGGCCGGATTGCCGCGCTCGCGAAGCGGCTGCGCGGTATCGCCGCGCCCGAGCAGCCAAGCCGTCGCCGACAGCACCAGCATGCAGGCCAACATCGCGCCGAGCGGCGCCGCCATCGCGGCCAGCTGCGATGGCGCGACCACCGCGACTTCGACGAGCACCCGCGCGAAGGAAACCGTCGACGCCACGACGATCACCAGCGCGGCGAGGCCGGCCTGCGCCGGCGACTCCTTCGCAGCCGTGCCCGTCGCGTGGCTGCGTCGTGCATAGCTGATCGTTGTCGCGGTGCTGGAGATCAGGCCGCCCAGCACGCCACCGAGCAGCACCCCGCTGCGCGTGCCAAGCAACTTGGCAGCGACGTACCCGGCCAGATTGATCGACACGATGAGGACGACCATCCACCAGACCTCGCGCGGATTGAGCACGCCGTACGGCCCGTAGGTCCGATCCGGAAGGATGGGCAGGATGACGAGGGTGATGAGCGCGAACTGCATGATCGCCGCCATGTCGGCCTCGCCAGGGCCCGCACCGCCCGATGCATCGGCCGCTTGAGATGCAGCAGCAACACCACGGCGCCGCTGACCGCCACGGCCGCCACGACATGCCCGACGACGAGATAGACGCCGATGGCGTACATCAGCAGCACCGCCACTTCAGTCGTCATCCCCGGGTCGGGGTTGCCGCGCAGGCCCGTGATGTTGGCCATCACGAGCATCGCCGCCAACGCGAGCGCACCCGCCGGAACCAGCCAGGGCCCGAGCGCCGAAACGGTCGACCCCGCGACAGCGCCGAACAAGGTGATCAGCGCAAACGTCCGCACGCCGGCGACGCGCGACGCCGCGCGCTCGCGCTGCATCCCGACCAGCAGCCCCAACACCAAAGCAAGTCCCAGCCTGAGCAGAGTGGATTCAAAGTCCATGTCGCAAGCACAGGACGACTGTTCGAGCGGTCCATTCACGCAGCGGGCGTCATGACCCACCACGCAAGGCGCATCAAGCAGACGCGCCGGCGCAAAATGGACACCCTATCCCCGACGCTCAGTTCATGAGCGAGTGATGGTGGAGCTTGGACACCGCATCGCAATGAAGACTCTGTTTCTCGTGAGGCATGCCAAGTCGAGCAAGGACGACCCGGCCCTGGCCGACCGGGATCGGCCGTTGGCCGATCGGGGCCGCAAGGAGGCGCCCGCGATGGGCAAGCGCCTGGCCAAGCGCAAGGTCAAGCCCGATCTGCTGTTGTCGAGCCCTGCGCTGCGCGCGCTGACGACGGCCCAGCTCATTGCCGACGAACTCGGCTGTGCACGCAAGAACATCGTCGTGGACGATAGGCTCTACGCGAGCAGCGCGCAGGGTCTGCTCGCCGTCATTCGCGCGCTCGACGACAAGCTCGACCGCGTGATGCTCTTCGGCCACAACCCGGAGTTCACCGAGCTGGCTCATCGGCTGTCGAGCGGGATCGTCGACATGCCCACCTGCGCGGTGGCCGAGTTTCGCTTCGACACGAAGAAGTGGTCTGATATCGGCACGGCAGAGCCGGCCGAATCGACGCTCGATCATCCAGGCTAGTCGATCGATTCGGACTCCGGCCGGAGCGATTGCGCTGAAGCCCGCGTCGCAGCCGGCCCGCCCGCTGCAGCGCGCGACACCCAGCGCGCCAGGTCGCCGGTCAAGATGCGCACGCGATCGCCCAGGTGAAGCGACATGTTCTTCAACAGCTTCGCGGCGAGCGCCGGCTGCTCGCTCATCAGCCGGTCGAACGCTTCGACCGGAAGCTGCAGCGCGGTGACGTCCGACTCGGCCACCGCCTCGGCCGAGCGCGTGCCGCGAGCCAGCATCGCCATCTCGCCGATGATCACCCCTGGCGCGAACGAAGCCAGCCGGCGCATGCCGCCGGGAATCCGAAGACCGATGTCGCCGGCGAGGCTGACGTACAGCGCATCTCCGCGATCGCCAATCGTGAACAGGATCTCGCCGCGCCGGAAATGCAGTGTGCGCACGCGGGCCGACAACATGGCCAGCTCATCGGCATCGAGATCGCGGCCGAGCATCGTCTGCGCCAAGCTCAGGATTCCGTTCGAGTCGCCTGACCGCTTCAACCGATCGAGCAAGCGGTCTTCAGCGCGCTCCAGGGCCAGATCGGTCGTGTCGACGAACAACAGCATCGAGCGCTCGGCAGCCGTGCCGACGACTTCGATGACGCGCCGACGCGCGTCGCCCGCACCCCATTCGGCAAAGACCAACTGCCGGCCGTTGCGCGTCCAGTGCTGCGCGGTCTCGAAGAGGATCCGCGCTGCCGTGACATCGATTTCCGTCACCTGATGCAGGTCGAGGATCACGGTGTCGGCCACGTCCTCGAGTGCATCCAGGTGCGCGCGCAACCCGTCGGCCGTGCCGAAGAACAAGGAACCTTCGAGCTCGAGCAATGCAATTCGACGCCCCTCCTCGGCCAGCACGTCCACCACGGCGGATGGGCGTGCCTTCAGCGAGCGACGCGTTTCGCCGGACCATTGGCGTCGCACGACATCGCGCATGTTGGAGCGAACGAAGAGCAGGACCGCGAAAGTGGCTCCGATCAGCACCGCGGGCCCGAGCCCGAACACGGCGGCGCTGAGCGCGACGGCCAACTCCACGGCCCAGTTGGCCGCGAGCACGCGTGGCTGTCCCGCATCGTGGTCATGGCGCGAATCGCGACGCCTGGCGAGCCGCGCGAGATCGAGAGGGGCACGCCAAAACGACGGCGCGACCATCTGCACTCCCTGCAGGAGCAGCACGCCTCCCACGGCACTGCTCGGCAACAGCCCCACCAGCTGCGGCGCGAACAGCAGCAGGCAGAGCATTGCCAGCGCGTACCCGACGACGATGTGGCGCCGGGATTCGCTTGGCGTCACCAGAGCGAGCGAGCGCGGAATCGACGGCGGAGCCGCCTGTCCGCCGACGAGCGCCGAAGCGATGCTTGCCAGGCCCTGCGCTGCGAGTTCGCGATTGGCGTCGCGAGTACGCCGCAGGCGACCGTCGATGATCGAGGCGGCCAGCAGCGTGTCGAGACTGCACAGCACCGCCACGGTCAGCGCGTAAGAACCCACCAGCGCAAGCACGGAGCGATTCAACAGGTCTGACTTGTCGGGCAGCGACCGGCTGAACTGCTCCAGCCAGCTTCCGGGCAGTACCGGAGTGCCGATCAACCCGCCGAGGCTACCGACCGGCAGCACCTGCGAGAGCAACGCGTGCAGCAGCGCCGCTGCGGCAACACCGAACAGGACCGGAGGCGGGCCGCGGCGCATCCGAGCAGCCGCCCAGGTCACTGCCAACGCGCACATCCCGATCAGCGTGGCGCCGGCCTTCGGCAGTTCGGCCGCGACGTCCCACCGGCTTCCGAAGCTGTGCCCGACGATCACGGGAAGCGCATTGATGATCAGCAGCAGCCCGACGCCGCTCGTCACGCCGACCCGAACCGGGTGCGGCGTGAACTTGACGAGGGTGCCGAGCTTCAGAAGGCCGAACGCGATCTGAAGCGCACCGGCACAGACCACGCCGAGACCGACGAAGAAGAGCACCGGGCCGAAGCCCGCCGCACCCTGCGGCCCGAGCTTCGCGGAGAGCGCCGCCACCAGGCCGGCGGTCAACAGGGACAGTGAGGCGCGCTGCCCGCAGACGAGCCGGCCCGCGCCGAGGGTCGAGGCCATGACGTTGGCCACGACGGTGCCCAGCAGTGTCATCGCCATCGCGGCCGGGCCGAAGGACGGACCCAGCGCCGCCAACGACATCAATCCGTAGGCCGCGTTCTCGGGAGCGTGCGCCAATGCCGCCGAGGTCGAGGCGATGACCGTGGACAACCGGAGTCGCCATCGACTGAGAGGCATGGAGGTGGGCAAGTCGTCGGCAGGTTGGAGCGCGCGTCGATCGGAAGATCGCCGACCAGCGAGTCGGTGGGTCAAATCATAGGCCTACACCTGCGCCAGTCGGTCGATGGCCGTGGCCCTGCCCGCGTCACCTCGTTTCATGGCTCGCACCGACGATGACCATTGCCTGCTGATCGTGACCGCGCGCACTCGCCGTCGCAACGCGCACCTTGGCTTCAGGACTGCCGTCCTTCGTTACTGCTGGATCACGCGCTTCCAGCTGAACGGGCCGACTGCGTTCGCTTGATTGGCGGCGTTTGCGCGCGGATCGACCGTGAGCTTGAGCCACTCCAGCGGGCTGGTGCTGCCATGCACCACGACGCGATGGAAGTTCGGCACGTTGTAGCCGAAGGGCTGGTTCGCGTAGGCATCATCGGCACACGCGACATCAGGCGCGCCCGGCACCGACGCCTCGGTGCGGCACAGCGAACCCGGCACCAGCGGGTTGTCCGAACGGTAGATGTGCGAATCGCCGTTGAACATCAGTACCGGCTTGCCGAAGGCGGCCGACAAGGTCGCGATCTTGTCAATGAAGACCTTGTAGTTGGCGATGTGGGAAGCCGGCTTGCCGTCGAGGTCCCACATGTCGGCCTGGGACTGGATCACCACGGCCGTGGCGCCATCGGTCGCGGCACGCCGGAATGCGGCGTCGAGCCACCGCAGGTCGGCGCCGGTGCGTTCGGTGATTTCCTGCGACTGCTGCGCCGTCATCGTCGGGGCGCCATACCAGACGTCGCTGCCGTTGTTCGAGCCGCCCGGAATGTTCAGGGCGACGAAAAGCACCTTCGACTGCTCCCACATCACGTTCTCGACGTACTTGGCGTCGCTCGGATGGGCCGTGTCATAGGCCTGGGACTGGCTCAGCAGGAGCTTGCGGTCAGCGATCGCGTAGCCAGGGTTGGCGAAGAAGATGGAGCGGATCAGTTGCAGGTTGTCGACCGGGTTCCCGTACGCATAGTCGATCGGGTTGCCAGAACCGTCGAGCACGTAGTCGATGTTGCCCGTCAGCTTGTTGTACGCGCCGCCGCCTTCGGTCTTCTTGTGGCAGTCGGCCCATTCGTTGTCGCCGGGGGTGTAAACGAGCGGTGCACGGAACGTGCTCCACAGCGCGTAGATCGAGCGGTCGTAAGCCTCGGTGCAGAATTGTTTGCCCGAATGGATGTCACCCACGTGCAGCACCAGCGAGACGCTCGGGTCGGCGTTGATGGAATCGATGAAACCCGGGGTCGCCTTGAACTGCGAGTCGTCGGTGGGCGTGGTGCCGTACGGCGAGTCGCCGTAGACCGCGATCGCGATGACGCCCGACGACTTCATGTCGAACGGCGACGTGCCAGCCATGGCGGCCGCGGTGGCAGCCAGCAGCGTGCAGCCGACCACGAGCGGGTGAATGAGATTTCGCATGGGTGTCGTTCCTCTCAATGAGTTGACGTTGTCCGGCAGCACCGCGGCACCGCTTGGCGGTCGACGCAACCCGACCCGCCTTCTCACCTTACGGCGCTTGTGTGACAAGACGTTTTCAGGGCGCTTTTCGCGAACTTGTCGTCCTCAGGACCGACGGCGATTCGATTCGGCCGAACCGCCAGCCCGGATGTTTCGGGCGCTTCGGGCGGCGTGTCATCGAGGCTGATTTCAGCAGCGGGGACTTGAGCAGCGACGGCGAGCTGCTGCTGTTGCGCCAGGTGGATCAGCACCTGGGCTTGAGCCGCGCGGCTGCCGCGGCGATCCCCGATCCGCGCGCTCCCGAATGCATCCGCCACGGCCTGCGCGATCCGCTGGCGCATCGTCTGTACGGGCCGGGCTGTGCTGTGGCTACGAGGACTTGAACGACCACAAGACGCTGCGCGGCGATGTGCTGATGCAGACCGCGGTCGGACGCGACGAGGCGCTGGCCTCTGCGGCACGTTCAGGCGCCTGGAGAACCGGGCTACCGCAAGCGGTGAGCGACCGCTTGCGGTAGCAGCCCAGACGACCTCGAAAGACCGCTCAGGGTCGATGGCCGGTGCTCCCTCTGCGCAGCTTTGCAGTGCCCTTTCGCGTTGTCACGGCCAGCAGCGTTGGCAGGTTCCGTTTCTGTTCCTACTCTACTCACCGGCCCCCAGTGCCGCTGTTGCGACTACGTCTTCGACGCGGCCGGATGCGTCGCTACTCTCGTCCTTCAGTGCAACACCGCTTGCGCCCAGTCTGCGTGCTGCTGCCATGAGCCACGCCAGTTTGTCGGCTGCGTCAGCCGCGCAGAGCCCTTGTGCCCTGATGTTTGACACGCAGTTCCGCTGCGAATCCGCCAATCCGGACCGCGGTGCCCACGTGAAATAGGCGCCCAGGCTGTCCGGCGACGAAAGCCCCGGGCGCTCCCCGATCAGCACCAGAACCGAGCGGGCGTTCAGGGCCTCGCCGATCGGGTCGCCGAGTGCGACCCGCGCCTGGTGCGCGAGCGCGACCGGCCCGCACTGCAGCCCCGCGGTGGCCAGGCGTGCTCGCAGTTCCACCAGCAGCGCCGCCGCGTTGCGGTGCACGGCCGTCGCCGACAGACCATCGCCGACCACGAACAGCACATCGCAGCTCGTCGCTTGTCTATCGCTCAGCACCTGCCGGCTGCGCGCCGAGAGTTGCCGGCCCAGATCGGGACGGCGGAGATAGGTGGGGCGATCGGGGGCGGCGCTTTCGAGCTCGAGCACGTCGTCAAAGCCGTGTTTGCGCAGCTCGATGCGCAGGCCATCGGCATCCATCGGCAGGTGAACCGCATCGCGCGCCTGCGCATGCGCGACGCCAAAGCGCAAGAGCTCGTCGGTCGGCAGACTGTCTCCGCTGCTGCCGAGTGCGATGCGCGCCGGCGTGTGGCGGCGCAACTCGGTCCACGGGTCGTGTCGGATGCCGTTGCTCATGTGCATCTCTCCGGTCAGAGGCTCGCGGCGCCGACGCCGGCGAGCAATGCATGGCGAGGGTTCGCCGGCAGTCGCCGGCCGGCGCTGTCGGCAATGCCCATGCGCTCGAGCCACGCTTCGAACTCGGGTGCCCGCTTCAATCCCAGCACTTCGCGCAGCACCAGCGCGTCGTGGAACGAGGTGCTCTGGTAGTTCAGCATCACGTCGTCGGCACCGGGCACACCCATGATGAAGTTCACCCCGGCCGCGCCCAGCAGCAGCATCAGGGTGTCCATGTCGTCCGAGTCGGCTTCGGCGTGGTTCGTGTAGCAGATGTCGCAGCCGAGCGGTAGGCCGAGCAGCTTGCCGCAGAAGTGGTCTTCGAGGCCGGCGCGGATGATCTGCTTGCCGTCGTACAGATACTCCGGCCCGATGAAGCCGACGACGGTGTTGGCAAGCAAGGGCTTGAACTCGCGTGCCACCGCATAGGCGCGCGCCTCGCAGGTCTGCTGATCCAGCCCGTGGTGCGCTCCTGCCGAGAGCGCCGAGCCCTGGCCGGTCTCGAAATACATCACGTCGTTTCCGACCGTGCCGCGCTTCAGCGAGAGCGCCGCGTCGCGGGCCTCGCGCAGCAGCGCCAGGTTGATGCCGAATCCGTCATTGGCCTTCTGGGTGCCGGCCACCGACTGGAACACGAGGTCGACCGGCACGCCTGATTCGATCAGCCGCAGCGTGTTCGTCACGTGCGTCAGCACACAGTTTTGCGTCGGGATCTCGTAGCGCGCGATCACGTCCGCGAGCATGTTCACCATCGAGCCAAGCACCGGGATGTTGTCGCTCGCCGGATTGATGCCGACCACCGCGTCGCCGCTGCCGTAGAGCAAACCATCGAGCATCGACGCGGCGACGCCGCGCAGATCGTCGGTCGGGTGGTTCGGCTGCAGCCGAACCGCGAGGCGGCCGGGCAAGCCGATCGTGTTGCGAAACCGCGTGACGACGTGGCACTTGCGCGCAACGACGATCAGGTCCTGATTGCGCATCAGCTTGCTGACAGCGGCGGCCATTTCCGGCGTCACGCCCGGTGCGAGCGCGGCCAGCGTTTCGCTCGTGGTCGTGGCCGACAGCAACCAGTCGCGCCAGCCGCCGACCGTCAGGTGCGCGATCGGCGCGAACGCCGCGGCGTCGTGCGTGTCGACGATCAGCCGCGTGACCTCATCGGATTCGTACGGCACCACCTGCTCGTTCAGGAATGTGCGCAAGGGCAGATCGGCGAGCGCCAGGCGCGCGGCCATGCGCTCCAGCGCCGTCTGTGCCGCGACACCCGCGAGCTGGTCGCCCGAGCGCTCCGGCGTGGCCTTGGCAAGCAAGGTCTTCAGGTCGTCGAACCGATAGACGCTGCCGGCGACAGTGTGGGTAAAGCTCATGATCGATGGTTCGTCGCAGCGTGGTCGTGCTCAGCGAGACCAACGGCGCGGTGAGTACGGTGCCAACGTTTTCGCGTCGGCGTGCCCGGCGAGTTCGGCCGCCACCAGTTCGGCGGTGACGGCGGCGAGCGTGAGGCCAAGGTGTCCATGGCCAAAAGCAAGCATCACGCCCGGCGTGTCACGCGCGCGTCCGATCACCGGCAGCGAGTCGGGCAGCGAGGGGCGAAAACCCAGCCATTGCGAACTCGGGCGCGGCAGCGACGGAAACAGCTCGCGCGCACCGCGGTCGAGCAGCGCCCACCGCTTCGGGTTCGCCGGCCGCGCCACGCCACCGAACTCCACAGTGCCGGCCACGCGCAGCTGGCCCGTCATCGGCGTGGCATAAATGCCGCGCGCAACAGGACACACCGGCCGACGGATCGGCACCGAGTCGAGCGCGTATTCGACGTGGTAGCCGCGCTCGGTATCGAGCGGCACCGATTCGCCCGCCTGGCGCGCGAGCGCCAGTGAATGGGCTCCCGCTGCAATCACGACCTGGCGAGCACGCAGCGATTGCGGCGCGCTGTTGGCGGACTGCAGTTCGAGCTTGGCCCCTGGCCCATCGGCTTTGAGTTGAACCGCCTGCGCACGACTGTGCTGCGCGCCCTGGCGCAACGCGGCGGCGAACATGCGTTGCATCAGCAGCGCCGGCGAGTCGATGTGCATCGCCTCCGGAAAAAGGATGCCGTGGCGCTCGAGTGGCGCCAGTGCTGGCTCGAGCCGCGCCACCTCGGCGGGCGACAGCATCTCCTGCCGCACGCCGTGGCGCGCTCGCACGCAGAAGTCGAAGTCGTTCGGCGAAGGCGCCTCTCGATAGAGATACAGGCAGCCTTCGCGGCGCACCGGCTCCTCGCACTGCAAGGCGGCCCACCTTCGCTCCCACGCCGAGCCGGCGTGCGCAAGCAGCGGCGCGAGGGCCGCGGCGCCGGCGGCCGTCGCCTTCGGCATGCTGGCGCGCAGGAAGCGCAGCAGCCACGGCAGCATCGCCGGCAGTGCCGAGGGCGGCAGCGAGAGCGGGCTTTCACTGTCGAGCAGGAGGCGCGGCAGCGAGCGCAACACATGCGGGCCTCCGACGGGCACGCAGCCGTAGTCGGCGATCGTTGCGGCGTTCCCGAACGAGGCGCCCGAACCGGGTTCGTTCGGGTCGATCAGCATGACCTCGTGTCCGTCTTCCAGCAGTTGCAGCGCGATCGCAAGGCCGATCACACCGGCGCCGACGATCGCGATTTCAACGTCGAGGTCGGCAGCCATCAGCGGCCCTAGACCCGGCTCGACACGTGGCGCTCCGCGCTGCGCATCACGTCGGCGAGCAGCTCGAGCCCGCGCCGAAGGCCGTCGCGCGAGCGCGCCGCGGCCACGTTGATGCGCACCGCGTGCGGAACGGCGTGCTGGCCGATCGCAAACGCGTCGGCCGGCAGAACCGCGACGCCGCGTTCGCGCGCCACCGCGACGAAGGCATTGGCGCGCCACGGCGAGGGCAAACGCAGCCAGGCATGTGTCGAGGCCTCACCGGTCAGCACGTCGAAGCCGGCGAGACACTCGCGCAGCAGCGTCTGGCGCAGCCGCAATTCGGCCTTCTGCTCGTCGATGATCTGCGTCAGCGTGCCGTCTTCGATGAGCCGCGTCGCGATCAGCGCGTTCAGCGGGCTGATGCTCCAGCACGCGACCCGCTGCATCGCGGCGATGTCGGCCACCATCGCCACCGGCGCGACCGCGGCGCCATAGCGCAGACCTGGCGCAACGGTCTTCGACAGGCTCGTGACATAGATCGTGCGCTCCGGCGCGAGTTGCGCGAACGCGAGCGGTGCATCGTCGACCAGCGGGCGGTAGACGTCGTCTTCGACGATCAGCATCTCGTGGCGCCGAGCGATCTCGACGATGCGCTCGCGCCGCGCCGCCGACAGCGTGATGGCGGTCGGGTTGTGCAGGCACGGCACGACGAACAGCGCACGCGGCTGGTGCTCGGTGCAGGCCGCGTCCAGCGCGTCGGGCAGCAGGCCTTCGTCGTCCATCGCGACCGGCCGCAACTCGATCTCGAGCGAGCGGCACAGCGCGGCCACGCCCTGGTAGGTGATCGCGTCGGCAAGCACCACGTCGCCGGCACGCGCGATCGCGCCGAGCACGCAGCCGAGCGCGCTCTGGGCGCCGTGGGCGATGACGACACGAGCGGCATCGTGCACGCCGAGTGTCGGCGCCAGCCATGCCGCGAGCGCTTCGCGGGCCCACGCCGGCCCTTCGGGTGCGTGAAAGTCCTGCAGGGCGGCGTAGCGCGGGTCCTTCGGCAGACGCGGCAGGAGTTGTGCGAGCGCTTCCAGGTAGCCGCTGGTGGCGGGCCGGTTCACGCTCAGGTCGACCAGGCCCGTATCGGTCTCCGGCGCGGAGGCAAACGTGATCGCGCTGGTGGGCTCGGTGATCA
>Ga0070706_100003728_pt1 | contig 14894 bp, 9 predicted proteins | sample KBSK5501metaG_FD_65476 | JGI IMG/M metagenome (GOLD analysis project Ga0070706, IMG submission 65476) | Corn, switchgrass and miscanthus rhizosphere microbial communities from Kellogg Biological Station, Michigan, USA - KBS K5-50-1 metaG | ecosystem: Host-associated > Plants > Roots >...
CGCGCCAGCTCCTCGAAGAGCTGCTTCTCGTGCGAGGAGAGCTGGCGCGGCAAGATGACCTGGATGCGCGCCAGCAGATGGCCGGCGCCGTCGCCTTTGGCGTGCGGCATACCCTTGCCCGCCAGGCGGAAGGTTTGCCCGTTCTGCGTCTCGGGAGGGATCGTGAGCAGCAGCTTCTTACCGTCGGGCGTGGGGACGGGCACCTCGCCACCCAGCACCGCCGTCGTCAGCGGCACTTGCACGTCGACCAGCAGATCGTCGCCCTTGCGCTCGAATACCGGATCGGGCTTGACGGTGACGACGAGATAGAGATCGCCACGCGGCCCGCCGCCCAGGCCCGGCTGCCCCTCACCGGCCACACGCACGCGCGCGCCGGTATCCACCCCCGGCGGAATGCGTACCTCCAGCCGGCGGTTGCGCTCGATGGTGCCCGTACCGCCACAGACGGGACACGCCCGCCCGTTCACGCGCCCGGTGCCCTGACAGGTGAGGCAGGTCTCCGGCGCGGAGACGTTGTAGACGCGCGTTGTGCCGCTGTAGGCCTCGCGCAGCGTCACCTCGACGGGCTGCTCGATGTTCTCGCCCGGGCGCGTGCCGAGGTCGCCGGTGGTCGTCCGTCCTGGGCGCGTTCCCGCGCCCGCCCCGCGGCGGCCAAAGAGCACGTCGAAAAAGTCGGAGAAGCCGGTGGGGTCGTCGTCGAAGGGCGGCATGTCGGCGCCCCCACGCGTGGACGCGCGCCCGCGCGCGCCAGGCCGCGACGCGCCGGCCCCCGTACCGAAGCCGAACTGGTCCTGCCAGTTGGGGCCGAGAGTGTCGTATTTCTTGCGCTTGTCAGGATCGGAGAGCACCTCGTAGGCCTCGTTGATCTCTTTGAAGCGTGTCTCGGCGGCTTTATTGCTCGGATTCACGTCGGGATGATATTTGCGCGCCAGCTTGCGATACGCCTTTTTGATCTCGTCGCCTGTGGCGCGCTTCTCGACTCCGAGGATTTTGTAATAGTCTTTGTAGTCCATCGGTGCTCAATCGTCGCGGCTTAGTGGCCCGACCCCGTGCTGACCTTCACACGCGCCGGCCGCAGCATCTCGCCGCCGAGCAGATAGCCCTTGCGCACCTCCTCCACGACGGTGCCCTCTGGGTACTCGCCGGAAGCCACATTTTCCACCGCCTCGTGGACGTGCGGATCGAACCGCTCACCCACCGTGTCCACCGGGGTGAGGCCCTCCGTGCGCAACAGCTCGTTGAGCTGCCACTGCACCATGCGCAGCCCCTGTTGCAGGCTTTCGCGGTCCATCGAGTCGCCGAAGCGCATGGCGCGATCCAGGTTGTCCATCACCTCGAGCACCTTTTCGAGCAACTCCCGCTTGTTGCGCTGAATACGGTCGGCCGCCAGCCGCTCCTGGCGCTTGCGAAAGTTCTCCATCTCCGCGCGCTCGCGCAGGTATTTATCTTTATAGTTTGCGACCTCTTCGCTGGCCGCCTGCAGCTGCGCCTCCAGCTCGGCAGTGCTTTTCTGGTCGTCCGTCGCCGCTGGCTCGTTCGACTCTGTTACCTGATCCTGTTGTACGTCGTCAAGTTCATCCATGCTGTACTCCCACCATAGTCAATATGCATGAAGAGCGGGACGCCTGCTCGGTAGCCGGCGCTTCGCGCGGCCCGATGCCCGTTCGTACGGAGCTCTTGCGCACTTGGAAAGTATAGAGTCTGCGCTACCCCATGTCAAAGTTTGGCACAACGCCGGCGCGTCCCTCAGGTCCGGCACGCGTCATGCATACTGGGCGGGGTGTCGGGATGCCAAAGCAGCGCTCCCCGCGCCGCTTCGGGCGACCAGCGCTAGGACTCGTCCATTTAGTGATGCCAAATCGGCCAGCGTTCGTTGTAAGAGATGGAAGCCTGGCGCGAACCGCACACGACGGCGCGTGAAGGCTGGTGGTGGCCGATGTGGGAGAGGACGTGGGAACGTGCACGACGTGGGAAGCTTGTCACGGACTGAGGATGGTGTTCCAGGGGCCAGTGCCCCTTCCGCGCGGCAGACGGAGACACGCCGGGCGGCGCATCGGCGTAGCCGCCGGGCCAGCATCGCGCTCGCCCTCAGCCGGCTCGAGCGCGAGCATGTGGCGCTGTTGATGGCGATCTGCGAGCTGGAGGGCCCGCCGGGAGCCCAGGACACGACGCCGCGCGCGCTGCGCGAAGCGTTGCTGCTGATGCTGCGCGAGGACCTGCGCCAGACGCAGCACGCGCTGCACCTGGCGGCCCGCGGCGAGTATGGCGCCTGCGAGCAGTGCCGCAAGCCGTTTACCTCGCGCCAGCTCGAGCTGCGGCCGACGATCACCCGCTGCCCGGTCTGCGACATGCGCGCGCGGCGCGCCAGCACAGTAGACTAAACGCAGCTCAGCAACGGAGAGGCGTTGGCGCCATCGGCTCCCTGCCAGTGTCGCGGAGCGCCCGCCCGCGGCGCGTGCTCCCAATCGGCGTGGGCGCCTCCCTTTCTTTTGGCCACCTGCTATTCTCATTCGCTGACGACCAAACCTGGAGAATTCCGGCTCTTTACCATCCATTCATGGGCGTCGACACGACCTTCGCCACGCGTATCTATCCCGAGACGATGCTGATTCCACTGTAGTGTGATGTCAACGACACGACCTCTGGACCCGTCACGCCCCTATTGCGCATGCCTCTCCGCCTATGGCAGAATACGAACCGATGCCGCGTGACCGGACAAAGCGCCAGCTTGTCACGATTTGAGGAGAATGGAGATGTCGCTGGCTGGAAACCTGCGCCAATACGCACTCGTGGACCTGTTGCGTGCGATCGAGAGCGAGCAGCGCGGCGGACGGCTCATGCTCCAGCGTGGCGAGCGGCGCGCCTTCATCTATTTCTCCGGCGGCCAGTGGCTGCTCGTCGAGCGGGTAGGGAGCAGCCTCGTGCTGGCCCACCACCTGGCGCGTGTCGGCCTGATCACCCCTGAACAGTTCGAGTCGTCGCTCGGCGTGCCGTTCGTCGAGGCCGGGCAGATCCCGGATGTGCAGGTGGTGCGTGCGCTCATCACCTCGCGCCAGCTTTCGCAGGAGCAGCTGCGCGCGTTTGCCGAAAACGACGCGCTGGACCTGCTGGCGCACGTGCTGTCCTGGCCGGATGGCGACTTCGCTTTCGAGGACGGCGTCGCGCTGCCCCCTGGGCGAGTCGCGTTGCCGCTGCCCGTCGGCCAGCTCGTCGTGCAGGTACAGCGGGTCCGCGGCAGCACGCCGCCGCCCCGCCCAACCGGGCCAGTCGCCGCTGTCGCCCCTATCTCGCCACAGACCGTGATCGATTTCGCGGAGGTGGACCCCGCAAACGGCGAGATGATTCAACTGACGCGCGATCAGTGGCGGCTGCTCACGGCGGTAGATGGGCAGGCGCCGCTCGTCGGCATCATGCAGAAGCTGCAGGCGCCCGAGCACGTCATCATGCGACTGGCGAGCGAGCTGCTTGCCGCCGGCACGGTGGTAGTCGTCGACCACCCATAACCGTGCGACAAGCTGTGCGGCTCATGCGCCCCAGGGCAGCGCGTCGTTGAGTAGCAGCGCCGGCAGATGCTCGCCGGCGCGCACCACCCCCTCGCCTACCTCCACCACCAGTAGCGCCGTGGCCCCCTGGAGCGACGAGATCAGGTGCGACTCCTGCGCGCCTGTTGTCCGCGCGACCAACGTGCCGCCATGCGAGTCCAGCCAGGCACGCACATAGTGCCGCCGGTCGCCGCGCGGGATGTCTTCACCCTCCAGCACGACTTCGATGCTGGGGCGCAGGATCTGGCGGCTGCCGAGCATTTGGCGGATGGCGGGCCGGCCGAATAGCTCGAAGGTGACCGCCGCCGAGACCGGATTCCCCGGCAGGCCGAGCAGTGGCGTCGCGCCGAGCATCCCGAAGGCAACGGGCTTGCCGGGCCGCATACGCACGCGCCAGAACGCGATATCTCCCTGCTCGCTCAACAGCTCTTTCACGAGGTCGTAATCCCCCACCGAGACGCCGCCCGAGGTGAGGATCAGGTCTGCCGACCGCGCCTCGTCCAGCTTCGCGCGCAGCTCGTCGGCGCGGTCGCGTGCGATGCCCAGCCGCACCGGCACGGCGCCGGCGCGAGTTACCGCCGCCGCGAGGTAGGGCGAATTGCTCTCGCGAATCTGGCCAGGGGCCGGCGTTTCGCCGAGCGGAACCAGCTCATCGCCGGTCGCCAGGATGGCGACGCGCGGGCGGCGATGGACGCGCGCGGGATGAACGCCCGTGGCGGCAAGCAGCGCGATCTCCGCCGGCCCCAGCTCTATGCCCGCCGGCACGAGCAGTGCACCGGGCCGCACGTCTTCCCCCGGCCAGCGGATGTTGTTGCCGGCGGGCGCCTCCGCCAGTAGGCGCACCTCATCGCCGGCTACCTCGGTCAGCTCCTGCTGCAGCACGGCATCCGCGCCTTCGGGCAGGGGCGCGCCCGTCAGGATGCGCACCGCCTCGCCCGGCTCCACGCGCCCCTGATAGACACGCCCCGCCGCTGCCTCGCCGGCCAGCCGCAGGCGCCGGGGCGCCTCCGCACTCGCCCCCGCACTGTCCTCTGCGCGCAGCGCATAGCCATCCATCGCGGAGTTGGCGAAGGCGGGCAGCGCTTCGCGCGAGACGGCATCCTCGGCGAGCACGCGCCCAAGCGCCTCGTTCAGCGACACATCTTCAATTGCCAGCGGCTGAAAATGGCTCAGGACGCGCTCGCGCGCCTCTTCCACGGTAAGCATGGGCGAACCTCGGCGGTATGTTGTGTAACGAGTGATTCTACAGCCCTAACTATAGCGTATGGCTGCGCACGCCAACCGTGAGCGGTACGCGCCGGCTACCAGTGGGCGCGCCGGCTAGTCGCCAATGGAATACAGGCGGTAGCGGGTAAAGCGCGCTTCGCTGCCGCCATCGCGAATCACGAAGCCGACCGGTCCAGCCGCCGGCGCATCCATCGCGAGGGCCGCCGAGGTGACGTACTTGCCGTTGGCGAAAAAGAGCGCCTCGTGGGTGGAGCCACGCGCCAGCACCGCCAGCGTGTTGGTTTGCCCCATGCCAAGCTTTATGGCGCTCGAATAGCCATTGCGGATGAAGTGCCAGCCGTCTTGATAGAACCAGACGGCGTAGCGCCCCTCGGAGGTGATGAGGTACGCGTAGAATTCCTGCTGGCCTCCGTCTGACGGCTGCACGAAGAAACGCAGGCCGGCATCGTCGCTGGGAGTGCCGCCCACCATCGTGACATCTACCTGCGCAACGATATCCGTCAGCGCACCATGATCGCCCGGCGTGTCCTCAAAGACCGGCGACGTGGTGGACTGGCTATGCAAGTGCAGGCCGTCGGGCGCGAAGAAGACGACGGAGCCGCTGGTGCGCCAACGCTGTTGATTGCTCTTCAAGTCGTCGCTGAAGATGGGGGTGCCGCGGGTCGCCGCCTGGAGCTGGCCCTCCGCGGTGTGGGCCGCGGCAATGAAGGCGGGGTCGGTTGTCGCCGTGGGCGCGGGGCCGCCCAACAGCGTCCCGCCGAGCTGGATATGCGGGAGCACCGACGAGCTTTCGAAGGCGCGGAAGCCGAGCACACACGAGAGCAGCACCAGTGCCACGGCGGTGGCAGCGACCAGGGTGAGCGGCCGGCGCGCGCGCGGCGAGGGATCCTCCGGCGGCGCGACCGTGCCATCGCCTGGCAGCCCCTTGCCGCCGCTGGCCCCCCCTCCGCTGCGGTCGTAGACGCGCAACCCGCTGCCCCCCGGGGCGGCAGCCTCTGCACCGGCTCCCGGTCGCCGCATACCAGCGGTGGAGGATGCCAGACGGGCGAACTCCTGCGTTGTGCCTGCGCCACCCCCAGCGCCCGCCGGCACCGCCAGTGCCTCGTCCAGCGCCTGGGCGAACGCCTCAATGGTGGCGTAGCGCTGGCGCGGATCTTTAGCGAGTGCACGGAGCAACGCCTGCTCTCCCTGGCTGGGAATGGCCGGATTGAGCTGCGCCGGCGCGGCCACCGGCTCGCGCGGGATCGCTGCCAGCAGCGCCGCGGCGTCGCCTACCAGCGGCGTCTCGCCGGTGAGCAGGGAATAGACGATGGCGGCCAGCGCGTACTGGTCGCTGGCGGGCTGCGTCTCGCCGCGGAGCTGTTCGGGCGCGGTGAAGAGCAGCTGGCTCGCCGCCCAGGCGGCACGCTCACCGGTCGTGCCACGTGCGCTGCCAGCGGCGGTCTGCGCCAGCATGGACTGCCCAAAGTCGCTGACGGCGGCCAGGGGTTGGCCGGTGGGCAAGGTGCGCACGAAGATGTTGTTGGGCTTGAGGTCGCCATGCGCGAAACCGGCGGCGTGCGCAGCCGCCAGCGCCCGCGCGATCTGCGTCACCAGCCGCGCGACGACGCTCCCAGAGAGCGGCAGTGCGAGCTTGCGCGAGCCATCAGGCCGCAGCGAGCGCAGCGTATCGCCCAGCGAGCCGCCCGGTGCGAGCGCCATCGCAATCGCGAGCGCGCCCTCATGCTGCACAGGCCCAAAGAGGGGAATGACATGCGGTGGCTGGAGCGCGGCGACCGCCTGGCTTTGTCGCGCGATCTCGCGCGTGGAAGCGTCGGCAGCGCCGCCATAGAGCACTTTCACGGCTACCTGCGCCGTGTCGCCGCTCGGGCCCTCTGCCGTGTAGACCTCACCGGCAGCGCCGCCGCCGAGCCGCCGCACGAGCCGGTAGGGCCCGAACGCCGTGCCTTCCCGTCCCGCCACGCGGTCCTCCCGCTGTATGGCAGCCGCGCCCTCAAAAGTGCCCTGTCACTCCCCTCGGCGTCGAGGGCGTGGGGCATCGGCGCCGCCGCATAGGTATAGCAAGGAGTATAGGAACGTGCATGCCAGGTGTCAAGGCAAGCAGCGTGACTATGCCGCCGTCGCGGGGCCGCGAGCCGGTGCGTTGCCAGGTTTGCTATACTGACATGTGATAGTCACCCCGCTCGCATTTGCCAGCCCGTCAGGAGATTCCCGTGGAGCTATCGCGCCGTTTGCAGCAGCTTCCGCCGTACCACTTCGCCGCTTACGCCCGCAAGATCGCCGAGAAGCGTGCGGAGGGAGTGGATGTCATCAGCCTCTCGATGGGCGATCCCGACCTGCCCACGCCGCCGGAGGTGCTGGACGCGCTGGACGCTGCCGCGCGCCAACCCATTAATCAGCGCTATCCCGAGTATGCCGGCATGGCGGCGCTGCGCGAGGCGACCGCCGCATGGTTTGCGCGCCGCTTCGGCGTCGAGCTGGATCCGGCACGCGAGATCCTGCCGGTGATCGGCTCGAAAGAGGGACTGGCGCATCTGCCGCTGGCGGTGATGGATGAGGGCGACGTGGCGCTGATGCCCAACCCCCAATACCCTGTCTATCCGACCGCTGTCGCGCTGGCCGGCGGCGCCTGCTACGACCTGCCACTCGATGCCACGGCTGGCTGGCTGCCGGACCTGGACGCCATCCCCACGGACGTCGCGGCGCGCGCCAAGACACTCTGGCTGAACTACCCAAATAATCCGACCGGCGCCTGCGCCCCGCACGCGTTCTTCGAGCGGGCTGTGCGCTTCGCCCACGACCATGACGTGCTACTGGTGCATGACATGGCCTACGCCGAGGTCACCTTCGAGGGCGCCAGGCCGCCGAGCATCCTGGAGATTCCAGATGCCCGCGCGGTCGCGGTCGAATTCCATTCGCTCTCCAAGGCGTACAACATGGCAGGTTTTCGCGTCGGTATGCTGGTCGGCAATGCCACCATCGTCGAGGGCATGACCCGCCTCAAGAGCAACATCGACACCGGCATCTTCCGGCCGCTACAAATCGCGGCCGCCCGCGCGCTCGAGCTGCCGCAGAGCTGGCTGGATGCGCGCAACGCGATCTACCAGCGCCGGCGCGACGCGCTGGTGGCCGCCTGCCGCGCGCTCGGCATGCAGGTGGAGGTGCCGCAGGCGGGGCTCTACCTCTGGCCCCGCATCCCCGCCGGGCAGGCCTCGACCGACTTTGCGCTGAATCTGTTAGAGCGCACCGGCGTGGCCGTGACGCCCGGCACCAATTTCGGCTCCGGCGGTGAGGGCTACGTGCGCATCTCGCTCACCGTCCCCGATGCTCAATTGGATGAGGCCGTCGCCCGCATGTCGTCGGTGATCGGGGCGGGCAGGGCGTAGCCCGACCGCATGTCCCAACATCGTCTAATTGCCGCGCTATACTCTGGTCAGACTGTGAGCGAGGCAGAACCGAGGGAGACTGCGGCATGGAAGAAATGATGACGCACGGCGGGCTGCTTGTTGCCGAAATCCTGAAGCGCGAGGGCGTCGAGGTGGTCTTCACGCTCAGTGGCGGACACATCGCGGCGATCTATGATGGCTGCCTGCGGCGGGGCATCCGCGTCATGGACGTGCGACACGAGCAGGTCGCGGTCCACGCCGCCGAAGGCTGGGCGAAGGTGACGCGGCAGCCGGGGGTGGCGCTGCTGACGGCTGGCCCGGGCGTGACCGACGGCATCACGGGCGTCGCGAACGCGTATCTTGGCGGCAGCCCGATTCTCGTCATCGGCGGCGCAGCGCCAGTGGCGCACTGGGACCAGGGCGCGCTGCAAGAGCTGCCGATGGTCGAGGTGCTGCGCCCGATCACCAAGTGGGCACGCACGGTGGTGCAGACCGGCCGGCTGGCCGACTACACGGCAGCGGCATTCCGCGAGGCCACCGCCGGCCGGCCTGGTCCCGTCTTCCTCGAATGCCCGATGGACGTGCTGGGCAACCTGATTCCGACCGCGGAGGCGTCGCTGCCTGGCGAGGGCTATCGCACCCAGGCGCGGCCGCTGGGCGATCCGGCGCTGGTGGAGCAAGCGGTAGCCCTGCTGGAGCGGGCGGAACGGCCGGTCATCTTCGCCGGCACGACGGTCTGGTGGGACGATGCGGCGGCGCCGCTGCGGGCGCTAGCCGAGCGGCTGCAAGCGCCGGTATTCCTCAACGGCGGCGCGCGTGGCAGCCTCCCGCCGGACCATCCCCTCTTTTTCTCGCTCGCGCGGCGCACGGCGCTCTCCAGTGCGGACCTGCTGCTGCTCGTCGGCACCCGGCTGGACTTCCGGCTCAACTACGGCGAGCCGCCACTCATCCCGGCGGATGCCAAGATCGTCTGGCTCGACACGCGAGCAGAGGACATTGGCGTCAATCGCGGCGCGGACGTAGGCATCGTGGGCAACGTCAGCCTGGTGATGGGCCAGCTTGATGCCGCGGTCGGCGCGCCGCCGGAGCATAGCGGCTGGCTGGCACAGGTGCGCGCGGCCGAGGACAAAGCGCGTGAGGCCGAGGAGGCGCTGATGCGCTCAGACGCCGTGCCGATCCACCCATTGCGGCTCTGTCGCGAGCTGCGCGACGCGCTGGACCGCGACGCCTACGTCATCGGCGACGGCGGCGACATCGTGAGTTACGGCGCGCGCGTCATCAACGCCTGGGAGCCGGGTCACTGGCTCGATGCCGGCCCGATGGGGACGCTCGGCGCGGGCACCGGCTTCGCCATCGCGACGAAGCTGGCACGGCCAGACAAGCAAGTGGCAGTGCTCTTCGGCGACGGCGCCTTTGGCCTGCACGGCATGGAGTTCGAGACGCTCTGCCGGCATAACCTGCCCGTCGTCGGGGTGATTGGCAACGATGGGCAGTGGGCGCAGATCAAGCATCCCCAGAAAGCCATGCTCGGGCACAGCACGGCGGCGGACCTGAAGCCAGGCATTCGCTATGACCGCGTGGTGGAGGCATTCGGCGGCTATGGGGAGCTGGTGAAGCGGCCCGAAGACATCCGGCCAGCCATCGAGCGTGCCTTCGCCTCGGGGCGGCCCGCCTGCGTGAACGTGCTGACCAATCCGAACGTGGTGTACAACCGCTCGACCCAGGCGGCGGTCTGAGCGACGGGCACGATGGGCTCCTGACTGGCATGAGGAGCGTGCGGAAGCGTGCGGAAGAGAAATAACGAAGGAAACGGCCGTGCTCGCGGTGGGAGATGAACTTCATGCGGCTCCAGTGCTGCATGCCAGGCCCTCGCACCACAAGTCCCCGACCGTTTCCTCCGCCTGGACATCCCTGTCGATCCATCGCGCTGTCTCGAGCCATTCCCCAGGCGCGCCGCCAATGGCCACGCGAGTGAGGCGCGCTTCCTGCGATCCTGCAATGCAGGTCGATTCCATCGTGCCCGAGACACTACCTCTCCTTGCAATACGTGTGCCACTGGCGGACATTAGTCGGACACAGATCATCGGTCCATTCGTACGCGTACCTTGTCGTCCGGACGGCATGCGCCGCACGCCCGGCACCTAGTCAACGGGAAAGTGAGGAAGGCGATGGGCAAACTCACTGATGCCATGCGCCGTGTGGTCGAGGAGCAGCGGCTGGGCTTCGCCGCCACCGTCTGCCCGGACGGCACGCCGAATCTCTCGCCTAAGGGCACGACCAGCGTGTGGGACGACGACCACCTGATCTTCGCCGACATCCACTCGCCACGCACTGTCGCCAACCTGCGTCACAATCCGGCCATCGAGATCAATGTCGTCGACCCGCTCGTGCGCAAGGGTTACCGCTTCAAGGGGATCGGCGAGGTAGTGGCAGAAGGGCCGCGCTTCGAAGAGGCGCTGGCGTTCTTTCGGCGGCGCGGCGTAGAGAGCGACATTCACACAGTCGTGCTCGTGCGGGTCACACGAGCACTGCCGTTGATCTCGCCGGCCTACGACGGCGGCGCGACGGAGGACGAGGTACGCGCACGCTGGCAGCGCTACTGGGAGGGCCTGCGTGGGACACCGGCAGCCCCGCCGGCTGGAGCAGCACCCGTAGACGAATGAAGCGTGTGCCCGGAGACTGCCGACGTAAGGGGGTAGCGCCGCATCCGCTCTGGCCACAGCAGGCGGCGTTCGTCGCCTTGCATGCTATACTAGCGGAGATTGGCCCCGACGGCGCCGGTTCCACGCCACCCGCGCCGTGCACCCTTCCACTTTGTGGGCAACGCTGCGGAAGGGAGCCATAGCGCCCACAGCGTTGCACCCTCATATTCATAGACAGACAGGCGGGCGGGTCACCGTGCGAATCACCAGAGTCGAGCTGGACAATATCAAGAGCTACCGCCGGGCCAGTGTGCCCTTCCAGCAGGGCACCACCGCCGTGCGCGGCCACAACGGCGCCGGCAAATCCACCCTGGTCGAGGCCATCGGCTATGCGCTCTTCGATGCGCTCAACTACGATCAGGCGCAATTCGTCCGTGAGGGCGAAAAACACGGCACCGTCACCGTCACCTTCATCTCGGCCCTGGATGAGCGTGAATACCAGGTCGTGCGCCGATGCGGCTCCGGCGCCCTCTGGTACGTCTATGATCCCGAGCTGGACGAGCGCGTCGTCGAGCAGAAGGCCGATGTCACCGATTTCATCCGCAAGCACTTGCGTCTGGAGACGGAGAGCAAGCTGGGCGACCTCTTCAACGACGCACTCGGCGTGCCGCAGGGCACCTTCACCGCGGACTTCTTGCTGACACCCGCCAATCGCAAGAAGAAGTTCGATACGCTGCTGCAGGTCGAAGACTATCGCCGCGCCGCCGAGAACCTGAACGACACCAGGAACTATCTGCTGAATGAAGAGCGCCGCGCCGACACGCGCATCGCCGACCTCGAGCGCGAGACCAGGCAGCTCGACACCTGGCGCCAGCAGCTGGCGGAAGGGCAGCAGCTGGCGGGCACGCTTGCCACGCGGCTGGAGCTGCTGCTGCAGGAGACGGAGCAGCTCGAGACACGGCGCGACACACTGCGCCAGGCCGAAGCAGAGCTGGCGCGGCTGGCGAGTGAGGCGCAGGTTGCCGAGGCGGCCTGTGCCGCCGCAGAGAGCCGGCTCGCCGACGCCACCGCGCGCCTGAACGAGTCCACGGAGGCAGTGCAGATGCTGGCGGAGACGCGCGCGGACCACAACGCGCACCTCGCCGCCCAGCGTGATCTGGCCAGCGTGCGCAAGCGCGCTCAGGAGCGTGACGGCCTGCGGCAGCGGCACGCGGGAGTCTCGCAGCAGCTGGCCGGCGCGCGCAGCACACTCGAGCATGCCCGCGGACGGCTGGAGCAGGCCCAACAGGCGGAGCAGCGCAGTCTCGCGCTGCTGCCCACGGCGGAGTGGCAGAACGAGCTGGAGCGGGCGCGCAACGCCGCAGTGGCAAACAGCCGGCAGCTAGAGCAGGCCCAGGCTGCCCTCGCCAGGGCCGAGCGCGAGGCTGCGGCACTGCGCGAGGACATCGCGGGCAGCGAGCGCGAGATCGCGCGGCTCGAGCTGCTGCGCCCGCTGGCGGCGGAGCTCGAAGAGCGGCGCAATACCGTCACGATGTACCAGAGCATTCGCGCGCAGCGCACCGAGCGCTCGCGCCGGCAGCTTGCCATCGCCGCCGAGCACGCCAAGCTTGCGCAGAGCCGCGAGAAGGCGGAGAGGGCCGCGGCCAAGGCCGGCGCGAACGTGCGCAAGATCCGCGAGCAGCGAGCGACAGCCGAGCGCGTGCCTGAGCTGGCGGCGGCGCATGACACGGTGGCAGGGACCATTCGCCGGCTCGAGGCCCGCCAGGAGCATCATCGCCTCTCGAGCGAGCAGTCCAGCGGCGGCGCTTGCCCGTTCCTGCGCGAGCCCTGTATGAACATTCAGCGGCGCGGCGAGAACAGCCTGACCGCGTACTTCGACCGGCTCATCGGGGCCGACGAGCTGGAGCTTGCTCCCCTGCGCGAGCAGCTCACGGCGGCCGCGACGGAGCTCGAGCACGCCCAAACCGTGCTGCGCTACGTCGAGCAGCTGCCGCAGTACGAAGAGCAGGACCGTCTGGCGCAGGAGCGCCTGGCCGAGGTCGAAGACGCCATCGCACGGCTCGAAGACGAGCGGGCGCAGATCGAGGAGTGGCTGCGCAGCGCCCCCGGCGAAGAGAGCATCGCCGAGGCACAGACGCTCTTCAAACGCAGCGACGACGCCGACAAGCAGCTGCGCGAGCTCGCGCCGCGCCAGGCCGAGCTGCGCCGCGCGCGGGAGCGGCTGGGCGAGGCAGAGGCAGACAGCGCCGCACAGCAGGAAGCGATCGGCCTCCTTGCGGATGCGCCAGGGCAGGCACAGGCGGCGGAAGTGGAGCTTGCTAGCCTGGGTGACCCGCGCGGCGAGATCGCCGTGCTCCAGGCGACGGCGCGCGAGCGGCCTCAGCTTGAGACCAGCGTCGCCGACCTGGTGGGGCGCGTCGCGGCCCTCGACGAGCAAGTCGCCGCGCTCGACACGGCGCTCTTGCCCTATAGCCAGGTAGACGACGAACAGCGGGCGCTCGAGGAAGAGCTGGAGCGCACGCAGCCCGCCCACACGCGCTATCTTCAGCACGAGCAGGTGGCTGCCCGACTGCCCGCATGCGAGCGGGCGATGGCCACCGCGACCGCCGAGCGTGACCGTGCGGACGCCGTGCGTGGCGCTGCCGTCGGCGCGCATGCCGCCGCTGCCGCACGCTTCGACGCCGCGGAGCTGCGGGACGTGCTGGCACGCTGTGACGCCCTACGCGCCGAGCGCGCCACCTTGAACGAGCGGCTGCGGCGCTGCAAGGAGGACGGCGAGGAACTGAGGCGCGAGATCGCGCGGGTGGAGGCCCTGCTGGACGATCTAGCGGCGGCGCGACAGGAACGGGCCGCATTGGAAGAGCTCGAGCGCATGCTACAACAGTTCCGCGACACCATCAAAGAGGCCGGTCCGCACATCATGAAGGCGGTGCTCCGGCAAATCTCGACCGAGGCCAATCGCATCTTCGGCGAGGTCATTGGCGACCGCTCGGCGCAATTGTCATGGGAAAGCGACTACGAGATCGTGCTGCGCCGCGATGGCCGCGAGCGCACCTTCGCGCAGCTGAGCGGCGGCGAGCAGATGAGCGCCGCGCTGGCGGTGCGGCTGGCGCTGTTGCGCCGGCTGACGCGACTTGATATCGCCTTCTTCGACGAGCCGACACAAAACATGGATGATGATCGGCGCGGCAACCTGGCCGAGCAGATACGCCGCGTGCGCGGCTTCGACCAGCTCATCGTTATCAGCCACGACGACACCTTCGAGCAGGGGCTGGACAACGTCATCCACCTCGAGAAGCGCGGCGGCGAGACGGTGCTGGTGGATGAGGGCGCGCTCGTCCCGGCATAAGCCGCGCGTACATGCCCGCTTGCGGCGCACCGTATAATGGTCCTGGCAAACCGGCGACTATCTGGCCGCACCCGCGATGCCACGCAGGGCGATACCCAGATCTACATGAGGATGGTGAGGGGCGATGGAAGAGCGTCCGCCAAGGATATCAGGCGCGCCGCCGGCGACCAGTGACACGCCGCCGGCGACCGGTGATACGCCGGAACAACCGAATTGGCCGGCGTTTACTCCGGTCGCGCCGAACTCTCCCTCGGATGTCTTCGACACCTCGACGGACACCTGGCAGCTGACGCCGCCCGACGAGATCGCGGCCGACACGCCGGCGGATTCCGCTGAGCCACAAGCGTTCGCGCCCGGCGTGCTGCCGCCGCCGCAGTTCCCACCGCCTGGCCCTGCCTGGTATCCGCCAACCGTCTACCCTGCACCACCCGGAACGTCTTCGGGGCCAGTGTATCCGCAACAGCAACCTGGCATGCCGTCGCAGCCGCTCTATCCGCCGCCGCCTGGAGCAGGTGGGGCCTATCCCGGTTATCCGGCATATCCTGGCTACACAGGCGCCCCATCCATGCCGCCGCCGGGTACGGGCGCTCCCTGGGCGCCGCTGCCGCCGGGAACCGGTGCGCCCGCTCCGCAGGTGTTCCCTGGCTATCCTGGCTATCCTGGCTATCCTGGCTATCCTGGCTATCCTGGCTATCCTGGCTATCCTGGCTATCCTGGCTATCCTGGCTATCCTGGCTATCCTGGGTAT
>Ga0070706_100003730_pt1 | contig 14891 bp, 11 predicted proteins | sample KBSK5501metaG_FD_65476 | JGI IMG/M metagenome (GOLD analysis project Ga0070706, IMG submission 65476) | Corn, switchgrass and miscanthus rhizosphere microbial communities from Kellogg Biological Station, Michigan, USA - KBS K5-50-1 metaG | ecosystem: Host-associated > Plants > Roots >...
CAGGATCGGATGGGTCGGCCGCGCCGGATCAAGGCTGGTCGCCGACGGCCACGGTCGGTGGCGCTGCCCGGACGTCGGCGAACAATATGAGGAGGCCGACGGAGTGCTTACCCTGGTGGGTGGTCCGGACGCGGTCAGCGGCGGCTGACCGGTGAGAATCGGGGACTGAGCCAAGGCCGCACCCTGTCCCAGTACCTTGCCCGCAGGCTATAACTCTGGCCGCCGGGACCTTCGGCTGGGCCGTCGTGCCAGTCGCCCGAATACCAGGCTCCCACGCAACCCCAGATATCTCCGGCATGGTAGCCACCACGGGACCGGTTTCCGTGATCGCGAAGCCACCACACCCAGCCCTCGTAGCACCCCCGGATCCACCCGCCGAGCACGTCCGCGCCCACAGCCGTTGAAGCCCTGTTCCAGGGGAAGACGCCCGGCCAGCTCGTCGATTTGGTTCCGACGATCCCGAAGGTGACCGGGCACGGCAGCTTCGAGTATCCGCGCGGGCATTGCGCGCGGTCGGAGACGTAGTCGCCGTAGTTGGACTGACGCCAGTCGGACTCCATGTAGGCGATCGCCCGGAGCAGGTTGTCCGGCAGGCCCCACTTAGCCGCGGCCCACTGAAAGATCTCGTCGGTAGTTCCAGTGAAATTGCCGGTAATACGGCCAAGAATGTATTTGTTCCAGCGCGGGTCGTACGCACGGGAGGCAACATTCTCACGGCGAAGATTCAGGTGGGCAGGAATGGTTTGGTTGTAGCGGGTGTTACCGGGCCGCGGTTCCCACGCCGACCGGTGGACCTCTGACGCTGCTTTGGCATCGCCGGGCAGTGACGCGTACGATCCCACCGGTAGCAACCTGAAATAACCGCCAGGCAGAGGCGGCTGACCCCCCGGAGACGGCCGGTGTGAGTTCGGCGCGTCTCCACGCGAGGCCAGGTTCAGGGCTAGCATAACGCCCAGTGCGGCCACGGCTACGCTCAGCAGCGCCACCAGAAACCGCGCCCAGCCTGCTGCCCGGCTCGTCATTCTCTAATGCCCTTCCAGGGTCCGCGTGCGCGGATCCCTATGACTCCGTCCGGCCAGCATGACAGAATGTTAGAACGCTGACCGCATTTGCGCCATCCCAATACAGCGGAACGGATTACGACGTTTGGTAGCTCAAGGCGCTACCCGCGAAATGCGTACTCGGCGCTACGCTGAATGCGGTAGCCCGCAGCGCGAAAAGCTTACTGCATGACAGATGGACCGCTCATTCTGGCACGCAGCGGCAGGCCCGCCGCGGGCAGGCTGACCGGCGAGCTCGTCCACGGTGTTGCCGGGCCGGACCGGGTGCCCACGATGCGGCGCTCGTCCGGCGGGAGCGCGGCCCGCGCGGGAGCGCGGCCCGCGCGGGAGCGCCGGCCCACTGAGCCGATCGCTGAACGAAAGCCAGCCATCGTCGGCGTCCGCCCGAGCGCCCGCGCGCAAGCCTGACCCGCGGTTCCAGCTGAGCCCGGCCACGCCGCTCATAACGCAGAGCCCAGCCCGCAGGTCGGCAAAGCTAGGGCAAAATTTCCGTTTCTGGACTCACCCGGGCATTCCTTAATTAGATACCGATACGTCGCCCAGGCTAGATTGGCTACCGAGAGACTCGGGGGTCGACCAAATGCGGCTGGGCTATAACATACGGGCATCGCTGACCATGCTGCGTCATCCTCGGCAGGGCGCCGAGCGCATACGAGGGCGCATGGACAGGCGATCGGACCTGCGTGAGCTGGCCGCTCTCGGGATCCCCCAAAGCGATTTCTATCAGGTCGCGGAGGACTGGTCCCGACTTCTGCATGAGGCAATTGACGCACCATGGCCATGCCCGGATGCCGCAGGGTATGCCAAGGTATGGGATTCCACCATTGCCGACCTCACCGTGGCGGGAGTGCGCGTTGGGCTCGCCTCTTACGCCGGATGGAGCGATTGTGACCAAGCACAGGCCGAGGCCGTCTGGTGCCTCGTCGCTCACTTGCGTCCCGCGACGGTGGTCGAAACCGGTGTCGCGCACGGGGTCACGACACGGATTATCCTGGAGGGGCTAGAGCGCAATGGGAGTGGTCACCTGTGGAGCGTCGATCTCCCGGCTGTCGACCCCGCCCTGCACCAGGAGATCGGCATTGCCGTGCCAGCGGAACTCCGGTCCCGCTGGACGTACATCAAGGGGACGAGCCGTGAGCGGCTCCCGCACATCGTGAGCAAACTTCAGCAACTCGACCTCTTCATCCACGACAGCCTGCACACGGGGCGCAACCTATGCTTCGAGCTCGACACAGCGTGGTCGGCATTGCGGCCCGGCGGCGGCGCTGTGATCGACGATATCGATCACAGCCTCGGATTCCGGAGGTTCACTGACCGGGCGGCGCCAGCCGCGTGGGTGGCGGCGAGGCACGTGGCCGGACGCGGCCTGTGGGGGGTGGCGATCAAGGGTCATGCACTCGGTGAGAGAACGCCGACATGAGCACATTGAGGCCGGAGTCGTCGCTGAGATTGCCCGCGTGATCAAGACGCTCGGGCCGGACAAGAGCCGCCTTCTCCAGGTTCATGCCCGGCAGGGACGGCAGACCGTGTTCTTCCGCGATCAGCTTGCCGAGCCTGAACGTCCAGTCATCTACGACGAAGAAGATAAGCGCGAAGCGGCCGTCAGAGCCGCGACCGATTTCGCCAGGATCGATATCGAGGAGGCCGCATTCCCCGCTGCCGACGGCCACTTCGACCTGGTGATCTGGAACCGGGAGCTGATCACGGTGAAGCACGTTGGACCGGCCATGCGCGAGGTGCGCCGGGTGCTGCGGCCAGCAGGCATGCTTGTTGTCGCTGTCCCTAACCTGGCCGCCCTGCACAACCGCCTGCTCCTGCTGGGCGGTCGCCAGCCAACGACGCTGCACATCGGCGGCGGGCATCACGTACGCGGCTTCACCATCCCCGCGATGACGAGATTCCTCGAACGCGACCTCGGTTTCCAGGTTCTCCGGGTTACCGGGGTCGGTCTCGCTCCCTTTGCCGGCGCTGCGGTGCCGGCCTCGCTTCGCGGTCTGAGTCACACTGTGATCTGGGCCGTTCAAAAGCCTGCTGGCGCAATGCCGGCCGGTGGCGCTGGTACGCCTGGTGACTGACCATCAGTCCCAGGCTTCTTCCGGCAGAGGCTATCGATCACATCTAGGTACACGGGAGCCTGCCGCTCCCAGGCAAGGTCCTCCCGCACCCGCCGGCGGCCCTGCTCGCCCATCTCGGTGCGACGAGCAGGGTCGTCGAGGAGCGTGACGATCTCCCGCGCGAGCCGCTCAACGTCGCCCGGTGCGATCAGCGCGGATGCACCCGCACCGATCACCCTGGTTTCCTGCAGATCGAATGCCACGAACGGGACGCCGAAGGCCATGTACTCCATGACCTTGACCGGGGACACTTCATTCTGCAGCGATGTGTCCAGCCCAAGGTCAGCAGTGGCGAGGTAGGTGAAGACCTGCTCCTCCGGAAGCCAGCCCGGAAATGTGACCCAAGGCTCGATCCCTAGCCGGACTGATTCTGACCGGAGCTCATCCAATGCCTCGCCATCGCCGAGGATCGCGAACCGGCAGTCTGTGCGCCCCAGGTCGGTCACGATATGCGCGATAGCGCGCAGCAGCAGGTCGACCCGATCTTGCCGGCCCATCTTGCCGATCCAGCAGCAGAGAAATTGGTGACCACCCCTGAGGGCCGGGTCGGCAACGGTTCGCTCGACCCTGCCAAGGACGGGGCCATTTCGGACAACAGCCACTCGGTCGCCGCTCGCGCCCGCGCCGATGAGACGATCGCGGAGGTATTCGTTAACGCAGATCGTCTTGTGGCCGACGCGCTGCGTCCGCCGCTCAAGCCACCGGAGCGCCGACACGACCGCTTGTCTCGGCTGCTCATAGCGAGCGGCGAAGAGTTCGGGCATAAGGTCCCGCTGGTCAATGACAACTTTCGCGCCAGACCATCTGAGCAGCCAGCCCATCGGGAAGTAGACGTCCGGCGGCTGGCAGAGCTGGACCACGTCTACCCGGCCTCGCAACCGCACGCCCAGGGACAGCGCGGCTGCCCAGGCAAACGCGGCCCCGTACTCGCGGACATATCCTCCCGCGCTGCCCGGCTCTGGCGGTGCAGGGTACTCAAGCACCTTCATGCCCGGCAGCCCCAGGTACGGCGCGTTCTGTGGATCCCTTCTCGTCACCACCGAGACGCGGTAGCCGGCCCCCAGGAGATCCCTGACCTGCTTGCGGACCCTTATGTCGATCCCAAGCGGGATGTTCTCCACGATCAGCAGCACATGCGGAATCTTGCCGTGTGCGGCTGGCACGTCCATCGCGGACGTCGGCAGCCCCGTCGTCCCTACCCCAGATGCTTTCTTGCCATCGGCAGATGGTCCGGGCGTGCCGCCCGAGTTGGCTCCGCGGACCAGAGGGCCGGCGGATACGCGCCCTTCGCCGGCATGTGCGAACCGCACCCGCCCGTCCGCTGATGCCGGGCCGTCGATGCCCCAGCTCCCGTTGTTCTCGCGCAATGTCGAGGCGGCGCGCTTGCGCCACCACGCCGCGACGTCCCTGGGCAGCGCGTGCCAGACACTGTCATCGCCGGCGAACGCATCGAGCAGCTGCCGGTAACCAGCAGCGAGTCGCTGGTCATGTGCGTAGTCCGGATGGGTGAGTACCAGCGCCATCCCGTTGCGCCGGCGAATGTGTTCAGCTTTCCGGATCCACAGATCCGCGTCGGGGCGCTGCAGGATGGTGAACAAGGTGTGGTCCTGCGGGAGAGTAATCGGCAGCTCCACCATCGCATCGTTGAAATACGGCAGATAGCTGCAGCAGCCGCCGGCCTGAGGCTCATACGGATCGGAGTCGCTGTAGGAGGAGTCGTAATCGAAGCCGAGCAGGGGCATCAAGTCCCACTCCCGCTGGGTAGCTGGTGAGCGGAAACCGACGGCGTTCCACCGCTCAGCGTAGTCGCGCATCGCCGGCAGCCGGCTTTCCAGCAGCCGTCTTGAGCCGAGGTCACGGCCGTCGTGCCGCAGGCCATGCACGCCGACCTCACATCCGTCATCCTGGAGCGCGCGTACCGTGTCATCGTCGACCGCGTAGCGCAACCCGACGAAGTTCCACGACGACCCGTATCCGCGGTCGCGCTCCGGTCCGCGCAGCAACTCCATTTCGCGGTAGCCGGCCTCGGTTTCCACGTCGTGCGTCAGCACGAACGCCCAGGACCTGCCGCCGGGCCACAGATCAAGGAACGGCACCGGACGGCCTGCCACGCCGGCCACGAGTGCGAACAGCCAGTCGTAGAAGTTGTGCAAGCTGTCCTCAACAGGCCAGCCTGGGAAGGTCGACCTCGCTTGCACCCGGGTGAAGACGCGGCGGAGCCGTAGCTGGAGCGCGCGAGGCAACGCGGGCCGTACGGCGTAATAACCGCGCCGCGCGGCCGCGTGGCATGCGAAGGAAAGGGCTGAGCGTCCGACGCTGCGGTACTGCTCCGACCAGAATCGGTGCATCACCTCACCCGGATCGAAGGGCAGAAACACCTGGCCCTCTGAATCCCGCCAGACGGCCGCGACGGAGCGGCCGTCGGCGTCGAGAATCGGCTCAGCCGGGCGCCAGTCGTTGCCAAGCCCGGCCAGCATTGCCGGGACAGCCGCATTGAGCGCAACGTATGCGGAGAAGGTGAAGTCGCACATCGTGTAAAGCCCGACCCGGTAACCGGCCGGCGGACTCGCCGGGCGGGCATCGGCCGCCGGCCACAGCAGCGAGCCTGGAGCGTGGCCAGGTTGCGCACGCCCGCGCAGCTGGTGCACGGACCCCAGCGAGCTGACCAGACGGTCCGCTGGCTGCGGCGGCCGTATTTGATAGGGCACACGGAAATAGTCGAAGAAGGCAAACGGGCCGGAAGATTCAAACACCGTTCCTCCTCGGGTGCCCGGGATCGTTCACAGCCCGCGCTTAACGGCGAGATATGGGAGCAACGCGATCTCGTAGAGGCCCGGCAAAGGGTCTCGAAGCGAGAAGACCGCCTCGGTGTCCACTCCTCGAAGCGAGCGCAAGTAGTCCCGTGACCGCAGCGTGCCTGCCCTTATGTCGCGCATCGCATTGGGCACGTCAGTCGCGAGCCGGATCCACCGGATGCCGGGCCGGGCATGTACCTCGTCGACGCGAGCACCGACCTGGTCAAGGAACAGCAGGTACGGGAAATCGACTCCGGCGGGCCACCCCAGCGTGTGATACCCCCATGTCCTGGCATTGACGTCGAGCAGCTTGTAGGCACCGTCGCGTGGATCACGCTTGTACTCGAGCTCGGCGAGACCGTAATAGCCGATGGCCTGCAGGAACCGGATTGATGGCTTCGCGAGTTCGGGCAGCGAAATCGTCTCGACATAGGTGCTTGCACGCCCGAAGTCGGACGGATGCTGGCGCTGCCGCCGCACGGTCATGCTCGCGACCGCATGGCCCTCCCGGAAGAAGACGCAGTAGGCGTACTGTTCCGAACCGCTGCCGGGAATCAGTTCCTGGACGATTACCTCGCCATCTCCTGCGATCTCGGCGGCCCGCCGGAATACGGCGGCTAGTTCCGCCTTGCCGTCGGCGCGCCACGCCTTCACGTGGGTGTCGTAGAAAAAATGCTCCTTGATCGCCGGCTTTACCGCGAATGGGCCGTCGGCGTCGATCACGGTCAGCTCCCGCTCCGATTGCGGGAACCACGTCCGTGGTATCGGGATGGACAGCTGCTCCGCCAGCCGGTACGTCTCCCGCTTGTCCCAGACGTGCCGGATGGAGCCCAATCCAGGAGTTGGGACCCTGAAATCGCGCAAAAGCGCATCCCGGTTCGCTGCCACGGCAGCGACGTTCTCCTCCCTGGTCGGGTAGAGAACCCATCCGGAGAGCCCGAGCTTCCTGCGCGCCACCTCCAGAGCATCGAGCAGCGACGCCTCGCTGCGCAGGTCGCGCACGCGCACGACATCCCCCACGAAGCGCGACACGCGTGCGATCGAGGTCTCGTCGTCGATCACGCAGACCGGGATACCGTGCCGCCCCAGGCTCCGCGCTATGCCAAGCCCCTGGTAATCGCCACCGATGACCACCCCGCCGACGGGCTGGCCATCCGGGCCGGGATATTCGCGCCCGCTGGCCGATGCGCCTGCCGGAAATCCCATCAGATGTCACCAGCCGTGGCCATCGCGGGCGCCGACGCGGTCGGCCGGCTGCTACGTCTCCCGCCGCTCACGACCCTGGCCACCGCGCGGCCGGCGTACCATCCCCCCGAGACGAAGCGCATGATCGGGCCGAAACTCCATGCCGCAGGCGCTCCGACAAAATGCAGCCCTGGAACGGACGACTCCAGCCCTGGCCCGAGCACGGGGTAGCCGCCTGCCCGCTTCACCTGCGCCACTAGCGACGGCGCCAGGAACGGGTAGCGCGTGATGTCCACCTGGTAGCCCGTGCCGAAAAGCAGGTGATCAACGATCCGCGTATCCCCGTCGGCGAACGTCACCTGGAGGCGCCCCTTCGCTGGGATCGTGGAGACGATCGACCGGGCCAGCCGGATCGGCACGTCCTGAAGGCGAGGGGTCAGCCAGGCGGCGCCAGCGGGGCGGATTGACCGGTAGGCAAGCGGATGCTGAATGCGCCGCGGGAGACGCCGGAACAGGTCAGGCACCGCTACCAACCGGGACAGCCCCATCGGCCCCACATCGGTGGGTGCGTAGACAAGTGGCGCGCAGCGGCCAAGCATGCGGTGGTACTTCCCGCCATGCAGCCAGTGCAGGTGATCCTCCCGGACTACTACTTCAGGCTCCGCGCCGCTCTCATGCAGCAGCGCGGCGGATTCGAGCGCGCTCTGGCCTCCCCCGACGACCAGCACCCGCTGCCCGGAGAACCGGCGATAGTCACGATGGTCTCCGGTGTGGGAGGCGAACTCGGGCGGCAACTGCGCGGCGACCGCAGGGCGGCTTGCGAAGGGCGCTATTCCAGCCGCAACCACCACGTGGCGCGCAGTGAGCGCACTCCCGTCGGCAAGTCTCAGCTGGAATCCGTCCCCGTCCCTGCCCAGCGTTGCCACAGGCCGGCGATCCACATCCGGCACGGCCTGCTCCTGCACCCACAAGCCATACTCGACGAAGCGATCCAGCGGAATCGGACGCTCGAACCGCGAGCCGGTCGCGGCAAAGAAAGAGTCAATGGACAGCGGACCCTGATATTCGGCGATGCACGTCGCTGTCCAGTTCGACCGCAGCAGCATGCCTGCTGGCATCGTCTGCCAGAAGGACATCGGCTGGCCGAGCACCCGCACCTCCGCTCCGCTGCGGCGAAGATGCGCGGCAGCGGAAAGCCCATGTGGACCGGCGCCTACGATGACGATGTCGGTGTCAGACATAGCTTCGTCCCCTATGCACTCGTGTTGCTGCGGGAATGCGATGATCCGCGCCGCGGCCTGATCCGCCGCAGTTCGCTGAGGGCCGCCTCATGGGATGCTCGCTGGATTCGGCGGGTAACTGCGCCGTAGCTCCGCGGCGATCTCGGGCGGAGAAAACCAGTGCGGCAGTTCCAGGCCGGCCGCCAGCCGGCGCCTGACCTGCGTGCCTGAGATGAAAAGCACCCGGGCCCCAGGCGGGGCCTCGTCCTCGGGCACGTACCTGCCGCTATCCGCCAGGTAGACCATCTGCCTGAACGGCACGATCTCGACGCCAAGCTCGGTGCGGTGCCTGCGAAGGAGTTCTTGCGCCTCATACGGATCGTAGAAGGGCAGGCCGTCCGGCCTGAGGCCAGGCCCTGCATGGTCTCTGCCGACGATGAAATGGGTAGCACCGTAGTTCTTCCGGATAATGGCATGCCAGAGCGCTTCGCGCGGTCCCCCCATGCGCATGGCGAGCGGGAGGAGAGAAAGCATCACCCGGCCTTCCGGGTACCTCGGCAGGATTGCCCGGTAGCAGCGCACCCGCGTATAGGGGTCAATGTCCCCGGGCTTGGTCACTCCGACGACCGGATGGATGAGCAGATTGGCGTCCTCGGCAAGCGACGCACGAAAGGTCAGTTCCTGGTGGGCTCGGTGCATCGGGTTACGTGTCTGGAACGCGACTACCCGGACCCAGCCACGATGTGCGAACTCGGCACGCAGCTGCGCGGGGGTGTGGCGGTGGGAAAGGAAGTCGAGATGCTCGGGCGGCTGCAAGACCTCCAGCGCACCCGAGATGTACCACGGATGGGCGTACCTGAGCAGATGCTCGACGCCAACGTGGCTGGTGTCGGTGGTACCGAAGACTGCCATGGCTTCCGCCCGCAGGTCTGGAACCCACGCCTGGGTAAGGTGCAGCGCGGCGAGCAGCGTCCCTGCAGCGTCCCGCAGCGCAAGCGTCCCAGCCGATCCAGCCCTGGCGGCGATCTCCTCGGGTACGTCGAGTGTCACCGGCATTGGCCACAGGGTGCCGTCGGCAAGGCGCATCGACTGACACACCGCCAGGTAGTCATCTTCGCCCAGGAAACTATTGAGCGGCGAGAAGCCACCGCATGCGAGCAGCTCCAGGTCACACAGCTGGCGACGGGTAAGCTGCCAGTCCGGCCACTCGGCGGAGCGCTTCTTCAGCTCGGTGGCTCGCTCGGCAGGCACAAGCAGGTCAACGAGGCCGCCTCCGTGCGGCTGAGCTGTGGTGATGATGGACAAGTCTTCTCCTTCAGCGGTCCCAAGGCCCGTCAGCGGTCATTGCGCGGCGCACTTAGACCACGGGCTCGGCCGGCCATCGCGAAGCTGCCCGGAACTCCAGGTAGACGTCCTCGGCGCGGTCCCGCATCCTGGCCAGGCCAGGTTGGAGCCACTGCGCGCGCAGCGCCGCCTTCGAGCGGATCCTGTCCTCGGAGGGAATCCACGCCTCCTTCCCCTCGGCCCGCTTCTGCTGCCGTGCGAGGGTCTGGAGTTCGCGGCGCATCTGGTCCTTGGTGACCACGCCGGACTCGAAGCCAAGCAGGACCTTGGACAGGGTCCCGCGGTGCTTGATGAGTTCGAAGCATTCGCGTGCGCTGGCGTCGGTGTGCGCGAATTCGGCGAAGCTGGTGCCGAAGCGCTCATTGAGCCGCCGGATCACCGCTCCGAAGTCACTGGTGACCTGCTCGAATTCGCCGATCACAAAGCTGTCAAGGTAGGGGACCAGGCATGCATAGAACCGCGAGTATGCGACCAGCGCATCCGGCAGTGTGACGCCCGGCTCACGGATGAGCTGCGAGAGGATCGCGCCCTGTGGCTCCCGGATGAGCAGCAGTGCCGGGATGCCGCTGCGCGCCGCCGCGATGAGCTGGGCCGGAGCGTGCAGATGGTGAGCGAGCCTGACTGGCTTCTGCTGGCACAGCTGGAATGCATACACGCCGAATGTGGTGGCTGACCGCGTGTAGCCATCGATGACCAGCTCCGTGTCGGAGCTAATGACCTCTGGGCTGGGACCCGGGTACTTGTGCCGCGCGAACGACAGGTACAGCGCCGGATACTCGGACACGCGTGTGCGCAGCCGGTGCCTGGCCCGGCGGACCGGCGATACAAACGGCTGGACGGCCACTAGTTCACACCTCTCCTGGGACGTCAGCACGCTGACGGCAGACGCGGTCCGCGTGCTGTGCTGCTTGTGTCTCCCCGTCACCATCCCCCGGACACTCGGGGGCGCCCGGCCGGGGATGGTGAGTCAGGCAGCCCCCCCTCAGGTGGCGTCGCCAGGGTGATCGCGCCGTCCTGGATGGCGAACTCAGTGACGGACCCCCGTCCCACGGGAAGGCGCCAGCCCTCGTCATCGATCCCGTTGAGCTTCACAAGCGCCAGCCGGATCATCACGGCATGGGTGACTGCTGCTACCGCCTCCCCCATGTGCCGTGACCCTATGAGCTGCAGCGCATCGGTCATCCGTTGCTGTGCGTCGAGCAGCCGTTCGCCCAGTGGACACCCCGCGCGGCTCGGCGACGTCCGGTAAAGGGCGAATGCCTCCGGGGCAAACATCGCGGCTTCCTCGGCGGTCATGCCCTCCCATGCGCCGTAGTCCACGTTGTTCAGTCCGTGCAGGATGCGCAGGTCTGGTACCCGCGCTTCATCCGCGACGATCTGAGCGGTTGCGATAGTGCGCCTCAGCGGGCCCGTGTAAACGGCGGTCAGGCCCGCACAGGACAAGCGGCGCGCGGCATCGACGGCGTCCTGGTAGCCCTGGGCGTCGAGCGGGATGTCACGCCGGCCCCGGTAGCGGTTCTCCACGTTCAGCGTGGTCGTCCCGTGGCGGACCAGGTAGAGCCGGCAGGTACCTTCCGTCGGCTGCGCCCGGCGATGGGTCACTGCCAGAAGCTGGTCGGTCATGATTGGTCCTCCTTCGTGATCTTGTGCATCTGTCCGGCTACCGCCGCCTTGGGCCGGCGTATCTGATTGAAGGTCGTTCCGTCGCGCAAGACCACGGCAGCAGCACGGCCGTCGCCCAAGGCGTCGACCGGTGACCAAGTCCCTGCGGATTCGTCGATGGCCTCGATCGCCCTGCGCGGCCTGGGCAGGCGGCGGCGCCTTCCCACGTTGTCGAGCACCCAGCCGGCTACCTTGCCTTCCGCGCGGCGCATCTCGCCCACTGCCGCTCTCACCTGAGCCCGGGTGGATCGGTGGGCATCCCCGACGAGCAAGATCATCTCAGTGAGCTCCCCCAGCGGGCCGACGTCCGGGGTGGCCAGCAGTGGGGGTGCATCGATGATCACGAAGTCAGCCTGCGCCCGCAGCTCGCCCACTACCGTGCGCAAGGCAGGCCGTTGCAGCACAGCAGACGGGTCAGCCGGGAGCCGGCCCGCCGGGAGTACCCGCAGCCGCGGGATGCTGGTCGTCTGCAGCGCCGTCGCGAGATCCGCGCGCCGGTCGAGCACGCTGGTCAGCCCGCCGGAGTCGTCCAGGTCAAAGATCTGATCGGCGAGCCCCCAGCGCAGGTCGGCGGACAGCAGGATGGTGCGGTAACCGGCCTGTGCCAGCGAGGCAGCGAGGTTTGCCGCGATGGTGCTCTTGTCCTCCCAGGCAGCGCTGGTAACGAGCAGTGTTCTTGCACCTCGGGAGGCTGCCGCTTGCACCAGCCGGGTCCGCAGGTTGCGGTAGGCCTCGGCGACGACGGAGCCGGGGCTCAGGACCACGGCGAGCCGCTTGGTTGGATCGCGCCTGGCCGAACGGAACGACGGGATGAGCGCCAGGACTGGCGCGTTGGCCAGCGCCTCAAGCTCACCCGGGCCGCGGAGGTGATCGTCCAGGTGGTCGCGGATTGCCGCGGTCCCGACGCCGAGGCCGAGGCCCACAATCAATGCAGCGGCAATGTCGATCATGTAATTTGGGCTCGATGGAGCAGCGGGCAGCGACGCAGAGGTCACCAAGACGGCCGTGGGCGTGACCTGTGCGGGGGTAGCCGCCTTCGCGCCCTTCTTCTTCGGCGCGTTCGGCGCGGTTTCAGCCGACCGGTATGACACGTAGGCACTCGCGACCGCCTCCGCTCGCCGTTGCGCAACCTGCGGGGATGGGTCAGAGTAGAAGATCTGGAGCAGGTAGGTGCTGGCCGGCACGGTGGCCGATACTCCCTGGAGCAGTTGCGACTGCGGCACCTGCAAAGACTGGGCCGCGATCGCGAGCACCGCTCCCGACGACACGATTCCCTTCTCGGTTGCCATGTCGGGCGCCTGCAGGGTGCCGCCCTCCACGGCCGAGAACCCTACGTACACCACCGACTCGGAGGTGTAGCTAGGCGTCTGCGAGTGCACAAGCAGCCCTGCGCCACCAACCACCGCGAACGTGACAAGCACGATCCAGCGCGCGTGCGCGACCACGAAACGCGACCAGGAGCCCGGCACGCCCGGGGCGCGGCGGAGCTGCCGAGCCGTCAAGCCAGCAAGCTGCCGCCCACTGCGACCCGGGGAGGCAGTGCTCATCAGCGGGAGCTTTATCTGCCGTGTCGGCACGTGCCAGCGAGGCCGGCGCGCGTCCCCGTTAGCCTCGCTGATCATCTTGTCGGATATCACGTTCCAACCTCCGTCATCACCAGCTGAGGGGTGCGGTGCTCGGCGTCGGCGTCGTCGAGAGGCCGCCCACGGGGTGCCGCCAGGGCGAGCAGGAAGAAGAAATCGTCCGCCGAGCCCCGGTAAGTCAAGTGCGGGTCGAACGCCATCAGGAAAGTGATCGCGAAGATCGCCGCGAAAACCGCGATGCCCGCCACGCTCCGTCCATCGCGGCCGCCGCGTGCCGCCGCCCAGCCCCTGCGCGCCACCGTGTAGGCGAAGAAGAGGAAGCCGGCCAGCAGCGGGATGCCGCCGCCCCAGAGCAGCCACGTATAACCGCTTTCGATCCAGACATAGCCGGTTACCTGGGTCGGCACGGCGACGCGTGCGCCAGGACGGACACCAAGCAGGAAGTTTCCGTGCGAGAACAGCTTGGGCCAGAAGTAGGTCTGCAGGTTCTGCAGCCTCGTGGTCCAGCTGACCGGCAGCCCGGACGCGGACTGGAAGCCGCTGAGCCGACGGGCGATCACTGGCCGCAAGGCGTACCCCGCGATTAGGGCGGCCGGCACGAACGCAGAAAGCAGCCTCGGCTTTCTCAGCACGATGGCGATACAGACAAGGCCCACCACCAGGCCGATGGCGCTGGAGAACTCCCCGGCCGCCAGCGCCCCCATGACAAGCAGCGCCGCGGCGGCGGCCAGCGCGGGGCGGTGCCTGCGGTAACGGGTCCACAGGCCGGTCACGACCGCCAGGTTGAAGATGCACAGGTCGGCGGTCGCCGCCGGCAGCCCGAGCGTCGAGGCCCCTCGCCCATTCTGGAGCCCGACCTGCCCGCCAGTGCCTCCGGCCGGGGCATAGAACGCCTCGAGCAGATGCGGTATCCCGAACAGCCCCAGTGACTGCAGGATGGCCAGAAGCGCCACGATTGACGCCGAAGCCAACGAGAGCCACAGGCAGCGCTGCACCTGCCGGTCGGTGGTAACGCTGGCTCGGACGATCACATACAGGCCCAGGAACTTCCACAGCACCAGGGCATAAAGAAGATCATCATGGCTGATCGCTTCCTGCCGCACGGTCATCCACAGAAGCGGCACGAGCGAGTTGGTCACCGCCATCAGCACCATGACTAGTTCGACCCGGTCCACCCTGAGCTTCGGCAACCGACCCGTGCTGATACGGACGACGCCCCGGACGGCCAGCGTCCCTCCCACGAGGATGGCGATCGCCTCGTTGGGCCGCACGACCGGCAGGGCAGAGCCACGGCTGATGCCGACCGTCAGGGGGGTCAGAGCGATTACGCAATACGCCGCAACCGCGGGCCACCGCCACACGCATGCCGCGAGGAGCAGGACCAGCAGCCCAACGAGCGCCTTCAGCGGGCCGAGCGCGGTAAGCGCGCCAGCCCCGACGGCCACCGCCAGCATGGGCACCGCGAGCCAGTTGCTCGATCGACGGTGCAGGTGAGCCCCATCCCAGCAGCGTGCAGGCGCCGGTGACGCCGTTCGTTCCCTGTGCGAGGCCATGACTCGCCGCGGCAGCACCGTGCTAGCCATGACTCACCTCGGCAATACCGCGCCTGGCTTTGCCTCGCACATGGCCCAGACCTCCGGCGAGCCATCCCAGCTCCGGAGTCCGCCACATTGCCTGGAAGCCGAGGAACACCGCAGCGCCAACCACGGCGGCGGCGGTAATAGCGATCCGCGGCCCGAGCGGCCGCCCCACCCAGTGCGGAATTGCCATTGCCGTGACCCAGGCTGGCCCGGCCATCAGGACCGCACCGCCCACGAACTTGGCCACCGATGGCGCAAGGCGCTGCGTTCCGCGGCCGCTCAGGTTCCGCCATACCCGGACCGTAAGATGGCAGGCGGCGGCGGCAACGGCCACAGACAGAGCCAGG
>Ga0070706_100003731_pt1 | contig 14889 bp, 13 predicted proteins | sample KBSK5501metaG_FD_65476 | JGI IMG/M metagenome (GOLD analysis project Ga0070706, IMG submission 65476) | Corn, switchgrass and miscanthus rhizosphere microbial communities from Kellogg Biological Station, Michigan, USA - KBS K5-50-1 metaG | ecosystem: Host-associated > Plants > Roots >...
TGAAGCCCGGCGGTGGCTGGCTTCAGGTGCGCGACCACTCCAGCTACCACAACGACACCGTCACAGACCGCATCGCCCCCTAGCTTTCCCGCGTGTCGCGCAAACACAAAAGCCCGGCCTGTCGGCTGGGCTTTTTTGTGTTTGGCGCGTAACGGTGCTGTTTAGATGCTCTAAGACCTAGGGAACGATCTGCGAAATCCTCGTCCCCCAGTTCGCCAGCTGCGTACGAGTATTCCCGCACCTGAAGTTGCTCGCCACAAACGTGCTGAACGTGCAAGTCTGGTTGATGTATTCCGAGGCGATCCAGATGGAATTGCCATCGCTGGCAGCCGCGCCATAGTCACCCCAACGTGGCCGGCTTCCGAATTGGCTGATCGGCTTGTAACCAGTGAAGCCGTCGTCCGGTCCTTTGCCCACCGCGGCAACGTGAAGATCGCCGACACCAATCTTGGCGTCGATGCCGGCATAACCAGCGCTGGGATAGAAATCATCGCCTAAGAGAGTGAAGCCCATCACTCCTCTCCCGCTCTGGGTTACGGCGATCGCCGGATACGTCAGATTGTTCCCCGCCAAACCGGCGTTGCCCTGTTGTTCGACCTTCGCCGAGTGCGGGTTGATCACGAAGAAGGCGACCCCGGCTCTGGGCGTTGGATCGCCGGTGATCAACAGACCCGTATCCAACGCCGCCCAAAGCTTGCCATTCGCGAGCACGACTTGCTGCATCCGCGAATCGTTGCTATCGACCATTTTTTCTGTATTCGGGAACGGTCCTTTCCCGCCCACGACCAGGCGCCAGCAACCGAAAAGACCAGGCGCTACTTGCAATGCAGAATCGGACAAGCATTGCGCTAGAGGAACATCACCCGCCTTCTGTGTAGACCGCGGCGGCACCGCATATGGAATGGTGTTCACAACATTTATGCTCAAGCTGAGTCCGGGAGCGCCATTGAGCGACTGAGTGTTACTCAAGCTCCACAGCCGCAGCCGGCTATCGGCGCCGGAATCCTGGAACACAGCCTCGGAGCTGAGGAAGTACTCCGTCCCGCCATGGCTACCCTCAAACTGGTTCCCGCTGGATAACGCGGGCCAGACCGTAAAGCCCGGGTTCCCGTCCAACTGCACCCCCAGGTTCGCGTCCGCAGTATCGAACTGCACCACTGTTACCGCGGGCGCGCCCGCCGCCAACTGCGCTTTCGAGAATGCGTAGATTTGCGCTCCGCGAAAGCCCGGTGAAACCAGGTTGAACTCGTTGGTGGTGATGTAAAAGCCGTTGCCGTCGGCCCCGAGGTGCGGATAATCGCCTAGGCAAGGCCCGTGGGCGGGTTTGTTGCCCAGCGTGCAGTGGTGGTCCGGCGTGCCCTGAGTTCCATCATCCTGCACTGGAATGCGATAAATCTTCCATGCACCCAGCGGACTCGAGGTCGCACTCACAGCGATATCCAGGTGATTCGCGCCCGACAGATTTTGGGTAAGGATGTTGGCGCGATCCAGCGTGAGCACCACGTGAAACCAGCGTTGCGTCTGCGTATCGAACGTGCAACCGGGATCGGTGATCGAGGGGCCAAACTGCAGCGGATTCTTCGTCCGGTCAATCGCCGGCGTGTATCCATAAAAATTGTTGAGGTCGATCGGCCCCGTCAGCGGATTGCCGGCAGCGTCATAGATGCGCAGAACGTCATTCAAAGTCTCGAGCACAAAGCCATTCCCAACACACAGTCCTTGATCAGGTGGCTCAATCGAGAATTGGTTGCCATCTGGCAGCACCAAAGCGCTGGTCGAAGTGGTCGAGCCCATTAATCGACGCTAGCAATTCAGGGTTGGATTTTGCTCTGCCATTTCCCGTATGTGACATGGGGCTTCCCGGCCCTTTGGAGATCGTGCGGTTGATCGCGATGCCGGGCGAGCTGGCATCACTATCACTACCATCGGCGTCATTACCAATCAGCGCCGAATCGAGTTCCGGGCCTTGCCCATTATCTGTGGCTACAGGAGAACTTGCCGGAAGGGAATTAACTGTTGCGAGCGGAATTTGCCGGACCGACTGAGCTTGGCTCGAAGCTGCCAGCGGCAACAGGATCACGGCTGCTAAGGCAAAAATAAACGCAAAGCGAGAGTGCATGACTCCTCCTCGGGAGATTGCGGCTGGTGACTTGAGATAGGCGTAAAACACGCAGTTTGGTTCCGCAACATGCTGAACCGAAGCCAAACCGAAATTGTCAGCAAGATGTAAAAAATTCCTCATGTCGGCGACGAATCAAGCGCTGGGGCTGCGGCGGGAGACTGTCCTCGCCTCGGCCTCAAACAGGCCGCCCAATACCGCAGACCCCGCGCGTATCGGGCGTAGAGAGCCTACCACAGATTCCCGAGCAACTCTCGCCGCTGATTCCGCGTCTAAGGTGCGCCGGAGAATCGCTGCCCAGCCCCCCGCTCGTCAGTGCCGGCCGCCACCGCTCGGGCGTATATCCTGCCCTGGAGATGGTGTATGACCCGTTCGCATGTAGTACTCCTAAGCCCTGTTGTGCTCACTATCTGCTCGCTGTTGTTCGTGCCCGCCGCGTCAGCCGGCGCCTGTACCGACCCCACTCCCAACACCGTAAACATCTGCATGCCTCAGAACAACTTCACCATCAATGGACCGGTGGAGCTGAGCGCGGCAGCCAACGTCAGCAATCTTGCGCTGATGCGCGTGTACGACAACAACGTTCCCGTCTACGAAGCTCCGATGTCGAGTTTTGATACCTTCCTCTATCTCGGCTCCGGCTTGCACCAGATCACCGTGGTCGCGTATGACAACGTGGGGAATGCCGTCCAGAAGGACACTAGTTTCAGCGTGACCAATGGCTCGGCAGGGCAGCCCTGCGGCATCCCGCAAACCGATGCCACCATCAACTTTTGTTATCCCACCTCCGGCTTGACGGTAGGCTCTCCGGTGACCATTTCCGCGCTGGCGCGCTGGGATTGCTGCCGCATCAGCCACATTCGGCTCTACCTCGATAACAAAGACGTCTGGGACGCCGATTATCCGATCTCCGTCTTCACTCAGCTTCCCATGTCGCCCGGAAGTCACTACCTGGTCGCAGTCGCGTGGGACAATGCCGGCAATTACATCGAGAACTCGGCGACATTTACGGTCGCCAGCAACTCGTGTACCCCGACCTCCTCGGTGTCGTTCTGCTTTCCTACGAATAATGACACCGTCCCCACGCCGGTTCAGGTCACCGCTGCGTCCTCGGTGCCGAACATGACGCTGTTGCGCCTCTATGACGATGATCAGAAGGTGTACGAAACAGCGAACTCCAGTTTCAACACCGATCTCGACGTCGGACAGGGCCTGCATCACCTTGTGGTCGTTGCCTACGATTCCAGCGGCAACGCCTACATCGATCAACGCTACATTCGGGTAACCAACACGGGAACGCAGTCCCCCTGCGGCATACCGGAAAGCGGCCAGGACATCAACATCTGCGCCCCGGCGGAGTTCTCCACTGTAGCCTCCCCGGTGACGGTCTCAGCCCAGGCTAAGTGGGACGGGGAAGTCATCAGTCACATCCGCGTGTACATGGATTCCCAGGATGTTTACGACGCCAATTACCAGGAATCTGTCCATAAGCAATTCACGCTGGCTTCCGGCGGCCACTACATGGTCGTCATCGTCTGGGACAACAATGGTAACTACACAGACGTGGCACGAACTTTCTTCGTTCCGTAACCTTGCGGCGAAGACTAATACTCTTCGTCGCAGCACTTCCGCAGAGACTACCCAGGACCCAAGTCCTGGGCAGTCCCTACAGACACAAGTACTGGGCAGCATCCACAGACACAAGTCGTGCGCAATCTGCTCAAGCCGCGAAGCGGCGACAGAATGCAGCCCACGGCGCAAGCCGTGGGTGGCGCATCCTCAAGCCGCGAAGCGGCGATAGAATGCAGCCCACGGCGCAAGCCGTGGGTGGCCGGCCCGCGAAATAAGCAAGCCCCGAAGGGGCGAAAGAGACTACAAACTCCGGCGTCCCGCCGCGTGTGTCCTACACTCCTTTCGCCTTCAGCAACACGTCCAGATCCTGCGGATGTAGCGCCCGCACCATCGCATCCTCCCGCCCCAGGTCTTTCTGAAACACCAACTGCGCCAGCGACTCTTCCAATGTGAACGAACCCTGCTTCCGCGTGATGGTGATCTCCTGCTGCAAATGCTGCAGCGCATTCTTACGAATGTGCTGCCGCCCTCCATACCCGACGATCAACAGTTCCGCGGCCGGCACGCGCCCTCCGTTTCGCCGCGGAATGAGAGTCTGTGTCAAGATGGCGGCCAACGCCATTGCCATCTCCGCGCGCACCGAGTGCTGCCGTTCCTGCGGAAAAGAGTCGGCGATGCGCGAAACCGTCGAAGCCGCATCCGTCGTATGTAACGTCGTGAACACCAGGTGCCCGGTCTCGGCGGCCGAGAGCGCGATTCTCGCCGTCTCCGGATCCCGCATCTCGCCCACGACAATCACGTCCGGCGCCTGCCGCATGGCCGCTCGCAGCGCCGTAGGGAAGTCCGGCGCATCGATCCCAATCTCCACCTGTTCCACCACGCTCAAATTGTGTTGATGCTCGTACTCGATCGGGTCTTCGATGGTCACAATGTGGCGCGCCTCTCGCAGGTTGATCTCGTTCACCAGCGCCGCCAGAGTCGTAGTCTTCCCCGACCCGGTCGCTCCGCCAATAATCACCAACCCGCGCTGCAGCTTAGCCAGTGCCCCTACTCCCGCGGGCAGATGAAGTTCCTCGAGCGCAGGCACTTTCGATGGCAACGCTCGTACCGTCGCCGCCGCCCGTCCCCGCTCGCGATGCAGATTGATTCTGAACCGTCCCACACCCTCGATTCGATACGACGAATCCGCAATGTAATGGTTCCGATACCCCTCGCGCGCATGCGGCGCCAGCGTCGGCAGTACTGCCGCTTCGATTTCCTCGCCGCTGAGAGGGCTGGAGCCAATGGTCACCAGCGCTCCCTCCACGCGTATCGACGCCGGCGCCTGCGGCACCAGCAGCAGATCGCTGCCGTTTCGTGAGACCAGTTCTTCCAGCCATGCGTTGAGCTGTACGGAATCTTGCGTTCGGTTCTCGGTGTGAATGACTTGAACCGGCGCGGGACTTCCTTCGCCTGTCATGTTCTTACTTTAAAGCAACCAACGTGTGTTAGCGAGTCTGAGCGTGGTTAGTATGCACCACCCCTGTGGGTGTCATCCTGAGAGTAGGCGCTGGGCTTTGCGAGTCCTCAATCATCGCAGTCATCCTGAACGGAGCCATTCTTCAGGCGAAGTGAAGAGCCTGCCCTGAGCGAAGTCGAAGGGATCTCGCGCGTCGCCTTTGTTGTCCTAGGTTCTTCTTCGCGGTCTCCGCGGCGTTTCTGTGCGACCTCCGCGGTTAAGGGCTCTTCTAGGAAGCGCGCAGGTTAAAATCACCTTCCTGCGTCTGAAAACAACCCCTTGACCGCCGCCCGCCCCAAGGGTAGCCTCGCGATGACGTCCCGCACTCCAGTCCCAGGAGGCTCCGCTATGCTCGCCGCTCTCTGGCTTCCCATCGTGCTGTCTGCCGTCATCGTATTCGTCGTCAGTTCCATCCTGCATATGGTGTTGCCTTACCACAAAAGCGACTATCAAAAACTCCCCGACGAAGACAAACTCCTTCCCGTGCTCCGCGCCGCAGGCCTGAGGCGCGGGCTCTATGTCTTTCCGTTCACCACTCAGAAAGAAATGAAGTCGCCGGCAATGATCGAAAAATACAACCAGGGCCCCGTCGGAATGATGACCGTACTCCCCAACGGCCCGCCCGCGATGCCCAAATTCCTAGGCCTCTGGTTCGCCTATTGCCTCGTGATCAGCATCATCGTCGCCCATCTGGCCCTTCACACGGTCTACCCGGGTTCGAGTTATCGTCACGTCTTTCGCGTCGTCGGAGAATCCGCGTTCCTCGCCTACGGCCTGGGAAATGTCATCACCAGCATCTGGAAAGGCCAGACTTGGAGCATGACGATCAAGGAAGTGATCGACGGCCTGATCTATGCCGCGCTGACGGCCGGCACCTTCGCCTGGCTCTGGCCGTACTGACTAACGCCGCACCAATGCGCAGCCACGCAGGCCCAGAGTTGGAGACGCGCCAGTGACCTTCGTTAGTGCGCATCCGCTTCCCAGCCGCGAAGCGCCGCAAGAATGCAGCCCACGACGCAAGCCGTGGGTGAAAAGCGGAAAATGAATAAGCCCCGAAGGGGCGAAAGAAAAATTACGAACCATCGGCACAGAAACCCGCCCTAATTCTCCTCCCGCACCCGCATGTTTCCCCCCCGCAGATAACGGTTGTGCCAGCCCAATGATTCCGTCAGCAGATGCGGTGTATGTTTCCCATACGACAGCCGCTCCGCCCTCGCCAGATAATCCGTGAACTACGGCTTGTACTCCGGATTCGAGCACTTCTCGATAATCAGCTTCGCCCGCTCCTTCGGCGAAAGTCCGCGCAGATCGGCCAATCCCTGTTCCGTAACAATGACCTGCACATCGTGCTCCGTGTGGTCCACATGCGAGACCATCGGCACCACCGTCGAGATCGTCCCCTTCTGCGCAATCGACGGAGCCATAAAGATCGACAGGTAGCCATTGCGCGCAAAGTCCCCCGAGCCGCCAATGCCGTTCTGAATGCGCGATCCCATCACGTGCGTCGAATTCACATTGCCGTAAATGTCGGCCTCAATCATACCGTTCATTGCGATCACGCCCAGCCGGCGAATGATCTCCGGATGATTCGAAATCTCCTGTGGCCGCAGCACAATCCGGTCGCGATAGCTGGTCATATTCGCATTCACTTCCGTCAGCATCTCCGGACTCAGCGAAAAGGCCGTCGCCGATGCCGACGTAACCTTCCCAGACTTCAGCAGCCGGATCATTCCATCCTGTATCACTTCCGTGTACGAAGTCAGCCCTTCAAACGGTCCTTCCTCCAGCCCAAACAAAACCGCATTCGCAATGTTGCCGACGCCCGATTGCAGCGGCAACAGATTCGCCGGCATCCGCCCCTTCTGCACTTCCCAACTCAGAAATTCCAGAATGTGTCCCGCGATCCGCTTCGATGCTTCATCCGGCGCCTTGAACCCGCTGTTGCGGTCCGGAGAATCCGTCAGCACAATCGCAGCAACTTTCTCCGCAGGAAGTTCCAGGTAGGGCGTCCCGATGCGTTGCCCCGTTCGCACCAGTGGAATCGGTCCGCGATTCGGCGGCGGCTGCAAGCCGTAATAAATATCATGCATGCCCTCGAGCGCAGCCGGCTGCCACGAGTTCACCTCGAGAATCACGCGCTCCGCCTGATCGATCCAGGTTTTGTTGTTGCCAATCGAAGAACTCGGCACCAGCCGCCCATCCTCCAGCACAGCCGTGACCTCGATCAGCGCCACATCCAGCTTGCCCAGAAATCCGTACTCCACGAACTGCGCTACATGGCTCAGATGAATATCCATGTAATCCATCTCGCCCGCATTGATCCGCTTGCGCGTCTCCGGATCGGACTGGTATGGCAGCCGCAGATGAATGCCTCCCGCCATCGCCAACGCCCCATCCAACTCCGGCCCGGTCGACGCCCCGGTAAACACGCTGACTTGAAACTTCTGCCCGCGGAAATTTGCGTCCGCAATCCGGCGCGCCAACTCGATCGGCACTGCCTTCGGATATCCCGACCCGGTAAACCCGCTCATGCCAATCTGGTCGCCGGAACGAATTAAAGCCGCCGCCTCAGCGGCGCTCATAATTTTCCGCTCCAGACTTGGGTTCAGAACGCGCGCGCTGGTTGGGGTTGCAATCGACATGGAAAGCCTCTCCCGTTCGATGTGGGGACAGCCGCCCTTGGCTGTCCGGCAACTTTAAACGTAGCGGCGCCCATCTCGCTGGTCTGTGATTTCAATCACAGTCGACCGTGGCCGCGGAACCTGAGTGCCAGAAACAAACTCTCACTCATGGCTCTGCTTTCAATTGGACGTTGTCACCGGGATTTCGCCTCACTCCCTAAAGTAGCGCCGGCGTCCCGCCGGCTGTCGCGAGGGCGTCCTCGCCCCCGCCCCCGAGTCATCCTGACCGCCGCCGTTTTTCAGGCGGAGCGAAGAACTTTGTTTTGACATCGCCCACTGGCCGGAAGCGAAGTGCCGACCAGACCTCATCGATCGCAATGATGGAAACGGGACGCCATCCCCTCCCGCTCATCGCCTCGGCAATCAGATCCCGGCTGAGGTCGCTCTCGATCCCGGATGTCTTCTTCGGGTAGGCAATCCACAGCAGCGCTCCGCGAGCCGCGTGTTTCAACAGATGCGGTATTGATTTGCCGATGTCCGCCAGGGACGTGGCAAAGAACTGGACAAAGGGATGCGTACCCTCTGCGGTCGAGGTGATCACCACGCCTTCGGGCAATGGAGCCAGCAGTTTCAAATAGACCGGGGGTGCGCCAACCACGAGCGCTCGCATCCTCGGTTTGATTCCGAGTTTCCGGACAAGCGAATTGGCGGTCATTTCTTCTTCCCCTTGCTGGAAAGAGCGAACTGGTTTCCATCCTGGTCCCGAAAGATGGCCGTCGATCCCCAAACTTCCTTCTTCGGCTCCTGTGCGAACGTCGCTCCTTTAGTTTTCAGAACCTTCGCAGTGGCGAAGACATCCTCGCACCAGAATGCGATGGACTGAAATTGACCGATGCGGTTTTCATGGCCTTCCGGCGTGTAAAGCGCCACGCCGGTCTCGGAGCCTGGAATCATCAGTTCGATCCATCTTTGCTTCGGAGTGAATGGTTGGTCCGTGACAACCTTGAATCCCATCGTTTCCGTGTAAAACTTCAGCGCTGCGTCCTGGTTGCGAACCGGAATGCCGACGAACTCAATCCCTCGAATCATCCGCGATCTCCTTTCCACTCCCGGAGCATAGCGTTGTAAATTCCGCGCTGCAATGTGCTATCCGATGCTATATTGATGATCGGTATAGCGATGCTCTCGTTTGACGATTACGTGATTGACGTTCTGATGCGCGACTTGGTCGGCCACGACCGTAAACCCACCAGCTTCCTCGTGTATCTATGGCTCGATGCCGAACAGACTCGAAAAGATGGGCCAGTGCGGGTGAGCTACGTGGAGCTGGCGGAATCGGTTGGCGTGTCTAAGAGTTCGGCGCAGGTTGCGGTGCACTGGCTGGTTCGAAGGAAGCTGCTTTACGTCAGCAAGGACAATATCACGGCGACTCCCTGCTACACCGTACAAAGGCCGTGGAGAAGTCGCCTACATCCGGTGCCTGCCCGCCCTCACTGAGGTCGGTTTTGTGGAATGAAGCAGTCTCGAAAACCGACGCTATCCACGTCCGGTTCAAGGCATCCACGTTCTCGATTTGGGACCCCGACGGCCTAATACCAATAGCCAGCTAACCTACTGATTCCACTAGCGATGCATGGATTTTAGCCTCCGCCGCAGTTGCCAATTCCTGCTCCTTGACAAATAAATACTTGACCTCTCCTCCTCTTGTGCTACATTAGCGAGTTCCCTGGACACAGGAATCTGCTGGGCCGTTTTTGAGCTGTTTGCGCGTAGGGATCAGGCCCAGAAAATCGAGCATCTTCAGTGTCCTGTCGCGCATCTATTCAAAAGTGAGTTTTTACGCTAACTCCTTTACAACTTACTAGGTTTCAGTGACTTAGGCCGTACTCTGGGGTTTACGGTCACCTCCCCTGGCAAAAGGACGAATGCGGAAGGCCACAATCATAAAGTAAGGAGATAGAAAGCACATGCGCTCTGATCGTGTGTTTGATGCTTTACAGACTCTACGCAACCGGTATATGCTATGTCAGCTTGCCTCCAAGGCCACGCGTAAGTTCCACCGGCCCAGCACCAGAATCCAGGAAACCATGAACGGTGTTTTGGACCGGATCGCTGACTCGGAGCGGCAAGAAATTTTGTCGGAACCAGAGAATTTTGCCGAGGCACAACGGCGGGCTGCTTAACCCAGCCCCGCCTTCCTGCCCGGTAGTACGTGCGTCTTCCCTGTGTCCCCTCCCTTTTGAAAATCTCCCGCTGACACGAACGAATACGTTCTAGTGCGCGGGTTCCAGGTGAATCAATGACCATCGCTGAACTGAAAGAAAAGAACATCACCGAGTTGACCAAGATCGCAAGAACCTTGGATCTGCCCGGTGCCAGCGGTATGCGCAAGCAGGACCTCATCTTCAAAATCCTGCAGGCGCAGAGCGAGAAAGAAGGCCACATCTTCGCCGAGGGCGTCCTAGAAATTCTGCCCGACGGCTACGGCTTCCTCCGCTCTCCCGACTACAATTACCTCCCGGGCCCCGACGACATCTACGTCTCGCCCTCGCAAATCCGCAAGTTTGACCTCAAGACCGGCGACACCATCAGCGGCCAGGTGCGTCCTCCTCACGAAGGCGAGAAATATTTCGCGCTGGTGAAGATTGAAGCCGTCAACTTCGAGTCTCCTGACGAGGCTCGCAACAAGATTCTGTTCGACAACCTGACGCCGCTGTATCCGCAGGAACGTCTCAAGCTCGAAACCACGCGCGAAAATTCCAGCGCCCGTGTGATGGACTTGCTCACGCCCCTCGGCAAAGGACAGCGCGGCCTCATCGTCTCTCCGCCTCGCGCCGGCAAGACCATGCTGCTGCAGAACGTCGCCAACTCCATCACGGCGAATCATCCGGAAGTTGTGTTGATGGTGCTGCTCATCGACGAGCGCCCCGAAGAAGTTACCGACATGCAGCGCTCCGTCAAAGGTGAGGTCATCTCCTCGACCTTCGACGAGCCGGCCGCGCGCCACGTCCAGGTCGCGGAAATGGTGATCGAAAAGGCCAAGCGACTAGTTGAGCACAAGCGCGATGTCGTCATTCTGCTTGACTCCATTACCCGTCTGGCGCGTGCTTATAACACTATTGTTCCGCCCTCGGGAAAAGTGCTCTCGGGCGGCGTCGATTCCAATGCCTTGCAGCGTCCGAAACGTTTCTTCGGCTCCGCCCGCAACATCGAAGAAGGCGGCTCGCTGACCATCATTGCCACCGCCCTCATCGACACCGGTTCCCGCATGGACGATGTGATCTTCGAAGAGTTCAAAGGCACCGGCAATTCCGAAATCATCCTCGAGCGCAAACTGGTCGACAAGCGCGTCTTCCCGGCCATCGACATTCAGCGCTCCGGCACCCGTAAAGAAGAGCTGCTCATTCCCAAGGAAGATCTGTCGCGCATCTGGGTTTTGCGCAAAGTGCTAAACCCGCTGTCTCCAGTCGAAGCCATGGAATTGCTGATTGACAAACTCAGCAAGACGAGAGGAAACAGCGAATTCCTTTCTAACATGAGCGCTCTCTGATCGCTCGCAAACACGAGAGATAGAAAAAAGCCAGAGCCCCGAGCTCTGGCTTTTTCATGATTCAGTTTTCCTCTGTGTCCCTCTGTGCCCTCTGTGGTTAATGTTTCTTCGGACGTATAATTTTCCCGGAGCAGCGCGCGTCTGGCTCTCTGCGAGGTTTCCGTGCGACCCCGACTTCCCGTATGGATGCTATTCCTTTGCGTTTCGGTCCTCCCCGGCTTTGCCCAGATTCCGTCCCAGCCCTCTCGCAGGCCAGACATCAACACCCCCATGGCGAGTGAAGATGAATCGCGCGCCCGCATCACCACCGAGATGGCCAAGAGAGCCGCCAAAGAGCGCGTCGCCGCCCTCAAGCACGACACCGATCGCTTGCTCAAGTTGTCCGTCGAACTGAAGCAGTACGTAGACAAATCAGACGAAAATGTCCTCTCAGTCGACGTAATCAAAAAGGCCGAAGAGATCGAGAAGTTGGCCCGCAGCGTAAAAGACAAAATGAAAGGCCCCAACTAACACAGCTCATGTGGTGACAGCCGCCTCGGCTATCCCGCGCAGGCGAAGCCAGCGGCCCTAAGAAATGTCCGTACCACGATGTCTGCTTCTCTGGTTTTTCCCATCGAAATCCAGTTGTTTCCACGCCCCACCCGCGCCATAATGCCCCCGACAGACTTTGCCTCGCGAACCTCTGCGATATCGCATCGAGTCAGGAGGGTCATCATGCTGAGGGCAAGTTCACTCGTATTCGTGCTTGTCGCATCTTTGAGTGCCGTCCGTTATTCTCGCGCGCAAGATGTTCACATACCCATCCCTCCCGCCGCACCGCAGGCGCAGGATCTCCATACCCCCATCCCTCCTGCAGTTGTTCCCGGACCGGCAACGGGCGATACTAGGCCTCCCGAGGGCAGCGACATTCAAAGACAGCAGGCGATTGCTGCGAACTGGCAACGCCAGGTCGAGATCAGCCGCGACACCGACAAGATGCTACAGCTTACTTCGGAACTGAAAGATTACCTGCAGAAAGCCCAGCGCGGAATCATGTCCGTCGACGCCATCAAGAAGGCCGAGCAGATCGAAAAACTCGCGCACGGCGTGAAAGCGAAAATGAAGCAGTCCTTCTGATTCAGTGCCGCTTAGAGCGAAACTACCTCAGAACACTGAAAAACGCCAAGATGGCGCGGCTGACGCACCCTCTTGATTGTTGGATTGTTAGTGCGAAGGAGTTATTTCTGCGGACGGACGTTAAGCTCCATAAACTTCCTCGGCGGCTCAGATCCGACGGTTATTTCGGCCACTTCCGTCCATTCTCCCTTTTCATTTATCCGCAGCACGGAATGCGTTTTGATTTTCCCTAGCGCGAAGCTCCACACTGCCCCTTGGCCGTCATCGGCCAGTTTGAGTTCGGTTTCCAGGAAGCGGCCGTCGTTGTACGCGCGCATGCGGTAAGCTCCAGACTCATTGTCGTAGGAGACGATGCCGAACGCCTGCAAAGCAATCTTGCCATCGAATTTGTTCCGCCCGACTCCCTCGATCGTCAAGATCAGGCCGCCCAACTTGTACTGTGCTTCTTCAGTTTGCAGTAACTCCAGCGCTTCATCAGATCCACGTAGAATGCGCGCTTCCCCCGACCACTTTCCAATCAGAAAGCTTAGCTTCTTCATGGCTGTACGCTGCGACTCGATGTCAGGCACTCGGGTTTGCTGAGCCATGCAAGGAACCAACAGTGTCGCGCACACAAAAAGAGACCTTAGCATATCGAGAAGTTTACCGCCGTCGGGCGCTAGCGCAACGTTTGGAATCCAGGACTCTGCCGATCGGTTAGATTATTCGTGAAAAACGCCATCCGAATTTCTCCGGATGGCGTTGCTATTAACCCTGCATCACCCTACTCCGCGCCCGCCTTGATCCGCATGCCGTAGAACGAACGATACACAAACGAGAACGACACCACGAAGAACGCCAGCGCCAGCACTCGAGTCAGCGTCGTCCCCTGGTCGCTCGCCAACTTCACCGCCAGTTCCACTGCCAGCAACCCGAACAGCGTGGTGAACTTGATGACCGGATTCAGCGCCACCGATGACGTGTCCTTAAACGGATCGCCCACCGTATCGCCGATCACCGTCGCATCGTGCAGCGGCGTCCCCTTCTGCTTCATCTCGACTTCAACAATCTTCTTGGCGTTGTCCCACGCAGCCCCAGCGTTAGCCATGAAAATCGCCTGGTAGAGTCCAAACACCGCAATCGAAATCAGGTAGCCCACGAAGTAAAACGGATCCACGAACGCGAACGCCAGCGTCCCGAAAAACACTGCAATAAATATGTTCAACATCCCCTTCTGCGCATACTTGGTGCAGATCGCAACCACCTTCTTGCTGTCGGCAACCGAGGCCTTCTCGACTCCTTCGAGTTTGATGTTGGCCTTGATGAACTCGACCGCCCGATACGCTCCCGTGGTCACGGCCTGCGTAGACGCGCCCGTGAACCAGTAAATCATCGCCCCGCCCGTGATCAGCCCCAGGAAAAACGGCGCGTACAGCAGCGACAGCTTGGCCACGTTCTCCGTATCGGTAAGTCCGTTAGTCAGCGCCATGATGATAGAGAAAATCATGGTCGTTGCGCCCACCACGGCCGTGCCGATCAGCACCGGTTTCGCCGTCGCCTTGAAAGTGTTGCCCGCGCCGTCATTGGCTTCCAGCAAGTGCTTGGCGCGCTCGAAATCCACGTCCAGGTTGAAATCTTTCTTGATTTCACCTTTTACGTTCGGCACTGCCTCAATCAGCGACAGTTCGTATACCGATTGCGCATTGTCGGTGACCGGACCATAGGAATCGACCGCAATCGTGACCGGTCCCATCCCCAGGAATCCGAACGCCACCAGTCCGAAGGCGAACACCGCCGGAGCAAGCATTCCCGCAGCCAGGGCCAGGCCCATCGTGCTCATGTAATAACCAATGGCCATAAGGATCATCATGGCCAGGCCAAGATAGTAGCCGGAGAAATTGCCCGCCACGAATCCAGACAGGATGCCGAGCGAGGCTCCGCCCTCCTGCGCCGAGATCACGACTTCCTTCACGTGCCGCGACTCGGTCGACGTAAACACCTTCACCAGTTCAGGAATCAACGCGCCCGCCAGCGTGCCGCAGGAAATAATTGTCGCCAGCTTCCACCACTGCGTTGAATCGCTTCCGAGTTGCGGAATGATGAAATAGGAGATTAGGTACGTCAGGCCGATGGACACGATCGAAGTAATCCACACCAGCGAGGTCAATGGCGCTTCAAAGTTCATTTCGTTGGCCGAGCCGTACTTTCCCTTGGCAATGGCGCCATTCAGGAAGTAAGACAGCGCGCTCGACACCAGCATCATCACGCGCATTACGAAGATCCACACCAGCAACTGCACCTGCACGCTGGGATCCTTCACGCCCAGAAGGATGAAAGTAATCAGCGCGACGCCCGTCACGCCATACGTCTCAAAGCCGTCTGCCGACGGCCCAACCGAATCGCCCGCGTTGTCGCCGGTGCAATCGGCAATCAC
>Ga0070706_100003735_pt1 | contig 14883 bp, 16 predicted proteins | sample KBSK5501metaG_FD_65476 | JGI IMG/M metagenome (GOLD analysis project Ga0070706, IMG submission 65476) | Corn, switchgrass and miscanthus rhizosphere microbial communities from Kellogg Biological Station, Michigan, USA - KBS K5-50-1 metaG | ecosystem: Host-associated > Plants > Roots >...
ATGCAGTCGCCTGGCATCCGGTCGGGGATCGGCTCATCAGTGGAGGGAGTGATGGCAGACTGCGCTGGTGGGACCTGCCGAGCGGAGCGTGCCTGCGTGTGCGAGAAGCCCATCAGGGGACGGTGCAGGCCCTCGAGGTGAGCCCCGATGGCAAAAGAATCGCCAGTTGCGGCGATGATGGGGCCATCCGGCTCTGGGATGTGCACAGCGGCGAACCCCTACGCACCCTGCGTCGCGACCGGCCCTACGAGCGCCTCACGATCACGGGCATCCGGGGTCTGACCGAGGCCCAAAAGGCGTCGCTGCGCGTCCTGGGGGCCCTGGAGGACGAGGCGGATGAGGAGAGCAGCCGCCCCGAGCAGACAGCCGAGCTCTAGCCGCGGCGAGTGGCTGGGTGAGCGAAATGCGTGCCCCCCAATGACCTTGAGAAGCCGCACGAGACTCCTCTGATAGATTTTTGCACAAATCCTAGGCCTGCCTCATTTACAAGGCGAATGGCTCTTCCCAGTCCAGGGTTTGCCATTCCCGCAGCACGATACTGAGGCTGGAGCGAAAACCTATCCCGCCATGCAATTGTTCGAACAGAGCGCCCGCCGCGGTGGTCCCAGTTTCCACCTGGATGATCTCACCGACGTTGCCCGCATCTGTAAACTGGTCGAGGGGCTACCACTTGCCATCGAGTTGGGCGCATCACATGCCCTGCGAACGAATTGCTTCGCACATCCAGCGCGACCTCGACTTCCTCTCCACCAACCTTCGCGACGTGCCGGAACGACACCGCAGCATCCGTGCGCTGTTTGAGCACTCGTGGAGGTTGCTCTCAGATGCCGGGCGAGCGGTCATGAGGAAACTATCCGTCTTTCGCGGCGGCTTTGATGCCGAAGCAGCGACGCACATCGCGGACGCGTCACTGCACACGCTGTCGGTGCTCGTGGAAAAATCGTTGGTGCGTGCCAGCCCTAGTGGTCGCTATGACCTGCACGAACTCCTCCGCCAATTTGCCGAGGAGAAATTGAATGAAGCGGGCGAGTTGGTAGCCACGTTGGAGAAGCACCTCGACTACTTCGTCATCTGGGCAGAGGAGGCGAACCTGCAGCTGCGTGGCATGCAGCAGGTAACGTGGTACCGGCGGATCGAAACAGAAAACGATAATCTACGAGCAGCGCTGGCGTGGGGAATCAACGGGCAGCGAGCCGAAGCCGGGTTGCGGCTAGCGAACGCCCTGTGGTGGTTCTGGTTCCGGCGTGGGTACTTGCACGAGGGGTATGAGTGGTTGAGCAAAGGGATCGCACGGACAGTGGGTGATCTTCCAACACGGGCCTATGCCATGGCTTACGCGAGCACGCTGTTTGCTCCGCTTCATTCGGCCATGATAGGGGACTACTTTGACGAAAGCTTACGTATCAGTCAAAAGCTGGGACTACAAGATCTTGTGGCGATGGCTGACGTCACGTTGAGCCTCAATGAAGCGGACTATGAGAGAGCGATCGAGATGTTCGAGCAAGCGCTTTCCCTACTGCGGCAGCTAGAAGCCCGCTTCGAGCTCACGGCAGCGCTTTTTCTCTATGGAGATCGAGCGCGTGTTCAAGGCGATCTCGGCAGAGCAGAAAGACTCTATCAGGAGAGCCATGACATCGCCCTCGCCGATCAGAATCGAGAACTAATGATCAGTCCCCTGGGAAACTTAGGCCGTCTTGCCGTGTATCGAGGCGACGACGAACAAGCGGCGACACTTCTCCAGCAGGCTGTCTCGATTGGTCGTGAGTTAGGGAACCGCTATGATATTGCTGATTGGCTCATACACCTCGGGACATTTGAAGTGTATCTGGGAAACTACTCCGAAGCAGAGGAACAACTGGAGGAAACACTCACACTGTTCCGCGATATCGGCAACCAGACAGGCATTGCGCATGGCACTCATTGCCTGGCTGACTTGGCACTGCATCAGGGCAACTACGCACGAGCGGCAAAGCTGGTCAGCGACAGCCTGTCACTGTCACAGGGCTTTCTCGTCAATTTCTCCAATCGAGAATTCAGCGTTGCGCGCTTGCTGATCGTTGGCAAACTTGCCCTCGTCTATGAAGACCACGAAGAAGCCGCGAGGCTTTTCGGGGCAGCGGAGGCTTTGCGGGAACAGAATGGCTATCTGCTCGAGCCGCTCCCTCATACTGAGTATGAAGAGGCAGTTGCCCAGGTGCGGATGCAGTTGGAGACGGCAGTCTTTGAAGCTGCTTGGGGGGAGGGACAAGGCATGACGGAAGAAGTAGCGATAGCCTATGCGCTTGGCTACTTGCAAAGGCAGTTCTATGTAGGGGGTAAGTCAAGGGTCTGGAAATAATACAGCATGTTGAAATACTCCTGAATGGATGAGCCTGGCACGCTATGAACCGTCATTCACGCTCAGCTTTTTGCTAGCAGACGCAATTTGACCGAGGTTTCTCTTCTTTCCACAAGTTGAGAGCTTTATAGGTACCAGGACGACGAGGAGAAGTCATTCTACATACCGACACTTTTCTACATCAGAAACGATTAAATTCTGCGACGTCTCCTTGCAATCAGATCAATGAGGAAATAAAATTCATTAGCTGTCTTCAACTTCACATTTTTAGGAAGTCGTTCATGCCAGACCCAAGTTTTATTACTTGCCCCAACTGTTAGTCTGAACGCGTTAGCAGTGAGAGTTTTTGCGGTCAGTGTGGGTTCGAACGTAGCAGGTCTGATGGGAACTATGCTACTTTACTCACGGAAGTGCCACAACGGGGTCGCAGTACAACGGATACTGGGTGTTCTGTCCCAACATGCCAAGAATTCAGGAACTTAAGTTCATAAATCCGTATCCAAAAAGTTCTTCTTCTTATCGTTTCAATCGTGACTAATGGGTACAAGCTCTTCTCGATGCCCCATTAGTCTCTACCTCAACAGATGCCACTGAGAAGATACAAAAAGCAAAAGGAGAAAATCATGGTAATCCAAGGAGACCGAGCTATCTGGGAAGCCGAAACCGAAGGCGTAGAGTTGTTGAACACCACCATCGGTGAGTTACTTGAGCAACAGGCTGAAATAAGGCCGGACAAGGAGGCGCTGGTTTACAGCTATCCAGAAATAGGGTTGAATCTGCGCTTGAACTTTCGTCAGTACCGTGATGAGGTGGACCGCTTGTCAAAAGGCTTGATGGCACTGGGCATCGCACAAGGTGATCATGTGGCCGTCTGGGCCCCTAATGTGCCGGAATGGATTTTCCTGCTACTGGCCCTTGCCCGCATTGGAGCAGTGATGGTCACGGTGAATACCGCTTACAAAGCGTCAGAACTGGAATATGTGCTACACCAGGGCGATATCACTACCCTGTTCATGACCGAAGAGTTTCGCGGGAATTCCTACCTGGATTCCGTCTACGGAATTGTACCAGAGATGAAGGATCTGGCCGACCCCATTGCTCAGCCCCTGCAGAGCGAGAAGTTGCCGCGCCTGAAACGCGTGGTCTTGATTAGCACGACTCCACGCCCTGGTACGATGCTGTACGCACACGTCGTGGCACTGGGCCAGCATATTTCAGATGAAGCGCTGCAAGAGCGAAGAGCCAGCGTGACTCCGCAAGACGTAGCGATGATCATGTATACCAGCGGAACGACAGGCTTCCCCAAAGGAGCAATGTTGACGCACTACAACATCGTGAACCAGATGCAGTCCTCCAGACTCAATCAGGATTACTCCCAATGGCGCTATGTGAACCCCATGCCTCTGTTCCATATCGCCGGGTCCAACTTTGTGATCGCCTCAGTCATGAACGGCTTCACCTTGATTCAGCTCATTGCCTTTGACCCGGTCAAGGAATTAGCATTACTGGATCAGGAAAAAGGAACCAGCTCTTTCTGCGTACCGACCATGCTCATCGCGATGCTGAACCACCCTCGTTTCCTGGCTGGAGAATTCGATCTCACGTGCCTCAAGCAGATATACACAGGGGGAACACCTATTCCGGTGGTCCTGATGGAACAGGTCAAAGAGCAGATGGGTGCCGATTGCCGCATTTACTTTGGACTGACCGAAACCACTGGTGGCGGGACCTTGACCAGAGATGAAGATAGCTTTGAGTTGAAGTCGTCAACGGTGGGGAGACTCTACCCGCATATGGAGGCCAAAATCGTCAATCCTGCGACAGGAGAGTCGGTGGGTTTGGGGGAGCGTGGCGAGTTCCTAACACGCGGCTTCAACGTGATGAAGGGGTACTACAATATGCCCGAGAAGACCGCCGAGACGATTGATGCTGATGGCTGGTTGCATACAGGCGACCTGGCAACGATGAATGCGCAGGGGTACGTCAACATTGTGGGTCGAGTTAAGGACATGATTATCCGCGGGGGAGAGAACATCTATCCAGCAGAGATCGAACAGTTCTTGATGCGCCACCCCAAGATTGCGGACGCACAGATCATCGGCATCCCCGATGCATTCATGGGCGAGGAAATGGCAGCCCTTATCCGGCTCAAGCCTGGCGAACAGCTGACCGAAGAAGAGTTGCGTGACTATTGCCGTGCCAACATCAGCCACAACAAAGTCCCCAAGTACTTCAAGTTCGTGACCGCATACCCGCTGACTGCCAGCGGGAAGATCAAGAAATTTGAACTACGCGAACAGCTGATCAAAGAACTTGGTCTGGAAGAGCTAGCCAGGATCAAGACCGCTTGAGATCAACATCATCAGGGCAACCGCCCCTTGCGGGAGATTGCCCAATGAGTGCATGTTCCTGAGAAGACACTTCAAAGGAGCATGCCTCAGATGATTCACGTTTAGACGATCAGAATTGCTCAGATAATACAATAGACCCAGAAACACATGCAGTGATCTCAACGTACGTTTTTTACGTACGGTAAAATATGGGTTATTCTGGATCAACGAAAATGAAATGAATAGGTGACAGCAATGGTTTCTAACGATTATCATTTTATTACGACATGGCATGTAAAAAGTACCGTAGAAGAGGTTTCTGAGATCATTGGTGATCCACCAGGGCTGGCACGTTGGTGGCCCTCAGTCTATCTGGAGGTCAAGGTGCTGAAAGAGGGCGATGAACAAGGATTGGGCAAAGAAGTGAGTCTATATACGAAAGGCTGGTTACCGTACACATTGCGCTGGGATTTTCGCGTGACCGAGGTACAGCCAGTTGGTTTCACCCTGGTAGCCTGGGGAGATTTTGATGGACGTGGTATCTGGACTTTTGAGCAGGATGGAGAATGAGTGAATGTTACCTATGATTGGAAGATCAAGGCTGAAAAGCCCCTGCTGCGCTACTTTTCTTTCATTATGAAACCCATTTTCTCTGCCAATCACCACTGGGCAATGGCAAAAGGCGAGGAAAGCTTGCAACGTGAATTGGCTCGTCGTCATGCAGCTAATCAGGAAGAACTTGCGCTTATTCCTGCACCACCTGAGCCAACTCCAAGCTCACCTGTTCCACTTCTCCTCATTACAACCGCTATTTTTGCCTTAGTAGTAAGCCTGTCTTATATGGTAGTGAGATTGCTGAACAGGAATTAATATGAGGCTCCAGTGGGTTAAACCTGCAATGGCTTTTTATTACGTTGTCTTTTCATTACTGGATATCCTGTTGTTTAGAGAGCAGGAAAGCGCTAAAGTTGGCTACACTCTCTACATCCCCTTCATCGAGCATATTGACGATTTTTTTGACGACGAGCCTGCGAGGCTGACCAGGAGTCGAGGGTAAAGTAAAGCCAATGGCATTTACAGTCTCAGGTTGGCGTTCGAAGCGAATTTCTTCTGCCATCAGTTCCAATAGGTCGGCTATATCCAGATCAAGTGCTCGGGCGAGGCTTTCCAGAACTTTGGAAGATGGATATTTTTGTCCCCTTTCGATTTCTCCGATATAAATTTCTGAAAGTCCGGCTTTATCTCCTAATTCTTTGATGGTGAGTTGACGATCTTGCCGTTCTCTCCGGATTACTCTGCCTATAATTTCCTGTAGGTCTGCCATTAGTGTTGTCCTCTCTGTTTATCTATGCTTATGGCATGTTTCATTAGCAATCTATGCTAATAGCATATTTTTACCCTATTAATATACGCTATTAGCATGATATAGTCAAGAGAGAGTGAGTCAGTGTCTGTTCAGTTCAAAAGTGCTGTTCAACACGAAACAGCACACGTAGGAATCGCAGTTGCTGAGCTAAACAAATACCGCTCAAAATGAGCGCTATTTGAGCGCTATTTCATAAAAAGATGTAAAAAGAATAAATAGTGCTGAACAAAAAGTCGAATATCTTCTATGAATGCCTGAATCGACATGCTCATCTTTTCTAAGGACTTTGCCTTTTAAGGCTCAATATGAACAACATAAAGGAGGAATACTGAGTTGGCTATTACAATGTCATTTCGAAAGGGAAATGGGTTGTCAGAACAGGGGAATATTCCCGGTAGTTTACATGTGCCGATGGTGTATGAGCAAGTGCCGCTTGAACCTGCTCGATGGGAGTATCATGTGCTTACTGTGGATGCACGGGAGGAGGATTTACCCGGTGCTGTCCAGTTGAACGAGCTGGGCGCTCAGGGCTGGCTACTGGTTGGAATATTCAATCAAAGGACAATAGGGAGTGGTTTGCCAGGTGGTGATCAGATGACCCGCGATTACGTCTCTCGTTTATTGGATCAGGAGGTGCGGGAAAGAAGTTCTTTAGTGCATTACTACTTTGTGCGACAGAAAAGTGAGTAATATAAAGGGGATTTATTAGTATGACCTCAAGTTTAGTTGTACCAACGGTGATCGAGACAACCGGGCGTGGTGAACGCGCCTACGACATTTATTCACGTCTCTTGAAAGAACGTATTATCATGGTCAATGGTCCGATTGAAGAGGCAATGAGCAACCTGGTGGTGGCGCAGTTGCTGTTCCTGGCTGCTGAGAGTACTGAGCGAGAGATTAACCTGTATATCAGTTCCCCTGGCGGGTCGGTGAATGCTGGATTGGCAATCTACGATACAATGTGCCATCTCCCTTGTCCAATTGTGACGACATGTGTTGGCTATGCTGCGAGTTTTGGAACTATCTTGCTGATGGCTGGAGATCGTGGATTGCGACGAGCTTTGCCGCATGCCCGTATTCATATGCACCAGCCGCTTATTCAGGGAGGGATTGGTGGCCAGGCAACTGATATAGATATCCAGGCTCGTGAGATTTTGCATACTCGAGATGTACTCAATGAGATTATCCAGCATCACACAGGTCAGCCTCTGGAGCGTATCAAGCGCGACACAGAGCGAGATTACTTTATGAGCGCTCCTGAGGCGATAGAGTATGGGATTATTGACGAGGTGCTAAGGCTGGCAGAGAAGTAGGGATCAGGCAATCGTAATCGATGGGCCTACAGAGAGGAGTAGGTAGAGCAAAGTCTCTCTCCTGGAGCCTCACAATGGTTCGATCTTCACGCTATCCAATTCGAACCATTGTGGGCCGCTTGATATGGTAGCAAAACGAAGTTCGCCTCTTGGCGTGGCAATGGCATATTGGTTATCGAGCCATGCCACGAAACCCAAAGGTCGAGTTGGTGGATGCTGTGCGCGAAGAACTAGTTGGTCATCGACCCAGAAAGCGGCTTCGTTGGACATCCATTCCAGCGTGTAGGTATGCCAGTCAGTCATTTCGACTGTCAGTACAGCTTCATAGGCTCCTGATAACTTTTGCATCCAGCGGCCAGCAGGACGCGTTTCGCCTGTTAATAAACCGAACACAGTTGTTGCAGCCATTGGGATGGTAGCAGCCAAGGCACCGGGACGCATGCTGTGTACTACCTGCGCTTTCCATCCCCAGCCTGGGATACCAGGTACCAGTGCCACATTGGAGGGTGGAGATGCGTAGAAAAACCAGACAGCCTCAGGTAACATCAAGATGTCTCCTCGCACCGAAAATGGGTAGTTCCAGAAACCGAAACCAGCGGTGCCCCTCAAAAAGCTCGTAACATCACCCTCGCTGCTGAGAGTTGCGGCAGGTAACGATGAACGGGAAATAACCTGCATGCGTAATGGAGGTCGCCAGGGGTAATTGGCTCTAGGCAAATTGCCGTAGTCATCGATTTGCGCGTCGGTATATTGCCCCTGCCGGGCTGACTCAAACGCCATGCGCAGCACAGAGTTAGCGAGGTGTAATCTTCCGCCTCCGATACAGGTTTGTTTCCAGTGTTGGTCAAGTAGCTCATTGAAGTCATCAAACATAAACGCAGTTTTTTGGTAATAGTTAAGAGTTACCTCTTATCTTTTTCCTTTGGCCTCGCGATAGAGTGTTGCAGTAAGAACTGCAAGTACGGCTACAACCAACAAAAATCCCGTTGCAGCACGTAAGGGTGCAAATGCACTGATAGTATTTATGAGGGCAAGTACAAGCATAGCGATGATAACTCCGACCAGGATAATCATGTCACCTACAAGAAAATCGTAGATGGCTTTGATGACTTTCATGAGTGTACCTTCTCTTGCTCTGTAGAAATGGAAGCGCTGCTAGTATTAGCCATCGCTAATCGATGTTGTTTATTCCATTTGAGCCAGGTTACAAGGCCATATGATGCAAGCAGGTAGAGGACAACTAGAATTGGGATAAAGGCATCAGAAAGCGGCCATTCAAAACCGAATCCTTCGGCAGCCCAGAACGTACCGAAAGAGGTGAGCATGATTCCAACGATAAACTTGAGAGTATTTTCTGGTACCTTTGTCAGTGGTGCCTTGATTATTGCGCCAGCAGCAATTACAAGTATTCCAGCAACTGTTGCGCCAATCGCTGCTGAAGTAATGCCATTAACCGCAGTACTACTACCGAAGGTAATGACGATAAAAGCGACTTCAAGCCCTTCAAGTAGTACGGCTTTATAGGATAAGACGACTCCAAACGGCTGAAAGCGAGGTACAATCGTCTCCCCACGAGCGCGAATTTCTGCCATTGTTTCTTCAAAGATTGCTTCTTCATCATGGAGAGCTTTGAGACCACTATAGCGGAGTATAGCCTTTTTGAGCCATTTCAAGCCGAAAAGAATCAGGATGATGCCAACTACCAGACGAAAATCATTAATAGGAACCCATTTGACGAGCGCAACGCCGAGAGTGGCAATAATAGCGGCAAGAGTGGCGGCGGCAGCAAAAGCGCCGAGAAGTGAACTGCGCCAATTGATAGTTATGCCAACAACCAGTACAATTGTAAACGCCTCTACGAATTCAACTGCGGAAGCGAGGAATGCAGCTATTGCGATAGCCCATTGCATGCCACTGTTCTCCTAACCGGTTTGAAGGTGGATCAGATAATAGTTTACGAAATCGAAAGTGCGACTCTTTACACATTGTAGCATAGAGTCGCACTTTCGGTTGCATTTTTTTGAGCTTTTCAAGCGGATCAATTACATTTTGTGAGCTATAATCTGTAGCCAGTTACGTGGGACCTTCTTCAAACCGAGTTCTTCGCCAGCCTGGTAAGCCGAGATTCCAAGCGCCTCTGCTCCAAGAGCTAATGGGATTCCTGGCAGAGCACCCTCAATGAAGAGCCAGTATTGTCCAATATCTCTGTAAGAATCCATAGTCATCATAGCCTGTTCCTCAACAGCATCTATATGGCGGAATCCTCCCTCTCTCAGAAGGTAAATATATCCCTCCCGATCAAGCTGCTGCATGGCCATTGCTTTTGCCTCGCGTGATAAATGTACTTCCGGGTGCTCTTTGCGCATCCAGCCAACCGCGCGCCGTATCCAGAGGCGATAGAAACGTTCGGTTCCCTCAACATACGTTCCATTGTAAAAGGCGCTGTTACACGCAAATATGCCATCAGGAGCAAGAATGCTAGCTATGAGTCTGAATGCAGAGAGTTTATCAGGGAGGAGGTGAATTGCGTTACAAAAGAAAGCCGCGTCTGCTTTCTGGACGATATGGGGAAGATCGGAAGTCTCACCCTGGATGAAATTAACTTTCATCTCTATCCCATTTGCCTGAATCTCTTCCATACTCCTCTGTGCCCGGTGCAGGGCCTCTGCCGAAGGATCGACACCAATAATATGTGCCTGGCGTCCCTGTTTTACCAGTTCTTCGGTGATAAGCCGTGTGACAGCTCCAGTTCCGCAGGCCATGTCGACGATTGTCAAAAGTGTGCCCGGTGGATGTGAGGCGATGGAGTTGAGCGCATGCCAAACAAGTGAGCGGTTGACTTCAGTGTAAAATTTGTGTGACGCAAATGCTTCAAAGGAAAATTTGTTGGTTTCTTCCGTTTCGATCATTTTCATAGGTGCAGTCTCCTTATTAAGATCACCAGAGCTACAAATTTAGAGAAGAACTGCCCCCTTTTTGTTTCATTTTTCATTCTTGTTTTCATTAGATGCGCATTGCCATGCCACCATCAACACAAAGAATCTGACCTGTGATATAGGCTGCTTCCGGCAAGCATAAGAAATTGATAGCCGCTGCGATCTCTTCAGGCTGTCCAAAACGGCCAATTGGCGTGTTATCAAGCAAATATTTGCGTTGTTGCTCGGTAAGGGTTGAAGTGAGTTCTGTTGGGATGAAACCAGGGGCAATGGCATTAGCTGTAATGTTGCGGCTGGCCATTTCCCTGGCGGTACTAAGAGTTAAAGCGAGAATGGCAGCCTTCGAAGCAGCATAATTCGCCTGTCCGGCGCTGCCAAGTAATGCAGCGGGTGAGGAGACATTTACTATACGACCCCAACGAGCCCTCATCATGCCGCGCAACGCAGTCTTTGTGCAAAGGAAAGCTGAGCGTAAATTGGTATCGACAACATACTCAAAGTCTGCGAGTGACATTTGGAGAATGAGCTTATCGCGTGTCGTGCCCGCATTGTTTACTAGGATTGTGATAGGTCCGAGGGACTCGCTAGCCTCAGTGAAGAGACGTGTGACATCTTCTTCCTGGCTGACATCAGCCTGGGTTGCAACACAACGTCTTCCCATTTCTTCAATATTGGCTTTTACCTCTTCTGCTGCACTGACTTTGTTGCGGTAGTTAATGACAATGTCGGCTCCAGATTGCGCAAGACGTAAGGCCGTTGCTCTACCAATGCCCTGACTGCTCCCCGTTACTAACGCAATTTTACCTGTGAGTGGCAAATGTTGTCCTGTCATACTCTTCCTCTTTGCAATTACTATCTACCCAACCACCTTTCATAATGGTGGTAGTATAGCACAAAAGAGGTAGCACAGAGATGTTCGCATCCATATTAGGGTGAATTTTTCGAAACCACTTTTTTCGCCTTTGTTCGCGCATTGCTCTTGTATCTCGAAATAGGAATGCTTGTGTCAATGTCTTTTGGAGCTGGTTCAGACGATGGTTTCAGGTTTGTGAGGTCAACATTTGCAATGCGTGGAAGAGTTGCATCAAATTCAAAGTCGATTTGCGTATCACGGTTATAAATAGCTGAGTTGATTTGTTCACGAGTCAAATTATGCGTATCATGTAAATTGGCTCCGTTAAGGATGGCGCCATTCAAATCTGCAACGAGCATATTAGCGCCGCTCAATATTGCATCACGCAAGTCTGCCCCTGTAAGATTAGCGCCAGCAAGGTTAGCACCAGCGAGGTTAGCACCGGTTAGACTCGCTCTGGCGAGATCGGCCATATAGAAATTAGCATTTTCTAGTCGTGCTTCACGCAAATCCGCCTGTTCGAGGTAGCGATGGGATAGGTCTCGTCCGCTCAGATTGGTTTTAAAAAATGAAGGAGGTTGTGAGTTTGAACTATAGGGACCGGTTTGCTCCGGTTTAGTGTACTCAATCAATGGAACTGGTACGTCCTCAATGTGAGGAAGAGAAGCAAGTTTCTGTTCTAATGTCAACTTTGCTAATCGCTGTGCATCATGGACTTCCCACCTCTGCCATGCTTCTTGAATCTGTTGTACTTGCCTGGTAAGCTCCTGCTCTAGTTCAAGCGCCTGCTTTCTTTGTTCTCCTTCCCAGACGCTTTGGTGAACTTCCTGTGCGACTTGCCATGCTTCATGCTCTAGTCCAGTATTGCGTAATATACGAGATTGTATCTTAAAAGCTATCAAGACTCCTATTGTGGCAGCCAACAGGCTAATTATCCCAGCAGTTATAAATATGAACACCATAGTGGTTTCCCCTTGTCGTCAGCCTTTCTATTAAGACTATGACTCCGTATGACGAATACGTTCAGATTGAAGATGTTTATTCAAAACAAAATAGGTAGCAGGTTAATAGACGAATTTTAGTAACTTAAGGCAAGTTTACGTTAATCTACTTCGTAAGACGGGAAAATGCTTGTGATAGTAACAGTCGAAGTGTCTGTACTCAGGCAATATGACAAAAATATAGACGTACATACTGAGAGAGCATATAATAGAATTATTGTTGTTAAAATTGAAGCTTACGACTTCAGCACACGCTTTGCTTTGAACTGAATGGCTTCCGTCAGTTATTCATCAAAAGGTAATGAAATAAATGCCCCAATATACACATCCATCTCCAACATCGTTTTTGCTTGATGAAGAGAAAAGGCAGCTTACTTTGACCTGGACTGATGAGCATGAAAGTGTTCATAGTTGGGAAGCACTTCGTTGGGCCTGTCCTTGTGCCTGGTGCGCTGGTGAAGGGAGTCAGCCTGGCATGTTGCAGAATAAACAAAGTTTAAGTGTTGAAGAGACAACACTGGTTGATGTACAACCTGTAGGTCGCTACGGTTTGACACCCATCTGGGAAGATGGGCATAAAACCGGAATTTATACCTATGAGAAATTACGTGCCAGTTGCGAATGTGACGAGTGTCTGAAGAAAAGCAGAAAAGGGCTGTAAGTAAAAGCTTCGCCTACTTTGTATCCTTCCCACTTGTATTCGATTTGTTAACTACAGCTACCTGAGCCGTTATATGTGATGAAAGGTACTGTAATAGGGTAGAAATCATGGTATAGACGGAGAAAATGTATGTTAACAAATGGAATCTCCACTCTAATCAAAAATCAGCATCGTACCTTGTCTTTTTCGAGTGTGGCGCTCCGTGTTCTGTTTGCTTTTATCATTAGCTGGTTAATCGTGCTGGCGTTTTTTGTCTCCAGTGCAATTTCACATTAGTACTATCTTACATCTCTCTTTAGCACCGGGCTGGCTGTTCAGCATCTTTGCAGAGATGCTAGATATTATGAATAATTCCACCACTAGGGCGACGTGAATGTCCCCACTACATTGGAGTGGGTTGTTCAACAGTTTCCCGTATGAGATGCCTTGTGATCGCTAATACGCGGAGGTTTACAGGTAGACGAGGGATGATTGTTCGCATTCCCCGTGCTGGTAGGTCGAAGCCGATTTCATTGTTGTGATCCCTGTGTGGCCTGTCGTTTGACTGACCTGGTTGCTCGCCTATAGTAAGATTCTCCAGCCAGCATTTCAGCTTTGTCAGGGTCATCTTTGTATACTTGTAGCATGAATGCTATATCGGGATTGGGAGCTAGGGTGAGATCGCGTCGATCCTCTGTTACAGCCTGCAAAATTTCAGATGCAACCTGTTCCGGTGTAAGCATTACCTGTAAATCCATCACGTGCAGGGAGTTTTCCTCTTGTTTAACCATTGGGGTATCCACCCAGGCAGGATAGACCGTTGTGATGCCGATCCCTGTTCCGTGCAATTCTGCTCGTAACGCTGAAGAGAAGCCTCTCACTGCCCACTTACTAGCGCAATATGCGGAGAGCAAAGGAACGCCAATTTTACCCGCCACCGAACTGAGGAAGACGAAATGGCCTGAATGTTGCTGGCGCATGCCGGGTAGCGCTGCCTGTACACAGTGATATGTTCCCATGAAATTGATATTCATCATAGTTTGCATATCGCTTGCTGTGAATGTGTCGATTGAACCTCCACGTCCAATACCCGCGCTCGTCACTACAAGGTCAATGCGTCCAAATGCAGCAATAGTTTGCTGCATAAGTTCCTCTACGTGTGTCTGGTTGGTAGCATCTGTAGTAATTGTAAGGATTTGACCCTGGGCTTCGGAATTGTGCTGGCGTATTTGCTCTCTTGCCTGTAATAGTCCAGGTGTGTTGATATCTGCGAGAACGATATATGCACCTCTGGAGTGGAGGGCACGAGCCGTAGCCAGTCCGATGCCACTTGCTCCGCCGGTAATAACGGCGACTGCACCGGCAAAATTCTTCAATGCCATGTGGTGTTACTCCTCTTCGTGTTTTTCAACTTGGTGAAATACAATACTACAGTATGATCTTACCGAGTTTGGAGAATATATAACCGATTATTGCTGCTGGGGTGGTAACTCCTGCTGTTGAGCGGATTCTGCTTCCGGCTGGTCATACTGTTGTTTAGGCTGAGGTGGATATTGATACCGTTGCCCCCCTTCTTGATAAGTGCCGGGCGCCGGTGGAGGTGGTTGATATCCCTGGTCGTAGGGTTGATAAGGTTGATTCGTTTGCTGGTACTGCTGAGGTGGAGGCTGATTTGCCATAAAGCCTGAACTGGCAAGTCCAGTTGTAATTGGATTGTAGAGCGCTCCAAGAATCAAACAAGCGCCAATCGGCAAGAGTATCCAGGGCCAGAAGCCGATGAGGAAACAGAGGGCCAGACCCAATAACCAAACAAAGGGGTATAAACCACCATAGATGCCTCTTGGGTTGCCTGAACTGGCAGCGCCAAACAAAGAGACAAATGCTAACCCTGCGAAAAGTATGGGTAGAAACAAGTGCGAGTTATTAAAAGAATTTGAGAAGTAAAAAGCAAATGCCAGAAAAATGAAGAAAATGCCAGTCGCAAGTCCGCGCATCGGGTTGCGGTAACGGTTCATTCGTCGGTTGTATCTTCTGGTGTACCGGTCATCGTACATGATGTGTCCCTCCTAATACTCGAACTGCATTGTTAAAAGACCATTCATGCCT
>Ga0070706_100003737_pt1 | contig 14880 bp, 12 predicted proteins | sample KBSK5501metaG_FD_65476 | JGI IMG/M metagenome (GOLD analysis project Ga0070706, IMG submission 65476) | Corn, switchgrass and miscanthus rhizosphere microbial communities from Kellogg Biological Station, Michigan, USA - KBS K5-50-1 metaG | ecosystem: Host-associated > Plants > Roots >...
CCTGAGCCCGCGCCCTGAGCCCGCGCCCTGAGCCCGCGCCCTGAGCCCGCGCCCTGAGCCGCGCGCCTCAAGCACGACCCGTACGTAATCAGGCCGTTTCGGTCCTGGCCGCCTCCCCGAGACCGAGTTCGGCGATGGAGACCTCACGCATCTTGAACTTCTGCACCTTGCCCGTGACGGTCATCGGGAACTCGCCGGTGATCCGGAGGTACCGTGGGATCTTGAAATGCGCGATCTTGCCGGTGCAGTAGGCCCGCAGATCCTCCTCGGTCAGGTCCTGCCCGGGCCGTAGTGTGACCCAGGCGCACAGTTCCTCGCCGTACCTGGCGTCGGGCACGCCGATGACCTGAACGTCCTCGATCGCCGGGTGGCTGTAGAGAAACTCCTCAACCTCGCGGGGATAGATGTTCTCACCACCCCGGATGATCATGTCCTTGATCCGGCCCGCGATGTTGAGGTAGCCGGCCTCGTCCATGATGGCGAGGTCGCCGGTATGCATCCAGCGCGCCTGGTCGATCACCTGCCCGGTCTGCTCCGGGTCGTCCCAGTACCCGAGCATCACCGAGTAGCCCCGGGTGCAGAGCTCACCTGTGGTGCCGCGCGGGACGACCAGGCCCGTCTCCGGGCTGACCACCTTCACCTCGACGTGCGGGTGGACCCGGCCGACCGTGGACACCCGCCGTTCCATGTCGTCATCGGCCCGGGTCTGCGCTGAGACGGGTGAGGTCTCGGTCATCCCGTAGCAGATGGTCACCTCGGTCATGTGCATCTCGCCGACCACACGCTTCATCACCTCGACCGGGCATGGTGAGCCGGCCATGATTCCGGTGCGCAGCGAGGACAGGTCGTAGGAGGCGAAGTCGGGCAGCGCGAACTCGGCGATGAACATCGTGGGCACCCCGTACAGGGAGGTGCATCGCTCCGCCGCCACGGCCCGCAGCGTGGCCGCCGGGTCGAAGCCCGGCGCGGGGATCACGATGGCCGAGCCATGCGTGGTGCAGGCCAGGTTGCCGAGGACCATGCCGAAGCAGTGGTAGAAGGGCACCGGGATGCACACCCGGTCGCGCTCGGTGTAGCGGCACATCTCGCCGATGAAGAAGCCGTTGTTCAGGATGTTGTGGTGGGACAGCGTCGCGCCCTTGGGGAAGCCCGTCGTCCCGCTCGTGTACTGGATATTGATCGGGTCATCGAAGGACAGGGTGGCTTCGCGCCCGGTCAGCGGGTCGGCGGCCCCGTCGAGGTACTGCCCGGCGTCGAGTAGGGCACCCCACTCCGCCGACCCGAGGTAGATCACCTGCTCGAGTTCCTCGAGCCCGTTGCGCACCTCATCGATCATGCCGCGGTAGTCGCTGGACTTGAACGCCTCCGCGCTGATCAGCAGCCGGACGCCGGACTGGCGCAGCGCGTAGCTGAGCTCGTGGCTCCGGTAGGCGGGGTTGATGTTGACCAGGATGATCCCGGCTTTGGCCGTCGCGTACTGCACCAGGACCCACTCCGCGCAGTTCGGCGCCCAGATACCGACCCGGTCGCCTGCCTGGAGGCCCGTGCCCATCAGCCCCCGGGCCAGGGCGTCGGAGTCGCCGTCGAGTTCGGCGTAGGTCCATCGCCCGCCGGTGGGCACGTCGACCAGAGCCTCGCGCCCGGGGAAGGCCGCGGCGATGCGCCTCAGATTGGCCCCGATAGTCTCCCCGAGCAACGGCTGCTCTGAGGTTCCGTGGCTGTACGACAGCTGGGTTCGATCGGTCATGGCATCCTCCGACGCTGGATGGCACCATAATTCCCGGTCGGCGGCCCGGTGTGAACATCCCGGCCTGGCGTTGGCCTTGCGTTAGGGCTTGTGGCCGATCCCGCAGTACGCGGCGATGTCCTCGCCGGGGTCGGGGTCATCAGGCTCAGGGCGCCATCGGTTCAGCGTGACCAGGCCGGGCGGCACCATCTCCAGGCCGGTGAAGTACTGCTGGATCTGCGCCCGGGTGCGGCGGGTCTGGCGGCCGGCCATCCGCGCGTTCAGGCGGCGCTGCGATTCGGCCACCACCTCAGGCCGGATGTCGGAGGCGGTGTCCGACACGACCAGGTAGCTGCCGGGCGGCATGGCGTCCACCAGCTGGGCGACGATCCGCTGAGGATCGTCGGAGTCGGGGACATGCTGCAGGACCATTAACGCCATGATGGCGACCGGCTGGCTGAAGTCCAGGTGGTGGGACGCGCTTTCCAGAACCGCCGCCGTGTCGCGGGCGTCCCCGTCGATGCAGGCCGTATAGCCTTCCGGCGTGCTGGTCAGCAGGGCGCGCGCGTGGGCGAGGACGATCGGGTCGTTGTCCACGTACACGACCCGCGCGTCCGGCGCCACTGCCTGTGCCACCTCGTGCGTATTGTCCATCGCTGGCAGCCCGGTCCCGATGTCCAGGAACTGCCGGACCCGGGCCTCGTCGGCCAGGTAGAGCACCGCGCGCCCCAGGAACCGCCGGTTGGCGCGGACGCCGCGCAGGATGTCGGGGTTGGCCTCGACCGCACGGTCCCCAGCCTCGCGGTCCGCCGCGAAGTTGTCCTTGCCGCCGAGCCAGTAGTTGTAGATGCGAGCCGGGTGAGCCAGGCCGGTATCGATCTCGGCAGATGCGTCCTGGCGGGGGGCGATGCCGCGGAACCACTTTCCTGCCAAGGCGGCCTCCCCGTGCGGCGACCCCCCCGGTACTGGTGTGCCCCATCCCCGGGCGACATCCCGATAAGGCTACCTTTTTCCCGCGATGCCAGTGGCTCGGCGGTCGCTCCGGACGTCGGCGGGCACGGTGGATTTTCGTTCGGTAGCCGCTGTCTTTGCCGGGCTGGGGCCGCGGGGTCGCGGGCGCGCCTTCGCGGGGTTACTGTCAGATCAGGGGACATGCGAGCACGATGCGTGCGCAGGCCCGCGAAGGCATCCGCTGCTGCAGCCGTCCCGGGAGTGACCATGGGGCCCTGGATTTTCTGGTTGATCCTCGCCGCGGTGCTGGGAGTCGCCGAGATCCTCACGGCGACGCTGGCATTCGGCCTGCTCGCGGCAGCCGCGGCGATGGCCGCTGTCACCGGCGCGGCTGGCCTTGGCCTCCCTTTCCAGCTGGCCGCGTTCGCCGTCGCGGCCGGCGCCGGGCTCGGCGTGGTCCGGCCGATCGCGATGCGCCACATCAAGCAGCCCCCGCTGCTGCGGACCGGCACATCCGCGCTGGTCGGCCGGTCCGCCCTGGTGCTCGAGGAGGTCACCGCCCAGGGCGGCCGGGTCCGCATCGGCGGGGAGGTCTGGTCCTCGCGTTCCTATGACGAGTCCGTGGTCATTCCCGTGGGCTCGACCGTCGACGTCTTCCAGATCGAGGGCGCCACCGCGCTTGTTCATCCCCGGGAGTAGTAGTCATGGAAATAGCCGCGCTCGTCGCCGCTGTCATCGCCGTCGCGTTGATGTTCACCCTGGTGTTCAAGACGGTCCGGATCGTGCCGCAGGCGCGAGCGCGCAATATCGAGCGCTTCGGCCGGTACCGGAAGACGCTGGAGCCGGGGATGAACTTCATCGTCCCGTTGGTGGACCGGGTCAAGCCCCTCATCGACCTGCGCGAGCAGGTGGTGTCGTTCAAGGGGCAGCCGGTCATCACCGAGGACAACCTGGTCGTGAGCATCGACACGGTCCTGTTTTTCCAGGTCACCGACCCGCGGGCGGCCGACTACGAGATCGTCGACTACATCCAGGCCATCGAGCAGATCACCGCGACCATGCTGCGCAGCGTGATCGGGAACATGGACCTCGAGCAGACCCTGACCTCGCGCGACAAGATCAACACGATGCTGCGCGGTGTGCTTGACGACGCGTCTGGCAAGTGGGGGCTCCGGGTGACCCGCGTGGAGATCAAGGCGATCGACCCGCCGAAGAGCGTCATCGACGCGATGGAGAAGCAGATGCGGGCCGAGCGGGAGAAGCGCGCCGCGATACTCACCGCCGAGGGCGTCCGGCAGTCGAAGATCCTGACCGCCGAGGGGGAGAAGCAGAGCCAGATCCTGCGCGCCGAGGGCGACAAGCAGGGGCAGATCCTGCGGTCAGAAGGCCAGGCCCAGGCGATCGGCACGGTGTTCCAGGCTGTCCACGACGGCAACGCGGACCCGCAGGTGCTCGCCTACCAGTACCTGCAGACGCTGCCGCAGCTCGCGCAGGCCGCAGGCAACACATTCTGGGTAATCCCGAGCGAGGTGACCACCGCGCTGAAGACGCTGAGCACAGCGTTCGATGGCCCGGAGAGCGCGAGCCCGCCAGCCCCGCCACGCCGCTCGCCGAACGGGGCGGCGATCCGGGCGGCGGAGGCCGCCCACACCCGGGACGAGCTGGCGCGGGTGGAACAGGAGGTATCCGAGGTGGAGCAGGAGGCGGCCGACGCGGATAGCGGACCGCCCCACGCCCCGCAAGCGGAATGAGCGCCCGCAAGCGGAATGAGCACAGCGGAGCAGGCACCGCGGAGCAAGCAGAGCGGAGCAGGCACCGCGGAGCAAGCAGGGCGGAGCAGGCACCGCGGAGCAAGCAGGCCGGAGCAAGCAGAGCAGGCTGAGCGCAATACTCGGGAAGCCCGCTGGCGGCGTCAGAACCTGACCGCGAGCCCGATGCTGAGCAGGGCGCCGAACGCCAGCTGGAGCCGGCCGGTCATGCCGAGCGCGGCGATCAGCGCCGGGCCAGCCGCCCCGGCCCGCACGGAGCGGATGGGCGCCAGCGCGAGCGGGAGCGCCGCCAGGGTGACGAGAGCCAACGGCCTGGCCACGGCCATGCCAGCCGCCGCGGCGAACGGGACGAGTGTGCACGCGCAGTACAGCATTCGGGTGCGCGAGTCGCCGAGCATGACCGCCAGCGTCCGCTTGCCCACCACGGAGTCGGAGGGTATGTCGCGCAGGTTGTTGATCACCAGGAGAGCGCAGGCGAGCAGCCCGACGGGCAACGAGGCGGCCACGGCCAGCCAGGTCAGCCGGCCCACCTGGACGTAGGCGGTGCCGGTCACGGCGGCCACGCCGAAGAAGGCGAACACCGCCACCTCACCCAGGCCGCGGTAGCCATACGGGCGGCTGCCGCCGGTGTAGGTCCACGCGGCGGCCACCGCCGCCGCGCCGAGCAGCAGCAGCCACCAGGAGGTGACAACGGCGAGCACGAAGCCTGCCAGGCAGGCGACAGCGAAACAACCCAGTGCCGCGCTGAGGACCTGGCGCGGCGGGGCTACCCCCGCCGCGACGAGCCGGACCGGCCCGACCCGGCGTTCATCGGTGCCGCGCACGCCATCGCTGTAGTCGTTGGCGTAGTTCACCCCGATCTGCAGGGCCAGCGCGACGACCAGCGCTAGCACGGCCCGCCACAGCGAGAACCGCCCGTAGCCGAAGGCGACGCCCGATCCCACCACGACCGGGACGACAGCAGCGGGGAGGGTCCTGGGTCGCGCGCCCCCTAGCCAATCCCGTGCCGCGGCCACTAGGGCGCGGCTCGCGCGGCCGCAGGGAGGATCACGGGCGGGGGCCGTATCCGGCGGCGGGCCCGAGCACGCTGATGTCGCGGACCGCGCCGGTGGACGCGGAGGTCGCCAGCGCGGCATAGACCCGCAGCGCGTCACTCACCGGCCGGTCCCGGTTCGCCGGCCGGTAGCCGCCCAGCGTGTCCAGCAGCCGTTCCCTGCGCGCCCTGAGCTCCTCGTCCGGCACATCGAGCCGGATCTCGCGGTGCGAAATGTCCATCTCGACCCGGTCGCCGTCTTCGGCCAGCGCGATCACCCCGCCAGCCGCCGCCTCCGGGGCGACGTGGCAGATGGAAAGCCCGGACGTTCCGCCGGAGAACCGGCCGTCCGTGATGAGGGCGCACTCCCGGCCCAGCCCCTTGCCCTTGAGGAAGCTCGTGGGATACAGCATCTCCTGCATTCCCGGGCCGCCCCTGGGCCCCTCATAACGGATGATCACGACGTCGCCCGGCTTGACCAGATCGGCCAGGATGCCCTGGACCGCGTCGTCCTGGCTTTCGAAGACCCTCGCCGGGCCGGAGAAGCGGAACAGTTCCTCGGGTACCCCGGCCGTCTTCACGATGGCGCCCTCGGGGGCGATGTTGCCGTAGAGCACGGCGAGGCCGCCGTCGGCCGTGTAGGCGTGCTTGAGGTCCCTGACGCAGCCGGCCTCCCGGTCCTCGTCCAGGCTGGTCCAGCGGGACGACTGGGAGAACGGCCTGATCGTGCGGACCCCGCCGGGGGCGGCGTAGAACAATTCGACCGCTTCCGGCCTGACTGAGGGGGAGCGGATGTCCCAGCCGTCGAGGAATTCACGCAGGGAAGAGCTGTGTACCGTGTGCACGCCCTGGTTGAGCAGCCCGGCCCGGTCCAGTTCGCCGAGGATCGCCGGGATCCCGCCGGCCCGGTGCACATCCTCGACGTGGTAGCTGCTGCTCGGCGCGACCTTGCACAGGCACGGCACCCGGCGGGACAGCTCGTCGATCTCCTTGAGGCCGAAGCCGACCCGCGCCTCGTGCGCGGCGGCCAGCAGGTGCAGGATCGTGTTGGTGGAACCGCCCATCGCCACGTCGAGAGCCATGGCGTTCTCGAACGCGTCACGGGTAGCAATGGACCGCGGCAGCGCAGACTCGTCGCCGTCTTCGTAGTACCGCTTGGCCAGGGCGACCACCGTTTCGCCTGCCCGGCTGAACAACGCGCGCCGGGCGGTGTGCGTGGCGAGCGTGGTGCCGTTCCCGGGAAGGGCCAGCCCGATCGCCTCGGCGAGGCAGTTCATCGAGTTCGCGGTGAACATTCCCGAGCAGGAGCCGCAGGTCGGGCACGCGGCCTCCTCCATCTCGCTGAGCCGCTCCTCGGACACGGACGCGTCAGCCGAGGCGATCATCGCATCGATCAGGTCGAGCTTGACCGGCTCGCCCGGCACCGTGTCCACCCCCGGCTTGGCCACGCCCGCTTCCATCGGCCCACCGGACACGAACACGGTGGGGATGTTCAGCCGCAGCGCGGCGAGCAGCATGCCGGGAGTGATCTTGTCGCAGTTGGAGATGCAGATCAGCGCGTCGGCGCAGTGGGCGTTGACCATGTACTCGACCGAGTCCGCGATCAGCTCCCGGCTGGGCAGCGAGTAGAGCATGCCGCCGTGCCCCATGGCGATCCCGTCATCCACGGCGATGGTGTTGAACTCGCGCGGCACCGCACCGGCCGCGTGCACCGCCTCGGCGACGACCTGGCCTACATCGCGCAGGTGCACATGGCCGGGGACGAACTCGGTAAAGCTGTTGGCCACGGCGACGATCGGCTTGCCAATATCCTCGCGCGCCACCCCGGTGGCTCGCAGCAGCGCCCGCGCTCCTGCCATGTTCCTGCCGTGGGTGACGGTTCGGGATCGAAGCGGTGGCATGTGCCCGGCTCCCCTCAAGGATGTGGAGCCTTCAGCGTACCGGCGGCCCGACCCCGGATGGCGGCGTCTGGCGACCTCACGGAGGAGACCGCGCGGCGCGGTAGTTGACCAGGTCAGCGTGTGGGGGGAAGGACATGCGCGGCGGCCGCGTGGATCCGCTCGATCTCGTCGGGGTCGAGCCGCGCCACAGACCTGGCCTTCGCGGCCTGCTGAAGGTACTTACGGAGCCTGCGGCCGCCGAACACATCGACGCCGCGGACGCTGGCCACGGTCCACGGGATGGTGGGTCCGTAGATCACCATGACGGGCTTGACGATGAGCTGTTGCCCGAGAGCCGCGCTGACCAGCCTATGGGCCTCATCGGCCGCCCAGAGCGCGTGGGTGAGCCGGTCCGCCTGGCAGAACGGGCCGTGATAGAGCTTCCCGCCCTTGGTGGCGCGGACCGGCAGCCGCCGGTCCCAGCGCTCGGAGTCCACCGAGTACACACCGCCCGGGCCGACGACGAGATGATCGATGACGCACTGGCTGCCCGGGACGGCCCGCGCATGCAGCGCGCGGTAGCCGGCCCGGTCCAGCCTGGCCAGCCGCCGCTTGGTACGCCGGTGCGCCGATGGCGCCCTGATAGCGGCAGGAATGGCCGCGCTCGTCCGGGAGCGGTGGATGGTATCCGCGATCGCGATAGCCACCGCGGCGGTCAGGCCGAGCCGCCAGTCGGCCAGCGCCGAGACGATGATTCCGGCTGCCGCAGAGGCCAGCGCACGGCGGATCCACACGGACTTCCGGGGATCGCTGGCGAGCCGGGCACGCAGCTCGTCCGAGGGAAACGGGGGGACGCTCCCGCGATCCGGCCCCGCCGTCCACGGCTCGGTCCGTGTCCCCTCGGGCACGTCTGCGGCATCAGCGGTGATACCCGGCGCGGCGTCGGCTGCCGCCCCCGGCAGGATCCCGAGCGTGACATCGGCCGTGACCTCGGGCTCGGTCGCTGGCGCGGCGTCGGCCGTGACCTCCGGCGCGGCGTCGGCCGTGACCTCCGGCTCGGTCTCCGGTGGTGGCCCGGGCAGGAACTCGGGTGTGGCCTCCGGCGCGTCGCCCGGCCGGGCCGGCGCGTCGCCCGGCTGCTCCGGCGCGTCGTCCGGCTGGGCCCGGCCGGCTGTCGGCCGCATCATCCGATCCACATGTCAGAGAGTAATGGATCGCGCACGTAGTGAACGGGACGACCCGCAGGACACTCATGCGGTGTCTCCCGCTCGCTCCGTCTGCCCCGCTCGCCTGTGGGGCGCTTGGGGGCGCCGCCTTCCCTCGTCGCTCGTACTCTGCTGCCCGCTCGCCCGCCGGGGCGCTTGGGGGCGCCGCCTTCCCTCGTCGCTCGTTCCTCGCTCCTCAGTCCAGGCAGCGCCGCGCCCCGGCGGCTCGCTCGCGCGCTCCTCAGTCCAGGCAGCGCCGCGCCCCGGCGGCTCGCTCGCGCGCTCCTCAGTCCAGGCAGCACCGCGCCCCGGCGGCTCGCTCACGCTCGGCTCCTCAGTCCAGGCGGCGCCGCGCCGCTCCGGCTCGCTCGGGCCGCGTGCCCATCCTGACCGGGCCATTTCCGCCTGGAGCCGCCGCTCCTGGACCGGGCGCCGTTGTCGGGCTACTGTTCGGTAACGTGACCCACATTCACGATCTCACCGTGATTGAACTGGCCCGGTCGGTGCGCCAGCGCGAACTCTCGCCCGTCGAGATCACCGATCACTACCTGCAGCGCATCGAGGCGATGAACGCTGATGTCGGAGCGTTCTTCACGGTGACCGCCGAACTGGCCCGCGGCCAGGCGGTGCGGGCGGAGAAGGCGGTGGCGCGCGCCGATGATCCCGGTTCGCTGCCGGAACTCACCGGCGTGCCAATCCCGGTCAAGGACCTGAACATGGTCGCGGGGGTCCGGCAGACCTTCGGCTCCGCCGTGTTCGCGGACAACGTGGCGGCCGAGGACGATTACGTCACCGGGGCGATCCGGGCCGCGGGCGCGGTGATCACCGGGAAGACCGCCACCCCCGAGTTCGGCCTGCCCTGTTACACGGAGACCGACATCGGCCCGCCGGCCAGGACGCCGTGGGACCTGACCCGGTCGGCGGGCGGGTCGAGCGGGGGCGCCGCCGCGGCTGTGGCGTCCGGCCTCGCGCCCGCCGCGCAGGGCAGCGACGGCGGCGGATCCATCCGGATCCCGGCCAGCCTGTGCGGCCTGTTCGGTATCAAGCCCTCCCGGGGCCGGATCTCCAATGCGCCGCTGATGCCCGACCTGGCTGGGCTCGCCACCGAGGGCCCGCTGGCCCGCACGGTGGCTGACGCCGCGCTGCTGCTTGACGTGATGACCGGCAACCGCCCCGGCGACATGTACACCCAGCCGCCGCTCCCCGACGGCGAGACGTTCCTCGGGTATGCCTCCCGCGAGCCCGGCCGGCTGCGCATCGCCCGCACGCTGCGCCACCCGATCGTGGGCGCGGCTGTGCACCCCGACTGCGTGGCCGCGTACGAGGACGCGAGCCACCTGCTGGCCAGCCTCGGGCACGACGTCGAGGACTTCGAGATGCCGTTCGGCCCCGACGCGGTGCCCGCCTTCGAGATGCTCTGGTATGCCGTCGCCACGCTGGCGCCGGTGGACCCGGCCCAGGAGGGCCAGCTTCGCCCGCTGACCCGCTACCTGAGGGAGCGTGGACGGGCGCTCGCCGCGAGCGACCTCATCTTCGCCCAGGCTTACCTGCAGATCATCGTTCGTTCGGCCCTTGTGATCCTGAACGAATACGATGCCGTGCTCACACCCACCCTTGCTTCGCCACCGGTGCCGGTCGGGTACTTCGAGTCAGTAGACCCGCCCGAGAATTTCGAGCGCCAGAAGGCGTTCACCCCGTTCACCGCGCTGTTCAACGTGTCCGGGCAGCCGGCCGTGAACGTGCCGTTGCACTGGAACTCCGAGGGATTGCCGATCGGCGTGATGCTGGCCGGGCGGATGGGGGATGAGGCCACGCTGATCTCGCTGTCCGCGCAACTGGAAGCGGCCCGGCCCTGGAAAGACCGCCACCCCCCGCTCTGGTAGCGCGGGGGCTGTGCGTCTCAGGGTCATGCCATGTTGAGGCGCTCGACAGGCTGGCCGGTGAGTTCGGCGATGACGTCGAAGTTCTTGTCGAGGTGCAGGACAGTGAGCCCGGCGAGTTCGGCGGTGGCGGCGATGATCAGGTCAGGAATGGAGGGGGCACGGTGCCGCCCCGACGCTGACCTAGGGGCCGTTTGATTCCATGATCGCGGTGGATCACTGGTCGCCGGCAGCCAGTGATCCACCGCGATCATGAAGGTGGGCCGGTCAACACGCCCGTTGGTACATATTGACAATGCTGCTCCAGCACCAGGTAGCGTCCACGAACCGGCCGCGGCTGTCGCCACCGCCGACTGTAGGGGCGCCGAGGAAATGACAGATCGGTGAGACAGCTTGCATCGGGCCCAGGTCGGCGGATCGCCGGGTGCCGAGCGAGATGAGAACCTACACCGACGACGTTTCACGCGTTCGGCGCCCACAAACGGACAAACCGGAAGTGATCATGGTCTTTGCCTCGGCAGGCGCGAAAGGGAACATGAAACCGCACCGATTCCGTCTGCCCGCCGAGCCCTAGTGTGTATAGTTAGGCGTATGCCACGGATGCAGGTGTATCTCCCCGACGATCTGTATGAGCAAGTTAAGACACGGCACCTGCTGGCCTCGGAACTCCTTCAGCAAGCTGTCCGTGCTGAGGTGCGCCGTCAGGATCTGCTGAACGAGACCGACGCTTACCTGGCGGAACTGCTCGCCGAGGTTGGGAAGCCATCACCGGAGGAACGAGAGGACGCCGACGTGGTCGCGCGGCGGATCGCCTCTCAGCGGGGGCGGAGGGCAAGCTGAGAGCGGGCAGTCCTGATGCTGGTCCTGGACTCCGGTGCGGTCACGCACCTGGCGGAGCGCTCGGGCCGCGCCTTGGCGCTGATCGCCGCTCTGCGCCGGGAGGGCCTGTGGCCGCCACTGGTGCCTTCCGTTGTGCTGGTTGAGTGCCTCACCGGGGATGGCTCCCGGGACGCGTCGCAACACCGATTCCTGCGCATCTGCGACGTGGCTGAGGCCGTACCCGTCCCGCTTGCCCGCAGAGCTGCCTGGCTGCGAGCGCAGGCGGGCAAGGGGTCGGCCGTGGACGCCCTTGTCACTGCGGTTGCCGAGCCTGGCGGGACGATCCTGACCGGAGATGCCGGGGACCTGCGACCGCTGGCCGGGTACGCGTCGGACGTCGCCGTCCAGCGGGTCTGAATCCTGCGTCCACCATTTAATGGCACACATTGACAGTGCTGCTCCAGCAGCAGGTCGCGTCCACGGACGGGGCACGGGCGTAAGGTCAAGCAGTTCTACGATTCGACTACCGAATTCGCGCCTGTCCACACGGCAAGGCCCAGGTCCGGAGGTGGTCAGATGATGCCGGGGCCCCGGCGCTCCAGGCGGGCGTGGCGGGTGATTCACCTGCTGATCGCGTTGTGCGCGTCCGCCGCGGTGCTCGGCGTGCTCGCCTTCGGCTACGGCACGGTGCCCGCGCTCGGCCCGGCCCTGGACCCGGGCCACGGGGTGTGGACATCCGCTGGGGGCGCGGTGCTGCCGCACTCCCAGACTCAGGCCATCCCGGGTCTCGCGCATCCGGTCACCGTCTCGTTCACCAGCGACGGTGTCGCCTCCATTCACGCGTCCGACGACAGTGATCTGTTCCTGGCGCTCGGCTATGTGCACGCCAGGTTCCGGCTGACCGAGATGGACCTGGAACGGCGGCTCGGGGAGGGCCGGCTGGCCCAGCTCGCCGGGCCTTCGTCGGTGGGCTCCGACAAGTTCGAGTTGCGGCTCGGCCTGTTGCGCACCGCGCAGCAGGAATGGGCAGTCACGCCGCGATCCGGCCCGGTCGCCCGCGCACTGCTGGCGTACTCGCGCGGGGTGAACGACTACCTCGCCCAGATCCGGGCCAGCCACGACTGGCCGGCCCTGTTCTCCCTGGCCGGCGTCTACCCGGCCAACTGGACTCCCGTGGACAGCCTGGCCGTTCAGGGCGACCTGACCCAGGAACTGGACTTCACCACCACCCCGCTGGACTACGCGCTGCTTGAGCGCTCGCTCGGGCCCGCCCGCACCATGGCGTGGTTCCCGGTTCTCCCCCCGAACCAGCAGAGCCCCTACGACCCGGGGCCGTACCTCAAGGTCGGCCTCGCGCCCCTCGCCGCGGGCAGCACGCTCGCCGCGGCGACGTCGACGGCCCTCAGCTCGGCCCTAGCGCCCAGCTCAGCGGCAGAAGCCACCATCCCGCCGCCAGGGGCGACCATGCAGGCGTCCGGGGCGACCACGCAGGCGCCCGGGGCAGCCATCCCCGCGGCTGAGGCGGCGGCCGCATCGGCGCTGCTCGCCCAAGTGAATGCGCTGCCCGCGGGAGCGGTGCACCGCTACCCGGACAGCAACGCGTGGGCGGCCAACGGCCCGGCCGTCGCTGGGGGCACGTCCATGCTGGCCGGTGACCCGCACCTGCCGCAGACCATCCCCTCCGTCTGGTACCAGACCGCCTTGTCCGCGCCGGGCCTGTCCGTCACCGGGGTGAGCGTGCCCGGCCTGCCCGGGATCCTCATCGGGCACAACGACCACATCGCCTGGTCCCTCACCGACGTGCAGAACCAGGCCACGCTGTTCTACAAGGAGCAGACCAGCAAGAGCCGGCCGGGGGAGTACTTCTGGCGCGGCGCGTGGCGGCGGATGCGTCAGGTGCACGACACGATTCCGGTCCGGGGCGCCCCGGCCGTGCACCTGACGGTGAATATCACCGTGCACGGGCCGGTCATGACGCAGGCGGGCCAGACCACGTCGGTGGACTGGATGGGAAGCATTCCCTCGCCGGACCTGGCGGCGATACTAGGCGTCAGCCAGGCCACCGACTTCGCCCAGTTCCGCGCGGCGCTGGCCGCCTGGCGGGCGCCGTCGCAGAACTTCGTGTACGCCGATGACCGTGGGAACATCGGCGCGATCTCGGCCGGCTATTACCCGGTGGTCCGCCGCGGTGACCCGTGGCTGCCACTGCCCGGCACCGGATCCAGCGACGTCGCTGGCGTGATCCCCTACCGGGCGGTGCCGCAGGTCTACGACCCCCCTGGTCATGTGGTGGTGACGGCGAACCAGCGCCCGGTCGCGGCCTCGTACCCGTACTACATCGGCACGACCGCCAACTTCTTCGACACCGGGTACCGGGCCAACGAGATATCCGCCGCGTTGCGCGGCCGGACCGGGATGTCCGCGGCCAGCTTCGCCGCCGTGCAGACCAGCCTGACCGATCCGCTGGCCGCGCGGATCGTGCCCCGGCTGCTGGCCGCGCTGCGCGGCCAGCGTCTCAGCCAGCATGAGCAGGCGGCGGCGAGCCTGCTGGCCGGCTGGGATGCCGCGATGGGCGTCCGCTCGGCGGCCGCGTCGGTGTGGTGGACGTTCTGGACCGACTACCTGTCGGCCGTCTTCCAGCCGTGGTGGACAGCGGCGAAGGTGCCGGTCGGCAAGGACCGTCCCGGGCTGAAGGTGTCACCGGCGCAGGCCAGCCTGAACCAGGACCTGGAAGCGTGGACACTCCGCGACCCGGGCAACGCCGCGTTCACCTCGCCGGGCGGCCAGCCCAGGACCGCGGCCGAGGTGATGCGAACCGCGTTCGCCACGGCGGTGGCGCACCTGACGTCCACGCTGGGCGGCGCGCCATCGGGCTGGGGCTGGGGCCGGCTGCACAGCAGGCGGTTTCCCTCGCTCACCCAGGCCGCCGCGCTGGGGTACGGGCCCAGGCCATCGGGCGCGGACCCGTGGACGGTGAACGCCGCCGATGGTGGCCTGGTCTCGCAGTCGGGCCCAAGCTGGCGGATGATCGTCCGGTGGACCGGCCACGGCCAGGCTGCGGGCGAGGGTGTGTACCCGGGCGGGCAGAGCGAGAACCCCGCGTCTGCCTGGTATGAGAACCAGGTGGCCGACTGGTGGAACGGACGCTACCGGCCACTGCCTCCGGCAGGCGGGTACACGGCGGGCGCAATCCGATGGATACTGCGGCCATGAGCGACGGCGAGAGTGCGGCGCGCCGTGGCTGACCTGCGCAGGCTCGGCAAGCGGGGCTCCTACCGCCTCGGTCGGCTCGGCGCCCCGCCGGCGGAGCGGGCCGCCCCGCCGGGGCCGCACTATCCTTCGTTCGCGCCCGGGCACCGTGGGCCTGCCTGGGGCTGGGCGCTCGGGTGCGTCGCCGGAGCCGGGGTGATTGCGGGCGGGACAACGTTCGGCTGGTGGTTTGTTCCGTTCGTGGTGGGGATAGCGGCCGGGATCGCGGCACGCTATGGGCGCTGGCGGCTGCGGGTGACGATGCCAGCCGTCGCGCTGATGGCCGCGGCCGGCTGGGGAGTCCCGCTCGGGTGGTCAGCCTGGCGCGGGTCAGCGGTCGGGGCGACCGCGCGGGTCGTCGCCGCACT
>Ga0070706_100003738_pt1 | contig 14874 bp, 8 predicted proteins | sample KBSK5501metaG_FD_65476 | JGI IMG/M metagenome (GOLD analysis project Ga0070706, IMG submission 65476) | Corn, switchgrass and miscanthus rhizosphere microbial communities from Kellogg Biological Station, Michigan, USA - KBS K5-50-1 metaG | ecosystem: Host-associated > Plants > Roots >...
TCGTGGGCGAGCTTTGCGGCGCTCACGTTGAGCTGCGCCACCTTGCCCGCTTTCATCCCAAAGCTTTCCCGTATCGCATGCGCCACTGGCTCGAAGTCGAATCCCAGCACGGCCACCGAGGCGCCCAGGGCGAGGGTATTGGTCATGATGCGATAGACGCGCGCCTGCCCGGGCTTGCCGGCTTCGGCCAGCGCCTTTTCGAGGAGTTCGGCGTAAGGCATCTCCCAGAGCAGGATGTCTTTGCGCTCGATCCACTCGATGAACTTGCGCTGCTCGGCGTCATAGAGGATGGCGCCGCCCGGCGCCATCTCATGCGCGTGGCCGCGGTGCGCGGGGAACTCGTGGTACATATCGCCGACCAGCGTCTCTTCGTCGAGCGCCGAAAGCAAGTGCACGGTTTCGACGTGCGAGTGGGTGGGGGCAGCGGCGATGCGCAGCCGGTAGGCGCTGTGCTTGCCCTTGATATTGGAGTGATATTCAATCTGGCCGAAGACGTAGTACCCGGCCCGCGCCAACGCCTTAGCCAGGATTTCCGCGCTGACGTTCAGGCCGCTACCTTGCGGCCCGCCGATCATCCAGGAAAAGTAGGAAGACATCCGCCCACCCTGACGCCCCTCTGAACCCGCCAAGAGGAGAAAATCGGCACCACGCGGGGATGCGTGCGCCGGCAATTTCCCAGCATACCACATCCGTGCTGGGCGGAGAGAGCCCGAATCCGGCGTCGTTCAGTATGCTGAACATAGGTTCCATGTCGCTCGAAATGTCGCCGGCTACGAGTGTTCAAGTAGTCCCGCATCTCCGCCCATCTTAGCGCCCGCAGGGATGGCAGTACGACGCCTTGTGGAAAGCACGCGGCTAAAGAGAAACTCTTGACTTTCGCTTTTAATTCGCCTAAGCTGGCTGAACCAGCGGGGGAGGGAGCGCGCCATGGCACTCACGAAGCGGCAAAAAGAGGTCCTGGATTTCCTGGTCGGCTTCCTGAACAAGAACGGCTACTCGCCGAGCTTTGAGGAGATCGCACGCTCGCTGAAGCTGACTTCGCTGGCGACGGTGCACAAGCACGTGACGACGCTCGAGCGCAAGGGTTTCATCCGCCGCGGCTACAACCAGAGCCGTTCGATTGAGGTGATGCAGCTCCCCAAGCCGGTTCGCGAGCAGGTGATCCAACGCCAGGCAATCGAGCTGCCGCTGGCCGGCCGCATCGCCGCAGGCCAGCCGCTCGAGGCCGTCGAAGACCGCGAGACGATTTCGCTCGGTGATTTCGCCCGCGGAGGCAACTCCTTCGTCCTACAGGTGAAGGGCAATTCGATGGTGGAAGACCACATCCTCGATGGCGACTTTATTGTGGTCGAGCAGACCCAGGTGGCCAATCCCGGCGAAATCGTCGTCGCGCTGGTCGGCGGCGGCGAAGCAACCCTCAAGCGCTTCTACCGCGAGTCCGGCGGCAAGATCCGCCTCCAGCCAGCTAACTCCGAGATGCAGCCAATCGTCGTCCCGGCCTCCGAGGTGAAAATCCAGGGCCGCGTCATCGGCGTCTTACGCAAGTACTGAATCTTCTGTTCTCAGGCTTCAGTGAAAAAAGAGCCATGCTGGATCCTGCCTCGTTCCCGAGCGGGAGGCCAGATTCTGTGCTGACCGGTCAATCGAGCTCGGCTGTTCGACCGGCTAGAAGCTGACGGCTGACAACTGACAACTCTGCCTTCGGGCTTGCCTAAAGGTATACTTCCAATGATTTTTCGCTTGCTCGGATTGCGCAGCAGGGCTAAATTGTTGGTCTCCCCAGTCTGGTGGCAGAGTCACTCTGGCGGTGTCTCTGATCCGAGGAGGGGGCCATGTGGAACAAGAAAGCCGAAACGCCGCAGACGGCTCTGCCCAATCCACCGGGAACGATTCCGCCGAAGCCCGTTTCGACATCTTTGGAGGGAACTGCCATGAGTACTGACGCTATCCGTCCGCTGACCACCACCCCGGATCGCGCTTCGGCGCGCCTGGGTGCCAGCCTGCACGTGAAGGGCGAGATCACCGGGAACGAGGACCTGCACATTGACGGCAGCGTGGAGGGACTGGTCCAGCTCGAGGACCGCAAACTCACCGTCGGGGCCAGCGCCAAGCTGACCGCCGACGTTGTCGCGCGCGAGGTGGTCGTCTATGGCACCGTCAAGGGCAATCTCCGCGCCCGCGACCGCATCGAGATCAAGAAGGACGGTTCGGTGGTCGGCGACCTGACCACGGCGCGGATCATGATCGAGGACGGCGCCTATTTCAAAGGTTCGATCGAGATCGATCGCACCAGCGACAAAGAGACGAGCCAGGACAAACCCAGCTACACTCGCGCGGCCACCGCGACAACGCACCTACCAACGCCCGCAACGAAGACGACGTAGGCCGGCCTCTTGCCGGCAGGTGGCCGAGCCCGCAGGGACGGGCTCGCGCCACCTGCCGATGGCCCTCCCCCGCCGGGCGGCCAACTCCCGCCCACGCTTGTCGCCCAAACATACAAGCTTCGTAAGAGATATGATGATCGTTTCCAATTCAAAGATCCGTGCGCGTTGACACCCTTCCATGTGCGGCGTAACATGCCGCGCTCAGGCTCCTCTACTCATGATTGGCCAGACGGTTTCCCACTATCGCATTCTGGAAAAGCTGGGCGGCGGTGGCATGGGCGTGGTGTACAAGGCCGAAGACATCCGCCTCGGCCGCAGTGTGGCCCTGAAGTTTTTGCCCGGCGAGTTGGCCAAGGACCGGCAGGCGCTGGAGCGCTTTCAGCGCGAAGCCCGCGCCGCATCCGCCCTGAACCATCCCAACATCTGCACGATCTACGACGTTGACCAGCACGATGGCCAGCCGTTTATCGCCATGGAGTATCTCGAAGGCCAAACGATCAAGCACCGGATCGCCGGCCGGCCGCTCGACACCGACGATCTCCTGGAGCTGGGGATCCAGATCGCCGACGCCCTGGACGCTGCCCACGCAAGAGGAATCACCCATCGAGACATCAAGCCCGCAAACATCTTCGTGACGCAGCGCGGGCAGGCCAAGATCCTCGATTTCGGCTTGGCCAAACTGGCGCCGCAGCGCCAGAGGGTGGGGGAGACAGCGGGCGTTATGGCCTCGAGTGAGGGGGTCACTCTCGCGACTGAGCATCTTACCAGCTCCGGCGCCGCCGTGGGGACGGTGGCCTACATGTCGCCGGAGCAGGCGCGCGGAGAAGAGGTGGATTCGCGAACCGATCTGTTTTCTTTGGGGGTGGTGCTTTACGAGATGGCCACCGGCCGGCAGGCCTTTGCCGGCAGCACCTCGGCGGTGATTTTTGAGGCGATCCTGAATCGCGCGCCGACATCGCCGGCGATCCTGAACCGCAACGTGCCCCCTGGGCTGGAGCAGGTGATCCAGAAGGCACTGGAGAAGGACCGCAGTTCACGCTATGCGAGCGCCGCCCGGCTGCGCGCCGATCTGCAACGCCTGAAACGCGAGTCGGATTCGGGACGCGCCGGGGCCGCCGCGGTGCCGGCAGTAAAATCGGTAGCGGTGCTCTACTTCGAGAATCTGAGCCGGGCCAAGGAAGACGAGTACTTCCGCGACGGCATGACCGAAGACGTCATCACGGAGCTGTCCAAGATCAAAGAGCTGCACGTGTTTTCGCGTTCGGCGGTGGTCTCCTTCCGCGACAAGTCCGGGAGCGCCCCGCAGGTCGGGCTCCAGCTCAACGCCGCCTATGTCCTGGAGGGCAGCCTGCGCCGGGCCGGCAACCGGCTCCGCATCACGGCCCAACTGGTGGAGACGCGCACGGGCCACTCGGTCTGGGCGGAACGCTTCGACCGGGAACTTAAGGACGTTTTCGAGGTGCAGGACGAAATTGCGCGAAGCATCACCCAGGCCCTGCGCATCACGCTCTCGCCGCAGGAAGAACGGGCCATTGCGCGTAAGCCCACGGAAAACGCGCAGGCCTACGACTACTATCTGCGGGGACGCAACTACACCCGCCGGCACACGCGTCCCAACCTCGAATTTGCCATCCAGATGTTCGAGCATGCGATTGCGCTCGACCCGGGCTTCGCCCTGGCTTATGCGGGCCTGGCCAGCGTCTGTGGGCTCTTCCATGACTGGTACGATCGGGACGCGCATTGGGTGGAGAAGGGCCTCGCAGCGTGCGAACAGGCCGTGAAGCTCGAGCCACAGCTTGCGGAAGTGCTCGCGGCCCGTGCGCTGATCCTCGAAGCGCAGCGGAAATACGACGAGGCGATCCAGTGCGCCCGCCAAGCGATCGAGCGCAAACCCGATTGCGAGGGCGCCTACAAGGTCCTGGGGCGAGCCTGCTTCGCTTCAGACCGCTGGGAGGAGGCTGCGGCGGTGGCCAACCGCGCTATCGAAATCAGCGGCGACGACTACAACATCTATATCCCCTATACCCTCTCACTCGAGCGTCTGGGGCAGATGGAAGCTGCACGTATCCTGCGTGAACGCCAAACGCGAGCTCTGGAGCAACAGCTCGAGTTGATTCCGGAAGACGTCCGTGCGCGGATCTTGCTGGCCGTAAACTACGCTTTCTTCAATAAAGAGAAGGAGGCCATCCGGGAGTTGCAAAAAGCGGTTGCACTCCGCCCGGACGACTCGAACATTTTGTATAACGCCGCCTGCGCCTATGGAATCATGCAAAAAAAGCCAGAAGCTCTGGAGATGCTCCGGAAGGCGAAGGAGGTCGGGTTTCCGAATCTCGATTGGGCGGCCCGGGACCCGGACCTGACTTGCCTGCACGACGACCCCGAATTCAAACGACTGCTCGCCGAAGGTGAGGTGATGGGGTAGCCTGTTAGAAAGGCTGCCTTGAACTGCAGACATTGGGGTATTTCTCGTTCCAGCCAAAGGCGCGAAAGCGATCTGTGTAGATGATCTTTGTTCGCACACCCTCCATTTGAATAGGGAATACTCCGGAAGCCTTGGCCTGATCCACATACAGGACGAGCGCCGCTTCTTCCGGATTGTCACCGCTTGCGCCCACGCCCACGGCGAATACCGCGGGGTCGGCCATCAGGCGCTGCGCATACTTGCCTTTGGCGGTTGCGGCGCGTTGGACCTCCGCCTCGGACAGGGCCTGGGTCAGGCCCGAAGCGCCGGCTGAGGACGTCGCCACCCGTGCGCGGAAACGGTTCGTGAAGATGACTCTTGTGCGCACGCCGTCGAGTTCGGCAGGGACGGGGTTGTGCGATTTGCCTCGCTCGAGGTAGAGCACAACCGCGGGTTCGCCCGGACTGTCAGCGCTCGCGCCGACGCCCACAGCAATGATGGCAGGATCCGCCATGAGCTGGCCGGTGTACTTGCTCTTCGCCGCGTCAGCAGCCGCGAGCCGGTCTGCCGGAGGCGCCACAACCTGTGCCGCCGCGAGCGAGGGACCCGCCGGACAAGAAATGGTGTGTTGGTCGCCGCCCACCACGCTGGGAACTGTGCCGGCACTGGGATCTTTGAGAGCGTTGAGCACGTCCTGGATGGGGTTTGCGACCGAGTCCGTTGAGCTTCCGGCGAAGAGCAGAGCAGTCGGCTGCGCCGTCTGGGAGTTGACGATCAGCGACCCGGAGTCGCCGGCAGCGCTGAATGATCCTCCGCCGACGATCACCTGATTCGTGAAGGTTACGGTAAACCGAGTTCCGGAATTGCACCCTGGCAGGTAATCCACCTGCACATCCGTGTTGATGGATTGGATAGAGGAGCAGGTCAGACCTGTGGAGCGGCCGCTCTTGGCCACCTGCATGCCGATGGTCGAAATGAGCAAGGAGCTTGCCGGAGGCGCCGGCTGAGTCGCGCTGCCGAACTCGAGGATGGCTCCAGTGGAATCCACTGTGCCAGACAGGACTTGAGCGATGGCTGCGTCTACATTGCTGGTGCGCAGCGGCGCAGACTGCGAGAAGCTCGCTACCTTGTTACCGGTGAGGGCGCAGTGGGTATCTACGAGGCCGGGCTGAGAGATCGCTTCGCCGGCGGCCGCCTGGTCCCGGCGGGCGATAATGTGATTGTTGCTCAGAACATACTGTATGCCGCCGCGGGTCACCAGTGCCCCCAGCGTCCCGGAGCAGCACGTAATCGTGTTGCTGCTGGTGGTGGAGTCGAGGTCATTCCCGCCCGACGTGCCCAGCTTGATCGGGAAGGCCTGCTGAGCGCGATTGGCCTGCCCGGTCCCCGGGGAAAGGATGGTCACGCTAGCGTTGCCGGAGCGGGTCGGGTCCGCGTGCAGAGCCGCAGTCACTGAGACTGTCGGCGGGTTGGGGACATTCGCCGGAGCGGTGTAAAGGCCCGAGGGAGTGATTGTGCCGACCGTGTTGTTCCCGCCGGGAACGCCGTTCACGCTCCAGTCCACCGCGGTTTGCGCAGTACCCGTGACGGTAGCAGTGAAGAGCTGGGTGTCTCCCGCCTGAACAGTCGTGGACGGGGGAAAGACGACGACAGAAATATTGGGAACCGGCGAGGGCGGTGGAGCGGAGCTTCCTCCGCCGCAACCGCAGGCCAGCGAGATGACTACCGCTGCCACGGCCACTAGTGCGTATGCGGGGCATCGTCGCATAGGGGGTCCCCCACTCTTTGAGTGGCTGGGCATCCTTTATAGATGCATTTGGCAGCCCAGGGAGATGTTTCTTACACCCGATCGGAAACCAGCTCCCTTCGATGAAGTGTGAGAGAACACGTCCGAGGAGGACCGCCGGAAGCTGCAGGTCAAGCAAGAGGAAGACACCATCAGCAGGGTAAAGCGGAAGGCGTGTGGGAACGCTTGATTTCGCCGCGGGAAATCCCTAATGTGAAAGCCTCCGGCAGCCCGGCTGACGGCACCGCTATGGACTGTCCCCAGTGCCAATTCACCAACCCTCCCGCAGCGGCCCGCTGCGAAAAGTGCGAGACGCCGCTTCCCGGTAGCAGCGCCACAATGACGGTCACGCCCCCTGAAGCCGGGGGGGCCACGGTCACCGACACCCTGCACGTGGCGGAAGGCTGGTCGGTCCCGGCGCCCGTCACACCGAGAGAATTCGCCGCCGGCTCCCCGGCAACCCTCCAGCCGGGCACCGTACTCGGAAATCGCTACGAAATCCTCCAGTTGCTCGGGCAGGGCGGCATGGGCGCCGTCTATCAGGCCCGAGATCGCGAGCTGGACCGCCTGGTGGCTCTAAAGGTAATCCGGCCGGAACTCGCCGGACGCCCGGAAATTCTCCAGCGATTCAAGCAGGAACTGATCCTGGCGCGGCAGGTGACGCACCGGAACGTCATCCGCATCTTCGACCTGGCCGAGGCCGACGGGATCAAATTCATCAGCATGCAATTCATCGAGGGTCAGGACCTGCGGGCCCTCCTCGCCGAGAAGGGCAAGTTTACAGTCGAAGAAGCGGTCGGAATCATGCAGCAGGTCTGCCTGGCGCTGGAGGCGGCGCACGCCGAGGGCGTGGTCCACCGCGACCTGAAGCCCCAGAACATCATGCTGGATAAACAGGGTAAGGTGTCGGTGATGGACTTCGGCATCGCGCGGTCGGTCGAGCTGGGTGGCATGACGCAGACCGGGGCGCTGATGGGCACGCCGGAGTACATGTCGCCGGAGCAGGTGCGCGGCGAGCACGTGGATGCGCGTTCGGACCTGTTTACCCTGGGCATCATCTTCTGCGAGCTGCTCACCGGCAAGATGCCCTACCAGGCCGAATCGGCGATGGGCCTGATGTTTAAGCGCACGCAAGAGCGGGCCATGTCCGCAGCGCAGCTGGATCCCAGCCTGCCGACGCCGGTGAGTGACATTGTGGCCAAATGCCTGGAAATCGATCCAAAGCTTCGCTACCAGTCAGCGACGGCGATCCGGCAGGACTTGGAAGCGTGGCTGGGGACCGGCACGATCTTCACGGCGCGGCCGCCGGCGCTGACGTCGTTTCCACCAGTGCGATGGCTGCTCGATTTGCCCTCCTCACGCAAGTGGATCGTCGCCGGAGCTGCCCTTCTCGTCCTGGCGGCCGGAGGTTTCGCGCTACGCAAGCTTCCGGTTCATCTGTCGTTCAGTGCCGGCGCGACGGTCGAACCGGTTTCGCTGGCCATCCTACCGTTCCGCAACGCCTCGGGCGACCCGTCAATGGACTGGCTCGGCCCGAACCTGGCCGAGATGCTACGCACGGACGTGGGGCAGTCCGCAGCCCTGCGCACCGTTCCGGCCGACCGACTGCACCAAATCCTCAAAGACCTGCGCATCCCCGCCAATGCCGAATTCGATCCGGGGACGCTGCAACGCCTGGCCGAATTCAGTAACGCCCAAACCCTGGTCTGGGGACAGTTCCTCAAGATCGGCAATCAGATCCGCATTGATGCGACGCTCCAGGACCTGAAACGCCAGCGCACGATTCCGGTGAAGGCCGAGGCGCCCAGCGAAAATGAGCTGCTCAAGGCGGTCGAGCAGTTGGCGCAGGACATCCAACGGAACCTGGCGTTATCCCCTGATGTGCTCAAGGAACTCCGGGCGAAAGCCCTGCGCCCGTCTTCGAACTCCGTCCAGGCGCTGCGTGCGTACAACGAAGGTCTCGAGCTGCTGCGCGCGGGGAACAACCTCGGGGCCGCAAAACGTTTTGAAGCCGCCACGCAGCAGGACCCGGAATTTGCTCTGGCCTATTCGCGCCTCGCGCTCACCTACTCGAACCTCGGTTACGACGACAAAGCCGAGCAGATGTCGCGCAAGGCCATGGAGCTGAGTGAGAAGCTCCCGGAGGCGGAGCGCTATCTGATCCAGGCCGACCACGCGCGCATCCTGAACGACACGCCGAAGGCCATCGAGGCCTACGAGAATCTCATCAAGGTTTCCCCAGACGATCCGGACGTGCAGTTCAATCTGGCAGGTCTCTATGAGAAAACCGGCGCGTTCGACCAGGCGCTGAAGTATTACGGCAAGCTGCTCGAGCGCGACCCGAAGTACGTGGACGCGTTGTACGCCACGGGCCGGGTGCGCATCAAGAGCGGCAATCCGCAGGCCGCACTCGAGGATCTGAGCCGCGCGCTGAGCCTCTCCGTGCAGCTCGAAAACGATGAGGAAAAAGCAGCCATTCTTCACGCCACGGGAGTGGCCTACCGGGACCTGAACCGGCTGGATGACGCGCTGCGCAATTACCAGGAGTCGCTGGCTATCAAACGGCGACTGGGCCAGAAGCGCGGCATTGCGCTCAGCCTGAACGAGATTGCCAAGGTCGAGAACCGCTTAGGCAAGCCCGACGAGGCCTTGAAGAACTTTCGCGAAGCGCTGCAGCTCCGGCGCGAGATCGGCGACAAAAGCGGCATCGGCGACACCCTACTTGATCTCGGCGTGTTTTATAAGGACCACGGCAAGCCCGACGAGGCGCTGAAGCTTTATAAGGAGGCGCTGCAAATGCAGCGCGACCTCGGCAACGAGAGCGCGCAGGCTGTGCTGCTGAACAATATCGGCAACATCTATCTGGGGAGAACGCAATACGACGAAGCGCTGACCTATTATCAAAATGCCCTGCAGTTCCGCGAGAAATTGAAGGTCCCTGCTCAGCTTGGCGAAACACTGTACAACCTGGCGGAGACATTCTCTAGCATGGGCCAGTACGATCGGGCGCTCACCAATTACGTCCGGGCACTGGAGCTCTTCCGCAGCGCCGGGGACAAGCTCCGCGCCGCAATTGTGTCCAACAGCATGGGGATCCTGTTCGGATATCAGGGACGCTACGGGGCAGCGCTCAGCTCCAAGGAAGACGCCCTGAAAACCCTGCGGGATGTCCAGGAGCATGGTTTCTGGATGGCCGAGATCCTGAGTGGCTATGGCAACTCGCTCAGCCAGGTCGGCCGCTTTGATGAAGCGCAGAAGACCCTGGACGAGGCCTTGAAGCTCGCCCGCGAACTCCAGAACAAAACCCTCATTGCGCAGGCGCTGGACTTTCAGGGGAATGCGTTCTTCTACCGGGGCGATCTGAAATCGGCCGGGAGCCTGTTCCAACGGGCCGCCGAGGCGGCCTCAGGGGCCGAGCCCCGCGTGCTGCTACTTTCCAGTATCCATCTGGCCAGGGTGGCCATCAAGGAAGGGCGTTCCCAGGCGGTCATCAGCTCGTTGAAAAGTGCAGTGCAGCAGGCCGAGCGGCTCGGGTTGAAATCCCTTTCCGCCGATGCTTCCCTGGACCTCGCCGAGGCTTTCTTGAATACCAGGGAATATGCCGCGGCCCGCACGGAACTCGAAGCGGCCTTGCGAACCGGCGAGAAGTTGGGCTTGCAGGCCCAGTTGGCCCGGGGTCACTACCTGCTGGCTCGCTCGCTTCAGGCTACCGGGAATGCCGCCGAAGCGGCGCGGCACCAAGCCGAAGCTTTCCGCATCCTGGAGGTAATTCACAAAGAAGCGAAGAGCGACGCCATCCTCAAGCGCGCCGATTTGGCCCCCATCACCGCGCAGCCCGTCAAACCCTAGCCAGATACAGAAAGAGCCGGGTCCGACAAGCGGACCCGACTCTTTTCCTTCCGAAACGAGCCGTTATTGCGTCAAGAAGAAGAAGCTGAATTGCGCCGAGACGCTGTTGGAAGTCATGGTAAAGATGTAGGTTCCCGGCGCGAGATCTTTCGTGCTCAGGTTGAAGATGTTCTCGCCGGACGTCGTGTCAACATGGAAGAGGTTCGGGGCGCTGGAACTACCGGAAGGGCCCGGCGTAATGAACGTGCTGGTGGTCACGTCGAAGAGCCAGAGCTGCGAGACGGCGTTGGTAATGAACGGCCCCGCAGCACAAGAGCCGCCCGAAGTGGCGATCCTGAACTTGATCGCGATGGTCTGCGGCTTACTGAATGTTAGGCCCCCCTGTGCCACGGGTGGGTCGAAGCCGCAGAAGGTGGTGCCGGCCAGTACCAGCGGCGTGTTCAGGGCCACGTGCCGCGAGAGGCCGCCCGAGCTGCCATCCATGCCGGTCGGATCGGTCAACGGCACCGAAGTGGCCAGCGTGAAGCCTGTCAACTCGTTTTCGTCGTACTGGTCTACGGGCGTCTGGAGACTGCCATCCCGGGCGTGCGCCAGCACGGGAGTGCCGATTGTGCCTATGCCGGGGTAGAAGACCTGGAAATCGACCGGCCCCGTGAAATCCACAGTTGGCAGCGGGTTCAGTGTCGTACCGTCAAGCTCCTCATAAACGACGCAGGTACCGCGGTCAGAGTTGTATTCCGCGCACGGGATATTCGCGAAGTTCGTCGCCAGTTGGAGCCCCAGCAGGGCCTCTGGTATCTCTTCCCGGAACACGGTCAGATTGAAGGCAGTGCCGACGGCGGGGAAGGTGATCTTGACCTGATCCGTCGAGAAGTCGAACGTATTGGTCACGGGTGACGGAGGGCTGACGCTGTACGTCTTCGTGATGGCAGCGGTCGGCGCGACCCCCAAGCCCACGGCTTCGTCGGAGGCAACTCCCGGTATCGAGGTGGAGAGAGCGACCAGAAACACCAGGTTCGTCTCGCCGCCCGGCGGGTCTATCCGCCACACCTTTCCGCCCGCGCCAGACAAGTCGTTCGTGACGACGTAGAGCCGGTCCAATGCGTCGAACTCCAAGAAGAAAGGAAAGTCGGTGCCTGAGAAGCTGGCGTACGTTTCCACAAGTGCGCCGGTGGAATCAAAATGGTTGATGTTCTGAAGCGTAGAGCCAGCGTTGGCCACAAAGATGTGACCGTCACTGTTCCTCACGGCGATGCCGATGGGATTGTCGAGGACCGTGCACTCGCTGCACTGGGGGATAAAGACGGTGGAGGACGTGTAGGGTGAGCTAGATTTCAACACTTGGTTGCTCGACCGCTCCACGGCATAGAGATTGCCACTCGTGTCAAACGCCGTGCCTTCGCCCGATGCGGCGCTGTCGAACGCCTTTGTCGGAGTAAACCCTCCGAAAGGAACGGTACCGGTGGCGCCCGTAATCTTCCAAACCCCGCCATTGCTGCCGCCACCTTCAAGAAAGTGCGTGTTGAAGTAAAGGTCATTGTCTCTAAAGCTGGGCCCTTCGGGAAAAGCGGGCAGCGACGTGCTGCCATTCTGATTGTAGATGGTCTCAAAGCTGGTGTTCTTGTTGTCCTGCCGCACCCGGTAGATCTTGCTGTGGCCTGGATCGCAAATATAAATCCTTTTGTCCGGTCCGACGACGATGTCTTCCGGGGAGAAGGAACTGGCAAATGTCTCGGTATGGATGGCGACTGTCGTTCCTACGGCGCCATCCACGACAAGGATCTGCTGCCCGGCGAAGGTCGAGATGTAAACGGCTGGCCCGGACTTCACGGTCTTGTTCACCGTAGTCGCGTCGGGTGTGGAATTGACGCTGGCGGCCCCGCCTCCGGATACACTGGCCGTGTTCGACACACCGAGCACTGCGGCCACGCCCACACTGACCGTCAGCGTGATCGTGCTGCTCGCGGTGGGGGCGATGGGGCCTGCGTTCGTGCAGGTTACGGTTTGGCCCGAGGCCGAGCAGCTCCAACCTGTCCCAGTGCCCACAATGAATGTTAGGCCCGCCGGTAGCATGTCGGTCACCGTGATCGTGCCGCTGGTGGAGGCCGTGCCGACGTTCTTCACCTTGATGGTGTAAGAGCCGTTCGTGCCCACGGTGAAGTTGCCCGTATGGGACTTGCTGATCGAGAGAGTAGTCACAAACTGGGCAAAAGCCTGATCGGGCAGCAGCAAACACGCAAAGGCAAGGACAAGCACAAACGGGATAAACGGGCGCTTGGACATGAACCTAGACCTCCTTCAGGTTAGGTGCTTGGCCGCGACTACCCGCCTGGCTTGTGCCGAGGCAGGAGAATAACCTCAGCGGGGAGAGCGGCATTTTGCTTCTGGAGGCGGGGTCTGTCAAGACCAAATCTCGGCTCTCGAATCGGGCCCAGGCCCGCGGCGGGGCCTTCTGAGGCGGGAGGAGTGGCACCGCTAGTCCTTCAAGAGTCCCACTTGCCGCAGCACGGTGGCCTGGTCCCAATAGATGCGCTCGCACGCCAGCTTATCCCCGCGGAATTGCACGACTACGACCAGGTCGATCTCCACCTTGCGGTGAGTCGGCGCCACATTCGGCAGGAACCAGTCCATTCGCCGGCTGTGGGTGAAGCGGAGGTGCAACTCGTCCACCAGTTGCGCATCGCCCACGACGCGGTTCACCGGCGTCATTTGCAAATCCTCCGGCCAGGAGGGGATGAAGTTGTCGCGATAGAAGACGCGCAACTGCTGTTTCCCGCGGCCGCCCGAGTTCACCGGCATGTGATTGACGTAGGCGTCCTCCACCATGGTCGCCAGGGTCGCTTCCACGTCCTTGGTCACAAACTCTCCCGCAGTGTGGCGGGTCCAGAGGTCTTCCAGCTCCTGCGGTGTCATCGCTGCGTCTCCGTTTCTCGAGATGCGCCGAAAGCGACTGGTTCGAGTCGCACCGCTGCAAGAATTGCGCGAGGCGATCGGACCCCCGGCCGGCTGCTTCAGGCGCGCAGGAAATCCGGCTTCCAGTTCTTTATCAGCCTCTTGATGGCCTTCCGATCGGTCAGGTTCTCGGCCAGGACGCGGCGCGCCAGGTCGGGCAGCTCGGCGTCGCTCGCAAAGCGCAGGGCGACGAGCTGGCTGACGGTGAACTCGTGCACCCGCGGCCGCAGCTCCGGGGGCAGGAGCCGCTCGAGGCGCAGCGTCATCTCCAGGCGGATGATGCGGTCCTGTACGGTGAGAGCGAAAATCCGGGCGTAGAAGAACAACAGGAGCAAGGCCACCGCCAGCAGGAGCGCAAGAACGGAGTCCAGGCGCGCAAAGGTCGAATCGCTTGAGAACGAGCGCACCAGCCGGTAGATCGCCCAGAAAAAATTCAGCGCGAAAATCGGTAAGGCCACCTTGTGGAATCCGGTCACCACCCGGACGTGGTTCTCAGAACTCTGGTTGTATGGCTTTTCCATGGCAACGCTCCTCGGCCGAGGCATGGGGTCCCGGCATTATTGAATCGGCTCCGGAAAGGAAAAAGCCGGATCAATGTCCACGGGCACATCCGAGGCTCTGGCGAGCGCATCGGCAAGCGCTGGAGGCATGATTGCATATTTCTGAAACCACGCCTCGACGCGGGCGCGATCGCCGGTGGCTTCCATCTCCAGCAGTTGCTGCGCCAACGAGGCCAGTGCCTGCGGCAGGCCCGAGTAGTCGATCACGTAGCGGCCGGATTCGGCGTCGCGGGTGATAGCCTTCTGCTCCGATAGATAGTTGAACTCCATGATCTCGGCACGCCCATGCGCCTCGGCGATGCTGAAGCGCACAGTGCGGAAGATGCCTGCGACGTAGGAGGCGTAATACTCCTCCAGTCGTTCCTTAGGCAGGGCGCCGCGATCCACCAGCCATTTCAGAGCGAACATGCCCACGACGTCGGCCTTGGCCTCTTCCAGCCCTGAGTACAGTGGCCCGATGGCTTCGCGGATGTCCACCTGCTTGCCGTCCTTGCGCGCAAAGGCCGGCCCCAGGCCGTGCGACACCTCGTGCATCATCACCGCTGCCAGATAACCTTCCCCTGAGGCTTTGGCGGCCTGGTCGGAGCGCATCAACCGCTGCGCAATCGGCAGGACGACGGTATTCACGCGCGCATCCATGAAATTCTTGAAGAAGATTTTCTTGCTCCCCTTGGCCTGCTGGATGCGGGGATCGTTCGGCAGGTTATCGGCGACGGCTTGATAGCCGTGTCGCAGGTCGCCGGCGCGGAACGGCGCGTCCATCACCTCCATGGGCGTGCGGTGGCCGCGCTTGGACGGGCGGTCCTCGGGCGCGAGCGGCAGCGCGTCCTGGATGTCGGCGACATATTGCTGGAAGACCTCCAGGCGGCGGCTCTCGGCTTCGTTGCGGACGAGCACCGCCGCGCCGTAGGATGTCTTCACGCCCAGCAGGTCGTCGAGATA
>Ga0070706_100003740_pt1 | contig 14872 bp, 14 predicted proteins | sample KBSK5501metaG_FD_65476 | JGI IMG/M metagenome (GOLD analysis project Ga0070706, IMG submission 65476) | Corn, switchgrass and miscanthus rhizosphere microbial communities from Kellogg Biological Station, Michigan, USA - KBS K5-50-1 metaG | ecosystem: Host-associated > Plants > Roots >...
CCCATCCGCCCTCAGCGGGGATGTGACGATCACTCGCCAAAAGGGGTCCGGCTGATCGGCGGAGGGAGTTCCAGGGAAAGGCGCCTGCGAGGATGTGAGCGAGCACACTCAAACGTGCGTGAGCGAGCACGCGCGGCCGGCCAGAATGGGCACCCTCGGCGTGGATGTGGCAACCGCTCACCGAGGCCGGAGGGGGAGCTCCGCGACCCCATCCGTCCGAGGTTTTAGTCTTCGTCGGGGCGGAAGGTGTGGGGGGCGGTGCAGGCGTTGCAGATCGGAGTTGCCGCGTCGAGCGTCCCAATGGGGATCGGCACGCGGCGATCGGGGAGCAGGCACTCCACGTCGTAGAGGCGCTCGGCGCCACTTTCGATCTGGATCAGCCGACGGAACGTGCAGCGTTTGATCCGCTGCGGCGCGAGCCGGTAGGGATCCGGCACGAGCGAGACCGTCGGAAGGGGAAGGGCCATGGGGGCGGACGCGCCTCGGGAAGCGGAGGTTCACGGAGAACCCGGTGAGGCGGCGGACTGTAGCACCGCTCCGAACGGCACGGCAACCTCCCAAACGTACTAGACTCCGCGCCGTCCGGAGACGGTCGAGCGCGGAGGGCCGGTGGCACAGGACGAGGGGATGACGTCAGGCGGTCGTGACCCGACGCTTGATGCAGCCGCCACCCCGTTCCGCTCCTTCGCGGATCCCGTCGTCGAAGAGCGCATGATCTGTCCCTTCCTCGCCGGTGAGGGACCGGATGGATGGCGGGTCGCACCCATCGGCCGACCCGACCCGGCCAATCTGTGCATGGCTCTCGGCGAACCGCAGCCGCAGTCGCATCTGCAGCAGGAGCTCGTCTGCCTGACGGCGGGCCACGTGAACTGCCCGCGCTATCTCCGTGGCGTCCTCCTCGCCGGGATGCCCCCGCCGAAGGCCCGGCGCCAGCGGATCTCGCCGGCGGTGATCGGTTCGGCCATCGTCCTGGCCGCCGCCCTCGCGGCGTCGTTCGGCTTCCTCATCGTTCGCGGCGGCTTCGATCTGCCAGTCGTGAACCCGGCTGCGTCGCAGATCGCCGCGGCCTCGACGGCCAGCCCGGTGCAGTCTACGGGCCCGACATCTGCGCCTGTCGCGACGGCGAGCCCGACCCCGAGCGAGGCGCCGAGCCCATCGACCTCGCCATCGCTGGTTCCATCGGCAACGCCGTCGGCGTCACCGGCTCCGACCCCGCGAACGACGCCGAGCCCGACGCCGACGAGCAATCGGTTCGCGCTCCTGACGCGCTGTCCGAGCACCCCGGACTGCTGGATCTACACGATCCGGGCGGGCGACAACCTCCACAGCATCGCCAACTGGTTCGGGGTGTCCTACTCGCGGATGCTGGCGATGAACCCGGGTCTGCGGACCCCGATCCACGCCGGCGACAAGCTGAGAATCCCGACCCCGACCCGCTGACCCGCCCGGCGGCCGACGGCCGACGGCCGACGGCCGGCCACGCGGATCGCAAACCTCGGGGATGTTGCCCCGCACTTGGCGGTTGGGCGGGGCGTCCGGGTCCCGGGAATGGGATCCGCCCCGACCCTGCGCCGAATGCGCGATCTTGCGCGTTTGCCCATTGACGCCCTTGCGCGGTGCGTTACTATGCCCGGAAGTGGTGTGAAGTGGCCCAAAGTGGGGACCAAGATCACCGACCGCGCACTCATCCACGCATCGCTCCCAAATGTGGGGAAGCCCGACAGGTGTTCACCGGCGAGTACCGGCACTCGGTGGACGACAAGGGACGGCTCGCCGTCCCATCGCGATTCCGCGCCCAGCTGGACGCGGGTCTCGTCGTCTCGCGCTGGCTGGACGCCTGCCTCGCGATCCACACGAAGTCCGGCTGGGACGCTCTCGCGGAGAAGGTGGCCACGCTGCCGATCACCGACGAGAACGCCCGCCGCTTCTCGCGATTCATCTTCGCCGGGGCCACGGAGACGACCCTCGACGGCCAGGGCCGCGTCCTCCTCCCGGGCTATCTCCGGGAGATGGCGGGCCTCGGCGCCGAGGCCGTCGTCGTCGGCGCTCGTGATCACGCCGAGATCTGGGCACCCGATCGCTGGGACGCCTACCGCCGGAGCCTCGAGGACCCGACGGCGCTGGCGGAGGCGATCGGAGGTCTCGGCATTTGACGGGGGAACCCCGCTCGACGGCCAAGCGGCCGGCGAGCGGACCACATGCGCTTCCAGGGTCCGCTCGGGATCCGATCGTCAACGGTGGAGGAGAGATGAACGAAGGGCACCTGCCGGTGCTGGTGGAGGAGGTCATGTCGATGCTCGCACCTGCTCCCGGCAGCCTTCAGATCGACGCCACTGTCGGCGGCGGTGGGCACACCGAGCGGATCCTGGAGGCGACCAACCCTGATGGCCGCCTCCTCGGCCTCGATGCCGATGGGGCGGCCATCGCCAGAGTGGATGGTCGCCTCCGCCCTCGCTTCGGCGATCGCCTCGTCCTTCGCCGGGCGAACTTTCGAGAATTGCGGACGGTCGCCCCCGACGCCGGGTTCACTTCGGTTGACGGCCTCCTCTTCGACCTCGGGCTCTCGAGCTTCCAGCTCGCCGACGCCCAGCGCGGCTTCGGGATCCGGACCGGTGGACCCCTCGACATGCGCTTCGACACCAGCCGGGGCGTGCCCGCCTCCGAGCTGCTGGCGACGCTCGACAGCCGAGAGCTGACGGCCTTGTTCAAGCGATTCGGTGAGGAGCCCCAGGCCGCGCGGATCGCCCGGGCCATCGTCGCCGCCCGCGCCGGCGCCCCGATCGAGACGGCCGAGGAGCTGGCGGCGCTCGTGGAACGCGTCGCCCCGGGCAACCCCCGCATCCGTCGCCGGATCCACCCGGCGACCCGTGTCTTCCAGGCCCTCCGGATCGCCGTGAACACGGAGCTCGACGCGCTCGCGGAAGGGCTTGCCGCGGCCGTGGACCTGCTCCGGCCGGGCGGCCGGCTCGTCGTCCTCAGCTACCACTCCCTCGAGGACCGGATCGTGAAGCGGTTCTTCGCCGCCGAGCGACGGGGGTGCACCTGCCCGCCCGAGCTGCCGGTCTGCGTCTGCGGCCGGAACCCGCGTCTCCGCCTCGTCACGCGGCCGTCGCTCACCCCGACGGCCGCCGAGATCGCCGCCAATCCCCGCGCCCGGAGTGCCCGCCTGCGGGCCGCCGAGCGGCTCGCCGCCTGACAGATCAACCCACCGCGAGATCAGAGAGGAGGAGTCTGCTTGAGCAAGCGACACCAATCGAGCCGTCGTCGGTCATACGGACGCCGTCAGCACGAGCTGCACGAGCGCGAATCCCGCCGCCATATGCCGGTCTCCGAGGACCTCGAGCTCGACGGATTCGACGGCCCGGCGCAGGCCGACCCGTTCGCCTTCCTCGACCCGAGGACCCCGCGGCTCCGCTGGGCGATCGGCGAGTAGGGTGGCTGTCTATGCCGGGGCCCGACCCCGTTCCACGCTCCTGCCCCGGCGATCCCGCGTCCCCGAGACGCCGACCCTTCCGCGACGTCGGCTCCGTGGCACCGTCCGGGCCCGTCGCCGCGCGAATCGCATGGGTTTCGTGCTCGGCGGCATCGTGGTCGCGTTCCTCCTCGCGTTCTTCTCGCTCGCCCAGACGGTCCGCGTGTCGGCGACCGGCTACGACATGGAGCGGCTGATCACCGAACGTGACGCGCTGCTCGTTCGCAAGCAGGAGCTGCTGACCGACCTCAACCGCCTCAGCCAGGAGCCGGCGGTCAGGAAGCTGGCCATCGACGCGGGGCTGACACAGCTCTCGGCGCCGATCGTCGTCCCCGGCCGCTGATCGACCGAGGGCACGATGGGTCGGACCGATTCGCGGGCGCGCTCGCTCTTCCTCCTGGTCGTCTTCGCGATCGTTGGCGCCGCGTTGCTGGCTCGGCTGGCCTACTGGCAGGTGGGCGAGCGCGACCGGCTCGCGAGCGAGGCGTTCCGGCAGACGACGATGCGCGAGGAGACGCCGAGCCGTCGCGGCGACATCTTCGACCGGTCCGGCGTGGTCGTCCTCGCGACGACGATCGAGCGCGAGCGCGTGATCGGGACGCCGTCGGAGATCACCCCCGTCCAGCGGTCCCAGGTCGCGTCCGCGCTCGTCTCGCTCCTCGGGCTGCAGGGGGACGATGCCACGCAGCTGACCCAACGGATGACGTCGGACAAGAAGTACGTCGTTCTCGCGCATGCCCTCGATACGACGACGGCGGGCCGGATCAAGGCCGCCATCGACGCGGGGCAGATCCCGGCGGTGAGCCTCGAGCCGGAGCCCGTGCGGGTCTACCCGCAGACCGGGGGCGGCCCGAACACGACGCTCGCGGCGAAGGTCCTCGGCTTCGTGAACCGAGACGGCGTCGGGCAGTACGGCGTCGAGCAGTTCTACCAGGACCAGCTGGGCGGCCGCCCGAAGATCGTCCTGGCGCAGCGCGATGTCGCCTCGCGGGCGATCGCCGACACCGCGGTCGTCGAGGATCCGGGCGCGCCCGGCGTGGACATCCGTCTCACGCTCGATGCCGGCCTCCAGCTCGCCGTCGAGCAGGAGATCCTCGCCGCCTGGGCGGCCGATCGGGCGAAGTCGGTGTCGGCGGTCGTCATGGACCCGTACACCGGCGAGATCCTCGCCGAGGCGTCCTATCCCTCGTACGACGGGAACGACTATTCCGCGATCGCGGCGAGCGATCCCTCGCGCTTCATCGACCCGATCGTGAGCTCCGTCTACGAGCCTGGCTCGGTCTTCAAGATGCTCACGGTCGTGGCAGCGATGGAGAAGGGCGAGGTCACGACCCAGACGATGGTGAAGGACACGGGCGTCCTCCGCCTCGACCACGGCCAGAGCCACATCGACGACGCGGACCACAAGGCGAAGGGCTGGATGAGGTTCGAGGACGCGATCGCCTGGTCCCGCAACGTCGTCGCGGCAAAGGTCGCGATCGGCCTCGACCCGAGCACCCGGAAGGCCTCGGGGATCCTCCACTCGACGTGGCTGCGGATGGGCTTCGGGAAGCCGACGGGGGTCGATCTCGCCGGCGAGGTCGGTGGCATCGTCCGCGACCCGGCGATCCGGGCCTGGCGCCAGATCGATCTCGCGAACGGTGCCTTCGGCCAGGGCGTCGCCGTGACCCCGCTCCAGCTCGCGACGGCCTACTCGGCGATGGTCAACGGCGGGACCCTCGTCCAGCCGCACGTCGTCAAGGCGATCGGCACCACGGATCTCCAGGTCCAACCGCGTGGCCGAGTGATCTCCGCTGACCTCAGCCGCACGCTGATCGGGATGATGAACCACGTCGTCACGACGGTCCCGTTTTACCGCAATCGGACGCTGATCAAGGGCTACGACGTCGGTGGCAAGACCGGCACGGCCCAGATCTGGGACCCGAAGCTGAACGGAGGCAGCGGCGGCTGGAAGGTCAACATCTTCAACTACTCGTTCATCGGCTACATCGGCCGCCAGGCGGGCAAGCCCGACCTCGTCGTCGCGATCCGGATCGAGGAAGGGACTCCGACGATCGCCAAGATCGGCCAGCTCGAGATGCCCGTGATGTCGTTCGAGCTGTTCCGCCGGATCGCCCATGACGCGATCACCACCCCGGACCTCCTCTCGGAGCGCACCGACGCGACGCTCCCGACGACCGCCTACCGGTGACGGTCTCCTATGCGACACTGCCGGGCGTGACCGATCCGGGATCCACGCCGTCCGCGCGCGGGGCTGGGCCGGGGCGGCGGGGGGCCGGAGCGGGCCGGGCGGATCCGGGCTTTTCGGCCGACGAGCTCGTCGCGGCGACCGGGGGTCGACTCCTCGCCCGGTCGGACCGGCCGATCCTCGGCGGAGCCGTCGATTCGCGCGAGGTCGAGCGGGACAACCTGTTCGTCGCCCTGCCCGGGGAGCGCACCGACGGGCATCGCTTCGTCGGCGCCGCCATCGACGCGGGCGCGGCCGCCGTCCTCGTCGAGGCGCCACCAGATCCAGCCACCCTGCGCGACCGGGACGCCACGATCGTCCAGGTGGCGGACCCGTTGCGGGGTCTCCAGGCGATCGCCGCGACCTGGCGGACCCGGTACGACCCGCTCGTCGTCGGCGTGACCGGCTCGATCGCGAAGACCTCGACGAAGGAGGCGGTCGCGGCCGTGCTCGGCGCGGCGATGCCGACGCTCCGGAGCGAGGGCAACCAGAACAACGAGATCGGCCTGCCGCTGACGGTCCTGCGGCTGCGCGGCGACCACCGCGCGGCGGTCCTCGAGATGGGCATGTACGTCGGCGGGGAGATCGCGGAGCTGGCACGGATCGGGCGACCCGAGATCGGGATCGTGACCGCGGTCCAGCCGGTCCACCTCGCGCGGATCGGGACGATCGAGGCGGTGGAGCGGGCGAAGGGCGAGCTCGTCGAGGCGCTGCCTGATGATGGCGTCGCGATCCTCAACGCCGACGACGAGCGGGTCCGGCGGATGGCATCGCGGACGCGCGCGCGAGCGATCACCTATGGGTTTGCGAACGACGCCGACGTGCGCGCGGCCGATGTCGTGTCGCTCGGCGCCGACGGGATGCGGTTCCGGCTCGTGGCATCAGGCGTCGCCGCGGCCGTCGATCGGGACGTCGCGATCCCATCGCTCGGGCGGCTGGCCGTCCACAACGCCCTCGCCGCGGCCGCGGTCGGGCTGGCGGCCGGGATCCCGCTCGAGACGATTGTCGCCGGCCTGGCGTCCGGCTGGTCGGCGCCGCACCGGGGCGAGCTGGTCTCGGCCGGAGAGATCACGATCGTCGACGACAGCTACAACGCCTCGCCCGCCTCCGTGATGGCAGCGCTCGAGCTGCTCGCGGGCATGCCCGGCCGCAGGATCGCCGTGCTCGGTGAGATGCTCGAGCTCGGGAGCGAGCACGACGCGGGCCATCGCCGGGTGGGGGAAGCCGCCGCCGAGCTCGCCGATCGGCTCGTGGTGGTCGGGCGCGGCGCGGCCGGGATCGCCGCCGGCGCCCGTACCGCCGGGATGGACCCGGACGCGATCGCGACCGTCCCGGATCGGGCGGCCGCTCGCGAGCGACTCCTGGAGATCCTCCGCTCCGGCGACGTCGTCCTCGTGAAGGCGTCGCGCGGGATCGAGCTCGACCTGCTCGTCGACGAGCTGCGGGCCGCCCTCACGTCCTCAGGCCGGGTCGGCGCGTGACCGTCGAGCTGATCCAGGGCTTGCTCCTCTCCTTCGCGATCGTCGTGATCCTCATGCCGCCCTACATCCGGCTGCTCCGCGCGACGGGGTTCACGAAACAGATCCGGATCGAGGGCCCCGACAGCCACCAGGTCAAGCACGGCACGCCGACGATGGGCGGCGCCCTGCTCATCGCGGTCGTCCTGGCCCTGTACCTGCTGCTCCGCTGGCCGCCGGAGGGCGGCATCTTCGCTCCGCTGGCCGCGCTCGCCGGCGTCGGCGCGCTGGGCGCCTTCGACGACTACCTGAACGCGAAGACGGGCGAGGGGATCGGGGTCCGCCAGAAGCTCGCCTGGCAGATCGTCGTCGCGTTCGTCGCCGCGTTCCAGATCCAGCGGACCTACAGCATCGACCAGATCGCCGTGCCGTTCCTCGGCCCCGTGTCGATCGCGCCGTGGGTCTTCGTCCTGTTCGCGGCATTCGCGATCATCGCCGCGAGCAACGGCGTGAACATCACCGACGGCCTGGACGGCCTCGCCGGCGGAACCCTCGTCTTCGCGTTCGTCGCGTTCCTCCTCGTCTCGCTGCTGAATGCGCCCCAGCAGCCGAACCTCGCCTTCCTGTGCGCCCTGATCGTCGGGGCGCTCCTGGGATTCCTCTGGTTCAACGTCCACCCGGCCCAGATCTTCATGGGCGACTCGGGATCGCTCTCGCTCGGGGCGACGCTGGCGGTCATCGCGCTGATCACCGGCCAGATCCTCGTCCTCCCTCTGATCGGGCTGATCTTCGTGATCGAGACGGCGTCGGTCGTCCTCCAGGTGGCGTATTTTCGGGCGACGGGCGGTCGCCGGCTCTTCCGGATGTCGCCCATCCACCACCACTTCGAGCTGGCCGGCTGGGACGAGGAGAAGATCACGCTCCGCTTCTGGATCGTCGGGATCCTCGCCGGTCTCCTCGGCGTGACCCTCTTCCTCGCCTCGATCAAGAAGCTCGTGTGACCGCGATCATGGCGACCGACTCGCCGCTCGATCTCGATCGGCTGACGCTCGACGCCGTTCGGAACGGGGCGCTTCGGGACCGATTGGTCGCGGTGCTGGGCTTTGCCCGGAGCGGGATCGCGCTCGCGCGCTTCCTCGTCGACGCTGGCGCACAGGTCACGGTCTACGACGGCCGACCGGAGGCGGAGCTGGCCGAGGCGATCACCCAGCTCGACGGCCGCACGGTCGAGCTGCTGGCCGGGCCGGCGGTCGACCCCGCGCGGGCCTGGGATGGCGCCGCCCTCGTCACGGCCTCCCCGTCGGTCAACCCCGACTACCCGACGACCGAGCCGCGGCTCCGGGCGGCCCTCCAGGCGCTGGTCGCGGCGCACCGGGCGGGCGATCCGGCGGCGCCGGCGCTCGTGTCGGAGGCCGACCTCTTCCTGCGGCTCTGCCCGGCTCCCACGGTCGGCGTGACCGGGACGAAGGGCAAGACGACGACCGCGTCGCTGATCGCGGCGATCCTGGCCGAGGATCCGCGGCACCCGGTCGCGCTCGGCGGCAACATCGGGACCCCCCTGATCGAGCGGCTGCCGGAGCTCACGCCCGAGCATCGTGTCGTGATCGAGCTCTCGGAGCTGCAGCTCCCGACGCTGTCGCGGGGCACCACCGTCGCGGTCTACACGAACGTGACCTCCGACCACCTGGACCGGCACGGGACGCTCGAGGCCTACCGCGCCGCGAAGCGACGCCTGGCCGAGCTCGTCGATCCCTCGGGCGCGCTGATCCTGAACGCGGAGGATCCGGTCGTTGCCGCGTACGCCTCCCTCGGTACCGCTCGGGTCGTCCCGTATCGTCGGGGCGCGCCGCCCGACGGCGGCCTCGGCGTGAGCGCCGACGACGAACCGTGGATCGTCGCCCGGGACGTGGAGCGCCTCGAACTCGCGGGCGGAGGCTTGGCGGAGGTCGGGCCCGAAGGACAGGTCCTGCCGCTCGCCGCGCTCCAGATCCCGGGCTACCACAACATCTCCAACGCGCTTGCCGCCGTCGCCGGCGCGCTCGTGCTCGGCGTTCCGATCGGCGCGATCCGGCGCGCCGTCGACGAGTTCCGGGGCGTCGAGCATCGGCTCGAGGAGGTCGACATCGTCGATCTCGTCCGCTTCGTCAACGACTCCCAGGGAACCCAGCCGGACGCGGTGATCGCCGCGCTCCGCGCCTTCCGTCGCCCGCTCGTGCTGATCGCCGGCGGCCGCGACAAGGGCCTCGACCTCGCGGAGCTCATCGAGGAGATCGTCCAGTCGGCCAGCGCCGTCGTCCTGATCGGCGAGAGCGGCCCGATGCTCGCCAATCTGCTCCGATCGGCCGGCCACGAGCGGATCGAGATCGCCGCCGACCTCGACGCCGCCGTGGCACGGGCCGACGCGATCGCCCGCCACCTCCTCGCCGACATGCCACCGGCCACGATCGCGACCGTGCTCCTGAGCCCGGCCGCCACGAGCTTCGACATGTTCGCCGACTATGCCGCTCGAGGCCGGGCCTTCAAGACCGCCGTCGCCGCGCTGGCGGCGGACCGTCGCGAAAGGAGCAACGGATGAGCGACGCGCTGCCGGTCGCCCGCCGGAGCGGCGGCGGCCGTCCCGTCGAGCGTGCGGGCAACCCCGCCAAACGACCGGTCGGCGGCGCCAAGGTCGCCAGCCCGGCCGACGCCGCCCTCGGTCGGACGCCGGCCCGGCAGAAGGCGACGGCGCTGAACCGCGACCGGCACCAGGCCGATCTCGGAATCCTCGTCATCGTCGTCGCCCTGACCGCCGTCGGCATCCTGATGGTCTATTCGTCGTCCGCGATGAAGGCGTACATCGCGACCGACGACACGCTCGCGATCGTCGGGCCCCAGATCGGCTGGGCCGCCCTCGGGATGGTCGCGATGGCCGCGATGATGCGGGTCGACTACCGCTACCTGCGGTTCATCAGCGTGCCCGCGTACGTCCTCGGGGCCGTGCTGCTCGTGCTCGTCTTCGTGCCGGGGCTGAACGTGGTGATCGGCGGCTCCGCCCGATGGCTGAAGCTCGGGCCGCTGCCGGCGCTCCACCCGGCCGAGATCGCGAAGCTCGCGTTGATCATCTATCTCGCCCACTGGTTCGCGAAGCGCGGCACGCGGGTCAAGGGCTTCTGGACCGGGACGATCCCGTTCCTCGTGATCCTCGCCCCGATCGTCGCGCTCGTGTTCAGGGAGCCGGACCTCGGCACGACGATCGTCATTGCTGCGACGGGGCTGACGATGTTCTTCGTCGCGGGGGGCAGCCTGATCCAGCTCGCCGCGATCGGCTTCGCGGCGTTCGTCGCGGTCGTCGCCGTCGGCCTGCGCGGCTACCAGCTGACGCGGATCAAGACCTGGCTCGACCCCTGGTCGGATCCGCTCGGGACCGGCTTCCACACGATCCAGGGCCTCCTCGCCCTCGGTCTCGGCGGGTTCCTCGGGGCCGGTCTCGGGGAGAGCCGGCTGGCCGGCGGCCTGTTCCTGCCGAACGCGAGCAACGACTACATCTTCGCGATCATCGGCGAGGAGTTCGGATTGATCGGGGCGGGGATCGTGATCCTCCTGTTCATCGGCTTGGCCTACTCTGGGATCCGCGTCTCGCTCGCGGCTCCCGACACGTTCGGGGCGCTGCTCGCGGCAGGGATCACCGCCTGGCTCTGCATCCAGGCATTCATCAACATCGGCGTCGTCGTCGCGCTCATCCCCGTGACCGGCATCACGCTGCCGTTCATCAGCGCCGGCGGCTCGTCGCTGACCATCAGCCTCGCGGCGGTCGGCATCCTGCTGTCGATCTCGCGCGAGACCGTGGAACGAGGGACCTGGAACGATGCGGCTGCTGATCGCCGGGGGCGGGACGGGCGGGCATATCTACCCGGCCCTCGCCGTGGCGCGCTCCCTTCGCGAACGACCGAGCGCGCCTGAGCTCGCCTGGATCGGTGGCCACCGCGGACTCGAGGCGGATCTCGTGCGGGATGCCGGGATCCGCTTCCGGCGCCTCGCCCTGCGCTCGCTGCGGACGGTCGACCTGTCGGTCCATGCCGTCCTCGATCCGGTCCGGCTTGCCGTGAGCGTGCCCCAGGCGGCGGCGATCCTCGCGGCCGAGCGACCGGCGGCGATCCTGACCACCGGCGGCTACGTCGCGGTGCCGGTCCTCATCGCCGCGCGACCGATGCGGATCCCGGTGGCGCTCTGGGAAGGGAACGCGATCCCGGGCCGTGCGGTCCGGCTCACCGCTCGGCTCGCCGACGCGCTGGCGGTCTCGTACGAGGCAGCCGGGAAGGCCCTCGCCGGCGCCGGCCGACCGACATTCGTGACCGGCACGCCGATCCGGGACGTGACGGCGCTCTCGCGGTCCGAGGCACGGGCGCACCTCGACCTCCCGGCGGACGCGCCGACGGTCCTGATCTTCGGCGGGTCGCAGGCCGTCCGCCGGTTCAACGCCGCGGTCGCCGACGCGCTGCCGCGGCTCGTCGAGCGGGTCCACGTCCTGCACGTCACGGGGGAGACCGGCTACGCGGCGGCGCTCGCCGGGCGGGAGCGGCTCCCGGCGGACCAGCGATCCCGCTACCGGCCCTATCCGTTCCTCCGCGACGACATGCCCGCGGCCCTCGTCGCGACGGATCTGGTCGTTGGCCGGGCGGGCTCGTCGACGGTCGCGGAGGTGACCGCCCTCGGGATCCCGGCCGTCATCGTCCCGTATCCGCACGCAGCGGGGCACCAGGGCGCGAACGCCGAGATCCTCGCCGCCGCCGGCGCCGCCCGGATCGTGCCCGACGAGGCCTTCGACGCCGACGCGCTCCTCGCGGCGACGGACATCCTCTTCGACGAGCCGACCCGGGCCGCCATGGCCGCCGCGGCGCGGCGATTCGGGCGGCCCGGCGCGGCGGAGGCGGTCGCGACGTTGCTCATGGACCTCGCCGAGCGGCGGCCGCTGCCGGACGAGGCGCGCATCGAGTCGATCGCCCGGGGCACGGCCGCGTGACCGGACCCGGCCCGGTCGCGCCGTCCGAGCCCGCGCCGTTCGATGCGGTTGCCGTCGGCACCGCGATCCAGCGCCGGATCGGCGTGAAGACGTCGCGAGACGAGCCGCTCGCCCGGTTCACGACGATGCGCGTCGGCGGCCCGGCCGACCTGTTCGCGACGGTCCACAACATCCACGAGCTGCGGGCGATCGTCCGGTACGCTCGCGCGCGGGCGATCCCGCTGACGCTCCTCGGGCGGGGCAGCGACGTCGTCATCGCCGACGCCGGGATTCGCGGTCTCGTGGTCCAGAACCGGGCGGAGGGATCGCGCATCGAGGGCGAGCGTTATATCGCCGAATCCGGCGTCGCGATGGCCCGCGCGGCCACGGAGACGCAGAAGGCCGGGCTGACCGGTCTCGAGTTCGGCCTGGCGGTCCCGGGCACCGTCGGCGGCGCGGTCTGGGCGAACGCCGGGGCGCACGAGTCGGACGTCGCGGCGATCCTCGACACCGCCGAGGTCCTGCTCGGCGACGGCACGGAGGCACGGCTGACGGCCGGCGAGCTCGACCTCCGCTACCGCGACAGCCGGCTGAAGCACGCCCCCGACGAGGTCGTGCTGACCGCCGCCTTCCGGATGGCAGCCGCGGCGCCCGACGCGATCGCCGCTCGGCTCGATGACATCCGTCGTTGGCGACGCGATCACCAGCCGCTCGGGATTCCCTCCGCCGGATCGACGTTCCGGAATCCCCCCGACGACTCGGCCGGGCGGCTGATCGAGGCCTCGGGGCTCAAGGGTCGCCGGATCGGTGGGGCCAGCGTGTCCGAGAAGCACGCGAACTTCGTCGTCAACGACGGCCGGGGGACGGCCGCGGACGTCCGCGCGCTCGTCGACGAGGTCGCGGCGGTCGTCGAGCGCGAGACCGGCATCCGGCTCGAGCCCGAGGTCGTCTTCGTCGGCGACTGGCCAGATCGGCCCGGATCCGGCGCCAGCGGTGCGCGGCCATGACGGAGCTTCCGCCGATCGCCGTCCTGCTCGGCGGCCCGTCGGCCGAGCACGACGTCTCGATCGTGTCGGGAACGGCGATCGCCGAGGCCCTGGCGGGCGCGGGCGCGACCGTCGAGCTCCACTTCATCGACCTCGATGGCCGCTGGTGGCAACTGCCCGATGGGCACCGTCGCGGGGATCGGACCGCGGCCGCGTATGACGATCCGGCCTCGCTCGACGCCACAGGACCCTGGTCGGCGGGTGCCGCGATCGACCGTCTCGCCGCCGCCGATCCGCCGCCGGTCGTGTTCATCGCCCTCCACGGTCCGTTCGGCGAGGACGGCACCGTCCAGGCGATGCTCGAGGCGGCCGGCCTCGCGTACACGGGGTCGGGCGTGACGGCGTCGGCCCTGGGTATGGACAAGGCGGTGTTCAAGCGGCTGGTCCGGGGGATCGGGTTGCCCGTGGTCGACTGGCGGGAGGTCCGCCTGCCTCGTTGGCAGGCCGACCGGGCGGCGGTTCTCGCGGAGCTCGAATCCTTCGCCGCCGGAACCGGCGACCAGCGCCTGATGGTGAAGCCCTCGTCGCTTGGATCGTCCGTCGGGATCACGCTTGCCCATGACCCCTCGGAGTACACGACCGCCCTCGACGAGGCGTTCCGCCACGACGCGGTGGCGCTCGCCGAGGCGTATCTCGTCGGCGCCCGGGACCTGGAGGTCAGCGTGATCGGCAACGACCATGCTCATCTCGAGCTCTTCGGCCCGGGCGAGATCCTCGCCGGCCATGAGTTCTACGACTACGCCGCGAAATACACGCCGGGCCTGTCCGAGACATCAACCCGAGCCGAAGTCCCCACGCCGATGCGGGCGACGATGCTGAAGATCGCCCGGGATGCCTATCGCGCGATCGGCGCCGAGGGCTTCGCCCGGGTCGACTTCCTCATCCGCGGCGACGACGTCATCCTGTCGGAGATCAACACGATCCCGGGCTTCACCCCGATCAGCCTCTTCCCCACGCTGCCGGCCGAGGGTGGCTACACGTTCGCGGACGTGTGCGTTCGGGTGGTCCAGCTTGCCGTCGAGCGTCACGCCGCGCGGCTGGGCCGGCGCCTGACGCCCGCAGACCTGCCGCGCTGACGTCCCGCAGGATGCCGAGATGACGCAGGGCAGCCCACGTCGCTACCGGGTGGCGGTGGCCGGCGGCAGCCGTCGCCGCCAGCCGCGGATCCGGCGCGCCTCGGCCGGCCTGTCGCCGACCCGGGCGGCGGCAATTCTCGCGATGCTCGTGTCGGCGGGCGCGATCTACGGCCTGGCGGCGACACCGGCCTTCGGCTACGACCGGCTCGAGATCGAGGGCACGGTCCTCACACCGCCGGCCGATGTCGAGTCCACGCTGGCCCTCGACAAGGGCACGAACCTGGTCGGCCTCTCGACCGGGCTCCTGGAGGCGCGCCTGCAAACGATCCCGACGATCGCGGTTGCGCATGTCTCGGTCGGGCTGCCGGACACGGTCCGGATCGACGTCACGGAGCGCCGGCCGATCGTGGTCTGGGCGGCGGCGAGCCACCGGTACGCGGTGGACGAGACCGGGATGCTGTTCGCCGACGTCGGCTCCGCGCCGCCCCCGACGATCGCCGCCCTCCCGGTCGTCACCGACGACCGCGCCGTCTCGGCCGGGCTCACGATCGGCTCGATCCTCGATCCGGTCGACCTCGACGCCGCGACGCGCCTGGGCTCGCTGACGCCCAGCCAG
>Ga0070706_100003747_pt1 | contig 14858 bp, 16 predicted proteins | sample KBSK5501metaG_FD_65476 | JGI IMG/M metagenome (GOLD analysis project Ga0070706, IMG submission 65476) | Corn, switchgrass and miscanthus rhizosphere microbial communities from Kellogg Biological Station, Michigan, USA - KBS K5-50-1 metaG | ecosystem: Host-associated > Plants > Roots >...
GACATCGCCGAGGCGGTGGCGTTCCTCGCCTCGGACCGGGCCGCCTTCATCACCGGCGAAGTCCTCAACGTGGCCGCCGGCGCCTACATGCGCAACTAGGGCGTGCCTCAGGTAACGGACCGGATCTCAATCTGGTGCGTGTCGAGGACCTCCCGGTAGGCGAGAAGATCCTCTGGGTCACTGGTCAGGACCAGGGACGGGCTGTGCCATGCAGCCGCGACCATGACGAGGGCGTCTACCGCATCGGGCTTCTTCTTTGGAGGCAGATGGGCCTTGCCGAGCATTCGCCCGGCGCGCTGGAAGTCAACTCGCCGGTAGACGCGATGACAGGGAAGGCAGCCGATGACGCCTCGTTCAAGTCCGCGGATGGGGCCGATGTCGTCCTTGGCCTGCAGGATCGTGCAGTCGTCGGCGATCGCGGCGAGCGCGTGCACGGTTGCCGGGCCATCTCGCCATACCTGGGTGAGGACGGGGCCGGTGATGACGGGCCGGTGCGGGGATGCCTTCAGCGCCTCGTGAGCTGTCCGGGCGCGGAGATCCTTGCCGAGCAGGGCGATGAGCATCCCAGCGTCGTAGTAGACCACGCGCTCGCCTGTCCGGGTGTCCGGGAAATCCGCTAGCAGATCCCGGGCGGACACAGTCAGGCGACCTTGCCGGACCCGGCGGTGTCCGCGGCGATCTCGGCATCGATGGTGGCGAATGACGCGGCGGCCTGATCGTCGCGGATCATCTGCTGAATGGCGGCGGCGATCATGTAGGTGGAGATGTCCACTCCCGCCGCCTCGGCATGGGCCCGGATGCGGTCATGGATCTCTTCCCTCGCGCTGATGCTGAATCGCTTCGTCCCCATGTAAGCCATGGTAACACGTGGTGTTACGCTCTTCGTATTTTGCTAGATGTGGGCAGTCAGCAGGATCTGCCCGCGGGCGGTCACGAAGACGGCCCTGTAGCGATTACGGAGAGTGACCAAACTTGCCGCTCGCCGGGCGCCAGTCCGCCGCCGATCGCCGACTACGATCGGCTCCCCTCAGCGTCCACCACGCGGACAGCTGCCCGCAGATCATATGGCGATGCCGATGCCGCGCGGGACCAGGCTCACCATCGTGGACATGCCCTCGAACTCCGACAGCACCACTGTTCTGGGCTAGGCAGTGAGGCAGGTGCAGACTCAGGCCGGCCGCGGTTCCTTGGGCAGGCCGAGGACCCGCTCGCCGATGATGTTCCGCTGGATCTGGCTGCTGCCGCCGTAGATCGTCTCGGCCCGGGACAGCAGGAACGCCCGCTGCAGCGGCCCGAGCGCGTAGCCGTCACCGGTCACGGTCAGGTCCTCGGCGAGCAGTTCGGCCGCCAGCTCGAGCAGCCGCTGGTGCTGGACCGAGGCGTACAGCTTGCTGGTCGCCGCCTGGGCCCCCGGCGCGCGGCCCGCGACCAGCTCGCCGATCGTGCGCAGCGCGGTGACGCGCATCAGCCGGACGGCGATCCAGGCGTCCACCAGCCGGTGGCTGAGCCCGCCCGTGCCGGCCCCCGCGCCGGCCCCGGCGCTGGCTCCGGCGCCAGCCCGTTCCCGGGCCAGATCCAGCACGTGCTCCGCCTCCCGCTCGAACCCGAGCTGCTGCGGCATGAGCAGGGTGCCGCGCTCCACGCCCAGCGCCGCCATGGCCACCTTCCAGCCGTCACCCGGGGCGCCGACGACCAGGTCGGCAGAGGTTCGGGCAGAGTCGAAGAAGACCTCGCAGAACTCGCCGTCGCCGAGCATGTTGGTGATCGGCCGCACCTGCACGCCGGGCTGGTACGCGGGCACCAGCAGCAGCGAAAGCCCGCGGTGCCTGGACGAGCCAGGATCGGTCCGGCACAGCACGTAGAGCCAGTCCGCCGACGCGCCGAAGGTCATCCAGATCTTCTGCCCGTCGATCACCCACTCATCGCCGACCAGGGCGGCCTGGGTGCGCACCGAGGCGAGGTCGGACCCGGCGTCCGGCTCGCTGAAGCCCTGTCCCCAGAACTCCTCGCCGGCCAGGATCTTCGGCAGGAACCTGGCCTTCTGCTCCGGCGTGCCGAACCTCAGCAGGGTCGGGCCGAACAGGTCCTGCCCCTGGACGCCGACGCGATACGGCGCCTGGGCGCGGGCGTAGAGGTACTCGAAGATGATCGCCTGGGCGAGCGTCGCCCCGCGGCCGCCGTACTCCGGCGGCCAGGTGAGCCCGAGCCACCGTCCCGCCGCCAGTTCCTTTTCCCACCGCCACCGGACGTCCCAGGCCGCGGAGTCGTCCGGGCCGCCCACGCCGCGGTGCTCCGCGAACTCGCCGACCAGGTGCTCGTCCAGCCACGCCTGAACCTCGTCGGCGAAGGCCTGGTCTCCCGGCCGGATCTCGATGTCAGTGTTTTCTGTTCGCCTCCGGGGCCCCGCCCACCTCCCCATTCCCCCTTCACTGTGCCGCCTTCCCTCGTCGCTCGTCCCTCGCTCGTCAGTCCAGGCGGCACCGCGCCCCTTTGGCTCGAGTCCGAGCCGCGCGGCGAGCAGGTCCCGGTGGTAGGCCGGGGTGCCGAACATCGCCTCGCCGGTCTTGGCCCGCTTGAAGTACAGGTGGGCGGGATGCTCCCAGGTGAAGCCGATGCCGCCGTGCACCTGGATGGCGTCGCCCGCGATCTTCGAGTATGCCGCGGAGCAGTACACCTTGGCCAGGCTGGCGGCCAGCGGCACATCCTCGCGGCCGGCGGCGAGTGCCCAAAGCCCGTAGTAGGCCGCCGAACGGGCCGCCTCCGCCTCGGTCAGCATGTCCGCGCACATGTGCTTGATGGCCTGGAACGACCCGATCGGCCGCCCGAACTGCACCCGCATCCCGGCGTAGCCGGCGGCTATCTCCACGGCCCGGGCCGCGCCGCCGACCTGCTCGGCGGCCAGCAGGATGGCGGCGGTCTGCAGGACTCGGCGGAGCACCCGCCAGCCGTCAGCCTCGTCGCCGATCAGCCGGGCCGGCGTTCCGGTGAACTCCAAGTGCGCCTGCTTGCGGGTCTGGTCCAGGGTGGGCACGGGCACCCGCCGAAGGCCGGGCGCGGCGCCGTCCACCGCGAACAGGCCGACGCCGGCCGGCGTGCGCGCGCCGACCATGATGAGATCGGCGATGTGGCCATCCAGCACGTGCCGCTTGCGGCCGTCAAGCACCCACCCGGCCCCGCTCCGGCGGGCCCGCGTCTGCACGCTCGCCTCGTCCCAGCGGCCGGGCTGCTCCAGCAGGGCCAGCGTGCCGACGGTCGTGCCGGTGGCCAGGCCGGGCAGCAGGTCCTTCCTGGCCGCCTCGTCGGGGCAGCGCAGCAGGGCCTCGGCGGCCAGCGCCACGCTGGACAGGTACGGCGCGCACAGCAGCGCGCGGCCCATCTCCTCGAAGACGATGCCGAGCTCGAGGTAGCCGAATCCGGCCCCCTCGTATTCCTCGGGAACGGCCAGGCCCTGGAGACCGAGCTGCTCGCTCATCTGCCTCCAGACCGCGGGGTCGTACCCGGCCGGGGTGGCCATCAGCCGCCGCACGGTCTCCTCGGTCGACTTGCTGGCCAGGAAGCCGCGCACGGTGGCCCGCAGCTCGAGCTGCTCGTCCGTGAAGAGAAAGTCCATCCGGCCTCCCGAGTCGGTACAGTAAAATCATACAACTAGTTATACTATCTGAGGGTAGTGCGCGCGGGCTATCGCGCGACCACCCGGGAAAGGTGAGTGGCCCGATGACCGACCGGTACGCGGATTTCCCGAGCCTGCGCTGCGAGACGCTGGGCTCGGGGGTGCTGCAGATCGTGCTGGACGCGCCGCGGCTGAACGCGGTCGGCGCGCAGATGCACCGGGACCTGGCCGAGGTCTGGGCCGTGGTGGACCGCGACGACGACGTCCGCTCGGTGGTCATCCGGGGAGAGGGCACGGCGTTCTCGGCGGGGGGCTCCTTCGACATGATCGAGGACATGACCCGGGATCCCGGCGTCCGGGCGCGGGTCATGCGCGAAGCGCGCGACCTCGTCTACGGGGTGATCAACTGCTCCAAGCCGGTGGTCTCGGCCATCCGCGGCCCGGCGGTCGGGGCCGGCCTGGTGGTGGCGCTGCTCGCGGACGTCTCGGTGGCCGGGCGGTCCGCCAAGATCGTGGACGGCCACACTCGGCTAGGGGTCGCGGCGGGGGATCACGCGGCGATCTGCTGGCCGCTGCTGTGCGGGATGGCCAAGGCCAAGTACTACCTGCTCTCCTGCGCGCCGCTGACCGGCGAGGAGGCGGAGCGGATCGGCCTGGTGTCGCTGTGCGTGGACGACGACGAGGTGGCCGAACGGGCCGTGGCGATTGCCCGGGACCTGGCCGACCTGCCCGCCTCCGCGGTGCGCTGGACCAAGTACTCGCTGAACAACTGGTACCGGCAGGCGGGCCCGCTGTTCGACGCGTCCCTCGGGTACGAGTTCTTCGGCTTCGGCCTGCCCGAGGCCCGCGAGGGGCTCGCGGCCCTGAAGGAGAAACGACCGCCTGATTTCCGGGCCGTCGAGGATGCGCAGGAAGGATCACGATGACGACACACCCCGACCAGACGTACCCGTCGCTGCTGGTCCAGGGCCAGACGTGGGAGGAGATGACCGTCGGCAGCGCCTTCCGCACCGCGGCCCGGACCATCACCGAGACCGACCTGATCACCTTCGTCACCTGGAGCGGCTTCAGCGAGGCGCTGTTCCTGGATGCCTCGCACGCGGCCGCGGGCGGGTATACCGGGCGGCTGGTCCCGGGCGCACTGGTCTTCTGCCTCGGCGAAGGGCTGGTCATCCAGACCAACGTGATCAACGGGACCGGCCTGGCGTTCATGTCCATGGACCTGACGATCAAGCGGCCCGCGTATGTCGGGGACACCATTCACGTGGTGGTCGAGGTGACCCAGGCGCGGGCGGCGAGCACGGGCCAACGAGGCGTGGTGACCACCAGGAACAGCGTGCGCAACCAGCACGGCGAGGACCTGCTGATCTATACGCCGGTCCGGCTGATCCGCGGCCGCGGCTACCAGGCACCGGTTGAAGCCCCCTGACGGCCGAGAAGATCAAAGACCTTTCTTCCGAACGGTCCTGGTTCCACCGCCACCACAGGTGCTTCAGCCCGGCCGGCGAACCGGCGCCGACGACGGCCGCGGTCATCTCCAAAGCTTGACAAGCTAAATCATTTAGCTGATTCTGGAAGCATGAGGCGTTCCCGAATGAGCCTGTGGCTGGACCTGTTGCGCAGGTCGCTAGGGCCCCCGCCCCCGCCGCCCCGGCGCTACTTCTCGGCCCGCGGCCGGCCTGCCGCCCACGGCGCCGCCCGCCCGGCCAGCCGAACTTCGCCGGCCGCGCGGGTCACTGGCCTGCCGGCCCGATCAGTAGCGGCCCGCCGCCGCTAGTGACCGTGATCGAGCGATGGGCGGCGGGATTGGTGGCGATCCCCACCGACTGCGGGCCGCCGTTGCTGTCGGCGGTCAGCGCGCAGCGGGCCGGCCAGCCCGTCCAGCAGCAGCGGCCCGCCCGCCCTCGGTGCTGACGCTGAGCGGCCCGCCGATCCCGGTGGCGTGGCGGGCAACATAAACCGGCAGCATCAAGCAGTAGAGGAAGTCAACCTCGTATGCTTATTGCATGAGGGATCCAGTCAGGTGTCACTACCGATTGGACCAGGCTCGCCGGCCCGAGGGGACAGCTTGAACGCGGTAACGGGAATCTCGACAGTCCGGGTGCCGAAGGCCGGAGAGCTGGTGGCAGCGCACCTCCGCCGTCAGATCGTGCTCGGCGAGCTCAAGGAGGGCGATCAGCTCCCCTCGGAAAGCGTGCTGATGGAGCAGTTCGGCGTCTCGCGGCCCACGCTCCGGGAGGCGTTTCGCATCCTGGAGTCCGAGGGCGCCATCTCCGTACGGCGCGGCGTCCGGGGCGGCGCCCGGGTCCAGGTGCCCGACATCAGCGTGGCCGCCCGGCATGTCGGCCTGCTGCTGCAGTACCGGGGAGCGCTGCTGTCCGATGTCTACGAGGTCCGCGCCGTCCTGGAGCCGGCCGCCGCCCGGATGGCGGCCAGCCGGCGCACCGCGGCGGATCTCGCCCGGCTGCAGGAGGTGGTGGACCGGCACCACGAGTCCGTGGGTGACCCGGGCGCCGCCATCGCCGCCGACGCCGAGTTCCATCGGATGATCGTGGAGCTGTCTGGCAGCGAGACCCTCCAGATCCTGGTCGGCATGCTGACCAACATCATCCGGGAGGGCGACCGTTCCTACGCCGAGAGCCATGACTGGCAGCACGAGCAGGAACTCGCCAAGATCGCAGTCCGCGCTCACGCTCGTCTCGTCGAACTCATCCGCAAGCGCAGCGGCGAGCAAGCCGAGGAACTGTGGCGCAAGCACCTGGCCGAGTCGGCCAAGGTGGTCCTGGGCGACCGCACCACGGCCACGGTGGTGGAACTGCTCTCCTGAGGCCGTCGGCGGTCCGGCGCGGGATAGCACGGCCGGGGGAAGGCAAGGAAAGCCCGTGGGGTCGGCCATACCTCCGTTTATTAGTGTATTGTTCTAATAGATATGACCAATTATACGTTGAGGTTCTCCTGGTTCCCGCCGCGAGCGACCGCAGCGGTGAGGGGGCATGACATGAGCGTGCAGCTGCCCGCCGATGACAGCGCGCCGCCTCGGCTGGCCAGGCCGGCCAACGGCCGCCCACTGGGCCAGCGGATCCGGGTGCCGAAGACCGCTGAGCTCGTGGCCGCGGAACTGCGGCGCAAGATCGTGCGCGGCGAGCTGACCGAGGGTGATGCGCTGCCGTCCGAAGCGGCCCTGATGACCGAGTTCGCCGTGTCCCGGCCCACGCTGCGGGAGGCCTTCCGGGTGCTGGAGTCTGAGTCGCTGATCAGCATCCGGCGGGGCGCCCGCGGCGGCGCCCGGGTGCAGCTGCCGAACGGGAACGTGGCCGCCAGCTATGCGGGCCTCGTGCTGGAGTACCGCGGCACTACGCTCCAGGACGTCTACGACGCACGGACCCTCATCGAGGCCCCGTGCGCGGCGCTGCTCGCGCAGCGGCGGACCGAGCAGGACCTGGATCGGCTCCGGGCGGCCGTGGCGCAGGCGGAGCGGCTGATGGATGACCCGCAGGCGTTCATTCGCGCGCACATGGAGTTTCACGCGCTCATGGTGGAGCTGGCCGGCAACGAGACGATGGCCGTGCTCAACGGCATGGTCCGGCACATCATCGAGCTGGCCAACTGGTCGCACGTGGACCTGGACGCGGGCAGCCCGGACAACGTGCGGGCGAACAAGCGGGGGTTCCGCGCGCACGTCCGGCTGGTGGAGCTGGTGGCGGCCCGGCAGGCCGCCGAGGCCGAGGCGCTCTGGCGGGTGCACCTGCAGGAGGCCGAGAACTACCTGCTGATGAACAAGTCGATGACGACGGTGCTCGACCTGCTGGGCTGACCCGGCTGGCGGCCGTCCCACCGATATGAGTATAATAAGTTATATATATTGGTGAGTTGGTCGGAACGGTTTCAGGAGGGCACGTGCAGCTGCAGGGGAAAACAGCGATGGTCACCGGGGCCGGCCGGGGCATCGGCGAGGCGATCGCGGAGGTCCTGGCCGCCGAGGGCGCGGCGGTTGCGGTCTGTGACCTGGACGGCACGGCGGCCGCGAAGACGGCGGCGGGCATCGCCGAGCGCCACGGCGCGCGTGCCGTCGGCGTGTCCGTGGACATCGCCGACAGCGCGGCGGTCCGGGCCGCGGTCAGCCGTGTGCAGTCTGAGCTGGGCCCGCTGGACATCCTGGTCAACAACGCGGGCATCGACGTGATCGAGCTCTTCGTGGACTCGGCCGAACAGACCTGGGACAAGATCATCGCGGTCAACCTGCGCGGCACCATCGCCGTCACGCGCGCCGTGCTGGACGGGATGATCGAGCGGGGCAGCGGGCGGATTATCAACATCGCCTCGGACGCCGGCCGGGTCGGCTCGTCCGGCGAGGCGGTGTACTCGGCCACCAAGGGCGGCGTCATCGCCTTCGGGAAGGCGCTGGCCAGGGAAGTGGCCAGGCACGGCATCACGGTCAACAGCGTCTGCCCCGGTCCGACCGACACCGCGCTGCTCGGCCAGGTGGCCGCCTACAGCCAGAAACTGCGGGACGGACTGGCCCGCGCCATCCCGCTGCGGCGGGTCGGCCAGCCCGCCGACATCGCGCCCGCGGTCGCCTTCCTCGCTTCCGACCAGGCCGGCTACATCACCGGGCAGACGCTGTCGGTCAGCGGCGGCCTCACCATGGCCTGAGGCCCGGCCATGGAGCCAGCCCAGGTAGAGCCAGCACTGGTCAGCGAGACGCGCGGTCAGGTGGCCGTGCTCACCCTGAACCGCCCCGGCCGGCTGAACGCCATCGGCGGCGAGGTCCTCGGCCTGCTGGCGGCCGCGGTCGCGTCGGCGGCCGCCGACGAGCGGGTGCGGGCGCTGGTGATCGCCGGCGCGGGCCGCGCGTTCTGCGCCGGCGCTGACCTCGACGAGATCGAGGCGCTCCCCGACGCCCGCGCGTTCCGCGGGTTCATCGCCAGGATGACCGAGGTCTACCAGCTCATCTCGGATTGCCCGAAGCCGTCGGTCGCGGCGCTGCACGGCGCGGCCTTCGGCGGCGGCCTGGAACTGGCCCTCGCCTGCGACCTGCGGGTCGCGGAAGCCGGTGCCAGGCTGGGCGTGCCGGAGATGAAGCTGGGCGTGCTGCCCGGGGCGGGCGGCACGCAGCGGCTGCCGCGGCTGGTTCCCGCGGGCATCGCCAAGCAGATGATCCTCACCGGCGAGCCCATCACCGCGGAACGGGCCCACGCCCTCGGCCTGGTCAACGAGCTGGCCGACCCCGGGGAGGCCCGCACGGCGGCACTCGGCCTCGCGGCCCGGGTGGCGGCTGGTGCCCCCCTGGCCCTGGCCGCAGGCAAGCGCCTGGTCGACCGTGGGCTGGGCATGGACCTGGCCGCGGCGATCAGCTATGAGGGCGAGTCGGTCTCCATGCTGTTCGGCACGGCGGACCGGGCCGCGGGGCTCACGGCCTTCCGCGAGCGCCGGCCGCCCGCCTTCACCGGGCGCTGACACGCCGGGCGGGTTAGGTGGTGCGCCTGGCCGCTAGTGCCGCGAGCACCTAGCCGGGTTCAAGTGCCCTCGGTCCTTCGAGTTCACCACGGGGAACTGCGGACTCCGGTGGCAAGATCCGCCGCGGGCCAGCGCCGGTAGGACCCTTCGCGATCATGAAATCGCCTCGGCGACTGAAATGGTCGAGGATTAGAGAGTAATAGCGAGGACTAGCGTCGAGCTGGAATGGCGCCCCTGGGAATTGCGGCTCGGGCTCCGCTCGGCGAGGCCGTCCGGGGCTCATTGAGCTGGGACCAGGGCGGGAACCACGGCCGTTCGGGATAAAAATGATCATCCCGAACGAGCCCGGTGCCTCGCCCCCCGCCCCCCGTGCCCGGCCCGGCGGGAGCCTTCCGGGAATCCGCTCAGCGCAGGTAGGCCTGGCCGCCGTCGACGGCAATCGTGGTGCCGGTGATGTAGCTCGCCGCGGGTCCGCACAGGAACGCCACGACCGGGCCGATCTCCTCCTCGGGATCGCCGAGCCGGCGCAGCGGGATGCTGGACATGCTGCGCTCGTACTCCGCGGGATGGGCCTGCCGCCAGGCCCGGGCGGCCGGGCTGGTCGCGGCGGGCAGGACGGTGATGACCCGGATGCTGTCCGGCCCCCACTCGGCCGCGGCCACCCGGCTCAGGGTCTGGGTCGCCGCCTTGGCCGCGGCGTAGACCCCGCGGCCGGCGGGCATCGGGTTCACCGTGGTGGAGCTGCCGAGGTTGATGATGACGCCGCCCGGGCGCAGGTGCGGATGGCAGGCCTTCATAAGCCGGAACGCGGCCAGCGGCCCGGATTCCCAGCAGGCGCTGAAGGCCTCGTCGGTCACCTCGAGGATCGAGCCGAGCGCGGGGATCTGCGCGTTGTTCACCAGGATGTCGATGCCGCCCAGTTCGCTGACCGTGTGCGTCACGCAGCGCTGGATGTCGGCGGGCCGGGTCACGTCGGCGACGACGGGCAGGGCCGTGCCGCCGGGTTTGGCGATCTCCGCCGCCACCGCGAGCAGCTTGGCCTCGGTCCGGCCGACCAGCGCGACGGCGGCGCCCTCGGCGGCGAGGGCGAGCGCGATGCCGCGGCCCACCCCCTGACCGCCGCCGGTGACGATGGCCCGCTTGCCGTCCAGTGTCCCTGCCATGGCCCCTCCTGTTATAGCCGCTGCACATCCCACGCGCTGCCCGGGATCACGCTGCCGTCGGCCGGATCGGCGGTGAGCAGGTACCGCGTCATGCTGAAGAAGGACCAGTCGATCATCTGCCGCTCGGCCACGTGGGTCCCTCCGCCGCCGCCTCTTGACGAAAAGCATAATGATATTAAATAGTTTAATCAACTGCCTTCTAGGCGTGGGAGCGTGCAGTCATGGCGCGGAGCGCGACGTTCAGCGCGCGCCGGACGCAGGCCCGGCGATCGTGCCGCTGCTGTAGGCCGGGGTTGATCCGGTGCTAACCGCGGGCTCCCCCCAGCCGGGGCACGGGCCGTGGCGGGACCGTTTGCCAAATCAACTTAATAATTTACTATATAGGAGGATAATCAGGGCTAGCGGACGCGGAGGCTCGCCAGGAACGGCTGCACGTCACGACCGGTGGCAGGCACCGGCCGCGCCCGCACGGCCAGGTCCGGCCCCACGCAGCAGGCCAACGGCACGGACATCATGCACCCCGATGTTCGTGAAGGAAAGGCAGACCACCAACGGCCAGCTCGCCAAGCTAGGAGACAGCGCGCCGTGGGTCCGGTTCCCGGTTCCCGGGCCAGGAAAGGAGGCGACTTGAACGAGGTATGTGATCGATGCGGACCTGCGGTCCGGGCCGCGTACCGCGTGGAGCGGGGCGGCGAACTGTACCTGTGCAGGCACTGCACGAGCCGGCAGTGGGCGGCGCTGGCCGCGCAAGGCTGGACCATCTGGCCCGCCGGGGCGCTGGCGGTCGCTCCGCAAGCTTGCGAATTCCCCAGCGCGGCATGACCGGGACTGGCGTTCCCATGACTGTTCGGTTACCGCGCCGCCCACGCTGCCAGGGCACGGCCTGCCCCGGGCCCGCTTGATGGCCGTCAGCGGGGAGATGCCACCGCGGCTAGGGACTCGAGCGGCCGGAGGTCCGCACCGTCATCCCGGCCCCGTGCTGGCCGGCCAGCACCGACTGGGCCGCCGCGTAGTCGATCTTCCCGTTGGGCGCCCTGGGCACGTCGTCGACGAAGACGACCAGCCGGGGGACCTTGTACCCGGCCAGCGACCGCCTGGCCGCGGCGATCACGTCGGAGGCGTCCAGATGCCGATCCGCCCCGGCCACCACGAGAGCGGCGACCAGCTGGCCGAAGCGCTCATCAGGAACGCCCGCGACCAGGCACTCCTCGACACCCGCCAGCTCCTTGATGGCCTCCTCCACCTCCGCCGGATAGACCTTCTCGCCGCCCGTGTTGATCACGCTCGTGCCCCGGCCGATCAGCGTGACGCTGCCGTCGGCCTCGATCCGGCCGAGGTCGCCGGGCACGGCGAGCTGCTCGCCGTCGATGGTGAAAAAGGTGGCGGCGCTTCGCTGCGGATCCTTGTGGTAGCCCGACGCGGGGGTCGGGCCGGCGAGCAGGCCGACCTCCCCGCGGGGCACTTCCCGCCGGTCCGGGCCGATCACCCGAAGCCCGCGGGCCGCCTCGAAGTTGGCGGTGGAGGCCGGGTCCCCCCGCCGCACGCGCCGGAAGCCGTAGGTGACCCCCTCGGTGGACCCGCAAAAGTCGATCAGGGCAGCTTGCGGCGCGTGCTCGAGCAGCCGCTGCTTGATGCGGGCGCTCCACGCGGTGCCCGCCGAGCAGATGGCCCGCAGCGATGAGGTCTCGTAGCGGCCGGCGGGAGCTCCGGCGTCGAGGGCCCGCAGCAGCGGGATCGCGAACGCGTCGCCGACGATGGCGACGACCTGGGCCCGGACGGCACCGATCGTGGCGAGGAGCTCGCGGGCGTCGAATGACGTGCTCTCCAGCGTGGTCACCTGCCCTCCCGAGGTCAAGGTGGGGAGCGAGGCGAAGGTGAACCCGGTGCTGTGCATGAGCGGCGACGCCGGGATGGCGACCAGGCGATTACCGTTGCGTGCCTGCTCGGCCGCGTAGTCCACGATGCCGAGCTCGCTGCTCGTGTCGAGGAACAGTTCGCGCAACCTGAGCGAGTTCGTCACGCCGCGGCCGATCGTGTAGCGGACGCCCTTGGGCAGGCCGGTGGTACCGCCGGTGTACGACAAGAAGACGTCCTGCTCGCTGCGGCTGACCCGGGCCGCAGGCTCGGACGATGCCACCAGCTCCTCGTAGCCGCAGGCGCCCGGAAGAGAAGCGGCGCCGACCTCGACCAGCAGGCGAACCCGGGGAACCTGGTGGCGGACCGACGCCACCCGCTCGCGCAGCGCCGAGTCGAAGAAGAGCGCTTCGGCATCGCAGTTCTCCAGCAGCGCCCGCAGCTCCGCGCCGCCGTAGCGGTAGTTCACGTTGGCGGGCACGGCGCGGATCTTGAGGGCGGCGAGGAAGGTCTCGAAATACTCGGGGCAGTTGTACAGGTAGCAGGCGACGGTGCTACCCCGGCCGAGGCCGTGCGCTCGGAGCGCGCCGGCCAGGCGGGCGGCTCGCTGCTCGAATTCCCCCCACGCGACCGTCCGTGCCCCGTGGGTGAGGGCCGGGGCGGAGGGGATCTCGTCGGCGATGGCCTCCCATAGGGTGGCGAAATGGAGCGGCTCGCCGCCCGCGCGCGATGCCGACGACACTGCCCCCGCCCTCACTGACCCGGTCCGCCGGGTCCGGTCCGGCCGAGATAGGAATCCTCGACCTCGGAGAGCCGGTCCGCCAGCTCCCGGGGCTCACCGCTGATCTCTACGCGGCCCCGCCGCATCACGTACACGCGATCGGCGTAGCGGAGGACCTCGGCGACGTGCTGCTCGACGAGCAGGACCGCCACCCCGCGTTCCCTCGCGGCCTGCCGGACCGCGTCCAGGAGCCGGTCTACCACCCGCGGCGCCAGGCCGAGGGAGAGCTCATCGGCGAGCAGGACCTTCGGGTCCCGGCTCAGCGCGCGGCCGACCGCCAGCATCTGCTGCTCGCCGCCCGACAGGTCGCCGGCCTTGACCCGCAGGCGGTCGGCGAGCTCCGGGAACAACTCCAGGCACCGCTGCCGGTCTCCCCTCCCGAGCTGGAGGTTCGCCGCTGTGCTGAGCCGCATGAACACCGAACGCTCTTCGGTGACGAACGAGAGCCCCTGGCGGGCGCGGCGGTGCAGCGGCGCCCGGACCACGTCGCCGTGCAGCCGGACCTCGCCGCCCAGCGGCGGCAGCTCGCCCGCCAGGGCGAGCAGCGTCGTCGTCTTCCCCGCGCCGTTGGGGCCGACCAGGCTGACCACCTCGCCGGCCGCCACGTGTAGGTCGAGATCGCGCACGACCGGCACCCGGCCGTACCCGGCCGACAGCTTCCTGGCCTCGAGCACTGGCGTGGCCACCTCACTCACACCCGGTCCATGGGCGCGTCCGCGGGCTCGTCGCCGTCCGCCGCCCGCGGACCGGGGCGCGGGCGGCCGGGGCGCGTGACGCCCAGGTAGGCCGCGATCACCTCGGGGTGGGCCCGGATCTCGGCGGGGGTTCCCGCTCCCAGTATGGCCCCGAAGTTCAGCAGGTCGTTCCAGTCGCTGGAGCTATTCGAGGACATGACCGTCCGTGAGGGTCTGCGACGGGTCGAAGAGCACGGCGCTGAGCAGCATGACGATCCGCCGCACAACGTGCCGGCCGGCCCGGCGGACTCTCCCTAGGCCGCACCAAGCGGGCGGCGTACGACGAGGCAATGGCCCGGGTGTCCCGGGGGGCCGAGATCACCCTCGTGGTGCCCGCCGGAATCTACGGTCCCTCGCTGTTCCCGGAGCGGGCGCTCGTTCCCACCATCTTCACCGGGACGCTGATGAAGGCGGCCACCGGCGAGCTGACGAGGTACCTGCGACATCGGATGGTCCGCCCGCGTCCTGTCTCCCGCTTGCATCGGCCGCCGATCGGCAAGCTGCCCATACGGCGTCATTTGCCTATAGACAGCAAGGTTCGTTAGATGATAACAATTAGGTAGACAATTTAGCTACCTACTGGTGATGCGGGTCACGCCCGTTTACCGTCCAGTCATCGTCTGTGTGACTTCCTGCCACGCCAGCGCTCCTCGGACGCGGCGCCGGACGGGCCAGTCACCGTCTCATCCCGGCCACCGTTGGGGGTCCGAACCAGTAATGAACAAGGCACGCAGAACCGCTCTGCTGCGGGCATCCGCGCTGAGCGTCGCGGTCGCGGCCCTGGCCGCAGCCTGCAGCAGTAGCAACAGCGGTGGGAGTACCACCAGCCCGACCACGGCCGCCTCTAGTCCCGCCGTCGTCTCGTCCGGGTCAGACCTGGTCATCGGCACGATCGGTAACTTCTCCGGCCCGTCCGGCCAGCCGGAGCACCTGGCCGGGCTGCAGGCCTGGGTCGACTCGGTCAACGCCAGCGGCGGCATCAAGGGCCGCCAGGTCAAGCTGATCGTCCAGGACGACCAGGGCGACGCGACCAAGTCCCAGGCGGATATCCGCCAGCTCGTCCAGGTAGACCACGTGCTGGCCGTTGTCAGCCCGGAGGCCGGAGGCACCGAGAGCGGCTGGGCCTCCTACGTCCAGCAACAGCACGTGGCCGTGATCGGCGGCCAGGCCGACACCCCCGTATGGTTCACCAACCCGGCGTTCTTCCCGTCGGGGGCCACGGTCCTCACCTCCCTGGAGATGCAGGCGTACGCGGTGAA
>Ga0070706_100003750_pt1 | contig 14842 bp, 8 predicted proteins | sample KBSK5501metaG_FD_65476 | JGI IMG/M metagenome (GOLD analysis project Ga0070706, IMG submission 65476) | Corn, switchgrass and miscanthus rhizosphere microbial communities from Kellogg Biological Station, Michigan, USA - KBS K5-50-1 metaG | ecosystem: Host-associated > Plants > Roots >...
CGAGTTTCTCAAACCAATAGCAAGACGAATCAGTGAGGGCGGCGCCAAAACCAAGAATCTTCTGAAGACGGGCAGAAGGATCCACTTGAATACTTCCAGAAGAACTTATCGCCGGCGTACGCCAGGGCGGCGCCTCGATCCGCTCAAATCTTCGGTCCTGCGCCGTCGTCCACGCCTGCACGCCGGTTAAAGGCGCAGCCCAGAGCGATGAACTCTTGAACGTCGACAGAGAAGTAGCGGCCGCGGCGGCCGCTTTCAGAAACTGCCGGCGTGTGCTCGATAACATTATTTCCCCTCGCTGTGCAGCTGTTACAGCTTCGAGTTGGGCCCGCAAAACAAACGATTACGTCAGCACTCTACGGAACAGACACAGAATTCGCAACGCTTTAGTCGCAATATTGACACCGTGGACGTTAACGGTAAATATCATTAGACAATCGATTGCTTACCGTCAATGCTCGATATATTTTGTTCTTGACAGTCGTCATTGGATAGAAATATGGTTCGCGTTGAAAGTGAGACAATCGATTGTCTAATAATAGCCGCGCGTGATGAGGTTGGGGACCGGGTCCGCAGCTGGCTTGGCGTAAAGCGCGGGCAGCAATCGACTTGTATCCATGTTTGGGTCGGAGGCATTCCATGATGAAAGCAGTCCGGGTTTTTGTGGTTTTGATTTGCGTGTCAGGCCTCGCGCTGGCGCAAAATACAAATTCTGGTGAGATTCGCGGTTCGGTCACCGATGCTTCGGGCGCGGTCATCGCCGGAGCCACGGTAACCATAACCAACCTCGATACCGGCACCAGTAAAGATTACATCAGCAATGGCGATGGCATCTATGATACCGCCTCGATTTTGCCCGGAACTTATCGGGTCACCATGACCAAACCTGGCTTTCAAACGCTGGTGCGGGGACCGATTACCCTGCAGGTGGGGACCATCGCGGTAAATGGCTCGTTGCAAGTCGGCTCGACGAGCCAGTCGGTCACCGTCACTGAAGATGCGCCGTTACTGAAAACTGAAAACGCCGAGCAGTCCACAACTCTTGAATCTCAGATGTTGCTCAATTTGCCCCAAGTTAGTACGACCGGGCAGAACTGGGGTAGCTTCGCCCAGCTTCTTCCCGGCGCCGCTGGTGCTCAGTGCCAGCCCACCGCTTCGGGCAACACCGGAGACCCGGGAATTGCGATTGCCGTAAATGGGAACTTGCCTTTTTATGACAACTTCCTCCAGGACGGCGCCTCTACCAACTTACCCATCAGCGCGAATGTGGATATCGCAACCTTTGAAACCATCTCCGAGTTGCAGATCAGCACCTCGACTTTCTCGGCGCAGTATGGAATCGGTGGAGCGGTGTTCAATCAGATTACGAAGAGCGGCACGAACCGGTGGCATGGCGCGGGATATGAGTATTTCAGCAGCGATCAGCTGCAGGCGAAGGGCTACTTCGTTCCCGCCACCACCCCTAAATCATTCCTCCGCTACCACAACTTTGGGGGGGCGATTGGGGGACCAATCCTCAAGAATAAATTGTTCGTTTACTTCAACGCAGATAAGATCGTGAACCATGGTTCATCCAGCGGTTTTGCCACCGTGCCTACGCTGGCGATGAGGGCTGGCGACTTTAGCGGCATGCCTGCCATTTACGATCCAGCCACGCAGTCGGCCGGTTGCGCTGGTGCGGGCTGCGTTCGTACAGCATTTTCCAACAACCAGATCCCGACAGCCAGATTCGATGCAGTGGCAAGTGCGCTCCAGGCCTTCTACCCGAAACCGAACGTGCCGGGAACGCTGAGCCCAGGGTTCCCCGGATTGGTTACAAATAACTATTTCTTTACCGGACCGCAGTCGAATCCGTTTCTTAAATTCTTTGGAAGAATCGACTACAACCAATCGGAGAAGAACCGGATAAACTTTTCCATCACCCAACGGGACAATCCCGGCACCAATACTAACCAGCAAGTGTGCCCAATCAATTGTTTTTCCGGAGACGTCGATAGCTATAACACTCAGGTTTCCGACGTGTACGCGTTTAGCCCCAATACTGTGAATGAAGCCCGCTTCGGCTATACCCGACAGGGGAATTGGTTCGTTCCTTACACTTTCGGAAAGGGCTTTCCGTCGCAGGTAGGTTTCCAATATTCGAGAGCGGATGTCTTTCCGCAGATCAACATTAACAACGGCGCCTGCTGCACCGGCATTCTGCAGCCTGGCACAAACGCAATTTACATAGAGAATACTTTTGAGCCATCTGACGTAGTCACCATGGTTCGCGGCCGTCACATTCTGCATTTCGGCGGTGAATTGCTGGATTATCAGGCTAACTTCACTCCGTGGGGCAACGTGCAATCCGGAGTATTCGGTTTCTCCGGAGCTTACACTCAGCAGACACCACTGGCTTCGGGCACCGGATCGTCCTACGCCGACTTCCTGCTTGGCGATGTGAATGTGTACAGTGTGAACAACCAGCCGGAAGCGGGAATGCGGATGAAGAGCCCGCAATTCTTCGTTCAGGACGACATCAAAGTTCGCCCGAATCTCACGTTGAACCTCGGCCTGCGCTACGAAATACAGGGCGGGTGGAGTGAGGTCAAAAACCACTTAGGCGCATTCGATCCAACCATTGTAAATTCTTTGACGGGTACACCAGGCGCCATGTGGTTTGCTGGTGAAACTTCCCGAACCACGCTGCAGGCGACGGTCAACGATGTATTCCTGCCCAGGGTGGGCTTCGCCTGGAGCCCTGGCGGCAGCACCGTGGTCAGAGGCGGTTTTGGAGTTTACGCATTCACCTGGAGCATGGATACGTACGGCCAGGGCGTGGGCTTCGGTTCCAACAGTTCCGGGAATGCTAACGATACTTCAAACGGAGCCATTCCGGTGACCACGCTCGCAGGCCCCGGAATCAATCCGCAGACCGGTCAACCCCTCCCCTATATCGCGGCTTCGAGATCCTCGATCGCTTACAACGGACAAGGCGTGCCCTACAACCAGTATCACACCCCGGTGCCCAAAATGTATCAATGGACCCTCAGCGTTCAACGTCAACTGGGGTCGAATATGGAGGGCGAGCTTGCGTATGTAGCCAGTCATGGAAGTCATCTGGACTACCCGGTGGATATTAACCAAATTCCGGTGAGCAAGCTGTCGCCGACCGATACTGACACGGACCGGCCGTATCCGCAATTCGCAGATCTCCAAGGGAACACCAACAACGGCATCTCCAACTACAACTCTGTCCAGGCACAAATTCAGAAGCGTTTGAGCTCAGGATTGAGCTTCAACGCTAACTACACCTGGTCACACTTTTTGGATGAGCAGGATTCGGCGGGATGGGGTAGCCGTGGTGGTGCGCAACCCTACCAAAATGCGTTTGACCCAGGTGTCAACTACGGTAACTCCAACTTCGATATGCGTCATGCGGTGAAGGGAAGCGTGATTTACGCGCTGCCTATGGGAAAGGGCAAGCGGTTCCTCAATACCAACTCACTCGTTGATGCGGCCATTGGCGGGTGGCAAACCTCGGTTACCTTTGACGCTCATAGCGGGCAGCCATTCACCGTAATAACTTCGAACAACAATTCGTTCTCGAGGGCTGTCGGAGCGGGAGCAAGCCAGTATCCCAACGTGATTGGCGATCCTAGACTCAGTAACCCAACAATTCACAATTGGTACAACGTCGCAGCATTTGCCCAGCCCGCTCCCGGAACCTTCGGCAACGAGGGCAGGAACAGCCTGGTGGGACCGGCTCTTTCGGAGGTCAACTTCTCACTAGGCAAGACCTTCACGATACGGGAAGGAATTGGGCTTCAGTTACGAGTCGATGCTTACAACATATTGAACCATCCGAGCTTCGGTCTTCCGAACGTAAATAACACCGGACCTGGCAGCATTCCGAAAATCAGTTTCGATGCTTCCGGGGCGCCAACCACCGTACCAAGTATTACTACGACCACGGTTGGTCCGCGTGCATTTCAACTCGACGCTCGCATCTCGTTCTGACGACCTGCGCGTTAAAAACTGAAAAGGGCGGCGGAGTACCGCCGTCCTTTTCCTACTTGCTCGCACCGCAGGCTTATCATGGGGAATCATGAGTACAAGAAAAACCATCCCATGCCTGGGGACTTTTTTGTTTTTCATGCTCTCGTTCCGGGCATTCTCTCAGCCTGCTCCGAGCCCTCAATCGCAAATCGAGTCGCACAACCGCCAGGCTCAGGCGTTCTTGAGCGAGAACAGACCCGATCTGGCGATACCCGAATTCCGCGCCATCGTGACACTCGATCGAAATAATGTGGATGCCCTGGGGAATCTGGGAGTATTGCTGTTTTTCCATGGCGATTATGCCGATGCGGTTCCCCCGCTTCGCGCAGCCGTCAGATTGCGTCCTACTTTATGGAAGCCGCAGGCTCTTTTAGGAATGGCAGAAAAGCGAACTGGCGACTACAAGAGCGCTCACGCGAACCTTGCCAAAGCTTTTCCCAACCTGAAAGAGGAAAAAGTCAAAATCGAAACGGGTATGGAATTGATTGAAATGTATTCCGGAACGGGCGAACTGGATAAGGCCGCAAGTATCGCCGACGCCCTCAGCGGATTGTATTCCACGAATCCGGACGTTCTCTACACTTCCTACCGAATTCATTCTGACCTTGCCGCTGAGGCCATGCTCAGCTTGTCCATGGTGGCGCCAAAATCAGCTCGAATGCGCCAAGTGATGGCGCATGAGCTGGCAAGAAAGGGAGAAACTGCCGCTGCGATAAGAAACTATCGTGAGGCATTGAAGCTAGATCCTCAACTTCCAGGCTTGCATTTTGAATTAGCGGAGATGCTGCATGCCTCGTCGAATCCCGAGGAGCAAGAAGAAGCCATTGCCGAGTACAAAGCGGCGCTTGCGGTTAACAGGTTCGATGAAAAGGCCGAGTGCAAGTTGGGAGAGATCGCCCGCCGGAAAGGCGGTTTGAACGAGTCGTTTGAGCATTATTCGCTCGCGGTGCAGCTTCAACCCAACGATCCGGAAGCTGCTATTGGCCTGGCGGGAGCGTTAGCGCAGATGAATCAGCCGGAGAAGGCGCGATCGCTTCTGGAACACGCTCTTCAGATCGATCCCACGAGCGCTCTGGCTCATTTTCGTCTGGGCACGCTTTACCGGCAGGCCGGACGCACAGAAGAGGCCAGGCGCGAGCTGGATGAATTTCAAAAATACAAGGACATGAAGGAAAAACTTGGCGAGATTTATCACGAAATGCGCCTGGAGCCGGCTACCCAGGATTCCGCCGACGAAACTGACCCGCGGAAGTGATCGCGACGGTCGATCGAGCCGAATCGAGCTTGAATCAAGCGCAGTGTGACCCAGAGTGACAAGAGTTTGTTAGATGAGCGCAGGACTGGATTTTTCGGAGAAACGACGGTGAAAATGTTTCCTTTGGTGCTGGCTACATTATTGCTTTCTGCTCCTCTATTCGCGTCGTCTTACTATCCCGCGCGCCTCGAAGATACTAAAGCCGTTTACCTGACACCTGACAAGTTTCCTATCCATGGCGACGGAGTGGCTGATGACACCGATGCAATACAACAGGCCATTGACCAGGTACAGGACACGACCAATCAGGGCATCCTTTTCATTCCCGCCGGCCGCTATCGCTTGACCCGGACAGTCTATATCTGGCCGGGAATTCGGTTGATTGGATATGGCCCCACCCGCCCTGTGTTTGTGCTGGCCGCGAACACGCCAAAGTTTCAGCAGGGCCCCGCTTATATGTTTTTCTTTGCAGGATTCCGCCCGGGCTCTGTTCCCAATTCTCATCAAGCCGGTGGGCGCTCTTTTCCTCCCGCCGGTGCTACTCCGCCGGATGCCAACCCTGGAACGTTCTACTCCGCGATGAGCAACCTGGATATTGAGATCAACGGTAGTAATCCTGGGGCAGTAGGAGTGCGCGCTCGCTACGCTCAGCATTGCTTCCTCGCGCACATGGACTTTCACATCAATTCGGGCCTTGCAGGTATTCATGACGGCGGCAACGTAGCGCAGGATGTTCACTTTTATGGTGGCCGCTATGGGATTTGGACTCGCAAGCCCTCTCCCGGATGGCAGTTTACGATCATCGATGCCACATTTGAGGGTCAACGGGAAGCAGCGATTCGCGAGCATGAAGCCGGGTTGACCCTGATTCGTCCGCAATTCAAGAACGCTCCGACTGCAATCTCCATAGACCCCACATATTCCGACGAGCTCTGGATAAAAGATGGACGTATGGAAGATATCAGTGGGCCGGCGGTGGTGATCAGCAATGAGAACAATGCCCGGACCGAGATCAACATGGAGAATGTCGTGTGTCGCAGGGTCCCCGTGTTCGCTTCTTATCGAGAAAGCGAAAAACAAGCTACCGGCCGAGCAGAAATGTATGCGGTCAAGACCTTCTCGCACGGTCTCCACTTTGAAGACATGGGCGCTGTACCCGAGATTCGTGAAGTCTATGAAGTCTCTGCGTTGAATACCCTACCGGAGCCGGTGAGGTCCGATATGCGAGACCTGCCGCCGATGGAGACATGGGTTGATATCCGCAGTCTCGGTGCACGGGGCGATGGTTCGAGTGACGATACCGAGGCCATCAAAAAAGCGATTGCCGGCCATCCCACGATTTATTTCCCTTCCGGGCAGTATCGAGTAACGGACACGATTGCGTTAAAGGCAAATACCGTCCTGATCGGTCTGCATCCCAGCGTCACACGAATACTCTTGACTGACTCAACTCCTGCCTTTCAGGGCGTCGGGAATCCGAAGGCGCTGCTCGAGACCCCGCAAGGCGGAACGAATATCGTGACCGGCCTGGGCCTATATACGAACGCTATTAATCCGCGCGCCGTGGGCGCAAAGTGGATGGCCGGCAAGGATTCCCTTATGAATGATGTCCGTTTTCTTGGCGGACACGGCACGGTCGAACCTGGGGCAACTGTGGAAGAAAATTCCAAAGTGTGGCAGCAGATTTACAACAATACGCACACTGCAGACTCTGACCTCACGCGTCGCTGGGACGGCCAGCACCCCAGCCTCTGGATAACCAATGGCGGGGGCGGGACGTTCGTCGATATTTGGACCCCCAGTACGTTTGCCCAGGCCGGTCTTTATATCTCTAACACTTCGACTGAAGGTCGAGTTTACGAACTGTCGAGCGAGCACCACGTGCGAAATGAAGTGATGTTGCAAAACGTGTCCAACTGGCAGCTTTACGCGCTGCAAACAGAAGAGGAGAGAGGTGAAGGGGGCTTCGCATTGCCGCTCGAGATTCGCGATTCCCACAATATTACCGTAGCGAATATGCATCTATATCGCGTTGTAAGCAGCTACCAGCCGTTTCCATTCGCCATCAAGGTTATTAACTCCGCAGACATTCATTTTCGCAATATCCATTGCTATAGCGACAGCAAGGTGTCCTTCGACAACACAGTGTTTGACCAGACCCATAATGTCGATCTGCGCCAGCGCGAATTTGCTTGGCTGAACTTGTCAGGTAGTGCGCCTCCGGCTCTTGCGGAAATTCCCTCCCTGGCGCTCCCCGCCGGAGCAAAAGTAGAAAAACTCGCAGGCGGTTTCTTCAATATTTCTGGAGGAGCCGTCGACCGCTCGGGAAATCCGTACTTCGTCGATGCGAAGTGGCAGACCATCTACCGCTGGTCTGCGTCATCTCGCCAACTCTCGGTAGTCCGCGACAATCCGCTCGACCCGGTGCAACTGGCTTTCGATAAAGCGGGGAACCTGATGGTAGTTTCTTACTCGGGGAATGGCACGGTGTACAGCTTCAACCCCGACTTACCGGACAGCGAAACCACCCTGCTTAAAGCAGAACCAGCGGTGTCGCGTCCAGGAATGACGCCAATCCTTCCCGCTGACTATTGGCGAAATGAGAACGATTTTCTCCAGGCGGAGTCTGCCCAGAAGCCATTTCAGTTTGTGTCGCCGGATGGCAGCACGTTCATTCCAGCCGGTGATGATTTTGTAAGCGGAAAACTCTACTACGGGTCCAAGCTGACCGATGAGCTGCGGGCATTCGGTTTGACGCCGGTAGTCTCTGGCCAGCCTTTTTATCTCACGAACGATTCTGACCAGAAGACCTACGTCGGAGATGTCGGTCCTGATGGCGCCGTTTCCAATTTGAAGCCGTTTGTGGAACACGGCGGATCAGGTGTGGCCGTGGATGAAAAGGGCAACGTGTACATAGCCGACGGACAGGTTTCCGTCTACAACCCATCTGGCCAGCTGATCGATACCATCAAGGTTCCGGAGCGGCCTTCACAATTGTTGTTTGGAGGCCCTGACCGGAAAACGCTGTTTATCTTGGCGCGAAGCTCCTTATACGGTATCCCAACGCAGTTTAAAGGCCGTTGAAGCGGCAAGAGAAGATCGTCCTGCAACGAAAGGATCAGATCTGATACGAGTCAATAGGATTAGGAGCTTGGTTTCTGGTGGAATAGGAGTCTATTTCCTGAGTGCCCTTCTGGTTTTCGGTCAGGCTTCCCGAGGCAAACAACAGAACGATGCTTTACCCCAGGCCACCGCACCCAATGCGTCTTCGCTCGACCAGTTACCGCAACTGGTCGACATTACGGCTTCGACCGGCATCAAATTCGAACATCTTTCGAGCCCGGAAAATAAATATATCGTCGAGTCGATGAGCGGAGGCGTTGCTCTCATCGATTATGATCGTGACGGCTGGCCTGATATTTACTTTACCAACGCGCCAAGCGTCAGCATGGCGCTCGCCGGCGAAAAGGCTCGAAGCGCGCTTTACCACAACAACCACGACGGGACATTTAGCGATGTTACCGACAAAGCTAACGTGGCCTACCCCTGTTGGGCCATGGGCGCAATTGTTGGTGACTATAACAACGACGGCTGGCCCGATCTGCTCGTCACCTGCTTCGGCGGAGTCGTTCTGTATCGCAACAATGGCGATGGAAGCTTCACGGATGTGACCAAGCAAACAGGCTTGGCTAGTTATGCTGGATGGGCTACGGGCGCGGCCTTTAGCGACTATGACAGTGATGGTTATGCCGACTTGTTCGTGGCTCACTACGTGGATCTTAGCCTGAACAATCTCCCAACCTTCGGTTCCAGTAAAACGTGCAAATATCACGGCATTGATGTGCAGTGCGGTCCGAGGGGACTTAAAGGCACGGGTGACAACCTCTATCACAATAATGGTGATGGCACATTTACGGACATTTCGGTAAAGGCGGGAGTTGATGATCCGAAGAGTCGTTTTGGATTGGCCGCCGTTTGGGAAGACTTTAACAACGATGGCCTCGTGGATCTGTTTGTCGCGAACGACGGACAACCAAATTATCTTTATCGCAACGACGGCAACGGCCATTTTACCGATGTGGCGTACCTGGCGGGTACCGCTGTCAGCCAGGATGGGGCAGAGCAGGCCAATATGGGCATCGCTCTGGGCGACTATCTGCACACTGGCCTTTTCTCTATAGCCGTAACCCATTTCAGCGACGAATACATGGCGCTATTTCGCAATGATGGAAGCATGAACTTTACAGACTGTTCATATTCTTCGGGCATCGCTCCGATCACGACTCCGTATGTGGGGTGGGGAGACGGATTTTTCGACTTTGACAACGACGGCTGGCCGGACTTTTTCATGGTCAATGGCCACGTGTATCCGCAAGTGGACAATATTAATATCAACGTGAAATATCGTGAGCCCAAACTCTTGTTTGTGAACCAACAGAACGGCACGTTCAAGAACGTCAGCAAACTTGTCGGCCCGGTGATGCAAATTCCGCAGGTAAGTCGGGGAGTGGCTTTCGGAGATCTATTCAATGACGGCAGGATCGACATGGTCATCGAAAATCTCGAAGGTCTGCCGATGATCTTACGCCCCCAGGGTGGTGCCGCGAATCATTGGATCAGTTTTGCATTGGAAGGCACGAAGACCAACCGGCTCGCGCTCAATACCCGAGTAAAAGTTAAAGCCGGAAATCTCCTTCAGACGGATCAGGTTCTGAGCGGTGGAAGTTATCTTTCCCAGAATGATTTGCGGGTCCACTTCGGCCTGGGTAACCTGGAGCGCGTCGACAAGGCCGAGATTTTGTGGCCCGGAGGCAACGTCGAGGTTCTCGATAACCTGGCTGCGGACCACTTTTATAAAGTGAAGGAGGGGAAAGGCATCGTGCTATCCGAGCCTGCCAAGGCCATCAAGAAGAATTGAATGATCGGAAGATCATAAATCTCGTTTCTCTGGGTGATGTGTCCGATGAAGATCTTACTTCTGTGCCCTGATATTCCCTTTGTGCATGACCCTATCGACGCAGAAAAGCATGGAACAGGTGGCACCGCTGATTGACCAGCAATCCGCCAGTGCCGGTATCGGACGCGCGCCCGACATAATGCCGCCGGGGGGTGTTGCGCAAAGCCCAGCTGTGGCGCTATTAACATGATCAGCGCCAGCACCAACCACTTCAATTCGGATTGGCGGGCTGCCACTGTTCTGTGCCATCACAGGTACACTATTGCGCTCGCGGATGCCCCGAAAAGCGATAGCCAGGAACCGAGTGTCGTGAGATACCAAAACCTGCCGGCGGTGTTTCCACAGTGAGGAAACAGTGAAGCTATTGGTATTCGCTGTGTTTATTTACGAAGTTCTTCAGCATCTGTTGAGCTTTGAAGCTCCGTAAGATTCGGAACCGCCCCGCCAAGAATCCGCCCACCCCCGGCAGAGCCATTGCCGCCCACGCACGAGCATCACAGACATCGTGCTGCTGGATAATCATGCCGTCTTCAAAGCGGAGGTTCGAATCAATGACATTATGCACTCTACGTCCTGTTGAACTGAAGGTGTAGTCATCGACTAGACTAACCTGACCGCGGAGATCGTCCGCATGAACGACGTTGCACGTAGCTCGTATGTCGCTGGTCCGGTCATCTGGCGCACAAATCATGTGCCACATTGCATGAATCTCTTTTCTGCCCCGAAGGTCGAACGCGATGTCTGTAAAAGTCGCCCTCAAGTGATAACAGGCTGCCATCACTTCGTGATCGTGCTGGTTCAGACCAGTAAAGAGTCGTTGCAGTAATAGTGCGTTGGCATGCATCGTGAATTCCTAGTCAAACCGTTTTGTCTGATATATCACAGCCATTTCCCGCAATCATTCAAGGATCCGAGGCTACCAGGACGGGACAGATATATAGCCCTCCACGAACGTAGCATGAGACCTAGTCGGAACTATGTCGAGGGTGGTCGCTAAGCTCCCTGATCGCTGCTGTGTCACAGGTTTTTCTCGAAGCAAGAGATGGCGCGCTCTTTCGAATCTGTGCGCGCCTTGGAGTTGTTTGAATCGCTGCCCACGAACCCGTTTCAACTTGAATCGGTATCTGTTCGAGCGCGGGCCTTCCGGGTTTAGTACCAGTTCTGGCAAAGTAGTCTGGAATTATTGAGGCGAAAGCCTTTCCGGGACAGTTCACCGGCATACTCTCGGATCATCGCTGCCCAGGGGCCATTAAGATCATCGGTCATTCCATCGGATCCATAAGCGATGACCACGATTCCTCCATTGGGTGCTCCGGCGGCATTGAACATTTCGGCTGGAATCACCCCTTCGCCACTCTTGAAGTATATGGTGGTCCCATATAGTTTCCCGCTTCGGTTTCGACCGATCTTAGTCCTCGCGAGACTTTGCCGCAAGATAGCCGAGCGAGCTCGGGAAATCACCACCGTCTGCGCTGAGATCCGCTTTAATGGTCCCGTGTTTGCGGCACTCGATCAGGTGGCGCGTCCGCAGTTGCTAGCTGGGCTGGCAGTGCTCGTCGGATTAGTGACTGCAACCTGGCTAAGAAGCGCAGCGCCTGAGTGGTCTCCGGACCTATTTACCTGGCCAATGGCAGCATCTCTTTTGTGTGCACCTGTCGTATTCCCATGGTATCTTCTCTGGCTGCTGCCGTTTCTGACGTCGGCCTCGACGCTGCTGATCATCCTCTGGACTGTGAGCATTATCCCCACTTACGTTATGTGGCACTTGTGCACACTTGGGCGTCCGTGGGGGTCGCTTCCTGGTTGGGTAATGCTGCCGGAATACGGACGCGTGGCAGGGGCCAGTGCAATTCTCGCTTTGCGTCGGATCACACGATCGGCCGCCTCCAATGCCCAGCGGACCAGTAGAGTGAAGGCAACTGCACCACATGCGATTCTTGTTTTCAGGAACCTTTGTGCGTCATCCAACACGACATTCATTTCATTTCACTGAGGAGGATCCTCCATGGCAAAGTTGGGTTGTTCAACGACGATCCGTTTCCTAGTTTTTGGGGTGCTGGTCCTTGCTCCAAACTCCTGGGCGCAAAAGCGTGCACCAATTCTCGATCAGATTGCCAAAACCTATGGCGTTGATTCCTATGGGCAAATTGAAGCGATCCGCTACACCTGGAACGGGGAAATTCCGGGAGTATTCAAACTTGCTCACGCGTGGGAGTGGGAAACCAAGACCAACAAGGTCTCCTATGAGGGGAAGGACAAAGACGGTAAACCGGTCAAAGTTTCCTACATGCGCTCCGAGCTCAGCAGTCAGTCCGACGCCGTGAAAAACGAAGTCGATCCGGCTTTCATCAACGATAATTATTGGCTTCTGTTCCCCTTTCATGCTTACTGGGACACCAGCGCCACCGTGACCGATCAAGGCATGCATAAACTGCCACTGGGCAACGGCTCGGCCAAGCTGGTCGCAGTGAAGTATCCCAACGAAGGCGGTTACACGCCTGGCGATACCTGGGAACTCTACGTCGGCAAAGACAACCGCGTCCAACAATTTGTCTACCACCGCGGCGGACCCAAGAAGCCGAGCCTCGTCACCGCAACGTGGGCAGGCTACAAAAAGGCAGGTCCGTTGCTGGTCTCGACCGAGCACCGCGGTACCGCCGACGGCAAGCCCCTGCACATCTTCCTTTCTGACGTGTCAGTTAAGCTGACAGGCTCGGATACTTGGATGAAAGCGGAATAATCGAAAGGCGGGCTTATTCGGGCAGTTGATGTCGTTCGTCACGAATCAGACTACCTGGCGATCACGACGGTAGTGCAGGAACTGCTCAGTTTGGGCAGATCGCGGGCGGCGGCCATGCGAATCCGCAGCGTCGGGCGTTGCCCGCGAATGATCGGACAATAGGAGTCAGGCTGTAGTAGTGCGCCTTGCAAGCGCCGCCGTCCGGCACATCCGCCGTGGCACGACTCGCGGAACTCGCACTGATTGCAGATTTGAGGAATTGTCCGTGCCTGCTCGAAGGGTGGTGAGCTCAGAATGTTGACCCCAGCAGAGATCAAGTCTGAAAGCGCCTCCCCTGATCCTGGCCAATAGACGCAGGGTTGTGTCGTGCCTCTTGGTGTCACTCGTACGGTGCTCACGCCACAACCGCCTCGGAGCGGTGGGAGCCCCACCATTGCGCGAACCAGCGGCTCGCCTATAGCGATTACATCGGTCTCCTCAAAGAGGCGCCTGAACCCTTCCCAGTACTCTTCGTAGCTCAGGGTATAGACGTCCGATCGCACGGCTTGGTAGACATTCACTCGCAAAGGAGCGTCAAACTGTTTGGCTACTCGCGCCACATCCGCTAAACGCAAGTAGTTCGACTTCATCATGACGGCGATGATGGTTACAGGAATACGCAGCCTGAGACACCGTTCTGCCTGCTGGTGGATGAGTGCCCAATTGCCATGCCCGCGCTGTGCATCCTGTTCGGCTTGCGTGGCGTAATCGAGAGAGAACTCGATGTCATGGAAGGCACGGAGCTCATTGTCTTCCAGAACAGCAACACTATGACCATTGGAAGTGATGGTGAGCTTGACCGGTTTCGTTCGCAGGTAGCCCAGTATTGCCTTGAAGTCGGGATGCATGCCGTTCTCACCGGTGCCGAGATTCACCGACCGTACGGGCAAGCGTTCCATGACTGCCTTCACTTGACCCAGGGAGAGACGATCCGCGCGAGCTGGATCGCGGTAGCAGAAGGCGCAGGCGAGATTACACTCGTTGGTAAGGCCGAGCCCGAGCGCAATACCGGCATCAGGTGTCATGCGAGATCCGGACGACGAAGACTGGGCTATGACGTTGTTCATGCACCGTCCTTCATGACTGGACCTGCGGGATGTGCCAGGCAATGCGTGTAGCGGGCGACTGCGGCAAACTCCGGTCGCCTGCCCAGCTTGCGCTCTAGCTCAAGAATCCGCTTGTACTCATCATTTCGGGAAACCCTCGGCGGCAAGTAATCCGACATGACCCGTACGCCACGCTCCGCAGTTACCGCGAGTGACGATTCGAGCAGCATGGCTTGCAGGCTCTCCGCCGTAAATAGCCGCACCCCTCCTCCGTACAGGGACTCATGTCCCCACTCAGCGGTGAGATTATGCTCGGTCGCGGCCAAGTCGCCGTCTTGTATTGCGGCCTTTAACACCTCACCTGCCTGGTTACGCACCAATACCGAGATTATGCTAGACGGATCTCGCAAGGCGCGAGCCGCACTGCGCAACACAGCACACGGGTCGTCAACATATTCCAGGATATTGTGGCAAAGAATTACATCAAACGACTCGGCGTGGAACAAGTTTGCGAATTGGGCGGCATCGCCGTGTTTCAGCGCAATCCTCTCCGTAACTCCTGCTTCCCGCGCTGCACGCATCGCGAAATCCAGCATTGGTACAGACGCATCCAGCCACGTGACGTGAAGACCAAGTCGCGCCAGGCGCACCGCGATGGTGCCGGTACCGCACCCAAGATCTAGAGCGAGCAAAGACCGTGTGGCCTGCGGGAGAAAGTCCTGCAAATTGGCAAAGGCGAGGTCGAGGCGCAATTGGCCCTCGGGCGT
>Ga0070706_100003751_pt1 | contig 14840 bp, 14 predicted proteins | sample KBSK5501metaG_FD_65476 | JGI IMG/M metagenome (GOLD analysis project Ga0070706, IMG submission 65476) | Corn, switchgrass and miscanthus rhizosphere microbial communities from Kellogg Biological Station, Michigan, USA - KBS K5-50-1 metaG | ecosystem: Host-associated > Plants > Roots >...
AAAACAAATCAGTGCGGCCTGTGACGAGACGTTGAAGCGTTTGAACGCGCCGGACAGCGTGATTCAAAATGTCGACCGCATCAACGAAGTGAGCAATCATTTCGAAGATACATTGCGCGACCTGTTGAATAGAACGCCGGGGTTGAGTTGCGATGTTCCACATACGGCGCAGGACCGCGTGCTGCGCTCCGGCTACCCTGACCTGCGGATTGTTGATCTTGCGAGCAAGCGTGTTTTTTATCTGGATCCAAAACTGTACGTCAGGGGAAGCCGTGACAGCACGTTCCGGACATTCTATTTCGAGCCAAAAATCGCGACAAATAAAGTGCGCGACGACGCGGTTCATTTCATTGTCGGCATCGAACATGAACCGCGAAAAGATGGCCGGTGGAATTTTACCCGCTGGGACCTTGTCGATCTTGCGCAGTTCAAGCTTAAATTGAAAGCCGAGTTTCAGGGAAGCAACCGCGACATGTATCGGCCGGAAGCGATTGTAGCGACAAGCGCGAAATAATTGCTCTGACGCTTGCTCTTGCTCAAACCTATTCGAATACGACTACGAGCATGAGCACGAGTAAGAGTTGCTCCTGCTCACCGTAGCGTTAGCTTAGCTGTTCCAATGGTTTCACAGACGAGAGAGACATTTCAGTTCGACACAATTGACGATGTGGTGAGCGACATCGCCAAAGGACGCATGGTCATCGTGACCGATGATGCTGATCGCGAGAACGAGGGCGATCTGGTGATGGCGGCTGAAAAGGTGACGCCTGAAGCTGTCAATTTCATGGCGACACATGGGCGCGGCTTGATTTGCGTGCCCATTTCAAATGAGCGCGCGGAACAACTCGGTTTGCAACGAATGGTGACGCAAAACCGCGAAACACACCGCACCGATTTTACCGTTTCCGTGGACGCGGCGCGCGGCGTGACCACTGGGATCAGCGCTTACGATCGCGCGACGACGATCCTCGCAATCGCTAATCCGAAATCGTCGCCTGAGGATCTCAACCAGCCGGGGCATGTCTTTCCATTGCGAGCCAAGGACGGCGGCGTGCTGCGTCGCGCAGGACACACGGAGGCCACTGTCGATCTTGCCTGTATGGCTGGGCTGCAACCGGCGGGCGTGCTTTGCGAAATTCTGCACGACGACGGAACAATGGCGCGTTTGCCGGAGCTGATGGAGTTCCGCAAAAAGCACAGCCTGCGAATTTGCACAATCCAGAGTTTGATCGGGTATCGGCGTATCCGGGAAAAGCTCATCGAGCTGGAGCAGATCGTGAAAATGCCAACCGATTATGGCGATTTCGATTTACATTTGTACCGCTCGAAGCTCGATGGGCAGCATCATCTCGCGCTGGTCAAAGGCAAGATCGACAAGAACAAACCGACACTGGTGCGCGTGCACAGCCAATGTCTTACCGGCGACGTTTTCAGTTCACGCCGATGCGATTGCGGAAATCAGTTGCATGCCGCGCTTCGGCAAATCCAAGAGGAAGGCAATGGCGTCCTGGTTTACATGCGTCAGGAAGGACGCGGCATCGGGCTGGCGGCAAAAATTCATGCCTATAAATTGCAGGAGGAGGGTCTTGACACCGTCGAGGCGAATACCAAGCTCGGCTATCCCAGCGATTTGCGCGATTACGGGCTCGGCGCACAAATCCTTTTCGACCTTGGCGTACGGCAGTTCCGGTTTCTCACAAACAACCCCAAGAAGGTTGTCGGCCTGGAGGGGTACGGTCTCGAAATGATTGAGCAAGTGCCAATCCGCACCGAGGCCAATCCGCATAACGCGAAATACCTCGAGACCAAAAAGGTGAAGCTGGGGCATCTGCTCTAATTGCGGAGGCCGATTGCTCGCCACGGCCGGTGAACTTCTTGCTGATTGCGGCGTGATCAAATTGTAAATCTAAAATGTCGAGTACCCCGCCGCGTCGTCCACGAATCGCTAAAGCCAGGCGCAAATTCTATCTCGTTGCCAGCCAGTTCAACGCGCAATTCGTGCAAGGCCTCGCCGATCACGCCAGACAAGAGCTGCGTGCGCTTGCGCCAGATGCGACGATTTCTCTCCACCGAGTGCCCGGCGCATTCGAAATTCCCGTGGTGGTGCGCGAGCTAGCGGCGCAGGAACAAGCCGATGCGATTATCGCCTGCGGTGTGATTATGCAGGGTAAAACGGATCACGCGCAAAATCTGAGCCGCTCTGTGACGGATGCGCTGCAACGCATTGCCGTTGATCACGGTGTGCCGGTGATCAATGTCGTGCTCAGTTTCGATAACGAAACTCAAGCCCGCGAACGTTGCCTTGAAAACAGAATCAATCGCGGCACCGAAGCCGCGCGCGCAGCAGTGGAAATCGCGAATGTCCTGTCGGAACTTCGTAGGAGTTGATCTTTATGGGCAAACGGCGACGCGCGCGTGAAGCGGCAATCCAATATCATTTTTGGCGCGATCTCCAGCATGGCGACGGACCCGAGAAAATCGGCGATTTTTGGGAATTTTGCCCGGCCACGCCACGCGTCCGTGAGTTTGCGCAGCCGCTGATCGAAGGGATGGTCGCGCATCTTCCGGAAATCGACGAACGCATCCGGCGCTACTGCGAGAATTACGAATTTCGCCGTATCTCGGCGGTCGATCGCAATATCCTGCGGCTGGCGATTTACGAGATGCTGTATCGCGACGATATCCCGCCAGTCGTTTCGATTAACGAAGCAATCGAGCTGGCAAAAACTTTCGGTGGCGCGGAATCCGGCCGCTTTGTGAATGGCATTCTCGATCGGGTGCGAAAGGATTTAGATCGGCCGGCGCGAGAACCAGTGAGAAAAGAAGCCCCAGATTAGCTGTAGCAACTGAGCGCGTCATCCCGAGCGGAGCGAGGGGACCTCTCGAAAAACTCATTGACCTTCTGAGAGATGTTTCGCTCCGCTCAACATGACACGCGCTATGGTTAATCCTCCCATTGGCCTCATCCCTCTGATAAATGAATTTCCTCCAATCCCTCGCCGAGCAATTCGCAGGCAAACCAATCGACTGGGACGAGCTGGAGGAATCGCTCATCCGCGCGGATCTCGGTGTGCTGATGACAACGCGAATAATCAAGACACTCCAAGAGCGTGAAGCCTGGTCTTTACTTGGAATCAGCGACGTGATCAAAGCCGCGCGGCAGGAAGTTGCGCGCATTTTGCCAACAAATCCGGCGCCGATCCGGCCGATTCCCAATAAACCAAAAGTGATTTTACTGCTGGGCGTAAACGGGACAGGAAAGACAACGTCGACAGCGAAATTGGCTCGTTATCTTCAGCAAGATCGACATGGTGTTTTGCTGGCGGCGGCTGACACTTTTCGCGCCGCAGCTATCGAGCAGCTCGGCATTTGGGCCAAAAGGCTCGGTGTTGAAATGGTCCGCGGCCAATACAATGCCGACCCGGCTGCGATTTGTTACGAGGCGTATCAGGCGGCGGTGAGGCACAAGATCGACTTTTTGCTTTGCGACACGGCTGGTCGCCAACATACGAAAGCGAATCTGATGGCCGAGTTGCAAAAGGTGAAGCGCACCCTCGGCAAACACGACCCGGACGCGCCGCACGAGACGCTGCTGGTGGTGGATGCAACGACTGGTGGCAACGCGCTCAGTCAGGCGCGCGAATTCCAGAGCGCCATCGGCGTCACTGGTCTCATCGTCACCAAACTCGACGGCAGCGGCAAGGGCGGAATTGTGGTTGCGATTCAGGATGAGCTTGGAATTCCGACGCGGTTCGTTGGTACGGGCGAACGACTCGACGATTTCGCGGTATTCGACGGACGCGAATTTGTCGCGAACATGGTGTAGCCGAAGTTCAAAACCGTGGGAGAAGCATTTAAACAAACGGTCGTGCCCGAAGACAGCCTGGCTCCGGCCGTGCCGACAGGGTTGCGCGGTTTCCTGGCGAAATTCACTGTGCTCAGGGGAGCGCAACGTAACTTGTGGCTGACCTTCCTGATCAAGTTTCTCATTTACACGGCTTACTCCGTTACAAACAAAACGATTGTTTTATGGCTGTCGAAGGATCTCGGCTTTAGCGATCAAGCGGCGCTATCACTGGTCGGCTGGGTCTGGGCGCCGGCGATGACTGTATTCACATTGCTCGCCGGCTCGGTGACGGATGCAATCGGATTGCGCCGCACTTTTTTCCTGGGCGTCGCCATCTGCACGATCGCGCGCAGCGTAATGGTCGTTACCACAATCCCATCGCTGGCGCTCGCATGCGGCGTTCTTCCACTAGCAGTCGGTGAGGCGCTTGGAACGCCCGTGCTGCTTGCGGCTACGCGCCGCTACTCGACCACCGCGCAGCGATCGATCTCTTTCTCAATCATCTACATGGTGATGAACATCGGCTACAGCGCCGCGGGATGGATATTCGATTACGTCCGCCAGCTGAATTTGCGCGTCAGTTTTTTCGGACTTGAGCCAAGTAGCTACCAGCAACTGTTCATTGTCAGCCTGGTCTTCGAGATCGTGCTCTTTCCGGTCATCTACTTTTTGCGCCGAGACCCGCATCCGACGATCACGACCGAACCACACCGCTCCGGCACGGACTTTTTGAGCCGCATCGGACGAACGGTGCGCCAAAGCGCGATCGATAGTGCGCAGCTTTTCGGGCGGCTGATCGGTCAGTCGGGCTTCTATCGGCTGCTTGTTTTCTTCGTTTTCATCGGATTTCTCAAAGCCATCTTTTTGCAGATGGATTACGTGTTTCCGACGTTCGGCATTCGCGAGCTCGGCCTGCACGCTCCCGTCGGGAAGCTGTCGGCAATCAACTCAATTGTGATCATCCTCCTGGTGCCGATAGTCGGCGCGCTGACGCAAAAATTTGCGGCGTATCGGATGGTGGTGATCGGCGGAGCGATCTGTGCTGCGGGAGTATTCATTATGGCCCTGCCGACAGAATGGTTCCTGCCCGCCGCGAAGAGCGCCATTGGGCAATGGCTGGGTCACGGCTATCTCGGGCTACACGGGAGTATTCACCCGTACTACGTCATGGCTGCGCTTTATCTGATCGTATTCTCGGTTGGAGAAGCGTTCTACTCACCGCGAGTGTACGAGTATGCGGCCGCAATTGCACCAAAAGGACAGGAAGCATCGTACGGCTCGCTTGCTTACCTTCCCTTCCTCGTGGGCAAGCTCCTTATAGGCGCGGGTGGCTGGTTGCTGGCCGCGTTTTGTCCGGAACAGGGTCCGCGGCATTCAGGAACGATGTGGTTAATCTTTGCCCTTGCGGCATCGGTCGCGCCAGCGGGATTGATTCTCTTCCGTCGTTACATTCGCGTCCCCGAAGCCGGGCGTCAGGACGTCGATTAGCGAAAGTTGCGCCCGACCAGTTTTCGCCTTGTTTACGAATTGAATTAAAGGAGATCGATCTCGCGCGCTGCCCGGTTGGCGGGGAAATTTTTCGCAAACAACTCAACGCTAGAGCGTGAGGAGCGGTCTAAATTGGAAGGGTGAGAATCAGGGGATGAACACTACGCGAATAACACACAAGCACGGATCACATAAGACTCTGTGGATTGGTTTGGCGGGCGCACTTGTTGTCATTGTCGGCTCGCTTTTGTTTGGGTATGCTCAAGGGCAGAAAAAACAGGCCGACAAAATGAATCCGACGAAAGCGGTTCCGAGCGACGCCGAATTGAGAAGTACGTTAACCAAAGACCAGTATCGCGTGACGCGGGAAGGCGCCACCGAAACTCCGTTTCAAAATGCCTACTGGGACAATCATAAGCCCGGAATTTATGTCGATCTCATCACCGGGGAGCCGCTCTTTACTTCGAAGGACAAATTCGACAGCGGAACGGGCTGGCCCTGCTTTACCAAACCGGTTTCCAAAGACAAGGTAGTGGAGAAAAGGGATTCCTCTTTTGGAATGGAGCGCACCGAGGTTCGCGCACGGGCAAGCGATTCGCATCTCGGTCACGTCTTTGCAGATGGCCCTCCCCCAACCGGCGCCCGTTTCTGCATCAATTCAGCTGCGATTCGTTTCATTCCAGTGGAGAAACTAAAAGAGGAAGGTTACAACGAATACCTGTCGCTCTTCCAGTCCGCAGAAAGCGGAGGGCAGCCACAGCAGGGTCAATAGATCCGGGTCCCAGGGCTAAGGCGCTCGCTGCGGCAGCGCTTCTTTAGCGGCGGTCTATGACCGCCGATGTCGATCTGCCAACCGCCGAAGGCGCAGTTTGCGACAGAGATGTCGATCTTCTATCTTCAGATCGGGCATGAAAAAGGACGACTTCGATTACGCGATTGAAAACACACAGGTGATCCTCGCACCCGAGCAGCAGATCGCGACCTTCGGCACGACAAGCTTTCGTTTCTATCTTATCTCCGAATTAATGGACCGAGTCGATCAGGTCCGGATTCGCAATGGGAAGATTCACGCGGAGCGCCCGCAAATTCTCACGCCGGAACATTTCAGCCGTTTGTTGCTGGAAGGATTCGGCGATAAAGCGCAGCGTTATGTCAATCAATTGCGCGAATACGCGCGCAACATCGCGGTACTGCGGTATGGGTTTCAATTTCGCAAAACCAATGTAGCGGAGGAGACGATCCGCGATTCGGTGGATGCCGTGATCGCGCGAACAAAGCGGCGCGTCGAAAACGCAGACGAACCGCTGAGCGCCATCATCCAAGGCGTGGACGACGCCTGGGAAGTTTGCCTGCTCAAGTTCACCATCGACATGATCGAACGCTCCGCCGGTGGAAACCTCGGCGATTTCCGCAAGCGGGGATTGATTTGAACGCTGATGCTAATGCTAGCTCACGGACTTATTGATCGTCAAAAGACTAACCAAGCTATCAGGCTCAGCGAAAGTCTTGCCCTGAGCGAAGTCGAATGGGTCGAAGCGTCTTTCACTTTCAGGACTGAGGACCCAATCGGCGTAAAGAGAGAAATTCTTCGACTCCGCTTCGCTCCGCTCAGAATGACAAGGCGACGAACGTAAGCGCCCTCGCGCCGCTCGCGCTCCTCGTTTTGCCCTCACTATGTCGCATCCTTACGACGCTATCGTTATCGGCGCGGGACACAACGGTCTGACGTGCGCGTGCTATCTCGCCCGGGCGGGGCTGAAGGTTCTTGTTCTCGAACAATATCACACGGTTGGCGGCATGACCGTAACCGAAGAGGAAACCCTGCCCAGTTTTTGGTCGGACCTTCACGCGAGCGGATATCAACTGGCGAACCTCTCGCCGGTCCCGCACGAACTGGGTTTGCTCGATCGCTATGAACTGATCGAACCCGAGATTCCTTTCTCGCACGCGTTTCCCGAAGGCGACATCATCAGCGTACATCGCGATATTGAAAGGACTGTCGGGGGCATGGCCCGCTACTCCCGCAAGGACGCCGAGACATGGCGCGCCTTGATGAACCGCTTCCTCGCGCAAAAGGATGCCATCACCGCGAGCATGTTTTCGCCGCCTCCTTCATTCCCGGCGGCAGCGGCAGACTTCGCCGCGTCCTCTGCAGGCATGGAGGCCTACCGATTTAGCATGCAGAGTGTCCGATCGTGGGCGAACCAGACGCTCGAAGCCGAAGCGACCAAAACCCTGTTTGGTTCGTTCGCAACGTTTCTCGGCGCATCGCCCGACGACGCCGGTGGTGCCGAGCTCGGCTGGCTGTTTGCGTCGGTCTTGCAAAACGCTGGCAACAATCTCGTCAAAGGCGGGATGAACCGCGTCACGCTTGCTCTGGCTGAACATTTGCAAGCGCACGGCGGCGAAATCCGCACGAACGTCCGTGTCGAGAAAATCCTGGGCGATGCGAAACGCGCCACTGCTGTGCGCGTGACGAGCGGCGAGGAAATTCCAGTGGGCCAGTTAATCGTCTCGAATGTGGACCCCGGTCACCTCGTGCTCGACCTGCTCGGCGCGGGGATGGTGGGACAACAAATCGTCAGGAAAATGGAGCAGTACGAGCGGGGCGATTCCGTTTTTGTTATGTTCGTTGCGCTCGACAGCCCGATCAATTACAAAGCCGGACCTGCTGCGCGCCAATCCGCGCATGTTCATCTTACCGAACCGTCGCTCGATTTCTTCGCGCGAGTTTATCTCCAATGTCGCGGTGGCGCACTGCCTTCGGCGCCGATGATCGTGAGTTGGAATGATTCCGCCATAGACCCGAGTCGCGCACCAGCTGGCAAGGCGCTGATGAAATTCGTCGTGCTGAGCGTCCCATACGTTATCACCGGCGATGCGACCGGCAGAGTTCCGGGACGCACTTGGGACGAGGCACGCGAGCTGTACGCTGATTACCTCATTGACCTGATTACCGCCAACTACATTCCCGACCTGAAGGACAGGATTCTTAAACGCGTGGCCCATTCGCCTGTCGACATCTCGCGCAAAATCACCAGTGCCGTGCACGGTACGCTTGGACAGGGCGCGTTTCTTCCATATCAAAACGGCTCGCTGCGTCCGATTCCCGAGCTCGGCCAATACAAAACCCCCGTCCCTAACGTTTATCTGTGTAGTTCCGGCAGTCATCCCGGCCCCGGGGTCTCGATGGCGCCGGGGAGAAATGCAGCACAGGTGATCTTAGCGGATCTGGGCTTGGATTTCAGGAGTGTTGTCTAGGAGACTGTTGAAAGAGCGGTCGTGCCGATAGTTACCCGAACCGAGACGAATAGTCGGCTGGGTTCCCTCCATCGCGCGTTGAACATTGTTCGGTTGCCGAACTTTCCGCTTTCATCATTCTGCCCGCCTTGTCATTCTGCGCGTCCGCGTACCGCATTTTGAAAAACTATCTCCAACTTAACCTGAGTCTGCTTTATTGGATTTTGGTCGCGCCGTTTACGGGCCAATTTTTCAAAATCGCGCCGATCTTCCGCCAAATGGTATTTATCGGGGTCCGCGCTGCCCCGATGGTCGCGCTAACCGCATGCAGTGTGGGCGTGACGCTGGCGATGCAAGCAGCCCATTCTCTCCAAAGTCTGGGCGCGGAGATGTACATTCCTGACCTGGTGATGATCACACTGCTGCGCGAGATGGGGCCGGTGCTGATTGCAGTCATCGTGATCGGTCGAAGCGGCTCGGCCGTCGCGGCCGAGCTTGGCACGATGAAAGTATCGGAGGAGATCGAGGCACTCGAGGTGATGGCGATCAACCCGGTTCAGTATCTGGTCGTGCCCCGTTTTCTCGCTATGCTCGTGATGCTGCCTGCCCTTACCATCTTCGGAAATTATATCGGCATCCTCGGCGGCTGGGCTGTGTGCCGCTTCGCTCTCGATTTCAACACCGCTGGCTACATCATCCGCGCCCTTGAGAGCGCGGACACTTGGGATTTGTATTCGGGAATGATCAAGAGCGTCGTGTTCGCGTGGATCGTAATCACGATCGCATGTAACGCTGGGCTAAATGTGGAAGGCGGCGCCGAGGGAGTTGGTCAGGCGACAACTGCTTCAGTGGTGCAAGCTTTACTGGCAATGCTAGTGATGAACGCGGTTCTGACGGGGATCTTCTTTTTCGCTGCATGAAAGATAACGGAGAAACCATCATTGAGGTAAACGATCTCGTCCGGAGATTCGGAGATCGCCAAGTGCTTGACGATATTTCGTTCAACGTCCATCGAGGCGAGATACTGGTTATCATGGGCGGCAGCGGTTGTGGTAAGAGCACTCTGCTCCGGCATATGATCGGCTCGATGAAACCAACCTCCGGCTCCGTGAAAATTTTTGGCGAAGAAATTACGGGAATGAAGGAACGCGAGATTGAACGGGTGCGTCTGCGGTTTGGGATGCTCTTCCAATCCGGCGCACTACTCGCATCTCTAACGGTGGGCGAGAATATCGCTTTGCCACTGCTGCAACACACCAAGAAGTCGCCTGACGAAATCCAACAAATCGTGAGAGCGAAGCTTGAGATGGTTGGCCTGACCGGGTTTGAAGATCTTAAGCCAGATGAAATTAGCGGAGGAATGAAGAAACGCGTAGGGCTTGCGCGCGCGCTTGCTCTCGATCCGGAATTGCTATTCAGCGACGAGCCGACCTCCGGCCTCGATCCGATCATGACTGCGGTGGTCGACCAGCTAACACTGAAGTTGACTCAAGGTAGCCACATGACCGCAGTCGTAGTGTCACACGATATGACTAGTGCCTTTCGCATCGCGACGCGCATGATTATGCTGGGACATGGCTCGATTGTGGCACAAGGCACGCCGGATGAAATTCGGAACAGTTCAAATCCGGAAGTGCAGCAATTTATCCACGGTCAGGCTGATGGGCCGATTCCGTTGAACCTTTCACAGGAAGAGCATAAAGATCATCAACATGTCCGGCCCCGCCCGTTCCTGGGCGGGCGGTTCCGTTTTCATCACAAGCATCCATGAAACGCAATATATCCGATTACCTCGTCGCTTTGTTCGTAATCGCGTGCAGTATCGTCTTGCTCGCTGCGCTCACTTTCGCGCTCTCGGGGTATCGCCTGAAAAAACCGACACGCACCTTGCAAATTAATTATGAAGACGTGACAGGAGTAAAAGTGAATTCCGAGGTACGCTATGCCGGCGCGCCGGCTGGACGCGTGATCGCGATGCGGCATCTCACTGCGAAGGAGCGCGAAGCAAGCGCGAACAAGAAAGACGCTGTGCGAGTGACGGTCAGTCTTGATGAAGGAATCCCGCCGTTGCCCACAGACGTTACTGCCACACTCAGCTCCGATACGATGCTCTCGCCAAAATTTGTCGCGCTTTCTGCGGGCACGCTGGGTGGTCAGACTTTAGCAAACAACGCGGCGATCGAAGGTCATCCGGCGTACGGGCTCGAACAAATCACGGCGGCGGCGGGCCCATTGTTCGATAATGCAAACAAGCTGCTCGATAATTTGAACGTAACGGTCACCGGTCTAAAGAAAGACCTCGGCGAATTCACACCGAAGCTCGGGCCACTTGCCGATTCGCTAAAACTGGACGTGGATAATTTGCAGAACGTAGTGAAAAACTTCGATTCTCTGGCCAAAGGGGCAGACAACGTCCTGGGCACAGCTGACACTTTCATCAGCTCGACGGACAAACAGCTTCAGGAGCAGTTGAAACAGCTGCACGTTACCCTTTTGAACCTGAAGGTAGTCACCACGCACGCCAAGGCACTTGTCGAGACGCTGGCCGAAAAACCAAACCGCATTATTTTTAGCGGCAAGCCGGCTAAGCTCACACCGGAGTCGGAGATTCTCAAAAGCAACCGTCCCTTACCCGCGACGCGGCCATAAGCGGCAGCCGCCCGGCCGCGCGCCTTGATAACGGCTCAGACAGGCGCGGCTACAATTTTCCGATAGCGCCGCATCAGTTTGAAGAAGCGAAGTGTGTCGCGCGCCGGATGAATCTTGCTCACCTCGTCGGAATAAACGGTTGTGATCGGGACTGATTGGATCGGGTAGCCTTTGCGGCTGGCAATGATGAGCATTTCGGTTTCGTAGTCGAAACGGTCTCCACCGCCGAGCAGTTCGGGAATCAATTGTCTATCCAACATGCGAAAGCCGCACTGGGTGTCGGGGATTTTTTGTCCACAAACGTGGCTGATCCGATTGCTCATGTAACGATTCACGACGCGCCGAATAAACGGCATGCCAGTGAGATTGTTCATCCGATTGCCGAGGAAAAAGCTGCGCTCTGCCGAAGAACCAGCCGCCGCCAGAAAACGATGGATCTCTTCGGGAAGATGCTGGCCATCCGCATCGAGGATGATGACGTGAACGAATTGTCGATCTAACCAGTAACGTAATCCCGTCTTGATCGCTTCGCCCTTGCCGCGGTTTTGGCTGTGAACAATCACTTCGGCGCCAGCTTCGCGCGCTCGCGTCGCCGTCTTATCTTCTGAGCCATCGTCAACAACAAGCACATGATCAAGTTCCTGGCGCGTTCGTCGAACGATGTCGCTAATGTGTTTCTCTTCGCGATATGCCGGAATGACTGCAGCAGTTTTTAAACGCAATTGCGCGAGCCGGTCCCGGGCCGCTTCCGTCATCGCCTAACCACCGGATGAAAGTCAGCTGCGTGATAGGAGCTACGGACCAGCGGCCCGGAGGCGACGTAGAGGAAACCCTTTTTACGTGCGATATCGCCGTAGCAAACGAATTGGTCCGGAGTGATGTATTCGACAACAGGCAGGTGTTTCGGGCTCGGACGCAAATACTGGCCGATGGTCAGAACCTCGCAGCCGACGTCGCGCAAATCGTCCATCGTCTGAAAAAGTTCGGTTTCTTTTTCGCCGAGGCCAAGCATCACGCCGCTCTTGGTCACTACTTTCGACGATAATTGCTTCGCCCGTTTCAAGACTTGGAGAGACGTGTGATATTTGGCGCGCGAGCGCACCAGCGGCGTCAAACGCTCCACCGTTTCCATGTTGTGATTGTAAATGTCTGGCCCGGCGTCCAGCACGATCTGGATGCACCAGTCCTGCGCGTGAAAATCGGGAACGAGCACCTCGACAATCACCGAAGGATCCATTTCCCGAATCGCGATGATGGTACGGGCGAAATGATTCGCGCCGCCGTCTCTCAGATCGTCACGCGCAACCGCTGTGATGACGACATGCTTTAATTTCATCCGGCGCACAGCTTCGGCGACGCGTTGCGGTTCGTCTTCTTCCAGCGCATAAGGTTTCGCCGTAGTCACCGCGCAAAAACCGCAGGCGCGCGTACAGCGGTCCCCGGCGATCATCATTGTGGCCGTGCCCTGACTCCAGCATTCCCAGCGGTTCGGGCATTGCGCACTTTCGCAAACAGTGTGCAAGCGCAAATCGGAAATCAGAGCTTTGGTTGAAAAGAAAACCGGGTTCGACGGCAGCCGCACTTTGATCCAAGGCGGTTTCCGCGCCTGGTGCAGGGTGGGATCGATTTTCGCGCAAGACATGTGATTGGAAGTTAATGCAATGTCAAAGCGTTGAAAAGTTGAAGCGTTAAAGCGGATCGCTCCCTCCCTTCAACGCTTTAACGCTTCAACGAGTCACAGTTTCGTTCTTCCCGAGAGCGCTTGGTAAAGCGTCAGTTCGTCAGCCGATTCCAGACCGCCGCCGGCAGGGAGGCCACGCGCAATGCGCGTTAGCGTTACCGGCTTACCCTTCAAAAGATCGACAAGATAATTTATGGTCGCTTCGCCTTCGACGTCGGCGGGAAGCGCGAAAATGATCTCCGAAATCTTTTCCCGATCGAGGCGTTCGAGCAATTCCTTGATCCGCAAATCTTCGGGGCCGATATGGTCGAGGGGGGAAATTTTTCCTCCGAGAGAATGGTATCGACCGCGAAACGCGCTGGTTTTTTCCAAGGGAAGGATGTCCGTGGCTTGCTCGACCACGCAAAGCAGCTCCGATGAGCGCGAGGAATCGGCACAAATATCGCAAATCTCTTCGGTGGTAAAAAATCCGCAGAGGGCGCACGGATGAATAGCCTGACGGGTGTCAGTGATGGCGCGCGCGATATGCTCTGGTTGTTCGTCTCGCGCGCGCACAATCCAAAGCGCAATCCGCTCCGCCGAGCGAGGTCCAACTCCGGGCATTTGCCGCAGTTGCGTAATCAAATTCCGGATCGCTGCCGGGTACTCGGTCTTTCTCAAAACAAGCGCGGGTTTGCCACGGCGAATCCGTCCTTTGGCGGATTTAATCCGGTGGGATTTCCATCAAGTGCAGAGCAAGCGGTGCCAGCCGACGCAAATAGAATTGCAATGGAGGATCTTCCTCCCCATCCGAACCCCGCGCCTTCTGAAACTCAGCATATGCCTCTGCCCAACGTTTTTCTCGATACAGAACGACTCCACTCCAGAACGAATCCCGCCGCGCGATATGCTCTGGTTTGGCTTCGGCCGTGAGCCAAAGCGGCTCGTAAATTTCATGTCGATCTTCTGAATTCAAGCCTTTCACAAAATCGATCGGACGCGCGACGATTGCCTTGCTCGCAAGATCAAAGGTGCGCGTGCAAATCAGAATCTTTGATCCATACGGATGGTTTGCCGCACAGAACCTGCGGGCTAGCTCGATTGGTTCGCCGCTGATTAAGAGCATCGGGCTCCCGCTATCTTTTAACGGAGCGGCAATGATCGTACCCGAGCTGATTCCCACGCAGACATCGCAGTTACCAACAGTTTCTCCATTAGTCTCCCGCTGCTTTCGAACATCCTCAACCAAATCGAGCGCGACCCGCACGGTTTTTTCAGCGACGTCGGAAGAGCCGCCGGGGAATCCAAAAATCGCGACAACGCCTTCACCGTCGGCGGCGTGTAGATAAGCGCCCGCTTCCAAGAGGCGGTCAGCCATGTCGCGAACGAACTTCCCCATCGTTTTGGCGAAAGCTGCCGGCTGGACTTCCCTGGCGAATCCGTGCTTGTTAGCAATATCACAAGCCACGATGCTCACTTCGTGCGCTTTTGGGTCAGCGTCGAACCGAGTCGCTTCTTCGCTGACACGACGAAACTCTTTCTTCGACAAGTGATCGGCAAAGAAAATCTGCACCAAATCCGGGCGACGCCGCCGCAAAAAAACGGTCCAGCCTTCTGTGGCAATCAGCGCGAATACTACCGCAAGAATGGAGGGCAGCGGTTGGAAAAATACCCGGTAGAGCGAGCAGACCCACGACAAACCGATCAATTCAATCAATAAAGCGACCACTAACAAACGGCTGCGGCTTCGCGGCACACTGCTCAGGCTCAGCCAGGCGACACCGAGGCCCAGCAGCAAGACGAAGGCGTACTGCCATTTCTCTCCCACCACTCTTTTGGCATTGGCATAGTCCGACACCAGCGCAAGACGCGGTATCACCCTGCTCGCGTGCAGCCCGCCAACGATAATCGCGACAACGACTCCAATTATCAGTGTAGTGACCACCGATCGCTTCA
>Ga0070706_100003752_pt1 | contig 14838 bp, 14 predicted proteins | sample KBSK5501metaG_FD_65476 | JGI IMG/M metagenome (GOLD analysis project Ga0070706, IMG submission 65476) | Corn, switchgrass and miscanthus rhizosphere microbial communities from Kellogg Biological Station, Michigan, USA - KBS K5-50-1 metaG | ecosystem: Host-associated > Plants > Roots >...
CGGGCTCTCGCCTGGCCTTCTCCTCACAGCCAGTGGTCGACCTCTTCAAGGAATTTGCGGTCCTCGACGAAGGCAGCCACCGAAAGCGCTTCAGTCCTGCGGTGTTCGATCTGGACAAGCCGTCGCTGGCTGCGTTGCTTCGCGGGCTGTTCACGGCCGACGGTACCGTCGGCAACTACGGTGAGAAGTCGCAATACGTGTCCCTTGATTCGTGCTCTCGCGAACTGTTGGGACAAGTTCAGATCCTGCTCTTGGGATTTGGAATCAAGTCCAAGATCTATAACGGCCGCCGTGGAGGCATCACCGTTTCAATGCTTCCCGACGGACGCGGTGGCACGAAGAGCTACCCGGTCCAAGAGATGTACTCGCTACGCGTGACCCGGTCCTCGCGGTTGGTGTTCGAGCGACAGATCGGCTTCGATCCTGCCAGCCGCAAGAGGGCAGCTCTGCGGTCGATGAATGAGACCTGCAGTGCATACGCCGAAGAATTGACCGATGAGGTCGAGTCGATCGAGGCACTCGGTGAGGAGCCCGTTTACGATTTGACCGAAGGAGCCACTAACCACTTCGTTGCCAATGGTTTGCTGGTTCACAATTGCAGCGAATACATGTTCCTCGACGACACCGCGTGCAACCTCTCCTCCCTCAACCTGATGAAGTTCCGCACGGAGGACGGGGAGTTCGACGCGGAGGCGTTCGGGGCGGCGTGCCGGACCATGATCACGGCCCAGGAGATCCTGGTCGACAACGCGAGCTACCCGACGCCGGCCATCGACCGCAACAGCCACGACTACCGGCCGCTCGGGCTCGGCTACGCCAACCTCGGCGTGCTGCTGATGGACCGCGGCCTGCCCTACGACTCCGACGCCGGCCGGGCCTACGCCGCGGCCATCACCGCCCTCATGCACGGGGAGGCCTACGCGCAGAGCGCCCGCGTCGCGAGCGCCATGGGGGCCTTCGCGGGCTACGCGAAGAACGCCGAGCCGATGCTGCGCGTGATCGACAAGCACCGCCAGAACGCGCACATGATCGACTCGACCCTGCTGCCGAAGGAGCTGCTGCGCACGGCGCTCACGGTGTGGGACGAGGCGTACGCGCTCGGGGCGCAGCACGGGTACCGCAACAGCCAGGTCACCGTGCTCGCGCCCACCGGCACCATCGGCTTCATGATGGACTGCGACACCACGGGCATCGAGCCCGACATCGCCCTCGTCAAGTACAAGAAGCTGGTGGGGGGCGGGGTCATGAAGATCGTCAACCAGTCGGTGCCGGGCGTGCTGCGCAAGCTCGGCTATGCGCACGCCCAGGTCGACGACATCGTCCGCCACATCGACGAGAAGGAGATGATCGAGGGCGCGCCTCACCTCAAGGAAGAGCACCTCGCGATCTTCGACTGCGCGTTCCCGCCGGCCAGCGGCAAGCGCTCGATCCCGTACATGGGCCACATCAAGATGATGTCGGCCGTGCAGCCCTTCCTCTCCGGCGCCATCTCGAAGACCGTCAACATGCCGGCCGACTCGACGACGGAGGACATCACCAACGCGTACGTCGAGTCGTGGCGGCTGGGGCTGAAGGCGGTGGCGGTGTATCGCGACGGCTGCAAGCGGAGCCAGCCCCTCAGCACGTCGAAGAGCGAGGCGAAGGAGGGGGAGGCGGCGCCCGCCGCCGCCGCGCGGCCGGCGCGGCGCAAGCTGCCCGACGAGCGCCGGGCCATCACCCACAAGTTCTCGATCGCCGGCCACGAGGGCTACATCACGGTGGGGATGTACGACGACGGCAAGCCGGGGGAGATCTTCCTCGTCATGGCCAAGGAGGGCTCGACCATCTCCGGCCTGATGGACGCCTTCGCGACGTCGATCTCGATGTCGCTCCAGTACGGGGTCCCGCTCGAGACGCTGGTCGAGAAGTTCTCGCACGTGCGCTTCGAGCCCTCCGGCTTCACGAAGAACCCGGAGATCCCCTACGCCAAGAGCATCACCGACTACATCTTCCGGTGGCTGGCGTCGAAGTTCCTCTCCGCCGAGCACCAGGAGGCGGTGGGCGTGCAGACGGCCGCGGTGGCGGGCAAGGCGGAGTCTGCGGCCGCCGCCCCTGCCAAGGGCACGGCCCCGGGCCCGACGTTCCGGAGCCAGGCCGACGCCCCGTCGTGCCACTACTGCGGCGCGATCATGACGCGCAACGGGAGCTGCTACCGGTGCAGCAACTGCGGGAGCACGAGCGGATGCAGCTAGAGAGCCGGACGGCGGCGAGCCCCGCCCGCCCCATGATCACCGCTCCATCGCCCCGAGACGTGCTCTGGGATCACTGCCGCAACAACCTCGGGATCGCCCGTCTGCTCGTCCACGAGGGGCGGCCGGAGGCGCTGGTGGCCACCGCTTGCTGGATGGCGGTGGAGAGCGCCTGCCGGGCCGCCTTGGAGCACTCCGGCCTGCGGTACCTCGGCGACCTCGAAGCGTCGCTGCAGCAGCTCGCGGCGCCCCGGGACATCTGGGAGCTGCAGCAGGCCGGTGCGCCGGCGCGTCGCCTCGCCGGGGCCGAACGGGCGGTGGCGTGGATGGCGTCCTATCTCAAGCGCGTGGCCCCCGACCGTACATGGGGGTACTGAAGGGCCAGACCGTGGGCTCCCTGCGTCGTCATTCCGCCGTCCTGCTCTTTGCCCTCTTCGCCGGGGCGTGCGACTTCGCCAAGACCACCACCCAGCCCAGCCCGTCGCCGCCGCCTCCGACCTCGGCCAAGATCCAGTTGGCCATCGCGCCCTCGCCCGTCCCGGTGAAGGTGGACTGTCCCGCGCCGACCAACCCCGACTTCTGCCTCGCCTCCTTCAGCCCCACGGTCACGGTGTCCGAGACTGCCGGCGTCGGCGGCCGGATCAACTCGGTGGAGGTGACGCTGCGCAATGTCACGCTCGCGCGCGACGAGACCAAGGTGACGCTCGACGCCGCGTGGGTCGCCCGCCAGGCGGGGACCAACCGCCTCGAGGCCAAGGGCGGCATCGCGTTCCAGCCCGTCGTCTCCGGATACCCGATCCCGGCCGCGGGCCCGCGGCCGCAGTTCCGGATCATCCTCGGCGTGCAGTTCATCGACGACAAGAACAACACCCTCTTCCAGTCCGCGCAGGCCGACCTCGCCTTCTGAGCCGGCCAGAGCCCGAGACGCCCGATTTTCCTTGACAACCCCAAGATATGGGGCTATGGTACCGGGCAACCACGACTGACGGGGGTTTGATGGCCGAGGAGCTGAAGAGCCAGACCCAGGAGGTTCTCGCCTCGCTGACCGAGGAGCAGGTCCAGATGGTGCTGGCCTACGCCCGCTGTCTGCGGGACATGGAGCCGGCCGTCCTGAACAACATCCTCGAGGGCCTGCTGGAGGACCGGGCCTGAACCAGGGCCCGCTCGGGGTCCTGCTCCGTCGACCCGGGGGACGCCGCGCCGTCCTCCACCGGATCTGCCTCTCGCTGGCCCGGCAACCCGGTCTGGTCGTGTTTGCGCGCCGTCTGGTGCGCCGCATCCGCCGCGAGGACCGCATCGGGCGCGTGGCGTGCGTCTTCACGTTCGTCGGCCATCTCGTGGACGCGCCGCGGTCGCGTGGGATCCGCGACGGCACGGATGCCCTCCTCGCCCTGGCCGGTTTCCGGGACGGCCCGGCGGTGATACTGGCGGCGCTGCTCCAGGCGCTCGGCGAGCGCGCGCAGATCGAGCATGCGCGCGAGATGGTGTTCGTGCGCGTCGAGCTCGACTCGTCCGATCTGCTCCGGCTGCCGCCCCACGCGGCCCTCGTTCTCCGCCGGGCCCGCCGGGGCCGGTTCCTGCTGCCCCTCGACCCGCGCCGGGCGCGCATCCCGCTGGGCTTCCTGCCGCAACCAGTGCGCCAGGCCCTGGATCGGCGGTTGACCGCCTGACAGCTCCCTCTCCCCTTTTGGGGGAGAGGGTCGGGGTGAGGGGCGCGTGCGGCGGCTACAATGCGGCCCGTGCCCTCCGCCCGCGCCCTCCTTCGTCTCCTCCTCCCCTTTGCGCTCCACGCCGTGGCGAGGGACGTGGACGCCGCAGTCGGGCTCCTGCTGCGCTCGAGCCTCGAGCTTCCCGACTTCGTCCGGCAGGCGCTGCGCCTCGTCGATCCGGCGGCGACGCTGGCCCACGTCGCGCTGTGGACGGCGGGGGGGGCGGCTCTCTGGGCCCTGCTCGCGCTCTTGCACTCGCGCCCGGCGGGCGCCTCGCTCGCCGATTCGCTGGAAGCGGCTTCGGGAGGATTCGCGCCCCTGTACCTGAGGCCGTTCCTCACGCTCCTCGCGCTCGCGTCCCTGGCCCTCGTCCCGTCCTACCCCTATGCGTTCACGCTGCCGGTGGCCCTGACCCAGGACCTCGCGGTCGCCCAGGACGCGGCGGCGCTCGCGGCCCTTGCCGCCGCGCATGCGCCGCGGCTGCGGCTGCCGGCGCCCGGCGCGGCATCGCTGGGCTTGATCGCGTTCATCACCTACGCGCTGCTGACGCCGTCGCCGGCGCGGCGCTGGGACGGCCATCCCGGCAACGAGCCGAAGACGCTGCGGATGGCGGTGGCGCTCGGCCACGGCCTGACCCTCGACGTGGAGGGCGTGAGCGCGGCGATGGAGGCGCTGCCGACCCAGCGGCTCGCCCGGTCGGCCCGCGCCGCCGCCGCGGCCGTCGCGCGAGAATCGGCCCGGATGATCGCGGCCCTGGCCCATGGCCCGCGGGCGGTGGGGGCGTCGGCGATCCAGGCCACGCGCATCACCCGCCAGACCGTGCGCGGCAAGGAGGGCGGGGTCTTCCACGTGCTCGCGCCCGGCGTCTCCGCGCTGCTCGCGCCCGCGCTGCGAGTCGACCGGGCGATCAACCTGCGGCGCGGAACCTGGGGATCGCTCGGCGCCACCCTGCTCTTCTGGAACGCGCTCGCCGCCGCCCTCGTCTCCGCGCTCTTCCTCCTCGCCCGCGACGCGACCGGACGCCCCGGGCTCGCCGCCGCGCTCGCCGCCGGGTTCGCCCTCACGCCCCCCTTCGTCTTCTACTTCTTCCAGTTCTATCCCGAGATGCTGGGCGCGCTCGCGCTCGCGCTCGCGCTGCGCGCGCTCCTGTTCCGTCGCTGGTGGAGCGTCGGAACGGCCCTCTGGATGGGCCTCCTGCTCGGCTTCCTCCCCTGGCTGCACCAGAAGTTCCTGCCCGTCTGGGCGGTGCTGGCCGCGATGGCGCTCGTGAAGGCCGTGAGCGAGATGGCGCCGCTGCGGGCGCTGCTCCTGCTGCTCGTGCCTCAGGTCGCCAGCGCCGGCCTGTTCGCGCTCTACAACTTCGCGATCACCGGGAGCGCCCGGCCCGACGCGCTCTACCTCGCGTGGGGGCCCGGAGGCGTCAGCTCCGCGCGCATGGGCCAGGGCCTCCTGGGCCTGCTGCTCGACGCGCGCTACGGGATCCTGCCCTACGCGCCGGTCTACGTGCTCGCCGCCGGGGGGCTCCTCCTCCCGGACCGCGGGGCGTCGCTCCTGCGGCGTGCGCTGCCCGCGATGGCCGTGTACTACCTCACCGTGGCGTCGGCCGACAACTGGAGCGGCGCGGTGTGCAACCTCGGCCGCTACTTCATGCCGATCGCGCCGTGGGCGGCCGCGCTGGCCGCGGTCGCCGTCGCCGGAGCGGGCGGCCGCCGCGGGGTGGCGGCGGTGGCTCTGGCCCTCGCCGCCTGGACCGCGCTCTTCGCGGCCGCGCTCTGGGCGGATCCTCACGCGGCCAACGACTGCGCGCTCCTCCTCGCCCGCAGCGTCTTCGCCGACGGGAACGTCTACATCCCGAACCTGTTCATCCCCGCGTGGAGCGACGCCGCGCCCGGCCTGTTCCCGCGGGTAGCGGTATGGCTGGTCCTGGTCGCGCTGGCGGGAGCGTGGATCCGCCGCGCGGCCGCGGGGCGCGGCGGCGCCTCGGCCACGCGGGCCCTGGCCGGCGTCGTGGCCATCCTGCTCGTGGCCGCGCTCGTGCTGGAGCGCGGTCCGGTCTTCCGGAGCGGCCCTCGTTACCCGGACGCGCTGAGCCTCGGTCCGGGCGAGACGGCGTTTCTCGTCGGCCCGGTCACGGTGGAGGAAGACCGCGCCCGCGCGAGGCCGGGGACGATCGAGCTGCTCGTGCGCTCGCGGGAGCCGCTCGCCTCGGTGACGATCGTCGCCGACGGCGAGGGGACGCTGCGACCGCGAGGCGCCCCCGCCGTGGTGGTGGCCGGGCGTCCGATGGCGGTGAGCGTGCCGCTCGACCGCGTCGCCACGCTGGTGGGACGGCGGGGCGTGAGCGAATCGCTCGCCCGCCAGCGACTGGCGGTCGAGACGTCGGGCGAGCTTGTCCTGCGTGTGCGGTGAAGGAGGTGATTGATGAGACGGATCTGGGGCCTGATTCCGCTCCTGCTGCTCGGTGCCAGCGTAATGGCTGACGACGAGTTCACGCTGTATGAATTGCTCGCTCCGGACTCTCACCGGTTTGCGATCACCTACGACGTCACGACCGCGAAGGAGGGGGATCGCTTCTTCCTGATCCGCGAGGGCTCGATCGCGAGCGACGAGCGCGTGGTGGACCAGGCCTCCGGGAAGCCGCTGAAGTGGGAGATCGTCACCGGCAAGCAGGCGCGCGAGGCAGGGCTGCTCGGCGAGCGAGCGTTCGGGCGAGCGCAGCGGAGCGTTTCCTCGACGCGCGACGCGGGATCCATTCCCGCGAGCGCGAACATCGAAGACTCACGCGCAGCGGAGCTCGCCCGCATCCGGGGGGACGAGGCGCGGTTCGTCAAGGTGGAGCTGGCGGGGCCGGTGCCGAAGGACGGCCAGCGGCGGATCCGCATCTTCAAGACCTACACCGACCCGAAGTCGTACTACGCCGAGGGGGACCGCATCGTCTTCGACCGCGGCCTCGGCATCCGCCGCAACGCCGTCATCCTTCCCGCGGGCTACGAGCTCGTGGGCTGCTCGGTCCCCGCCATCGTGTCGACCGAAGCGGACGGCCGGGTGAAGGCCAGCTTCGTGAACGACCGCGACGACGCGCTGCCGGTGAAGATCACCGGCCGCCGGCGGGCCGGCGCCGCCCGGGGCGCGCGGTGAAGGCCGGCATCGCGGTCGTGCTCGTCCTGGCCGGTGGCCTGCCCGCCTCGGCGCAAACGGCCTTCCACCGCGCGGAGCAGGACCGGGAGATCACGTACTGGCTGCTCGCCCCCGAGTCGGGCCAGTTCCGCATCTCCCACGACTTCACGGTCGCGCGTCCCGGGCAGCGTTCGGTGCACAGCTTCGTGCGCAAGGGCAGCACCGTGACGCGGGCGGTGGTCGTCGATCTCGACACTGGAGGGACGCTGAAGACCTACAACGTCGCCGGCCGGGAGGTGAACGCGCTCGGCTACTATCCGGAACCCGCTCCCGACGACAGCGTCGTCGTGCAGGCCGATCTGCCTCATCCGCTGGCAGAGGGCGAAACGGCGCGGGTGCGCGTGATCGAGACCTACACCGACGCCGAGCGCTACTTCGTGAAGGACGGGGAGCTCGTCTGGGACCGCACCCTGGGCCGGCCCTGGAACGTGGTGGTGCTGCCGGCGGGATGGATGCTCGCCTCGGTGAGCGTTCCCGCCGTGGTCTCCCTCGACGGCGAAGGTCGGGTGGCGTGCCGCTTCGTCAATCCTCGGAACGACGAGGTTCACGTGGTGCTGAAGGCGCGGCGCCGTCCCTGAGCCGCTGCTCGAAGAAGAGCAGCGTGTCCGAGAGGTGCTCCCTCCAGTAGGCCCAGTCGTGCGCGCCCGGGTACTCCTGGTAGATGTGGACCACGCTCTGGCGGACCAGCTCCTCGTGCAGCCGGCGGCTGGCGTCGAGCAGCGGGTCCTCGGTGCCGCAGTCGAAGCGCAGCGGCGGCAGGATCGCCCGGTGCCGGGCGATCCACACACCCACGAACGGCTCGTCGCCGAGGTAGCTGTTCGGCTCCGGCACGAAGCGCGCCATGTCGTGGAGCCGCGTGATCGGGGAGTGGGCCGAGATCCCGCGGACGATCCCTCCGTACTTGGCGCCCAGGCGCAGCGCGCCGTAGCCGCCGATGGACAGGCCGGCCAGGAACACCTCGGGCCCCAGGTCGGGCAGGGTGTCCTTCGCGCAGCCGACCACGTCCTCCATGATCCAGCGCTCGTAGGCGCCGTCGACGTGACGCACGAACCCGGTGCCCAGGGTCCAGAGGCCGTCGGTGGGCATCGCGAGCACCATGGGCCGGATCCGGCCTTCGCCGATGAGCCGGAGCGCGGTTTGCGGCGCCTCACCCTGGTCGGTCCAGGCCCGGTGGCTGCCGTATACGCCGTTGAGGAGGATCACCAGCGGCAGCGGCCCCTCGCTCGGCGGGATGAAGAACGTGATGTCACCCCGCCCGCCGAGGTTCTCGCTCTGCCGGGCGACGAGGTGCAGATACTCGCTCTCCAGCCCAGGAGGCGGGGACCGCATGCTTCCAGGATACCCCCCGATCACGGTTCCGGTGCCTTTCTGCCACAATGGCGGAACTCGGGGTCGAGGAGGCGCGTTCCTTGGGGGAGATGGTCGAGACGCCGCTCGTGGAGTTCAAGGACCTGGTCGTGTCCTATGGCCCGGTCCAGGCCCTCGCCGGTGTCAGCGGCGCGTTCCTCCCCGGACCCACCGGGCTGCTCGGGCCCAACGGCGCCGGCAAGACGACCCTGCTCAAGACGCTGCTGGGCTTCCTCGATCCGGACCGCGGGACCATCACCGCGTTCGGCCGCGATCCCGCGAAGGAGCCGCTGGAGGTGCGGCGGCGGATCGGATACATGCCCGAGGTGGATTGCCATCTGCCGGGAATGACGGCGGCCGCGTTCGTGGCCTTCGCCGGCGAGCTGTCGGGCCTGCCCCGCGACGAAGCCATCTCGCGCGCCCACGAGGTCCTCTATTACGTGGGCCTCGGCGAGGCCCGCTACCGGACGGTCGAGACGTACTCCACGGGCATGAAGCAGCGGGTGAAGCTGGCCCAGGCCCTCGTGCACGATCCCGACCTGCTCCTGCTCGACGAGCCGACCAACGGCCTCGACCCGGCCGGGCGCGACGAGATGCTCGCCCTCATCCGCGACATCTCGGAGCGCCGGCAGATGAGCCTGATCCTCTGCTCCCACCTCCTCCGCGACGTCGAGCAGGTGTGCGAGAACGTGATCGTCTTCAACCAGGGCCGGGTGGCGGCCAGCGGACGCATCGCGGACCTGACCGGTCCGCGCCGCGCCGTCTACGACGTGCGGGTGAAAGGCGATGCCACCGCCTTCCTCACCGACCTCAAGGACCACGGCTGCGAGTGGCGGGAGGGCGAGGACGGCTACCGCGTGAGCATGAGCGACGGCTTCGGCCCGGAGCTGATCTTCCGCACGGCGCGGGAGTCGGGCGTGCAGGTGCGCTTCCTGCGGCCGGGGGCGGAGACGCTGGAAGACGTGTTCCTGCGCGCGCTCGGCCACGAGGCGGAGCGGTAGTTGCCGATCTACGAGCAGACCTATCGCCGCCACGAGGCGCGCGGGCCCCTGCGGCGCGTGCGCTTCTGGCCGATCACGCGCGAGGCCCTGCGGCTCATCCTGGCCCGGCGGTGGTTCCTCGCGCTCCTCGTCGCCGCGTGGCTGCCGTTCGTGGTGGAGGTCATCCGCATCTACGTCGTGACGCGCTTCCCGGAGGCGAATCGGATCCTCCCCGTCGACGGGCGGCTCTTCGGCGAGCTGCTCGGCTGGCAGGCGTTCTTCACGATGTTCATCACGATCTTCGGCGGGGCCGGGCTCGTGGCCAACGATCTGCGCACCGGCGCGATCCTGGTCTACCTCTCACGGCCGCTCACGCGCCGCGACTACGTCGTCGGCAAGCTCGGGGTGCCGCTGCTGCTGAACCTGTCGGCGACCCTCGCCCCCGGCCTGCTCCTCTACGCGGTGGCCCTGGCCCTCGCCCCCGACCTCTTCTGGAAGTGGGACCTCGCCTGGATCGCGCCCGCCGTGGTCGTCCAGTCGCTGACGGTGTCGATGGTGATGAGCCTGGTCGCCCTGGCCGTCTCCTCCCTGTCGCGCAGCGTCCGCGTGGCCGGCCTCGGCTTCTTCGGGCTGCTCATCGGCCTCGAGGTCGCGCGCGGGATCCTGTACGCGCTCTATCGCCGCCCCGAAACGGCCCTCCTGTCCTTGCAGGCCGACCTGCGCTCCCTGGGGGTGACGCTCTTCGGGCTCGCGGATCGCTCGGTGAACGTGCCGTGGGCGTACGCCGCGGCGATGCTCGCCGCGGTATCCATCGGCTGCCTGCTGGTGCTGCGCTCTCGCGTGCGCGCGGTCGAGATCGTCCAGTGAGCGCCACGCTGGAGTTCGTCCGCGCCTCGCGCTGGTACGGCCAGGTCATCGCCCTCAACGACGTGACCACCACGATCGGGCCCGGCGTGACCGGCCTTCTCGGCCCGAACGGCGCGGGCAAGTCGACCTTCCTCAAGCTGGCCGCCGGCCAGCTCGCCCCCAGCCAGGGCGAGGTGAGGATGCTGGGCCAGCCCGCATGGGGCTCGCCGGAGCTGTTCCACCGCGTCGGCGTGTGTCCCGAGGCCGACGCGTTCTGGGAGCAGCTCACCGGCCTCCAGTTTCTCCTCGGGCTGCTCCGCCTGACCGGCTACGACGAGGCGGAGTGCCGGCAGCGCGCGGAGAACGCGCTTCACGAGGTCGCGCTTCTCGACGCCAAGGACCGCAAGATCGGCGGCTACAGCAAGGGGATGCGCCAGCGCGTGAAGCTGGCCCAGGCCCTCGCCCACGAACCGGAGGTGCTGCTGCTCGACGAGCCGGTGTCCGGGATGGATCCGGTGAACCGCCGGCGGGTCGTGGACCTCGTTCGGCGCCTGGGCCGCGCGGGACGCACGGTGGTCGTCTCCAGCCACATCCTCCACGAGGTCGAGGCGATGACCCGCCGCGTCCTCCTCATCCACAACGGCCGCATCCTGGCCGAGGGCGACGTGCGGGAGATCCGCGACCTCATGGACGAGCACCCGCACACGGTGGCCCTCCGCGCGCGCGACACGCGGGCCCTGGCGCGGGCGGTGGTGGGCCTGCCCCACGTGATCTCCCTGACCTTCGGGGCCGAGGGCGAGTGGCTGACGGTGCAGACGGCCAAGCCGGACGAGCTGTACGGCAACCTGGCCGCGGCCGCCGAGGAGGCGGGGGTGAGCGAGATGTACTCGCCCGACGAGAACCTGGAATCGGTCTTCCGCTACCTGGTGGCGGGATGAGGCGGGGCGAATGAGGGACACCTCGCGTCCGGTGCCGTTCGCGCGCGCGGCCCGCGCGGTGTTCGACCTCGCCCTCGAGGGTATGGTCTGGAGCCGGCGGAGCCTCTTCATGGCAGTCCTCCTCGGGCTGCCGATCGTCTTCGCGATCGTGTATCGGGTGGTGCTGGCCACGCACATCCCGCCGCGCGTCACCCCGTTCGACCTGTACGGCTTGCTGGTCGTCCCCTATTACCTGCGCTTCGCGGTGCCGCTGGCGGCGCTCTTCTACGCGACCGCCCTCATCGCCGACGAGGTGGAGGGAAAGACCCTGACCTACCTGCTCACCCGTCCCATCCGGCGCGAGGGGATCCTGGCCGGCAAGTTCGCGGCCTACGTGGTCACGACGCTGAGCCTCGCCATGCCCGCGGTGATCGTGACCTTCTTCGCTCTGATGACCGTGCGGGGCCGCACCGGCCTCGGCGCGGCGGTTCCCGACCTCCTGCGCGACCTGGGGGTGCTCGCCCTGGCCCTGCTGGCCTACGGCGCGCTGTTCACGCTGATGGGCGTGCTCCTGAAGCGGCCCCTCATTCCCGGCCTCCTGTTCGTGTTCGTCTGGGAGCTGCTCGCGAACCTGCCGGGGTACCTGCCCCGCCTCACCCTCACCGCGTACCTGCGCTCGCTCGTCCGGCATCGGCCGGCGGAGGAAGGGCTCTCGGAGATCTTCGGCCAGGTCCTGCCGGCCGCGTTGTGCCTCGAGGTGCTGGCCGGCGCGGTGATCGTCAGCCTGGCCGCCGCCGCCTGGATCTTTTCCACCCGCGAATACGTTATGGACCAATAGGCCTAGAATTGGGCCCCCGGAGGCGCTCTTATGACACGTAGCCGTCTCGTCGTTCTCTCATCCCTGGTCGTGGTCGGGGTGGGAGTCGTCGGCGCGCTGGGCGCCCTATACTTCGATCCCCCGCGGGCCGCGGTCGGCCCGCTCCCGGCGAAGGGCCTGGCCCTCCCCGGCGACACCCAGTTCGTGATGGGCTTCGACGTGCACCGTTTCGTGGCCAGCCCCTTCTACCAGCGGTTCGGCAAGGATCGGCAGGGCCAGGGCCGCCCGCCGGGATTCACGGAGCTCGAGGAGAAGACCGGCCTCAACCCCGAGCGCGACGTGGACCGCATCGTCTTCGCGGGACGCAGCGTTGACAAGGGCCCGGAGGGCGGCGTCATCCTCGTGAGCGGCCGCTTCGATCGCACCAAGCTCTCCCGCGCCATCGAGACGGAGAGCAAGGGTGTGACGTTCAAGAGCCACGAGGGCACCACCGTGTACCTCTTCCGCGAGGGCGCGGGCGCCAGGTCGGGGGCGGTGGCGTTCCTCGACGACGACACGCTCGTGCTCGGCCCGCGCGCGGGCGTCGAGGCCACGATCACGAACTACGCGGGAGGCAAGGCGCCGGTGCGGGCCAACGCGTCGCTCATGGCCCTGCTGGAGAGCGTCAAGCCGGGGTCGACGTTCTGGGCGGTCGGCGACCAGAGCGTGCTGTCCCGCCTGCCGCTGAGCATCCCCGGCGCCGCCGGCCAGGGATCCGTCTCCCTGCCCCCGATCAAGAGCGTCGTCGTGACCGGAGATCTCGAGCCGATGGTCGCCGTCGAGCTGACGGGCGAGGCCGTCGACAGCAAGGCGGCGCAGAACCTCGCCGACGTGGTGCGCGGCTTCGTGGCGCTGGCCAGCCTGCAGGCGAGCCAGAAGCCCGAGCTGAAGGATCTGGCCTCGGCGGTGAGCGTCACCACCGATGCCACGCGGGTTCACGTGAACGTGCGCGTGCCCTACGAGCTGATCGACTCGCTGGCGCCCAAGCGGCCGGTGGCCGCCGACGGCGCCCCCGAGGGCCGCTAGTGCCGTTCCAACTTGATGGACCTACGATGATCTCGAAGATTGGAGTTGGGATGCCGCATCGACACTCGCGCCAAGCTCGGCGCGAAAAGTTGGAACGGCACTAGTACCCCTCGGCCTGGCCGACGAGCGTCGGACGCTTCGTGGGCGCGTCGCCGAGCGCGACGTTGTACTCGCGGTCCAACGTCACGCGGTCGCCGTCGAAGCGGAACGCCGCGGTCACCCGGAACGGCGTCTCGTTCAGATAGAGCCGCGCGGTGTACGTGTCGTCGGCCGTCCAGGCCCCGCTCGCGGCCACCGGCTGATCCACGCCGTCGGCGGCCGGCAGCGTGCCCCCTCGACGCCACGCTCCCGCGCCGCAGGGCATGCGTCCCTCGCGTCCGGCGACCTTCAGCACGATCGTCGCCGCCTCGCCGTCGAACTCCACGCGCGCGGCCTCGATCTTCTCGTCGTTGGCGGGAAATGCATAGGTCCTGCCGGACACCGAAGCGGCGACCGCCGACGAGGAGCGGCCCGGTTGCGGGGCCAGCGTCAGCGCGGCGAGCTTGCGGCCGAGGGCGGCCCGACCGGCGGCGTCGGCGGGGAGCGGACTCGCTCTCATCGGACCGAGGATGTGCTCCCACACGAGGTTCAGGACGCCCTGCAGGTCGCGCGTTCCGCTGGTGATCGCCACCACCGTGTCCGGCGCGGGCATCACGATGCAGAACTGGCCGAAGGCGCCGTCGCCGCGATAGACGCCGTGACGGCAGCGCCAGAACTGATAGCCGTAGCCCTGCTCCCAGTCGCTCGCGGGGTTGCTGCCGTTCGAGGCCTGGCGCGCGGTGGCGGCGGCGATCCAGTCGGCGCTCACGAGCTGCTTGCCGCGCCACCGCCCCTGGCGCAGATAGAGCTGGCCGAAGCGGGCGATGTCTTCGGTCGTGACCTTCAGCCCGTACCCGCCGAGGGTGATCCCGTCACGGCTCTTCTCCCACGAGGGGTTCCGGATCCCGAGGGGCGCGAAGAGGCGCGGCCGCAGGAAGTCCATCAGGTCCGTGCCGGTGGCCTTCTGGAGGATCGCGGAGAGCATGTAGGTCGCGGGGGTGTTGTAGAGGAAGTGGGTGCCGGGCTTGTGCGCGACGGGCAGGGCCAGGAACGCCTTCGTCAGGCGCTCGTCGCCCGCGAAGGAGAACTTCTGCAGATCGTCGGCATGGTGGCCGGTGGACATGGCCAGCAGGTCCCTCACGCGCATCGCCTTCAGGTTGGCGCTCGGATCCGCGGGCGCGTCCTCGGGGAAGTACGGAAGCACCGGGTCGTCGATCGAGAGGCGCCCCGCCGCCGCCGCCAGCCCGATCCCCGTGGAGGTGAAGCTCTTGCTGAGGGAGAAGAGCATGTGCGGATCGGCCTTCTCGTAGGGCGACCACCAGCCTTCCGCCACCACGTGGCCGTGGCGCACGACCATGAAGCTGTGCAGCGCGTCGATCTTCGCCTCGGCGGCGTTGACGAACGCGAGGAGGGCGGAAGAGGGGATGCCCTGCGCCTCCGGGCTGCTGCGGGGCATGTCCGCGGCGGGCCCGTCGTCCGCGGACACGACCGGCAGGCACGCGAGCAGGGTCACCGCGACGAATCGGGGAATCATGGGACTAGTGCCGTTCCAACTTTCTCACCAAGGATGCTTTAAGCGATGTACTACACCTATGTGCTACTCAGCGAAGCCGATCGACGGCTCTATATCGGCGCGACCCAAGACTTGAGACGCAGGATCGAGCAGCACGCAGC
>Ga0070706_100003753_pt1 | contig 14838 bp, 13 predicted proteins | sample KBSK5501metaG_FD_65476 | JGI IMG/M metagenome (GOLD analysis project Ga0070706, IMG submission 65476) | Corn, switchgrass and miscanthus rhizosphere microbial communities from Kellogg Biological Station, Michigan, USA - KBS K5-50-1 metaG | ecosystem: Host-associated > Plants > Roots >...
CCCGCGGTCTTCTCGGACTTGATGAAGATGTACCGGTGACTGTGCGAGATGATCACTTCACTGCCTCGCGCCGCTCTGATGCCACTTGCCTTATCACCTGAAGTCGATCTCCCTCCACGTTTCGCGATTCCTGCACCGTTCCATCCGGCCAGCGAATGCGCAGCAGATCCGCGCCCGCATGAGCTCCCAGCCCGAAGTAGAGGCGATAATGCCCCTGGGAAAAAAAAGCGCCGTCACTGAAGCCGACTTCCTGCATCTGCTGGCCGTCTGTCGTCTGCAGGGTGACTCGCGCGCCGATCGCCTGTGGATTGCCCGGCTTTCCAACCAATCTCAGCTCCAGCCAGTGATTCCCGTTGGCAATAGCGTTCCGGTAGGCGACGAGGTTCCATGCAAACCTGTCTTCCGAGTTCTTCTGCAGCTTTTCCCACCACCTCCACAAGGAAAAATTCTCATTCAAGGCCAATATCACGTCGCGGCGCCCGTCGTTGTCCAGATCGGCCCAGTTGACTATCGCGGCCATATACTTGCGCGGTGGCAAGGCAAGCAGGCCGGTGGCCTCGAAAGTGTGATCGCGTCGCTGCCGGAACAATCCCTGTGGCACCGAATATAAGTCAACCAACCCGTCGTTGTCGAAATCGACCCAGGCTGCGGTCGCGCTTTCGGAAGGCAAGCCCAGGGTGGCAGGGTTGACGATCGAAAACCGTCCAGTGCCGTCGTTGAGCAGCAATGCGTTGCCTGTCTTGGACGCCGAGAACACGTCCAGCTTTCCGCTGCCTCGAAAATCGGCGACGACGAGCTTGCCGTCGACGAACCAGTACTCTTCGGCAATCCCCCTCAGCTTGGGGTTGTCGCCGCGAACGAACTTTCCCCGGCCGATGAACTCACGGGAAAAAGATTTGCCGGCGTGGTTGCGATAGAGATAAAAGCCCGTGTCCTCCGAGGTCAGCAGGTCGATATAGCCGTCGCCGTCTGCGTCGAACCATACGAAATCGATCACCTCGTGGTCGGGAAGGGCGAGACCCATCTCCGCCGCGACGTCGACAAAATGCTTGTCAGGATTCTGCCGATAGAGCTGCTTGGAGTAATTTTCCGCGCTGTAAACGTTTCCCCTGTCCTGACAGTTGATGAAAAGGTCCATGAGGCCGTCGCGATTGAAGTCGACCCAGGTGACTTTCCTGCCGGAACAACCGCGCTTGTCGATACCCACTTCCTGCGCGACGTTTCGATAGGGAGGCTTCCCGGCGCGCGTAACGAACAACTGGTCCTGAATGCCCTTCGCCACGCCCTCCGGCAGCGCCCTCAGCGTCCCGCCAAGAGCGCCTCGATTGACGAACACGTCGATCCCGCCATCGTCGTTGTAATCGGCCCAGGCCATTCCATGTGGATCCTGAAAGGTGAGGTCGAACCGCCTTGAATCGAACTGTTTGGAGCGGGGCGAGATTTTCTGGCGACCGACATAGACGGATGTCAATGGCAAGGAGCCTTCCAACTGGAAACTGACGGGAACGCCAGGCGTCTCGATTTCAAGATCGAGCTCACCGTCACCGTCCGCTGCGAACGCCATCACCGTTTCCGCCATCTCGTTGGCGCTGCTTGGCGAGGTTACAGGCGCTTCCGCGGCAAACCCGGCAGCCTTGTAGTTGTTGATGGTCGCATAGCTCCGTAGCTTGCCTTGCAGCCGTCCGACTTCCTTGAGTTTGTAGGTGCGTATCGTCAGCGTTTTTCTCCCCTTCCAGTAGATATAGACCCCAGGGGCGGTCATTTCAGGCTCGCTGAGGGCGATCTCCACGCCGGGGAATTCCGGACTTTGGTCGAGGCCCCAGGCCGACAATGTGTCGCGATAGCCGCCCTTGCCGTCAGCGATCAGCAGGTCCTGCCGGTAGTTATGATTGGTCGTGAATACATCGAGTATGTCGTCTCCGTTTGCATCGACGACGCCGATGTCCATCAAGAGCTGCGTCGCCTTGAAGGGTATCGGATACTCGACAAACGAGCCCCTCGAGCGCCAAAGCCAGTACATATCGGTCCAGGCGAGCTCCCTGGCAACGAGAACGATTGCGACTGCAAGAGCCAGCAGCAGCCCGCCAAGCGCCAGTAACCGCCGCTTCGGCACTACGCGAACTCCACCTCGAACATCCTCGCCCATTCCTCGAGGAACAGCCCGTGCAAAAGGAACGGCCGATCGGCGCCGCGCCGCGAAAGAAAGCGCTGGTACTCGCTCAGATAGGCACTCGAGTTGAAAATCGCGCCCGTGCGGGGTTCCCGGAATATCTCATCGACCCGTTGCCGGATCGGCTCGCTTCTCAGGTAATCGAATATCGGCGCGTTGAAGGTGTCCTTGCTCCTGCGAAACAGTATCTCGTCCGGAACCAGCCCGCGCATCGCTTCCCGCAGGGGAAACTTGCGCGAGCCGTTGACCATGAGATCCGTCGTTTCCATCGAGAACGCCAGATCGACGAACTCATGGTCGAGGAACGGAGCCCGGCCTTCGACGGAATTCGCCATGCTCATCTTGTCGTTGCACAGGAGGAGCCTTGGCAGGCTGTAGCCGCGAACCTGGGAATCGAGGAAATCCTTGATGTCGGCATATTGCGTGGACTCGTCGTCGACGCATTCGACTCGGATCCCGAACTTGCGCTGAAGCTCCGCTGCCTTGGCACTCGCCTCGCCCCGACGCGATTTATCCAATATGACGCCTTGCAGCTCGCGAACGATTCTCTTGCGCTCGGGATGGAGCAGCGTCGCATTGAGCTCCCTGACAAGCCGGAGCAAGTGGCCCTTCTTCAGCAGATCGAGGAGAAAGCGCGGCGCAAACGAGACGTACCCGCCGAGAACCTCGTCGGCGCCCTCGCCGTTCAGGAGCACCTTGCGGCGATTCTGTTTGGTCAAATTCGCGATCTCCCATCGCACGTAGGCGCTCTGCCTCGCGAAGGGCTCGTCCATGTGATAGATAGCTTCACGGTAATGCTCGCAGAAGCTGGCTTCCGAGAGGCTCGATCTCTCCAGCTCGAATTGCGGATATCGCGCCAGGAAGTGCGCAATGAGAGCGGTCTCGTCGCCGACCTGCTGATCGGTCGCGGTCGTGAAAGCCTTGATGCCGGTCTCGGTCAATTGCGCGGTGAGCGCCGCCACCGATGTACTGTCGGTCCCGCTGCTGAGGGAGATGCTGACCGGAACGTCCGCGATGAGGCGCCGTTCGACGGCTTTCTTGAGCGTCGCGCGAAATTCGTCGGGCGTCACGCGGCGGCTGTCTCGGCGCGGTTCATAATACTTGTCGAGGCTCAGCCGTTTGGTGCGGAGATCGAATGCGGCGTTGTGCGCCGGAGGGAGCATCAGGATGTCTTCGAAGAACGACTCGAGCCTTCCCTGTGCCTCGCCTTTGTACAGATAGCCCGAGACCACCTCGCGGTTTGCACGTCTGCGAATGGGGTGAGCCAGGATCGCCTTGATCTCGCTGGCAAAGATGAGTTTTCCGCCGTCGAGGTAGTAGTGCAGCGGCTTCTCGCCGAAGCGGTCTCGCGACAGAAACAGTTGACTCGCTGCTTCGTCGTACAGCGCAAACGCCCACATGCCGTTGAATCGGTGCACGCACTCGGACCCCCATTCGATATACGACGCCAGTATGATTTCAGTGTCGGATTCGGATCGGAAACGATATCCCTTGGCCTCCAGTGCCTGGCGGACCTCGCGGTAATTGAAGATTTCTCCGTTGAACGTCACGATGACCCGGCGACCGCCGTGCTCGTAGACCATTGGCTGGTGCCCCATTTCGCTGAGGTCCACAATGGACAGCCGCCGGTGGCCAAGACTCACCTCGTCGTTGACGTGGAAGCCTTCATCGTCCGGCCCACGATGCCGCAGGGTGTTCATCATCGTCTTCACCATGCGTTGATCGGGCCAATTGAATCCGGCAATTCCACACATCAGACGTCTCCTGGACGAGGAAGATCACAAACGTGGGCTTGGATCATAACGCAATGTCGAGGTCGCCCGGGCGATGCGGGTAATCCCGGGCATCGCTGCGCTCAGCCCGGGCTACGCTGCTCAGCCCGGGCTACGCCGCCGGTCGCCGGCCGAGTCCTGTGCAATAATCGCGCAGATGATTTGTCGTCGGATGAACAGTACAGTTTGAACCAGGATGATGTTTACCAACAAGGTGGGCTTTACCATCGGCACGGGGCGCTGCGGTACCTTGTTCCTGTACCACGTCATGGAGAAGGAGCCCGATGTCGCGAGCTCTCACGAGCGCAACCCGGAGAACGAGGCGTTCCAGCGTTATTGCAAATGGCATCGCTTGCCGGTGGACGATGAGGGGTTTCTGGCAATCAAGGAACGGGAAGTTCGCGGCGATCTGGAGCAACGCGCCTATTCGTTCGAAGCAAGCCCATACCTGGCGCTATCCGTTCGCGAGCTGCACGAGCGGTTGGGCGCGAAGTTCGTGTTCCTCATTCGCTGCCCCGACGGAGTCGTGACCTCGTTCGTGCACAAGGGGTTCTACAGCAGGCCCTATTCGGTTCAGAATCTGGATCTCGCCGCAGGTTATCAGGACCAGAGCCCGGAGCGGTTTTTCACTTTCTTCGCGAGGATCTCCCCGCGTGGCGAATTCTTCCGGGCCTGGAACGAAATGACCCCGGTCGGCAAGGTCGCCTGGTTCTGGAGGGCTTACAACGAGCGCACGCTGGAGGCGCTCGAACAGTTGCCTCGGGAAAGCTACCGGCTGGTGCGTATCGAAGACCTCGACTATCCCAAATACAAGGAGCTCACCGCGTTTCTCGGGATCGACGCCAAGGTAGGTCAGGCCGACTTCGATGCGCTTCGTGCGAGCAGGCCGCATGCGTTCTGGCGCAAGCGCACCGTGGACCAATGGTCGGAGCAGGAGGTCAGGGAATTCGAAAGCCAGGTCGCGGATCTGGCCGAACGTTTTGGCTATCGACACCGGGTTGCGCAACTGGTCGATGAAGCGCGCGCCGAGAAAGCCGAATCGATCCGGCTGGGGCGCATTCCCCCGCCGAAGAGCGCGCCACGATTCTGGCGGGCGCGCCGCGCCACCGCACGCTGGCTGCGCGGGCTGGCAAAGTCGGTGGACGTCTCATGACGCAGAACGGAGTGCGCGCGAACGTGGCGTTGTCTTCAAGCGCCAAGAAATGAACGTCTGGTACCTTGTCTACCGGACCGATTCGCTTACCTACACGGTCGCCAAGGCGCTGTCCGTCGGTGGACATGAGGTCTCCGTTTGGGTCGTCAACCCGAATCTCGATCACGGGCTCTCGACGGGTATCCACACTTGCCTCCGCGAGACGCCGCGGGTCAGAATCGTCGCGAGAGACGAGGCCGCGTTGCCGTCCATTATCGACCGCCTCATCGTCCAGGTATTTCCACAGCCGGACGCGTCCCTTCAAGACGTCGATATCCTGGCGCGACGAGCGCGCAGGATCACGCTGATCTCCGCTGGCGACCGCAGGCGATCATGGCGCGACGCCGTCAGGCAGCAAGCGCGGGAAGTGCGCCGGCTGGCGTTCAGTGCAAGTCAGGTCGACCGAGTGCTTTACAAGGACGGTTTCTACTCGTGGGACCTGCTGGGACTCTTCAAATCGCGACGCGCCGTCGGTTTCGACGCTCATTCCCAGTTCATTCACGACGACGAGCTGTTTCGCGCCATGCATGCGCGCGACTGGGACCCGAATGCGCGGCGGCCGATTCTCGCCAATTTCCTCGGCTCGCAGGACCCGGAAATTCGCAAGCGCGTCCTGGACAGCGTGCGCCCCCTCTTTCAGTCACAAGGTGGATCTTCATCTCCGATCGCCAGCAACAAATCCATGCGCTGGCACGAATACTCCGACGCGGCCGCGATCGGCCTCGAGCCGCGGGAATTCGTGAACGTGCTCTCGAACTCGGATTTCACCTTGTGTCCGCGCGGCTATTCGCTGGTGACGCATCGCCCGATCGAGGCTTTGCTCAGGGGCAGCATACCGGTCCTGTCCGAGGACGAGCTGGACCTTTACGGCGTCGAGCTCAAGGACGCGGATAACTGCATCGTCGTTCAGGATGGGCGCTGGCGGCAAACCGTCGAAAGACTGGCGCAGATGCAGGAACCCGAGATCGGATGGATGCGCGCCAGGATCCACGCGATGTTCGATGATTTTCTGAATTATCCTGCTATGGCGAAGCGGATTCGCGCCCGGGTCGGGATGGAGAACTGAGGCTGGGGACGAGCTCGATCGAGAACAGAGCGAATTGCGTTCGATGCCAGCGTCGCGCGATTCCTGGTAGGAATCACGACCACGAGTTCCGTGAAGTGCATGGTCACCTGCGTTGATCACGCGGCTGGCGTTTGGCCGATTCGTCGCAAGTAGCCGTGAGGAGCAACACTAATGAGTAATTTGCGATCGATTGCGGAATCGACCTCGAATCGCAGCTGCTTTCCGTCTGCGGCAAGGGTCATTTCGGTGGCGAGCATCGATAGAAAGTGCTGAACCGCGGTCATCGGATTATTGCCGCGGGTCCAGGGCCGATCCGGGAATGCGCCGTCGGGTAGTTTCTCGATGACCGTGTCGAATACGACGCAATAACTCTCCGGACTGACGAGGGGCGCATAGGCTTGGAGTTCAGCGAGAACGTGTTCGTGGGTGTGGTTGGAATCGAGGCACACAAGTATTCGCTGGTAGCCCTTGGTGAAGTCATGGACTTGTGCAACCACGTCCGGAGCGATTGAGGAGCCTACGATCATGTTGATGCGGTGCGACATCGGGTGGGACTTTATGGCCGCCAGGTTGTGCGCGCGAATGTCGATGTCGATTCCCAATACCCGCCGCCGCGTGGCTAGGGGATCGAATGCCTCACCGCGCTCAACCGCATCGGAGTAGTCAAGGATCGCAAGCATCGATGCGCACAGAATCAGCGAGCCACCGTGAGCAATCCCGGTTTCGATGATGAGATCCGGCCTCACCTTCCAAATCAGCTCCTGCATTACCGCGATATCTTGGGGATACTGGATAATGGGGCGGCCGAGCCACGTAAAGTTGTATGAATACTTTGGTGCAGTACTCGCCAGCATGAATGCTCGTGCCGCCTGGTCCAGTTCGCTCCCGGGATAGGTGGCGGCTCTCGCGCGACACTCTTCCGAAAACTCATCGTTCGCTCTGTCCGCCATTCTTCTTCCCGCCGTCAGTCGCGTTCCCCGGCCCTTAGCAAGTACCCGTTAGGACACTGATGCGAATGTTGCGTCCGTTCGCATTGATGCGTGCAATTCTCTCCCTGCGAAACGACCCCATGAACCTCATCATTAAACCACTGATATTAGCTTGACGTTGACATCACGCACGAGTGACGCTATTTCGGAAAGGTAAATCGGGTTCATCACGAAGACATCAGCTCCTTCAATCTTTCGCATGGCAGCGCCCGGCCCCATAATTTGCAGGCCGCAACCACCAGCGAACTTGCCTTGCTTCGCTGGGTTGATATCGATAATTGCTTCTACGGGAACCGCACTCCTGGAAAGAATGTTGGAGAGCGTAATTCCTTTTGCCCCAGCGCCCCATATGAATGCTTTTCGCCTTTGGTCCGACCTCTTACCCAAGAGCGAGTCCAGATAGCTATCGATGTCGAGTTTGCCGAACCGTCTCCCAACGTACCGTTCCGGCGCCTTGAAAGTGGACAAATCGGCGATAAGAAAAAGATATTGACCACCGAAAAAATTTCCGGATCTGAGGATCGAGCCAAAAGCACATTCCAGTACATCCAGGGTGAAATAGTTCACGTGCTCGTAAAAGATATCGTAGAAGGCCTTATTCTCCACGATCCACTCGAAGCACGGCACTTCGATGTATATCTTTGTTCCCGCCTTACACTGCCTACGGAGGGATCCCAGGAAACTCCAGGGCGAAGGTATGTGCTCGAGCACGTGGCGCAGAATGACATAATCTGGAGCTACAAGGAGGGGCTCCTCCCCGAAGGATTTTCTTACTACGCGAGCGTTCGAGCCCTCATACGCGGGGTCGAACCCAGTGATATCTGCCCCAGCCTCGCAGAGCATTTCAAGGAAATAGCCTTTTCCACACCCGATCTCGACCCCAACCTGCTCGAGTCCAAAATTCCGGAGCACGATATCCAATACCTCGTCGAGGTGGCGCTTGAACGCGAGAGAGCATGCTTGCTCATTCTGATAATCGGTGTCGTAATCCAATACCGACGGGTTGAAATTCCGATTGTGTACCAGCCCAGATTCAGGACATTGAACAAGCTCGACATCTCCCAAGACTGCGCGACGAGCCGCATGCCGAGTCGGATAGACCTTGTTCTGGAAAACAGGTAAGCCGATCTGGCGGAAGATTATCTCGTCAGACATTCTGGCAGTGACTTGCATACTTACTCCCGTCTCCCCAGAACGCCATCGGCTCGAAATCGGGATAGGGGTAGTAACCAAGATTTAATTGGACGTCGATTCCTCTTTTCGCGAGATGTCGCTCCACCAGGCTGCGTACGGAGATTGGCTCACCGCTGCAAATATTGACGGCGCCGCTGCAATCCGGGTGCTCGAGCAGCGAGACGAGGCGCAAGGCAACATCTTCCACTCGCAAGTAGTCACGCAACTGTTCGCCGCCAGACATGTTGAAGTTTCTCTCACCGCTATCGATGGCGCGATCCAGTTGCGCCAGGAGACTGCTCGCATGCTGCCCTGGCCCATACATATAGAACAGCCGTGCCCATTGTAAGGTGAATGGACAGTCCTTTTGCAGCGACTCCAGAAATTTGCGCAGCGTGTCTTTGGCCAGCCCATATGGATTGGCAGGTTCTGTCAACCTGCCTTCAGTCAGAGGGCCGCTTTGCATCCCGTATTCAAAGCACGTCCCGGTCACTAGCAGATGGTCCACGCCACCTTCGACCAGCGATTTGAGGAAACGATACGCAGCAGGGAGATTTTCCTCGAAGTGAATCAGCGATCCGTAGTTCGGCAATCCAGGCCACGCCAAATGGATGACTGCGTCTGGCTTATCGAACAATTCCAACGAATCGCCCAATGCCCGCTGGACATCGCAAGCGACAAAGCGGACCGCGTCAAACCAGGCGAACGTGCGCGCCCTCGTCTCGTCGCGAGCGACCGCGACCACCGCATGCCCTCGCTCGAGCAACCTGGGAACAACGTGCCGCCCGACAAAGCCCGTGGAGCCGGTGACTAGCACTTTCATAGGACATCGCGAAGTTCCGGTATTGCCACCACGAATCTCGCTCCAGACCGACACACGTGACTCTGTTGCGCCACGATCTCGCCAGCGATGTTCCACGGCAAGATCAGAATTGTGTCCGGCCGACGCTCGCGCAGTGCCGCAGGAGAAACGATAGGAATATGGTTCCCAGGAAGAAACTTTCCCTGCTTGGACGGAGCGGCATCGCACACATAAGGCAACAAATCCTGCTTTATGCCAGCATAGTTGAGCAAAGTATTCCCCTTGGCGGCGGCACCATAGCCAGCCACCCGCTTGCCCGCGCGCTTCTGTTCGATGAGGAAGATAACCAAGGCATCCTTTACCCTGTCGGCACGCTCCTGGAATTTGTTGTACGTAGCGAGATCGCCCAATCCACGTCGTTCTTCCTCGGCAAGCAGTGTGGCCACTGCGGGCGTTGCGCGGCGTGCGTCGGCGGAATGACAGCCGTAAACGCGCAAACTTCCCCCATGCGTGGTCAATTCTTCGACATCGCACACGCGCAGGCCAGCGCCCGCAAAAACGCGATTCACCGTCTGCAATGAAAGATACGAGAAATGCTCGTGGTAGACGGTGTCGAACTGTGTATGTTCGATCAGGCGCATGAGGTGGGGAAATTCGAGCGTAATCGTACCGCCGGGCTTGAGCGCCACACTGAGCCCGACAGTAAAGTCGTTGATATCCGGAACATGTGCGTAGACATTGTTGCCAACGATGAGGTCCGCCGACTTGCCCTCGGCGACGAGCCGCTCCGCCAAGGCTTTGCCGAAGAACTCGCGGATGATGGGGATGCCTAGAGCTTCCGCGGCTGCCGCTGTGCTTGCGGTGGGCTCAATGCCGAGGCATGGAATGCCGGCGGCAACGAAGTGCTTAAGCAGATAACCGTCGTTGGCGCCGACCTCGATCACGAAGCTCTTGTCGTCAAGGTTCAGTCGGCGACCAATCATTTTCGCATAGCTGGCAGCGTGATCCAGCCAGGTTTGCGACACCGAGGAAAAGTAGGCGTATTCGCGGTTGAAGAGTTCATTGGCTTGAGCATAATCTTCCGTCTGCACGAGCCAGCAATGGTCGCACACGTACAGCTTGAGCGGAAAATAGCGCTCCGGCGCGTTAAGATCCGCTTCGGTGAGGTACGCGTTCGATGGCGGCGCAAAGCCGAGATCGAGAAAGAGGTGGTCCACCGGCGCGCGGCAGTGACGGCACTTCACGCTGGGAATCCGGAGAACGACGCATCCAAGGTTGGCAGGAGGAGATCGCGCGGCGACAAGTCGACGGCCGGCAAAGGCCAGGGAATGCCAAGCCGGGCATCATCGAAGCGTACTCCACTCTCGGCTGCCGGCGAGTATGGAGAAGTGTGGAGGTACAGGAGCTCGCTGTCCGGCTCCAAAGCCTGAAAGCCGTGAGCGCATCCTTCCGGGATGATAAGCATCCGTTGATTCTCGGGCGTAAGTTCCTCGGCGTGCCATTGCAGATAGGATTGCGAGCCCGTCCGCAGATCGACCGCCACGTCGAATACCCGGCCTTTGAGGCAGCGGACCAGCTTCATCTCCGCATGTGGCGCGCGTTGGAGATGAAGCCCGCGCACCGCGCCAGCTCTAGCCGTGCGCGAATAGTTGATCTGAACGATGCGTCGATTGCAAATCACGTCTGCCAATTCACTCTCACAGAACAAACGGGTGAAGGTACCGCGATGATCAACGATTGGCGCCGTTTCGACGATGACAACACCGTGCAGCTTCGTGAGCAGGATATTCACGCGGGACCCCACGATAATCCAGCCTCCCGCGCGTCGGCAACGTATTGCTTTAGTTGCGACCGGCTTTTGGCGCGCCCATCCTCGTGGTAGTGGCGGTACCAATCTGCGGTCGCACGAAGTGTGGTTTCGAGCGGCCAAACCGGTCGCCAGCCAAGCTTCTTACGCGCTTTGTTGCTGTCGAGGTAAAGCAATTGCGCTTCGTGTGGTTGGGTTTGCTGCGTTACTTGCCACGCCAATCCCGGCCAGAAGACGCGCATACGTTTGAGGACTTCCACCACAGTGCAGTTGTCATCCGGGCCCGGACCGAAATTCCAGCCACCCTCGCATTCGCAACATCCCTCGAGCAGCTTCTGACCAAGCAGGAGATAGGCCGAAAGAGGCTCGAGCACGTGCTGCCAGGGCCGGGTGGCATTCGGGGAACGGATTTCGAGAGTCGAGCCCGCCGCAACGGCACGCACGAGATCGGGAATGAGACGATCTTCGGACCAGTCGCCGCCGCCGATCACATTGCCCGCGCGCCCGGTGGCCAGCAATGGCGCAATTTTCGACCCGAATAACGCTTCGCGGTAACTTGCAGCTACGAGCTCCGTAGCGGCCTTCGATGCGCTGTAAGGATCGTATCCACCCAGCCGATCGGTCTCGCGGTAGCCACGGGCCCATCCCCGGTTTTCGTAGCATTTATCGCTGGTAACGATCACGATACCTCGGACCTCTGTCGCCTGGCGACACGCATCCAGCACGTTAACGCTGCCCATGACATTGGTCGACCAGGTTTCAACCGGGTCGCGGTAGGAGCGCCGGACCAAAGACTGCGCAGCAAGATGAAAAACAAGCTCGGGCTGCGCGTTCCGGATGACGTTAGCGATGGCCGCAGCATCGCGAACGTCCAGGCGATGATCCGCAATCTCGAGGCCCAACAGATCCCAATGATTTGGCGATGTTGGCGGCGCCAACGAGCATCCTGTGACATCCGCACCCAGTTCCGTCAGCCATAGTGCGAGCCAGCTACCCTTGAACCCGGTGTGGCCGGTCAATAGAACCCTGCGGCCTCGATATACGTTACCGAACTGCGTCACCTCCAGACTTTCCACGGTGCCTTCCCGGATTGCCACAGCTGTTCGAGTTGGTTCTTGTCTCGCAGCGTATCCATGGCCTGCCAGAATCCGGTGTGCCGATATCCGCGGAGCTCACCGTCGCGGGACAATCGCACCAGTGGCTCTCTCTCCCACGACGTTTGATCTCCCTCGATGTAGTCGATTGCTCGCGGCTCGAGGACAAAGAAGCCACCGTTGACCCACGCTCCATCTCCAGCGGGCTTCTCCGCGAAGCTGGTGACGCGGGAATCTTCGATGCAAACGGCACCGTAGCGTCCGGGCGGCTGGATCGCGGTTAACGTGGCAAGCCTTCTCTGCGAGCGGTGGAAAGCGACGAGCTTGCCGACGTCGATATCGGCAACTCCATCGCCATACGTAAAACAAAAACTCTCGTTACCCAGATATTCCCGCACTTGCTTGAGGCGGCCGCCCGTCAGCGTCTCCTGTCCGGTGTCAACCAGCGTAACGCGCCACGGCTCAGCGTATCGCTCATGCACTTCCATTTTGTTTTCAAGAATGTCGAACGTTACGTCAGACGTATGCAGGAAGTAGTTCGCAAAATACTCCTTGATGACGTAACCCCTGTAACCCAGGCAGATCACGAACTCATTGATCCCATAGTGCGAATATATCTTCAAGATGTGCCACAGAATCGGCCGGCCCCCAATCTCGATCATTGGTTTCGGCTTGAGATGAGATTCCTCGATAATGCGACTACCGAGTCCTCCGGCGAGAATGACCGCTTTCATACATACATTGTACCTGCTGGAGGCAGCGTTAAGAGACCGGCGCGCTTTCGCTTGCGCGATGCTAGCTCTTCGTCTAAACGGTGCCGTTGCGCGCGGCAGGCTTTTCCCGAAGGCGCGTATCCTTGACCTGGCCGCTGCGCGCGTCTAGTTCCCAGTGGCCATCCAACCGCACAAAGCCTTCGTTCATAGTACGTGCCCTGTTCAAACCCGCCGATTCGACTTGAAATTGAATGACGCCTTCAGCGTAAAGAGCGATGCTGCGCAATTCACCAACAGAAACACCGACACGCAGCGAATACACTCCCGGCAAAAATGGAAATTTTGTAACGTGAAACAGGATGCTGACTACGCCTGCCGAAAGCGTATCCAAGGCAAGTTCGTTTTCGGTGTCTCTCGTTGCGAGGAATATCAAGTCTGCTGTCTGGATTCCAACGCCAAAGTCGGTCTATACAAAAAACACGAGCGGGAGGAGAGCCGGGTCGACCGAGTGCTTTACAAGGACGGTTTCTACGCTGGCGGCAAACCGTCGAAAGACTTGCGCAGATGCAGGAATCTGAGATCGGACGGATGCGTGTCAGGATCCACGCGATGTTCGATGATTTTCTGAATTATCCTGCTATGGCGAAGCGGATTCGCGCCCGGGTCGGGATGGAGAACTGAGGCTGCTAGCGAGCTCGGGTTGTGCGGCACCCGGGTCGGCAGCAGCGCTCAGTGCGCTCGTCCAGGCGCGCGTTATAGCGCGGATCCGCGGCGGGCAATCGCCGAAGCGGCGAAACACGTAATCGACGACGCCACGCCGGTGCGCGACCTCCTGCGGATCGCGGAGCTTGCGCGACCACTCGTGCACGAAGCCGTTGACGGCCCACAATAGCGCCTTGTGGATCGAACCTGCGGCTCGCCTCTCGACAACGAGCCCGGGATAGAGGCGGCGCAGCGCCCCGCGCAGAATCCGCCACCATTCGCGGCGCGACACGTTCTTCTCGGCCCAGAGCAGCTTGTTACGGCTGCTGAAATACGCACGCAGCGGAGATGCTTCGCTACCGAATGACGTGCCGATCTTGTGCCACACCCGAGCCGCCGGCACAGTCAGGCATGCAAAGCCGGCGCGACGCGCCCGAAAGCCCCAGTCGGAATCCTCGTAGACCAGGAAGAACCGCTCGTCCAAGAGACCAATGTCTCGCGCAACATCGGCGCGAAAGAACAGCGCTGCCCCACAGACGTACTCGGTATTCGTGGTCTCGTCCGGAAGCTCGGAGGCAATACGGCCCTTCCCCGGCGCGGTAAAGGCAGACACAGCGGAATCCCACTCGGAGCGAGTGAACCAAAGCCGTTCCGGTTCGTCCATGTAGAAGATCCACGGGCCGAAGCAGCCTGCTTCTGGATGACGCTCCGCCGCTCCCACGAGCTCGTCGAGCAGCATCGCATCGACGGTCGTGTCGTTGTTGAGGATCAGGATGAAGTCGGCGCCGCGATCCAGCGCGTAGCGGATGCCGAGGTTGTTCCCTCCTGCGTAACCGAGGTTCCTGCCCGCCTCGATGATGTCGATCGCAAGGCGAGATTCTGCGCTTCGAAGCGCGTCGACCGACCCGTCGGTCGACCCGTTGTCGACAACGACGACTCGCCGTTCGGTGTAGTGCAATTGCTGCAGTGACTCGAGGCAGGCGAGCGTGTCGGTCTGCCCGTTCCAGCTCAGGACGACAATCCAGACCGAAGGGCGCCTCGACATCGGGGCTATCTCATCGCCCGGCGCCACGATTTTTCGGAAATGAGAGTCGAGCGCCTGCAGCGACACTCGCGCGGATTGTCTGGAGGGATGTCAGTTATCGCCTGAAGGCGTCGAGAATACGCAATCTAACGCATTCCCCCGTTCTTGGACACGGATGGCGGACGGAGCGCCAGACCGCCATACGATTTCACTTCCCCGCGTAGTCCCAGGTAGCGCGCCCGCCATAGAGGGTGTAGGCCATACCGTTGAGGGTGCGTCCCTCCAATCCCACCTGCGCCGCCGGCACCGAGAGGCGCACCCACTGCCCCGCCGC
>Ga0070706_100003754_pt1 | contig 14837 bp, 13 predicted proteins | sample KBSK5501metaG_FD_65476 | JGI IMG/M metagenome (GOLD analysis project Ga0070706, IMG submission 65476) | Corn, switchgrass and miscanthus rhizosphere microbial communities from Kellogg Biological Station, Michigan, USA - KBS K5-50-1 metaG | ecosystem: Host-associated > Plants > Roots >...
GCCCACGTGGTGGTGGACGAGGCGCAGGACCTGTCGCCCATGGAGTGCCGCGCGGTCGGCCGCCGCTGCGCCACCGGCTCGGCCACCGTGCTCGGCGACCTCGCCCAGGCGACCACGCCCGCCGCGGTGGCGGACTGGGCGGAGTTGCTGGGCCACCTGGGCAAGCCCGGCGCCGGGCTGCGGCTGCTGGACACCGGCTACCGGGTGCCCCGGCAGATCCTGGACCACGCCAGCAGGCTGCTGCCGGCGATCGCGCCCGGGATGCCGGCGGCACGGTCGTTCCGCCAGGACCCGGGGTCGCTGACGGTCACGAGCGCCACGCCGGGTTCGCTGCCCGCCGCGCTGGCGCGCGCCTGCGCCGACGCCCTGGACCGACCCGGCTCCGCCGCGGTGATCGCCGCCGACGATCAGCTGACGTCCCTGGCCAGGATGCTGGGCCGGGCCGGGGTCGCGCACGGCACCCTGGCCGGCGACGGCCCCGGTGCCCGGCTCACCCTCGTCCCGGTGACCCTCGCCAAGGGCCTGGAGTTCGACCACGTGATCGTGACCGAACCGGCCAGGATCGCCGCCGCGCACTCGCGCGGCCTGCACCAGCTTTACGTCGCGCTCACCCGCGCCGTGTCCCGGCTCACGGTGCTCCACACGCAGCCGCTGCCGGCGCCGCTCTGCTAGCCCCGACCCCGCCACCCCGCCACCCCGCCCCATTGCTAGCCCCGACCCCGGGGACAGGTGCAACCTCCCCCCACTGAGGGTATTTCCGCCGTAGTATTACTCCGCGTTGCTGATGAGTTACTAAGGATTACATCGATGGCATCGATAACGCGGCCGAAGCGGGACGTTCCCGGCCTTCGCGACGCCAACCTGTGGCGCCTCGAGCACCTGGCCGGGGAACTCAGCCGCCAGGGGCTTGAGGCAAGCATTGTCGCGCCGCCGGGACGCGTGCCCCGGCTGGAGGTCACGCACCCGGCCGGCGCGGCCGAGGACGTTTACGCGGGGCGGTGCCAGGACGGTACATGGTGGTTCTGGTGGCCGTGGGCCGAGCGGATCGGCAGTGCCGCCGATCCCGGCGGCGCCGCGGCCCGGATCACCCAGGTGCTCCGCCAGCCGTCGGCCGAGTAGCCGGCCTCGGATCTAACCCGGGCTGGCCGGGACCGGGCTCGGTCCGGCGGTGCTACCGCGACCTGACGAACGGCACGGGCAGGTCGAGCCCGGGGAAGGCGAGCGTGCTGCCCCGCCACGCGGTCGCGCGCAGCGCGGCCGTCCGCACCGCCGCGGCGCCGAATGCCCGGAGCGCCGGGTCGTTCAGGGTCACCAGGCCCAGGTAGACCGAGGTGACCCGGTCTTCGAGGTAGGCCGCGAAGGCGACGGCGGCCGGTGCGCCGCGCACCGGGAACGGCAACTGGTACGCGGCCGCCGCGGCCGCCGGCTGGCCTCCCCTGGCGGTGAGCATGACCGTCAGGGTGTCCCGCGCGTTCTCGTGTGCGACCCAGTCCCGCACCGCCGCCGCGCGCCTGGCCCCGGTGAGGTGAGCGCCCGCCACCCCGTACCCGTAGACGGCGGAGTTCTCCGCGGCCAGCGCGGCCTGCAGCGCCCGGACGGCGGCCCGGGCGCCGGTACCGGGGGAGGGGCTCACCGGTGCCGCCCGTGGGCGTCCAGGATCAGCGCGTGTGTCGCCTCGGACGCGGAGATGCTGGCGAGCAGTTGGGCCAGGGACGGGGGCGCCACGCGGAGGTGGGCCAGCAGGGCGGCGGCCGCGGCGTTCTCGGCGTCGCGCAGGTAGGCGAGGGCGGCGGACGGCGTCGCCGGCGCGCCGGCGGAGGGTGTCGCCGACGGCGGCGCCGTGGGCTGCGGCGTGGGCAGGATGAGCCGGGCGCGCAGCCGCGCCAGGTGCTCCTGGTGCTGGGCCAGCAGCGGTTGCAGTTCCCCGGCAAGGCCCGGCACCGCGGCGAGGACCGCGCCGTAGCGGGCGATCAGGCTGCTCTCCACCGTGATCGCGTCCCTGGCCACGGCCACGTCAACGGCCGCCTTCGGCGGCGTGCCCAGCGCACCGACGCCCTTGCAGCTGGCCGCCACCAGGGGCACGGCCGCCGCGGCGGCGGCCAGTACGCCGCGCCGTGTCAGATCCACGGACGCAGCGTAGCGACGGGCCGCCCAGCATTCCATGGCCCGCTCACTATTCCAGCGCCCGCTACCGAGCGCTCTTACCCAGGTCAACTCGCTGCGTGATCCGGCTACGCTAGAGGCAGACGAACAACAGCACAGGTCGCGGGCGAGGAGGTCGTGATGCGCGGTGATCCCCGTCACGCACCGTCACGCCCCAGGCGTGCGGCCGGCCGGGACGCCGGCAGCGCGGGCCCGTCCTCAGGGCGCCAGGGAACCCCCGCAGCCGACCCGGCCGATCTGGAACGCCTCCTCGAGCCGGTGATCCTCGCGGCCGGCCTGGACCTGGAGGCGATCCGGGTCAGCCCGGCCGGGCGGCGGCGGCTGCTCCGGCTGGTGGTCGACGCCGACGGCGGGGTGGGGCTGGACAAGATCGCGGAGGTCAGCCGCGAGGTGTCCGCGCGCCTCGACGCCTGCGGTGCCATGGGCGACGTCCCCTACACGCTTGAGGTTTCATCCCCCGGGGTGGACCGGCCGCTGACCGAGCCCCGGCACTGGCGCCGGGCCCGCGGCCGCCTGGTCAGCGTCTCGCTGACCGCCGCGGACGGCACCGCTCCTTCATTCATAACGGATGGCCCGGGGCCTGCCCTCACCGTCCAGGGCCGGGTGCTCGTGGCCGGTGATACCGGGGTGACCTTGGAGGTGGACGGGGACCGTCGTGAGTTCCGTTACGCCGAACTCGGCCCCGGCCGCGTTCAGGTGGAGTTCGGGGGGAGCGGGGATGGACATTGACCTGAACGTCCTGCGCTCGCTGGAGAGCGAGAAGGACATCTCGATGGAGCTGGCGATCAAGGCCATCGAGGATGCGCTGCTCGTCGCCTATCACCGGTCGGGCGGCTCGGCAGTGACCGCCCGGGTCGAGGTGGACCGTGGCAGCGGTCACGTGACGGTCTGGGCCGCCGAGACCGGCGAGGATGGCGAGGTGCTGCGCGAGTACGACGACACGCCCGCCGGGTTCGGGCGGATCGCGGCCACGACCGCCCGCCAGGTCATCCTGCAACGGCTGCGGGATGCCGAGGACGAGCTGACCTTCGGCGAGTACGCGGGCCGGGAGGGCGACATCGTCGCCGGGGTGATCCAGCAGGGCAAGGATCCGCGCGCGGTCCTGGTCGACCTGGGCAAGATCGAAGCCATCCTGCCGCCCACCGAGCAGGTGCCCGGCGAGCGTTACGTGCACGGCGAGCGGCTGCGCTGTTTCGTGCTGCACGTCCGCAAGGGGTACCGGGGACCGTCCATCACGCTGTCCCGCACCCACCCCAGCCTGGTAAAGAAGCTCTTCGCGCTGGAGGTTCCCGAGATCGCCTCGGGCGCCGTGGAGATCGTCGCGATCGCGCGCGAGGCGGGCCACCGCACCAAGATCGCGGTGGCCTCGCACCAGTCCGGCGTGAACGCAAAGGGCGCGTGCATCGGCCCCATGGGCAGCCGGGTCAGGAACGTGATGACCGAACTGCACGGCGAGAAGATCGACATTGTCGACTACTCGGAGGACTCTTCCGAGTTCGTGGCCAACGCGCTGTCCCCGGCCCGGGTCACCCGGGTCATCATCGTGGACCCCGAGGCCCGGGTGGCGCAGGTAATCGTGCCCGACTACCAGCTATCCCTGGCCATTGGCAAGGAGGGGCAGAACGCCCGGCTGGCACACAAGCTGACCGGGTGGAAAATCGACATCCACCCGGACACCGAGGACAGGCCGCGCGCCGACCGCAGCCCGGGCCCCGGCACCGACCGTGGTACCGGGGCCGGCGGGGAGGCAGCCAGGCGCGGCACCACCGACGCGCCGGCGCGGTAAGCTTACGTCCGGAATGGCCAGGCGGTCCCTGCATGCCCAGCAACCCGAGCCTACGGTCCGGACTTGCGTGGGGTGCAGGGTTCGCGCGGCCAAGTCTGACTTGCTGCGTGTGGTGGGCCGGGGGACCGAGGTCCTCCCCGACCCGCAGGCGCGGCTACCTGGTCGGGGCGCCTACGTGCATCCGAGCCAGACTTGCTTCGAGCAAGCGCGACGCCGCCGGGCGTTCAGCCGGGCGCTGCGCCTGCCGGGGCCGGCCATGACCGCCGTCCTCGGGCAATATCTGGCCCAGTTGTGCGAGGAACCCGCTCAGGACCGTCCGGGGCAGCCCGGGCGGTCGGAAACGGTGTTACCGCCGGGAAAGCAGGATCCGATTGTGATGAGCGCCCGATGAGAACGCGGCGATGAACAGCAGAATCTAAGCCGGCCGGAGCTCGCGCCCGGCCGGCCCCGATGGTCCGGTTCGTCCGGACTTCAGTGAGGGAGCGCAGTGGCGAAGGTCCGGGTGTACGAGCTCGCGAAAGAGTTCGGCGTAGAGAGCAAGGCCGTGATGGCCAAGCTCCAGGAGATGGGCGAGTTCGTGAGGTCGGCGTCCTCGACGATCGAGGCGCCGGTCGTCCGCAGGCTCAAAGAAGCGTTCGCAACACAGGGTCCGAAGCAGGCCCCCGCGCGCAAGCCCGATGGGCAGGTCGCGGCGGCCCCGGCTCAGGACGGGCCGGGCGGGCAAGCCGCGGCCAGGCCGGGCGGCAGCGCCCGGGCCCCGTCGGCGCCCCTCGATGCGGCCCAGCCGGCCGGGTCAGCCCCGGCGGCCGCCAATGGCGCTGCCGCGCCGGCGGCATCGGCCCCGTCGGCGCCTACGGCGCCGAGCCCACGGAGCACCGCGCCTGGTGAGCCCGCGGCGCCCGCGCAGGCGGGCCCCGCCACACCGGCACCGCAGGTTCCCTTCGCCGCGCCGTCCGCGCGGCCGGGGCCGCCCGGGGCGCAGCGGGGTACGGCGCAGCCTGGCCAGCGGCAGGGGTCACCGGGCCAGCCTGGCCCGGCCGCGCCCCGGCCCGGCCCGCGGGGCGCGCCCCGCCCCGGGCCGCGCCCCGGCAACAACCCCTACAGCCAGACCGCCACCGGCATGGGCCTCGCCCGCCCAGCGCCTCCCCGGCCCGGCCAGCCCGGCCCGGGGCAGGGAGCCCCGGCCGGGCCGGGTGGTTCGCGGCCCGGCGTGGGCGGGCGGCCGTCCCCGGCGGACGTGCCGCGCCCCGGCGGCCCGCGGCCCGGCGGGCCGCGGCCCAGCCCGAGCAGCATGCCGCCGCGCCCGGCGGCTGGCCGCGGCGGTCCCGGTGGCCCGGGCCGCGGTGGTCCCGGTGGCCCCGGCGGCCCCGGTGCAGGCGCGCGCCCCGGTGGGCGTGGTGGCCCCGGCGCCGGTACCCGGGCCGGCGGCCCGCCGCGGCCCGGCGTGGGCGGCGCTGGCGCCGGTGGCGGGCGGCCCGGCGGCGGCCCCGGCGGCCGCGGCCGCAGCGGCACCCAGGGCGCGTTCGGGCGCCCCGGCGGGCGCCCGGGCCGTGCTCGCAAGTCGCGCAAGCAGCGGCGCCAGGAGTTCGACAACCTGCAGGCGCCGGCGATCGGCGGCGTGCAGGTCCCGCGGGGCAACGGCCAGGTCATCCGGCTGTCCCGGGGTGCGTCCCTGAGCGACTTCGCCGACAAGATCGGGGTCAACCCGGCATCGCTGGTCCAGGTGCTTTTCCACCTCGGTGAGATGGTCACCGCCACGCAGTCGGTAAACGACGACACCCTGCAGTTGCTCGGCGCCGAACTGAACTACAACGTCCAGGTCGTGTCGCCGGAGGAGGAAGACAGGGAGCTGCTCGAGTCGTTCCACATCGAGTTCGGCGAGGACGAGGGCACCGAATCCGACCTCCAGCCGCGCCCGCCGGTGGTCACGGTCATGGGCCACGTCGACCATGGCAAGACCAAGCTGCTCGACGCCATCAGGCACACCAACGTGGTGGCCCGCGAGGCGGGCGGAATCACCCAGCACATCGGCGCCTACCAGGTCGCCACCTCGGTGGACGGGCAGGATCGCAAGATCACTTTCATCGACACCCCGGGCCACGAGGCCTTCACGGCCATGCGGGCCCGCGGCGCCGAGACCACCGACCTGGTTGTGCTCGTCGTGGCCGCCGACGACGGCGTGAAGCCGCAGACGACGGAGGCGCTCAACCACGCGCAAGCCGCGGAAGTTCCCGTGGTCGTCGCCGTCAACAAGATCGACAAGGAGGGCGCGGACCCGGCCAGGGTACGGGCCCAGCTGACCGAGTACGGGCTGGTGGCGGAAGAGTTCGGCGGCACGACGCTGTTCGTGGACGTCTCCGCCAGGGAGGGCACCGGCATCCCTGACCTGCTTGAGGCGATCGTCCTGACCGCCGACGCCGAGCTCGACCTGCGGGCCAACCCCGAACAGGACGCGCAGGGAGTGGCGATCGAGGCGCACCTCGACCGCGGCCGCGGCCCGGTGGCCACCGTGCTGGTCCAGCGGGGCACGCTGGAGGTCGGCGACTCGATCGTCGCCGGCGAGGCGTTCGGCCGGGTGCGGGCGCTGCTCGACGAGAACGGCGAACCGGTGTCGGACGCGCCGCCGTCGCGGCCGGTGCAGGTGCTCGGGCTCAACCGGGTGCCCGGCGCGGGCGACAGCTTCCTCGTCGTATCCGACGAGCGGGTGGCGCGGCAGGTCGCCGAGCGCCGCGAGGCGCGGGAGCGCACCGCCCAGTTCGCGCAGCGCCGGCCCAGGGTCACCCTGGAGGACCTCGAGTCCGCGCTCAAGTCCGGCGAGCGGCAGGAACTGCTGCTCATCATCAAGGGCGACGTGTCCGGGTCCGTCGAGGCCCTGGAGGACGCGCTGCTCAAGATCGACGTGGGCGAGGACGTGGTGCTGCGCGTGATCGGCCGCGGGGTCGGCGCCATCACTCAGGACGACGTCAACCTGGCGATCGCCTCGGACGCGGTAGTCGTGGGCTTCAACGTGCGGCCGGCCGGGCGGGCGGGTGAGCTCGCCCAGCGCGAGGGCGTGGACATCCGCTACTACACGGTCATCTACCAGGCGATCGAAGAGATCGAGGCCGCGCTCAAGGGCCTGCTCAAGCCCGAGTTCGAGGAGGTCCAGCTCGGCACGGCCGAGGTCAGGGAGATCTTCCGGGTGCCCCGGGTCGGCAACATCGCCGGCTGCCTCGTCCGCTCCGGCACGATCCACCGGGGCAGCAAGGCGCGGCTGGTCCGAGACGGCGTTGTGGTGTCCGAGAACCTGTCGGTCGAGTCGTTGCGCCGGTTCAAGGACGACGTGACCGAGGTCCGGGAGGGCTATGAGTGCGGTATCGGCGTCGGTTACAACGACATCCACATCGACGACGTGATCGAGACCTACGAGATGCGGGAGAAGCCACGGGACTGACCAGCCGCTGGGCGTGGTAGGCCGGGCGTGTATGTGGGTGCCCTCACCCTGGACGTGCTACTTGGCGATGTGCGGTCGCTGAAGCAGAAGCGTTCGGTGGTGCGGTCGATCATCGCGGAGGTGCGCAGGCGCCACCCGGTCGTGGCGGTGGCCGAGACCGGGAGCCTGGCCGCCCACCGGCGGGCCGAGATCGGCGTGGCGGTGGTGGCGTCCACGGCCTCGCACGCGACCGAGGTCCTCAGCGCCTGCGAGCGCCTGGTCGCGGGGCGGCCGGACATCGAACTGCTGTCCGCCCGGTTCCGGCTGGTGAGCGAGGAGGAGTGAAAGGGTCATGGACGCAGGGCGGGCACGCAAGCTGGCCGACCGGATCGCCGAGATCGTGGCCGAGATGCTGGAGCGCCGGGTGAAGGATCCCCGGCTCGGCTTCGTCACGGTCACCGACGCCCGGATCACCAATGACCTGCGCGAGGCGACCGTCTACTACACGGTGTACGGGTCGGCGGAGGAGCAGGCGGACACCGATGCCGCGCTGAAGAGCGCGACCGGGCTCATCCGGTCCGAGGTCGGCCGTCAGACCGGGCTGCGGCACACGCCATCGCTGGCGTTCGTCCGCGACACGCTGCCGGACGGCGCGCGGCACCTGGAGGAACTCGTCGCCCAGGCGCGCGCCGCCGACGAGGCCCTCGCCGCGGCCAGGGAGGGCGCCGAGCCGGCCGGCGACCCGGATCCCTACCGCGTCCCGGCTGGCCGCGACGACGACGAGGAAGCGTGACCGCGGCCGACGGGCTGCTCATCATCGACAAGCCCGCCGGGTGGACCTCCCACGACGTGGTCGCGCGGCTGCGGCGCCTCACCGGGACCAGGCGCGTCGGCCACGCGGGCACGCTCGATCCCCTGGCCACGGGCGTGCTGGTCGTCGGGGTGGGCAAGGCCACCCGGCTCCTGGGGCACCTGGCCCTCGCCGAGAAGGAGTATCTGGCCACCATCAGGCTGGGCCAGGCGACCAGCACCGGCGACGCCGAGGGCGACGTCATCTCCGGTGCCCCGGCCACCGGGGTGACCCTGGCCGCGGTGCGCGCCGCGGCGGCGTCGCTGACCGGCCAGATCGAGCAAGTGCCGCCGGCGGTCAGCGCGGTCAAGGTCGCCGGTACGCGTGCGTACCGGCTGGCCAGGGCGGGAACCACGCCGGCCCTGGCACCCAGGGTGGTAACCGTCAAATCGTTCCGCGTGATTGAAGAGCGGCGTGTCGCGGACCTGCTCGATGTCGACGTGGCGGTGACCTGCTCCAGCGGGACCTACATCCGGGCGCTCGCCCGCGACATGGGGGAGGCGCTCGGCGTGGGCGGGCACGTGACCGTGCTGCGCCGCACCCGCGCCGGTCCCTACGACCTCAGCCTGGCGCACGGCCTGGAGAATCTCGACGCCGCGCAGGCCCTGATCCCGCTGGAGCGGGCGGCCGCGGACGCGTTCCCCTCGCGCCTGCTGACCGACGAGGAGGCCCGCTGGCTCTCGCACGGGGGGCGCCTGCCCGGCGCGGGGGTGGCGCCGGGCCCTGTGGCGGCGTTCGGCCCGGACGGAACGCTGATCGCGCTGGTGGCGGAGAAGGACGGCCAGACCGCGCCGCTCGCCGTATTTGTCCCCTGACCGGGTTCGCGCGGAAACACGTACCCGGGCCGCGGCGGGCCGGATTACGTGATTCCCCCGATGAGGCGGCGGGGACGGCTGAGGTCGCGTCGCCACGCCCGCGCCGGCTCAGTTGAGAGCACCGCAGCGACGGCGCGCGCAGGGTGACTGCCGTGGCAGGCTTTGCTCATGCAGCGCTGGCAGGGCCTGGGCGACGCGCCCGCGGATTGGGGTTCTTCCACGGTTACGATCGGCGTGTTCGACGGGGTCCACCGCGGTCACCAGCGCATCGTGACCCGGGCCGCCGAGGCCGCCGCAGCGCGGCGGCGGCCGCTCGTCGTGGTCACGTTCGAGCCGCACCCGGCCGAGGTGGTCCGGCCCGGCTCCCATCCGCCGCTGCTATGCACGCTGCGCCGCCGGGTGCAGCTGCTGACGGAGCTGGGTGCCGACGCGGTCTGCGTGCTGGCGTTCACGCTCGAGTTCTCCCAGCTCGGCCCGGACGAGTTCGTCCGGGCCGTGCTGGCCGACCGGCTGCACGCGCGGCAGGTCGTGGTCGGCGAGAACTTCCGCTTCGGCCATCGCGCCGCGGGCGACGTAGCCCTGCTGGCGGAGCTGGGCGAGAAGTACGACTTCAGCGCCGAAGGGGTGCCGCTGCTGACCGAGGACGGCGTCACGATCTCGTCCAGTTCGATCAGGGACAGGCTCGCCGCCGGGGACGTGGCCGGCGCCGCCCACGGCCTGGGCCGGCCGCACCGGGTCGAAGGCGTGGTCGCCCGGGGCAGCCAGCGCGGCAGGGCGATGGGCATCCCCACGGCGAACCTGGAGACGGCGCCGCACACGGCGATCCCCGCCGACGGCGTGTACGCGGGGTGGCTCGCCAGCCTCGACGACAGCGGGCTGGAGACGGAACGCTGGCCAGCCGCGATCTCGGTCGGCACCAACCCCACCTTCGACGGCCGGCAGCGGGTGGTGGAGGCCTACGCGCTCGACCGGGATGACCTCGACCTCTACGGGGTGCACGTAGCGGTGGACTTCGCGGCCCGGCTGCGGGGCATGGTCCGGTTCGACTCGGTCGAGGCGCTCGTTGCCCAGATGCGCCTCGATATCGAGCAGGCCCGCGGGCTGGCCGGGACGCCGGAATAGCGGCTCTGCTGCCCGGCGTTCTTTGGTTGGCGGGCGACGCGGCAGGCCGGGACCAGTCCCTGAGCCGTGGTACTGTGCATGGTGGCCGGCGTCGTCGGCTGTGTCGGCTGCACCCTCAAGTGGCCGGCTCGGGGTGTTTCGCGTCGCGGTGTTCCCCCGGTACCCGTGGGCCCGGAATGCGCGCTAATGCCCCGCAATCACCGAACGAAGATGAGGAACGTACGTGCCGCTGGAGTCATCGGTCAAGAAGGAGATCATCGCCGAGCACGCGACCAGTGAGGGTGACACCGGTTCGCCGGAGGTCCAGGTCGCAATGCTGACGCGGCGGATCAACGATCTCACCGAGCACCTCAAGGTGCACAAGCATGATCACCACAGCCGCCGTGGCCTGCTGCTCCTGGTGGGCCGCCGCCGGCGGCTGCTGCAGTACCTGTCCCGCAAGGACATCGGGCGTTACCGTGCCCTGATCCAGAAGCTGGGCCTGCGCAGGTAGGCTTCGGACAGAGCACGACCTGCAACACAACGAAGAGAACGACATCCCGCGGCCCCGGATCCGGAGCGCGGAGGGCGCCAGGGCCGGTCCTCGGTAGTGGTTCTCGGATCGGGTGGGGTTTGGGGCTGCCCCCCGCCACATCCGGGCCGAGGGCTTCGATCGAAGACCGGCCGCCAGTTAGCGCCGGGCTAGCAATGGCCTGGAGCGCCACCGGCGGAAGGCGGGACGCGGGACCTCAGTCAAGGAGGTCTCACCCGTGGAGGGTGTGCATACCGCCGAAGCCGTTATCGACAACGGGATTTTCGGCATTGTCACGGTCAGGTTCGAAACAGGACGGCTGGCCCAGCAGGCCGCCGGGTCCGCCGTCGTCTACCTAGACGGCGAGACGATGGTCCTGTCCGCGACCACAGCGTCCAAACAGCCCAAAGAGGGGCTGGACTTCTTCCCGCTCACCGTGGACGTGGAAGAGCGAATGTACGCGGCGGGCCGGATCCCCGGCTCGTTTTTCCGCAGGGAGGGCCGGCCGTCCGAGGACGCCATCCTCACCTGCCGGCTTATCGACCGGCCGCTGCGGCCCTCGTTTGTGAAGGGCCTGCGCAACGAGGTCCAGATCGTCGAGACGGTCATGGCCCTGCACCCGGAGCACCTGTACGACGTGGTGGCGATCAACGCCGCCTCGCTGTCCACCCAGCTCGCCGGCCTGCCGTTCTCCGGGCCGATCGGCGGCGTGCGGGTCGCCCTCATCAGGGGCCAGTGGGTCGCGTTCCCCACCCACACCCAGCTAGAGGACGCGACCTTCGACATGGTCGTGGCGGGCCGGGTCCTCGAGGACGGCGACGTCGCCATCATGATGGTGGAGGCCGAGTCCACGCCGCGCACCCTGGTCCTGCTCGCGGACCCGGGCTCCGGCGCGGTGCGCCCCACCGAGGAGACGGTCGCCCAGGGCCTGGACGCCGCCAAGCCGTTCATCAAGCTGCTCTGCGAGGCGCAGCAGCAGGTCGCGGCCCGGGCGGCCAAGGAGACCGCTGAGTTCCCGGTCTTCGCCGAGTACGAGGCCGACACCTACGACGCCGTCGCCGCCGCGGTCTCCGAAGACCTCAAGAAGGCGCTGGCGATCGCGGGCAAGCAGGAGCGCGAGGCCGAAACCGACCGGGTCAAGGCGCTGACCACCGAGAAGCTGGCCGGCCAGTTCGAGGGCCGGGAGAAGGAGATCAGCGCGGCGTTCCGCGCGGTCACCAAGAAGCTGGTACGGGAGCGGATCATCGCCGACGGGGTGCGCATCGACGGGCGCGGCCTCGCCGACATCAGGCGACTGTCCGCCGAGGCGCACGTGCTGCCCCGGGTGCACGGCTCGGCCCTGTTCGAGCGCGGCGAGACCCAGGTGCTGGGCGTCACCACGCTGAACATGCTGCGCATGGAGCAGACGATCGACACGCTCAACCCGGACCGCACCAAGCGGTACATGCACAACTACAACATGCCGCCCTACTCCACCGGCGAGACCGGCCGCGTGGGCTCGCCCAAGCGGCGCGAGGTGGGCCACGGCGCGCTGGCCGAGCGCGCCCTGCTCCCGGTGCTGCCCACCAGGGAGGAGTTCCCCTACGCGATCCGGCAGGTCTCGGAGGCGATCGGGTCCAACGGCTCCACGTCCATGGGCTCGGTCTGCGCGTCTACGATGTCGCTCCTGGACGCCGGTGTGCCGCTGCGGGACATGGTGGCGGGCATCGCCATGGGCCTGATCCACGAGGGCGGCCAGTACGTCACGCTGACCGACATCCTGGGCGCCGAGGACGCCTTCGGCGACATGGACTTCAAGGTGGCCGGCACCAAGGACGTGATCACCGCCCTGCAGCTCGACACCAAGCTCACGGGCATACCGGCGTCGGTGCTCGCCGCGGCGCTGACCCAGGCGAGGGCCGCCAGGCTGACCATCCTCGACGTGATGCGCGAGGCCATCGACGCGCCGGGCGAGATGAGCCCCTACGCGCCGCGGATCATCACGATCAGGGTGCCGGTGGACAAGATCGGCGAGGTGATCGGGCCCAAGGGCAAGATGATCAACTCCATCCAGGAGGACACCGGCGCCGAGATAACCATCGAGGACGACGGCACCATCTACATCGGCGCCACCGACGGCCCCTCGGCCGAGGCCGCCAAGGCCGCCATCAACGCCATCGCCAACCCGCACATCCCCGAGGTCGGCGAGCGCTTCCTCGGCACCGTGGTGAAGACCACCACGTTCGGCGCGTTCGTCTCCCTGCTGCCGGGCAAGGACGGCCTGCTGCACATCACCCAGATCCGCAAGCTGCACGGGGGCGCCAGGATCGAGAACGTCGATGACGTGATCAAGGTCGGCGACAAGATCCAGGTGGAGATCCGCGAGGTCGATGACCGCGGCAAGCTGTCGCTGGTCCCGGTCGAGGTCGCGGAGCGGGAAGCCGCCGCAGGGCAGGGTCACGAGAGCACCGGCGCCCCCGGTGGCCAGGACCGCGGCGACGGGCACCGCGGTGACCGGGACGACCATCGCGGCGACCGCGACGGCTACCGTGGCGGGGGAGGTGACGGCGGGGGCTCCGGCAGCCACCGGACCCGGCACCGCGAGCGGCGGCACCGCGACTCATGACGCCGACTCCGAATCCCCCGGATGACGACGCCGCGGTGAGCCGGGAGGTTCTGCCCGGCGGGCTGCGGGTCGTCACCGAGTCCCTGCCCACCGTCCGCTCCGCCGCGGTTGGGATCTGGGCGGGAGTGGGCTCCCGCGACGAGGGCTCCGGCCACGTGGGCGCCACGCACTACCTGGAGCACCTGCTGTTCAAGGGCACCAGCAGGCGCACGGCGCTGGAGATCTCCGCGGCCATGGACGCGGTGGGCGGCGAGCTGAACGCGTTCACTGGCAAGGAGTACACCTGCTACTACGCCCGGGTGCTCGACGCGGACCTGCCGCTGGCCATCGACGTCCTGTCGGACATGGTGACCAGCTCACTGATCGAGCCGAAGGACGTGGACGCCGAGCGGGGCGTGATCCTCGAAGAGATCGCCATGAACGACGACGATCCCTCGGACACGGTGCACGAGGCGTTCTCGGCCCAGCTGTTCGGCGACACCCCGCTCGGCCGCCCTATTCTCGGCACCGTCGACTCGATCAACGCGATCACCCGGGAGCAGATCACCGAGCACTACGCCGCCAAGTACACGCCACCGGACCTGGTCGTCGCGGTCGCGGGCAACGTCGAGCACGCGGCCGTTGTCGAGCACGTGCGCCGGGCGTTCGGGGACGTGCTGGCGCGGGAGGCGGCGCCGTCGCCGGCGCGCCTGGCCGGCGCGGCGGCCCTTGCCCCGGCCGGCACCGGCGTGCGGCTGGTGTCGCGCGGCATCGAGCAGGCCAACCTGGTGCTCGGCTGCGCCGGGCTGTCCCGCACCGACGACCAGCGGTTCGCGCTCGGGGTTCTCAACGCGGCTCTGGGCGGCGGCATGTCGTCGCGGCTGTTCCAGGAGATCAGGGAGAAGCGCGGGCTGGCCTACTCGGTGTACAGCTTCGCCTCCCAGCACTCCGACACCGGCCTGTGGGCCACCTACATCGGCTGCCTCCCGGCCAAGGCGGACGAGGTGCTCGCGATCTGCCAGGAGGAGATCGCCAAGGCCATCTCCGGCGGGCTGACCGACGCCGAACTGGAGCGCGGCAAGGGCCAGCTCCGCGGGTCGCTGGTCCTCGGCCTGGAGGAGCCCTCGTCGCGGATGAGCCGCCTCGGCAAGTCGGAGCTGGTGTACCCCCGGCTCGAACCGGTGGAGGAGATCCTCGACGCCATCGAGTCCGTCACCCACGACGACGTCCGCCGGGTCGCCGCCGACGTGCTCGACCAGCCCAAGGTGCTGGCCGTGGTCGGCCCGTTCGACGACGACGCCCCCTTCGCGGCCGCCCTCAACTGAGGGCGGCCGCGGTGGCGCGGCCTGGAGGTACCGAAACGCGAGCAAGGCGGGCAGCGCCATGTGGGCGCTGCCCGCCTTGCTGGTGAAGGGCGTCTCGGAGGTCAGGTTCCGGCGCAGATCGCGGCGGCGCCCAGGGACCGGACGACGTCCTCAGCGTTGTTCTCGTAGACCACCCAACCCTGACCGTACGGGCCAGAGCTGTTCATGTTGATCCCGCTGTCTCCGGTCATGTAGCCGGTGAAGCCGCCGCCGCCGATCGGGACGCTCGC
>Ga0070706_100003755_pt1 | contig 14833 bp, 17 predicted proteins | sample KBSK5501metaG_FD_65476 | JGI IMG/M metagenome (GOLD analysis project Ga0070706, IMG submission 65476) | Corn, switchgrass and miscanthus rhizosphere microbial communities from Kellogg Biological Station, Michigan, USA - KBS K5-50-1 metaG | ecosystem: Host-associated > Plants > Roots >...
TGGCTTTGTACAGCCTTGCGGTTGAACGGCCCGATATCGGTTTCCTCATGCAGCACCACGACATCTACTGGGAAGGCCCTAACGCCAGGAACTTCCTGACACCGCACCGGCAAGTCAGCGACTTGATGGATCGGATCATGTGTCCGTCCCTGCCCAATGCGCGGCACGTGCTCATCAACCCTCTCGCCGCGGAGGCGTTGCAGGCGAGGAAGGGCCTCGAGGGCACTGTCGTTCCTGACGGGTTCGATTTCGATCGGGACGTCCCGCCCATCGACGAGCTCGCCTTCCGCAGCAAGCTCCAAGTGCTTGCCGGTGATCCCAGACCGGTGGGCGCCGACGACCTGGTGGTGGCGATGCCGGCCAGAATCGCGATCAATAAGGCGATCGAGCTGGCCATCCAGTTCGTCGCCGGGCTGAATCGCGAACGCACCGCCCTGGAGAGCGCGCCCGAGGGCTTGGGGCTGAACCGGCGGCGGTTCAGCGCGAACAGCAGCGTCGTGCTTCTGCTGCCCCAGGGTGAGGATCTTGAGGACAACCGGGAGTACTTCGAAAGGCTTCTGGCGTACGCCCGGCACTGCAAGATCAAGCTGGTCTACGGGGGAAACATCGTCGTCCCCGATCGGCGATTCCAGTATGGCGACCTAGATCGCTACCCCTTCTATGGCACCTACCAGGCGGTGGACCTTGTCTGCTACCCCCCTGAGCACGAAGGATTCGGCAATCAGGCGATCGAAGCGGTCTGGGCGAAACGGCCCTTGGCCGTCCTCGAATATCCAGTGTTCAAGCGGTTCGTCCGTAATCATATTCCGCATTACATCTCGCTTGGGGACACGGAGCAGCTCAGACGGCTGAACGAGTTCCCAGGGCTACGTCAACTCCGTCGTGACGTCCTCGACGGAGCCGTGCAGAGTGCCATCGCACTACTCAAGGACCACAACCTGGAGAAGAGGTGGACCGACGAGAATTTCACCGAACTGCGCGCGTTCTGCGGGATCGACACCGTCACCGCACAGTACATCCGGCTATACGCCGAGCTGACAGGAAAGACGGGACCGTAAACACTTCAGGGCTCGGGCAGCCGCTCCAAGGCTCGCCCCCGGCGCAGGGCCCGGCGGTTGTGTCCACTGATTGGCGTACTGCCCTGAGTCCTGGCGTCCGATAGTCACGGTGGCGTGACCGGCGCCGTCCGGAGACGGTGACCGCAACTTTCCCCCGGGCGGTTCCGGCGTGGCAGGGGCCCAGGCGTTCCCCCGGCGAAACCCCCGGCACGGACAACATCGCGGCCGGCCGCATGAACCCAGACACCTAAGCCGGCCGAGGTCCTTTTTTCCGGCTTGAATGCCCAACCGTGCTGTTTGCCGGGCGCCATATCGCCTCGACCTCGGCTTCGCGCCGTCCGATCCGCTCCCAGAGCCGCGATCCCCTGGCGGATGCCGGGAGCCGCCTGCCGCCCATCCTCTGTGTCGGCCCGGTCGCAGCGGCGGCGGCCGGCCATTGGGGATGGGCGGTGGCTGCGGTCAGCCGGCCCGCGTTGCCGACAACGATGCGGCGTTGCGGGATCGAAACACCAAGCTGCTGATTGGGTCGTGCTGTTGGCGGTGCTATCGGGGATCAGCGGTGAGCAAAGGCGAGCCGATATGGACGGTAAGCTCCCAAAATAGCGCGCTTCAGCTGAGTTCGAACTACGATCACGACTGGCGGTAGCCCGTTCGGCGCCGCGTCCAGACTGGTGACGCGAGGCAAAGGAGGTCCTCCATGGGCAACTGGCAGCTCGACCCGTACCACACGCAGGTCGAGTTCTCCGCCAAGCACCTGGGAATGATGACGGTGCGGGGTTACTTTGACGAGGTCAGCGCGACCGCCGATATCGACCCGGACCAACCGGAGGCGGCATCGGTAGAGGTGACCATCTCCACTGCCAGCATCCGTACCAACAACGGGATCAGGGACAATGACCTCCGCTCGTCGAACTTCCTCGAGGTGGAAAAGTTCCCGGTGATCACGTTCAAGAGCACCAGCGTCGAGCCGTCCGGGCCGGACCGCTATACGCTGACCGGGGACCTGACCATCAAGGGCAACACCCGCCCGGTGTCCCTCCAAGTGATGAAGTACGGGGAGTTCAACGACCCTGGGATGATGGGACACCGGATCGCCTACAGCGCCACTAGCAAGATCAACAGGAAGGACTTTGGCCTGAGTTTCAGCATGATTCTGGATGGCAGACTCGTCGTCAGTGAGGAGATCCAGATCATGATTGAGGGCGAACTCGTCGAGCAGCAGGAGGCTGCGGAGACCTCCAGCAGTTGACACCGCCGGGCCTCGGCACAGCCAACCGGCCCCCAGCATCGCCCGGCTGGTTCAGGAACACCACATCGACGTCGAGGCCACCGGCATCGAGCCCGGCACGTTACCCCGATGGCGCGATGGGCAATGCCGGCCGGGATGACCGGCCGGGCTGTTCAACGAGGACAGCACCGCCAGGTCGGGCCCACGTCAGGGATTGAGGTACGCGCATTTCTTCTGCGCAGCCTGGAATTGCGGCTGGCTCGGGTTGGGGCCGCCGGGCGGAAATATTATCTGGCCCTGCGCGTTCGGATCGGGCATGTCCGGCACGCCGTGCTTGCGCATGCAGGCCGATTCCGCCATCTCCTGCTGGATGTGCTGCCGGATCTGGGCCGGGGTGTGCACGAACCCGGCGGCGACTGCCTGCGCGTGGCAGTGCTTCTGGGCCGACAGGAGCTGGGGCGAGTTCTGGCCGCCGATCGCGTTTAGAGCGCTGCGGGCGTAACCGCCCTGGGCCCTGGGGTCGGGGAAATTCGGTACCCCGTGCGCCCGGATGCAGGCACTGTACGCGAGCTCCGCGCCCTCCCCCGATCGGCTCTGCGCGGCTTTGGGTGAAGCCAGGGAACCGCCGCAGGCTGCGGCCAGAACACCGGCCATGACGAGCATGAGGGCGCCAGGCCCCGCCCGCCGGAGCCGGGACCGAAGTCGCCGGTGGCGGCCACCATGCCGTCTCCGGTCGTCAATCATGCCTCTCCCGGACCATGTCGCCTTCTCTCAGTTGCCGCGCGGCGGCCGCCCGCGCGGCCGGCTGGCAGATCCCGGCACCGGGAGACCCGGGAACGGCGTTGCCGTGCACGCCCCACCGCCAGAAGGAGTGGATGCTGGCGCCGGGCATCATCATCGCCGACGGGCATCAAGGCACCGCGCGGATCGAGTGTGAATTCAGTGTGAGTATGCGGCGCGAGGCTGCCGGCAGGCTGTCTGCGCATCCCCACGGCTACTGGTATGCCGGCACTGCCTGTTCCGCGGAAGCTGACCAGGGTTCGAAGATCGGCTCAGCGACAGTCCAGAACGCCACGGATCGTAGCGCCCGCCGGTCGTCAGCGATAGCGGTCCAGCGCGGGTGCTGGACGGTTCACGCAGGAAGGTGCTGGACGGTTCACGCAGGAAGGTGCTGGACGGTTCACGCAGGAAGCTGTCGCTGGCGCTCTTCGAGCTGGCGGAAGATGTCGCCGTAGCTGCCGTGCATATCGTGCGGCACCCGCCATACGTCGACCGTCCCGAAGCAGCCGAGCGCGCGAACGTGAACGGTCGGGGCCTCCGGACGGGCAGCGTCGCGCCCCCACTCGCGCCGGTGACCGAAGATGGTGAATCCGCCGACGTCGACGTTCACGCCTTCCGGCACATAGACATCGACGTTGCCGAAGGCCACGAGGACGGTCACGGCTGTCTGCGGAAGGTCGATGGTAGCTTCGCGCAGGTCGAAGTCGAGGTCTCCGAGGGCACCGGCGGCGAAGGTCCACCGGCGTAGCCTTAGCCGCCCGCGTCGCGTGACATGACCCAGCAAGGCCACGGTGAAGCGGGCCGGCTGGCGGCGCGAGCTGGCTACCTCAAAGGACACCTCGGGCAGGTCTTCGCGGACACGCGCCAGTTCCCCGCCGAAACGGGCCCGGAGGGCGGCCTCGACTCGCTCAGAGAACTCCTCAAGCGTCAAGCGTCCCGCAAGAAGGTGCTCGCGAAGCGAGACGACAGCCTGCTCGCGGTCGGCATCTGAGACGCGAAAAGGCGCATCCTCCATGGTCGCCACGCTAGACGACGCCTGAGTCATGCGGTACCCGTCCCACGCCCCTGAGCCGGCGCCTCCACCTCTGTCTGGGCTCGGGGAGCGGCAGATCAGTACACCGGGTCAGGGCTGACGAGGCGATGGGTGCCGGGGCTGGTAGATAGGGAACTCTGAGCCGTCCGGCAGCCGGATCGCGGCCAGCAGTCCCCAGCCCTGATCGGAGACCTCCCGCGCCACCTCGGCTCCTTTCCTGCTCAGCTCGGCGAGCGTGGCGTGGATGTTGTCGCACATCAGGTAAAGCTCGTGGTGGCCGTCACCGTCGGCCGGATGAACAGCGAGCTCGGCAGGGGGCAGGGCGAAAATGAGCCAGCCTCCGCCCGCGTCGGCCGACGACAGGCCCAGCACGTCCCCGAAGAACGCGCGGACCTTCTCAGCTTCCGGGGAGAACACGATCGCATGCATGCCGGTGATCACGCCCATGATCTTAGCCGCCGGCTGCCGGTCATCGCGCGTCGGCAGCCGCGGCCGACGACGCGTCGCGCAGTCAGGCTCCCAGGCCCGCATTCCGCTAACACGCGCGCCTAGTCGCCGCACCCCCGACCCGCGGCAAAAGCGGTGTTGACCGAGGCTGAGCGAGCCTGAGGTGAGGCCACGAGGATCGGCTGGCCGGGTTCGCGACGAATGTGGCCGCCGGCTTTGTGCGCGACGGTCCGCTTGCGGACCCGTTACGGGGTGAGCAGCAGGTTGAGGTGGATCTTGGCGGCGTGCAGGTGCGTCCCGGGCTGGCCTTGCGGGGGAGGTCAAATTGACCAATCATTCAGTTCGAGCGGCGGGCCGGAAGGGCTCGCCGGCGCCGGCCGGGGTTTCGCTGGCGTGAGCGCGCCCCGGGGGAGGAAGGTGAGCGGTGAGCTTTGAGGCCGGGACCATGCCGGATGCGACGTCTAGCACGCTGTACTTCGGCCCGTGGTATCGGAAGTCGCCGTTCTTCGAGGCGACGCTGCGGTGGGGTTGCAAGGCGTACGACGTCTACAACCACATGTACCTGCCCGCGTACTACGACGACCCGACCGCCGAGTACTGGGCGCTGGTGAACGACGTCACGCTGTGGGACGTGGGCGTGGAGCGGGTGGTGCAGATCAGCGGGCCCGACGGGTTCGCGCTCGCGAACATGCTCACCTGCCGCGACCTGACGAAATGCGCGGCGGGGCAGGGCAAGTACGCGCCGGTCATCGCCCCCGATGGCGGCATCGTCAACGACCCGGTGCTGCTGCGGCGTGATGAGAACACCTTCTGGCTGTGCCTCGCCGACGGCGACGCCCACCTATACGCGATGGGGCTCGCCCACGGCAGGGGACTGAACGCGACGGTGTCGCTGCCCGAGGCCTATCCGGTGCAGGTTCAGGGGCCGAAGGCGAAAGACCTCATGCGGGAGCTTGCCGGTGAGGCCATCCTCGGCGTGAAGTACTACTGGAGCCTCGACACGACTATTGCGGGCATCCCGGTCGTCGTCAGCCGCACGGGCTGGACCGGCGAGATCGGGTACGAGGTCTTCCTCACCGATCCCGCCCGCGGCGACGAACTCTGGGAGACGATCATGGAGGCGGGCGCGCCGCACCGGATCAGGCCGATCGCCCCGTGCGAGGCGCGCCGCATCGAGGCGGGCATCTTCAACTACAACTCCGACTTCACCCTGGAAAACAACCCGTTCCAGATCACCGGGCTCGAACGGCTGGCGGAGGCACAAGAAGCCGACTACGTCGGCAAGGCCGCTCTGGAACGCATCCGCGAGCAAGGGGTCACCCGCAAGCTCGTCGGCATCGAGGCGCCCGGCGATCCCTCGTTCTTCGAGATCACCGAGGCGCGGCCCGCCCTGGCCGGCGGGCAGCGCGTGGGCCGCGTCACCGACCTTGTCTGGTCGCCGCGGCTTCAGCGCAACATCGGATACGTATGGGTGCCGGCCGAGCTCGCGGACCCGGGCAACGATCTCGACATCGAGTGGCAGAACGGAGAAAGAACCCCCGCCAAGACCGCGGCGATCCCGTTCATCGACCCGGCGAAGACCACGCCGGCCGCCTAGGGAAGCTCAGCGTGGCTGCGGACACGCCGTAGTTCTTCGGACGCTTATGGAAATCGTGGAACCCCGACCGTGGCCGGGGTTCCACGCCGCGAGAAGGCCGCGCCTGTCTATGACAGCCGCCGACCGCATGTCCGAAGCCCTCCGAGGCTGATCCGGCGGACCCAACTGCAACCAATACTGCAACCAAGGAAAATCAGCGATGGCCGCAGAGGCCGCGAATTCCCAGGTCAGACGTGGTGGTGAGGTCTTCAGGGATGAAGACCTTGTGGTGGGGCGGGTGGGGCTCGAACCCACGACTGGCGGATTATGAGTCCAGCACGCCAGCAACCCGTCTCATAGGTGTGACCTGGACGGACATGGTTCGGCGCGATCATGGTTGCCCGGATTTGGGCACGTATTTGGCATGATCAAGCTCGATGCAGACCAGGCTGTGCTGCCACGTCTAACGCTGACGTGGCTCAGCCTTGCGTCTGACGCCAGCGCCTGACTGCCTGGTCCATTCGTGGAACGTCGTCACGCAAGGTGACCCAGACCTCTTCGTAGTCGATGCGGTGATAGGCGTGCGCGGCGATGATCCTCATGCCCTTGACCTCACGCCAGGCAATCTCAGGCGTCGCCTTGATGACCTCATCAGGCAGCTTGGTGGCAATGTCGCCCAGTCGGCCGATGACGGCCTCCCCCGCAAGGCGAAGCGGGCGCTCGGTATCCCAGCGCTTCTTCCCGAGGCTCACCAGTTCGGCTGCTGCATCGGCCGCCTCAGCCAGATCTGCCAGAAGGTCATCGACTCCCCTGGTCACAGATCCACGGCCTCGGCGCGAATGTGGTCGTCCCGCGACTTGAGGGCGCTCCGCGTCACGACGTCGACGCCGACGCCCAGGAGTTCCTCAAGATCCTGGAACAAGCCGACGTGATCAAGAAGCGAGGCGCCTGGCTCAAAGTCGACCAGTAGGTCGAGATCGCTGTCTGCCCGAGCCTCTCCCCTGGCGACGGAGCCGAACACCGCGATCCGATGAGCCCTGCGCTTCCGCGCGACGCCGAGGATCTCCGCCCGGCGCCGCCGCAGCTCTTCTAGAGTCAGCACGTCATCGGCCACCCCTCAAGGGTATCGCCGCGTGCCCCGGCGACGCTTCGAACGAGTCGCCGTCCAAGCACAGTTCGATCTCAACAGCGGGTCGCGGGCATCTGCGGCCTTGCGGCCCGCTACTTGGTGTCCCGTTTGATGTAGGTACCACGCCTGGGCACGGTGAAGACCAGGCCCTCTTCGCGCAGGATGTCGATAGCGCGGAGCACAGTGTCGCGACCGACCCCGTACTCCTGCTGAAGCTGCTTGACTGATGGCAAGGGACCGCTCCGCCACTCGCCCTTGGCGATCCTCGTCCGGAGGATGGCGGATAGCTGCTGGTAGGCAGGCTCTGGCGCCCCATGGTCCACGGTCACAAGATCAAACTAGATCTCTTAAGACTAGATATGACCAGGAGGTATTTCTTATCTGCTCTGTTCTGATCTGCTCTACACTTATCGACGGACTGGCGATGACGGTATGCAGAGCTACAGCGGAGGGCAGTGGTCTTGGTCCACGGCAGCCGATCCATGACCCCAGCATCGTCCGCTGCCGCCGACGACCGAGGTGCCCCATCGTTACCGGGCACCTATGCGGTCACGGTCAAGCGAACCTTCCCGGGCAGCCCCGACCAGGTCGCCCGCGTCCGTGAGTTCGTCAGGCTCGTCCTCGGCCCAGAGCCCGTGGTGGACGATGCTGTCCTGCTTACCTCCGAGCTAGCTACCAACGCCGTCATCCACACGTCGCACGATGGTCGCTAAGGGTCGCTGGCGCAGGTCAACGGTCTAGGGGCGGTTCCAGCGGGCGCTGGCGGGCGGCGTGGCTGCTGCATCGGTTGCTGCACCCGCCCTCTGGCGAAGCCCCTCGATGCGAACTCCTGGCGCCGAGGTCGTTCGCGGTCGTTGAGGCAGGTCATAGGGTCGATGGCAGTCCGAGGGAGCCGCTCGCAGGCTATAACGTTGCTGTATTCGGGCGCTGTACGGCTGGCGAGACTGGTAGTTGGTGCGGCCGGAACCCGCGGATTAAGAGCTTGAGCGGGGCGCGTTCGTTGGGGTTCATAGGCGTTCGCACCGCAGGTTAGACCGCATGGGCGGACTCGGATGAACCCGGCCGGACGGCGGTGAACTGCAACCCAAAGTGCAACCTCTCGGTTAACGACCACCCTGTATGGACTCGAAACTTGATAACTCAATAGTGGTAAGCTCACGCCTCACGTTGTCATAGACAGATTTTATCTCTGGTAGGACCCAGTGTGGCAGTGGTGGGCTAGCTTAGCCTGCCGACAGTGAACGATCGTCTGGCAGTGACTCCGCCAGCTCTCTCTGAATCGCAGACGACAATAGATTCGACGCTAGTGGCCGTAGACAGTACTGCTCGACCTCGGGATGCTCCGCCACGTTCGGGCATATAGACACAGCTTGCAACTGCACCGCCCGGCGGACATCCTCCCAATGCCGAACCGGCGTCAGTTTCATCAGCGTGTCCGTAGCGGCGCGACCAGCCAGACCAGCGGGCAGGCGAGGCATCCCGCCCGCGGTCAGCGCCGCCGTGACACCCTCGGTCACCGCGGTTTTGGCCAGATCCTCACCGGCTTTCATCGCCTGCGCCACCGCAGCGAGAGCGCCGCACAGCAGGTGATTCTGCCAGTTGCCGCGCGGGCAGCCGTGAGCCTCAAGTGTGGCGGTGATCGCATCCGCGACCTGGCCGGCCACGTCGGCATCGGCCGCCGACACCAGCGCCGCGGCCGAGTCAACTGGCGCTGCACTTACGGCAGCGTCGAGGAGATCGCCGAGTTGCTTCTGCGCAGCCTGCAGAACCGCCGCCCGGCTGCGCCGCATGCGGCCGGAAGGACCCGGCGGCGCGGAGCTGCCTGTACTATCCACCGTGGCTAAAGACCCCCGGCCTCTCCTGCCACGGCATCTGCGGCCGCCTTCCGCCTTGCTCCTACACATCGCCATCCGCCTTTCTGGCAGCACGCGGGGCAATAGGTACCCAAAGTCATAGAAGACGATAATCGATCCGTAAATGCTGCGGGACGCTAAGTAGTAGTAGCACGTTAGCCAGGTAGTACTAGCGCGCTAGCCAGGCGGACCCGGGGGCACCTCGTCCCGTCGACGGCCGCGAGCCAATGACAGTCTCCATGGGTTGGAGAGGCGGTGGCAGTGTTGCTGCATCGATTGCTGCACGCAACCCACTTGACCCCCAGGACGTGGGACTAGGCATCTGCGCTGGTCAGCTAGGTAACGGTGGGGGAGTGTTGGGTGATCCGACGTGCGGGTTGTCCGGTCGCATGCATGGCGTGTGGTCCCCAGGTGGTCCCCAGGAGTCGGACCGTTTCCAGCCAGCTGGCCCTCTGCTTGCAAACTACTTGCGGCGCGGTTAGCGCGAGTCATTAATGCAGGTCACCGGTCGATGATGGTCATGGAGAGCCGACCGAAGTGCATTACGACTGCTGTACTTCCGTGCTGTACGTGGCGACAGGCCCGGCCCGATCTTCTGACGTAGCTCGTGGTCGCGGGATCGCTGAGGGTCAGCGCTCGTCGGTGTGTGTCAGCTTGGTCTGTTTGAAACTTGATAACTCCATAATGTGTAGCATGCTCGGCGCCCAGCTGTAGCCGACCGAGCCTCAACGTGGATGAGACTATGTCCTGGCTGCCATGGCAGTGTGAGCATTCGGACGTTTTGGGGGCCAGCGTGACGTCACCTACTCACTCGGTGTGTGGGAGTTCTTCCTAGCGGTTCCTGCACCAGGCTGCAGCCTCAGGGCTCCGGTGGTTGATGGGACAGTTTCCATGACGCCAAGCGCGAGCTTTGCCCTTTCGGCCTGATCGGATAGTTGTTGCTACCGAGCGCTGCATTGAGTACACAGCGTTGTCGATAGGGTGCAACGCGCGGCGTGCTCTCTTGACCGCCTTGGGCGTCACGGCTCGTTTCACTGCACGTCCTGGGTGCATAGCGCGACGGACACTGCGCGGAACGAACAGCCTGGAGAAGAAACCCACTTGACCCCACCCCCTAACGGTGAAATCGGCGCTCACAGAATGGTACGCCCGCTAATGGTTCCGGCGTGAGGAATTGAACGGCTGCTGTTCGAGCGCTGGATCGCGGTCAGGCCGGTTCCCAGCGCCAGCCGTTGTTGTCCTGGCAGACGATGCGCTCGCCGTCGCCAGCCACGCCCGTCATGCCGTGGTCGGCCAGCGAGCAGAATTCGCCAGGCTTATAGCAGTTGCCGCTGGCGGCGGTGGGATGGCAGGACGCAGCCGATGGTGCGGCTGATGGTGACGGAGGCGGGGCTGGGGCAGGAGCTGGTGTGCTCAGGTATAGGTGATAGGCGTGCGCCCAGTTTGTCCTGATCGCACGCTGCGCGCTCGCCAGCGTGATCTGGCCTGCACACACCATCGAGTGCAGCGTGTTCTCAAGGCGATCCTTCGCGCGGGACGCCCCGACAAGCTGCGGCCATAGGTTCCCGATGGAGTTCCTGCCGTCCAGTTCCAGCGGCACGAGATGGTCAATGCGGTAGAGGTAGTGCTGGCCCGCCGGGATGCCGTACTGGGCATACACCTGATCCTTGACGGCCGTGCTGGGACGGCGTGCCTCCAGCGCAGCGCTTACGAGCGGGCAGATGGCTGCCAGGCTGTGACCTGCTGCGCCGCGTGTGACGTACCCGGGTGGGCGGCTTCCCCAACGGGCAGGCGGCGCGGCGAGCACCACCGCAGTGGCGCTGGGCGTCGCAGGAGGCGATAAAGATGAGGCTGGAGCGGTTCCGGCGGAATGGCTGGCAGGGGACTGCGTGACGGTAGCAGCGGTGCACCCTGCCACCCCCAGCACGGCCGCACTCACCAGAATTGTTTTAAGAATTTTGCTCATCCTCGTTTCACTTCCATTATGCGCTCTCGTTCCGGCGTTTGACCCTTACGGGCCGTTGTATTTCTTACCGGAATCCCTGCCTGCGGTGGCGGCGATGATCAGGTAACCGAACGCTGGCATCAGGGCGAAGGCGCGCTGACCCTCTGCTTGCAAAGCCAGGCCAAGATGTCCAGCACTGTCGCTGGCGTGGGACGATGCGCTCCAAGTGCCCATTTCAGGCTGGCAGTGTCCAAGCGCGTTGGTGTCAGTTGTGGGTGTCATGCCTGGACTGACGCCGTTGATCATCTGATCCGTAGAGTGTGTCACGCCTCCTTGCTACCTGGACACATCCCGTCTGGCCTGCAAGGATGTCGCTCGTTGTCTTGCATCGTTTGGCAGTCTTTCGCGGTGTTGTGTGGCCAAAATGAGGCCATCGCCAAGGCTAACGGCTCCGGAGGCGGTAAGCGTGAAGCGCCAGTACCTGCATATACCTTGATCGAATCAGGCTCTTGGTCCACTCCTGGTCCGCGACGCCAGCGACCGAGCGACGAGTCTGAACGCCAAGACGGAGCCCCCTAGCAAGCCAAGGGGGCTCCGTGTCACTGAACAGGTCGATGTAAGCGCATTCCCTATGTATGTCCCGATTTCTGCCCCTGTACGGTCTGCCCTTACGGAGTTAACTTCCATAGCAAGGGCAAAGACGTCGTGAGGGGAGAGTTATGCGGAGAATCCGAACGGCCGGGATGGCGGTGCTGGGGATCGTCATGACACTTGGGCTGGTCGTGACATCTAGCGTCCCGGCTCAGGCAGTCACCCGAATGCACATCCACGAGATCCAGTACAACTCGCCAGGGCCGGATAACGGCTCGAACTCCAGCCTCAACGCGGAGTGGGTGCAACTGCACAACCGGTCCGCATCGAGGATCTCCCTGTCTGGCTGGACGCTGCGGGACAACTGCGGCTGTGGCCACGTCTACACGTTCCACCACTACACGATCAGAGCGCACGGGTACGTGAAGATCCACACCGGTAGCGGCACCAACACCCAGACCGACCGCTACTGGGGCCGTAGCTGGTACGTGTGGAACAACGATGGGGATAGAGCGACGCTCAAGAACCGTGTCGGCACGGTCATCGACCGCTGCTCCTACAGCGGCGGTGACACCTCCGTGATCTGCTGATCGCCAATGCTCTTCGGCCTCCACAGCCCTTAGTGGGATGCCGGAAGGGTGCGGTATCGGGCCGTGCCGGGGCACAAGCCGTGTGATCCCGATTTAAAGAGATCCACGTCGATCCGGCGCTGGACCAAACTCGACCGCGGGTCGCTGATAAGGTCAGGGTCAGGAGTCATGATCCTGGCGTGCTGCATCTGACATGCAAGCCAGTAGGTGTCCGCATCATCGCGGATCATCAGTGCTCTCTGCGTCACGTCAGTTTCCCGCCAGAGCGCGAGTTCGCGCTTGAACGTAACCATGTGGTCCAGTATCGGCGAAAGTCGCTTCGAACGCTCAACCTGGTGTTTCCGCAGGTCAGGTTGTAACGGGCGACCGGAGTCGGCCTGTAGGCCGGGTCTAGATCTGGGGACTCTGCTACCTCGCTTGATGTCTGAGAGATGTGCTCTGACCTGGAGTTACGGTCTCGGCAGTTCTCATTGCTTCTGGGCAGATGCCGAAGTCAAGTGCCCGGAATGTGCCCGGTCTAATCAGTGGAGTCTTGCGTAGATGGCGGGTTAGTTTTCGATCCGCGTATTTTCTCCATGCCCGTCTTGGCGGCGTGCTTGACGCCCTCGTAGGCATCGGGCACCACAACATCCAGTACCTTGTCCATCGCCTTGTACGCTGCGGCAGCCTCGATGAGGGTGAGGGTCAAGTTCCGCTGCGATTCTGGCAATTCGGGTGCTGGCTGGTTCTTCTGCTGCTCCATATCCCCATTATGGACCTTCGTGTGCTTGTACTCGGGTTGAAGCGCTGGTGTGTCGTGCGTTGCGCGCCTTCCGGGCAGGCCACCTGGCCTGCCCGCGCATCCTGCCCGGAGGGGCCGCAGAGGCTCCGGGGTCAAGACCGGCCGAAGGCCGCCGCGCGAACGCGCGGTGCGAAGCAGTCTTGAGGCCGGAGCGGCGGCCCCGTACCATGCGCGGCGCACCCGGCAAGACCGGGCGGCGAAGCCGCCTCCCATTCCCGCCCTGACTCCCGCCCGGCAACTCGGCCGGCCCGTGCCCGGCTGTGATCTTGCGCGGCGCGAGCATGCCCGGCGTCACGACGGCGGGTCCGGCCAGTTCTGCGGGCGCGGTCGCCGTGGGCGCGTTGCGGACGGGACTGGCGGCCTGCGGGAGCGGGGACAGCTACCCGGCGGCAGCGCCGCGCCCGGAGGGCTCCCGCCCGTAAGGGCGCGGCAGGCTGCCGCCCCGGAGCAGGCCAGTCCCCCTGCGACCCCGCACGGCCCTGGCAGCTCTCCCCCTCGCGCAAGCTCGCGGCCCGCTCGGTGACTTCCGCGCCCTCCGCATCCGATCAGGCCGGCCCGGCCCGGCCTGGCACGCCGTAGGCGTGCCCTTGAAAAAAGACGTAGAGAAAGTTGTCACAACATTCAGACAACATCCGTTGTCGGCGTCCAATGCGGGAGATTTCCGCTGGTCGGACGTCTATCCGCAGGTGTTGGTGATCACCAAGGGCCGACAACACGTGTTTCCAAGTGCCAACTGATGCTTTACACCAGCGTCGTTGGCGGCGATGAGTCAGGCCACGCGGTCCTGATGGCTGGAGCCGTCACGGTGGCGGCGCTGGTAGTGCTGGCGTGCCGCCTGCCTGGTGACCCCGAGCCGGGCGGCGATCTCTGGCCACCCGATGCCCAGATCGACGGCATGGTCGATGAGCAGCACGAGTTGCGCCTCTGCCTCGTCCCGCACGTGCCGGACGTGCTCGATCTGCTCAAGCACCTGGGGTGCAGACAGGTGGGTGACCCGTTGCGCCGAGCCAGCGGGTTCTGCTGGCGCCTGCTGCCGCCACCGTGACTGCACGTGCTTGACTCTCGGACCAGACCGGCGCTTCGACTTGCCCATGGAATCCAGCATGCGGCCCAGGTATGACAACTCCGGCCATCACGCGCCTGAGGACCGACCCGGCCAGCGACTGCGCTCATCCCGTGTCAAATCGTGTGAGCTACGTCACACTGTTCCGGCCATCGCGGTCGCTGACGGACAGGTACGGACGTCTGCGGACACTGCCGCCCCCGCCCCGGCATGCGGGCGGTGTTTGCACCTCCCTGACACTGGCTACACTCTGGATGCAGGAGCCGACAAAACGTTGCGAAGGTGCCGGGCTGAATGCCCAGGGCACCGGCAAGGTCAAGAACGCCTACCGGCGTGGATGAGGAAGCGGCGCATCACCTGCGGGTCTATTCCCCCGCCAACTCGCGCCAATCGCATGGGCATCAAGGCCTACAACCTGTTTCCGTCTGACCGCGGCAAGCAGGGGCCGCCTGCTCTGCGCCCGCCGCTGCGGCTAATGCCGCCCCACGAACAGGACGGATTCTCGTGTCGAATCCAGTCCTGCCTGGTTCCCCACCACCCGGAAGGAGAGTCACTATGGACAATCGGCTGTGCCGGTTGGGTCGGCAGCCTGAGCCGGACGACTGGCGCGGCGCGGCGGCTGGCGGGCGCGGTCGTGCCCGGCCTTGACGACGTTCGCGGCCGCCGAGAGCGGGACAAGCTCACCATCGCGGAGGTGTGCGCCGATCTCGGCATCAGCCGCCGGACGTTCTACGAATGGCGGGCGAAGGGCAGGGCGCC
>Ga0070706_100003757_pt1 | contig 14826 bp, 14 predicted proteins | sample KBSK5501metaG_FD_65476 | JGI IMG/M metagenome (GOLD analysis project Ga0070706, IMG submission 65476) | Corn, switchgrass and miscanthus rhizosphere microbial communities from Kellogg Biological Station, Michigan, USA - KBS K5-50-1 metaG | ecosystem: Host-associated > Plants > Roots >...
GAGATTGAAACCGACTTCTATAATTTCGACGCGCTGAATATTCCCGAAAACCACCCGGCACGCGCTTCCCAGGATACGTTTTATACCAGCGACGGATATGCGTTGCGTTCGCAGACGTCTACCGTACAAATTCATGCGATGCAACGTCGCGGTGCGCCCGTGCGCATGATTGCACCCGGACGCGTCTTCCGTCGCGACACGCCCGACCCGACGCACAATCCAATGTTTTTTCAGGTTGAAGGCTTGTGTGTCGATCGCGGCATCAGCATGGCCCATCTGAAGGGAACCGTCGCCGAGTTTTTGCGGCGTATGTTTGGCGAGCAGACCGTCACGCGTTTCCGGCCCTCCTATTTTCCGTTTACCGAACCCAGCGCCGAGTTTGACTTTAGCTGCTTCAAATGCGGCGGGGCGGGCTGTCGTATTTGCAAAAATTCAGGCTGGATAGAACTCGGCGGCTCGGGCATGGTTCATCCTAACGTGCTGCGCGGAGCGGGAGTCGACCCGGAGGAGTTCTCGGGATTCGCTTTTGGCTTGGGGATAGACCGCATGGTGGGTTTGATGTACGGCCTTGATGATATTCGCCTGCTTTTCGAGAACGATGTGCGCTTTCTGGAGCAGTTTGATTAAAGGCAATGGTCTTTGGTCTTTGGTCTTAGGTCTTTGTTTTTTGAGCTTTGTACTTGGAACTTTGTACTTTGCTCCTCTAAGCCAACGTTAATGATCTAGCTCAATGTTGAATAGCGAGCCAAGTACAAAGCTCAAAGTTCTAAGAACAAAGACCAAAGACCAAAGACCAAAGTCCGTTTTATGTTAATCAGCTACAACTGGCTACGCGAGCTTACCGACACCGCCCTGACTCCGCTGGAGTTGCGGGAGCGGCTGACTATGGTTGGTCTCGCTATCGATGCGGTCGAAGAGATCGAAGGCGACTTCGTGATCGATGTCGAAGTGCCTTCGAACCGGCCTGACTGTCTCTCGCATATTGGGATTGCTCGTGAAGTCGCGGTTATCGAGAAGTCCAAAGTCCAAAGTCCAAAGTCCAAAGTCTTTAAAACGGAAGGTAAGTCAAGCGACTTCACTTCAGTTGAAATCAAAGATCTCGATCTTTGTCCCCGTTACGCCGCGCGAATTGTTCGCGGGGTCAAGATTGCTCCATCTCCGCCCTGGTTGGCCAAGCGTCTCGGCGAAATCGGCCAGAGACCGATCAACAATGTAGCTGATATTACAAACTATGTGCTTCACGAATTTGGTCAACCGCTTCATGCGTTCGATCTGGCCAAGCTGACTGAGCAGCGGATTATCGTCAGACGTGCGAAGGCCGGCGAAAAACTGACAACACTCGACGGTGTCGAGCGCAAGCTTGACCCGCAGATGTTGGTTATTGCCGACGCCGTCCAGCCGGTGGCGCTCGCGGGAGTCATGGGTGGACTCGATTCAGAGATCTCCGGGACGACTACTGACGTGTTGATTGAAAGTGCTTACTTCAATCCTGATTCAGTCCGCCGGACCGCGAGACAGCTCGGAATGGATACGGAAGCGTCACGCCGTTTCGAACGAGGGGCTGACTGCGAAAATGTACTGAAGGCACAGGCAAGGTGCGTCGAACTCATTTGTGAGATTGCGGGCGGAGTTGCCAGCGAGGATGCGATCGATGTTTATCCGAACCCACTGCCGGCCCGTTCAATCGCATTTCGTCCCGCGCGGGTTGAGAGTCTTACTTCTGTGCGCGTTGAACTGGCCGAGATGACACGAATTCTCGCAGCGCTGGGTTTTAGGGAAGGCGAGCCTCAGCCAAATGGCCCACTAACCTTTGTCGTGCCCAGTTGGCGTGTTGATGTTGGCATTGAAGAGGACTTAATTGAGGAAGTTGCGAGACACGTTGGCTACGACAAGATCGCTTCTGAACTGCCGCCTTCGAACTTCGCTGGTGAATATCAACCGGCCGAGAGGAAGCGACGCGACTTGCGTCGCACGCTCACGAGTCAGGGGTTTGACGAGGCCATAAATTTCAGCTTTATTGACGCTGCGCACGACGAGCAATTTGAACTTTTGCCGGCCTTGAAAGTCGAGCTCGCTACAGGGGAAACCTCTCTCGTCAGTCTTAAGAACCCCATTCTTGACGACGCAACGCGCATGCGCCCCACGTTGCTTCCAGGGCTGCTTGAATCCGTTCGTCACAATCTGAATCATGGCAACCGGGACGTGCGATTGTTTGAAATTGGGCGTGTTTTTGCGGGTTCCGAAGCTGGAGAGCTACCGTACGAACGCGAGTCGCTGGGTCTGATTGCGACCGGCGGGGCAACGGAAGAAGGGCGCGCGCAGGCGAGCCGGGAGATTGATTTTTACGAACTCAAGGGCGCTCTAGAGGCGGCTGCCGACGCGATGAAGCTTGGACCGCTTAGTTTCACCCGCGGCTCGGTCGAACACCTGCGCGACGGGCAGGCCGCGCGTGTCACGCTCGCCGATGGTGCTGCAGTTGGCAGCGTCGGCAGGTTAGCAGAGTCGCTGGCGACGTCATACAAATTCCGCCAGCCGGTTTACGTTGCCGAACTTGATCTAACCGCGCTGCTCGACTCCGAGCGCAGGACCGCGCAGTACGTGCCAGTGCCACGGTATCCTTCAGTGGTGCGCGACGTAACGCTGCTTGTCAGTCGCGACGTGAACTTCGCGGACCTGGTGCAGTTCGTCGACGCAGAACAAATTGCCAACTATGCCGGCGTGATGTTAGTCGGCACCTACGAAGGAAAAAACATTCCCGAAGACAAGCGATCGGTAACATTGCGAATGGAGTATCGCTCCGATGAGCGAACGCTGCGCGATGACGAAGTGGAAGAGCGGCATCGTGAATTGATAGATTCGCTATTGAGCAAATTCAGTGCAAAGTTGCATTGAAAAAATAAATCGCATGCAACTGCGCAAAGAGTCTTGCGCTTGCACGCGCGAAGTCGCATAATCCGAGGCGGATTGTAATCGTTTTCGCTTAGTGGAGAAAAAAAGCCCGATGGTCGCCCTTTCCGGACTAGAAAAGTTTTCGCATTTAGAAGACAAAATCTATCGCACGATTGAACTCACCAAGTCGCTGCGCCAGGAGAAGGAAAGTCTGGAAAAGGAGCTCTCCCTAATGCGACGCAACCGCGGCGGGAGTATACCTCTCGAACAACAGCGGCTTGAAAAACAAGTAGAGACTCTCCTGGCCGAACGCGACGTCATACGCGCGAAGGTGGAGGCAATGCTTGACGCCGTGGCGGCGCTGGATCCCGAAATGGCGGAGGAGCTGCGATGACTACGGTATCGACACCGGTCCTTGATAATAGAAGTATGGAAACTACAACGACAGCCGCTCCCACTATCAGGGTTGAAATTTACAACCAGACTTACAACATTCGCTCCGACGGCGACTCGGAATACCTCACAAAGCTCGCTGATTTTGTTGATAGCCGCATGCGGGAAATTTCCTCCGGCACTTTGACGGTAGATTCGCTGAAGGTCGCAATATTAGCGGCGCTGCACATCGCCGACGAGCTTCATCGCCTCAAGCAAACACACGAGCAGGCAGATGCCCAACTCGCCACTCGCAGCGCGGAATGCGCCGAAATGCTCGACCGCCTGCTGAAGGTTAGAAGCAATATTGAGCAGGAAAAAGGTGGCCCCGGGACGATCGCCTTCAGCTGAAGAAAAAAGCCGGGGGCAAGCATGCTTTCCCCGACCCAGAGACTCCCATGTACTTCGGATAATTCAACGTTAAAGCCTTTCAAGCAAGGATCAAAACTCAAAGATCAGTAGCTCGAGGTCGGGAAGGCGGGCTTGCCCCCGCTCCTCCCTGTTCGTTTCATCCTCTCGCCCAAAATTGAATCAGTAAACACAAAACCGCAAATTTACTTTTCCGAGTTGTGTTGTGCTAGTATCCCACGCGGCGGAGGGAATTAATCTGCGGGGCCCGTCACCGAGTGTACGATGATTGAGCCAACGCCGTTAAAATGGGAGACCGATGCCGCTTGCCAGTGCACTTCTTCAGCGTTAAGAACTGCCAGAGGCTGCGGCTCTTAAAGGTCACCCACCTGTAAAAGCAGGTTCAATTACGGCTTCGGAACGACCATTGCGGATTTCCCTCCTCCAGCAAAAACCGTAAATAGAAAGTCGCAAAGAAATCGTGAATCGTAAATAGTCTGTGAGTGCTATTCGCGGTTGACGATTTTTCCATTTGCGGCTTTTTTCATTGGCAATCTATTTACGATTCACTTTTTATGAATATTCTGATGATAGGTGACGTGGTTGCGAAACCCGGCCGGGTGGCTGTGCTGGAGCGCATACAGGACCTGCGTGAACAATACAAAATCGACTTGGCCGTCATGAATGCTGAGAACCTGGCGGGCGGTTTTTCCGTTACGCCTTCCCTGTGCGAGCAACTCTTCAATTCCGGCATCGATGTGATGACTTCCGGAAACCATATCTTCGACAAAAAAGAAGCTATCCCCTATATCGGGAAGCAGCCGAGATTGCTCCGACCAGCAAACTATCCGCCCAATACACCAGGAAGCGGCATGTGGACCGGAGTAATCAATCGCACGCCGGTTGCGGTTATTAATCTAATGGGGCGTGTTTTCATGCCGCCTTCAGATGATCCGTTTCGGGCCGCCGACCAGTTACTCAAATCACTTCCCACCGACACTAAGGTGCGCGTTGTTGACGTGCATGCGGAAGCCACATCTGAAAAGGTGGCGATGGGGTGGTATCTCGACGGTCGCGTTTCGGCAGTTGTTGGCACGCATACGCATGTGCAAACGGCGGATGAAAGACTGCTGCCCCAGGGAACGGCTTACCTCACGGATTTGGGAATGACAGGAAGCTATTCTGGCGTGATCGGCATGAACAAAGAAGACGTAATCGAGCGTTTCACCTCAGCGATTGCCAGAAGGGCAGAGCACTCAACTCTGCAAGCGCGAATTTGTGGGGCAGTGTTGGATATTGATGAGGAGACGGGTCGCGCAAGGAGCATTGTTCGATTGAATTTGAAGCACGAGCAGTAAAAAGTGGCCAGTGGCCAGTGGTCAGTGGCCAGTGCGGAGCTTCACCTGGCTAGTGAGGTTATCAATCCATTTAGTAGTCGTCCGACTTCGGCAGCCAAGTTCAGAACTTCTTGACACTTTCCCTTGGTCAAATAACTCAATCGAGCTGCAATTAGCACCTGGGTTTCAAGTTCCAGCAATGATCCGTACGCAATTGACAAGTGATTGAGAAAGGCTTGGGTCGTACGCCTACCTTGTCCCTCTGCCACATTCGATGGGATCGAGACAGCAGCTCTCCTAAGCTGGCTGGTAAGCCCGTAGATCTCTTCGCGGGGAAAACTTCCGGATACCCTGTAGACCTCCTCAGCTAAGTTCATCGCTTTTTGCCACACTATCAGTTCCTGGTAGTGTTTTACCTTCATGGGCCTCACCTCACTTCAAGCTATGAACTAAGTTTTGAGGATCGGATGGAAAGTTACAACCGACGTACTTGCGGTAGGCCTTCTCGACTAATGAAAGTGTTCTTGCTAGGCGGGATACGATCTGGCCACTGGTTACTGACCACTGGTCACTACTCTGGTCCTTCTTCCGCTGGGACGATCGCCCCTGAAGCTTGGGATTTAATAATGGGTGGGGCCAATAAGCGCTGGGCGTATCCTTCCGGAAGCGAGCGTACGCGTCCATTGCCATCGGTTACCACGTGGCCGGTTTCGCCTTCGGCAATTATCTGACCGTCTGCTGCCCGGACAATCTCGTAGCCAAACCGCAGTGAACGTTTACGCATCTCAGTGATATGAGTACGCACCAGCAGTTCGTCGTCATAAAAGGCGGCTGCCTTGTAGCGGGCGTAGCTTTCAGCCACGACGAGGAATGCGTCCTCATTTTCTTCCATGTCCCGATACGAAAAACCGCGGGCGCGGCAAAACTCCGTACGACCCAACTCAAACCAGATGAGGTAGTTTGCGTAGTACACGATCCCCATCTTATCCGTTTCCGCATAACGGACACGTAAGAGGGTTTCGTGCCATTCTCCTAAGGAAATCTCTGGAGCGGGACTTGTCATATGAGCGTAGTGCCCTCAAACTCTACTGAAAGCGTTGTAATCAGCCTGAGGCTGCGGTTTTTAAAAACGTTTAGCGGACTATAAGAGCGAACCCCTAATGATGTCAAAGCGAATCAACCGATTCCTGGCCTTCCTTTTTGTGCTGGCGCTCGGAATGGCCACCCTGCTGGTAAACCATGACGCCAGCGTGTCTGCGCAGCGTGCTAACGTCGTCGGCAGCAACGCGCGAAATGCCGCGATCGTGACAACGACAGCGGAAGTCCTGAAGGAAACCAGCGAAATCAGAGAGTTAGCTATCCTGAGGCCGGTGAGAAGTGGGGCGCAGTCTCGTTCCGAAATTGAAGGCATGCTAATCAAAAACCTCAATGACCAAATGACCCCGGCGGAGATGCATGCCACGGAAGTCTCTTTGCGGAAGTTTGGTCTGGCTCCCTCTGACTTTGACTACCGGTCGTTCATGATCAAGCTTCTGACCGAGCAGGTAGCTGGTTACTACGATGCCAAAGCGCAGGAATTCCACCTGGCCGACTGGTTGGAGCTGGAAGGACAAAAGCCGGTGATGGCGCACGAATTGACCCACGCGCTTCAGGATCAGCATTTCAACCTGCGCCGCTTTGAAAAATGGCCTCACGGCGATTCAGATGCAGAGCTTGCGGCTCACGCGCTGATCGAAGGCGATGCCACTTTGGCGATGATGATTTATATGGCAAAGAACCCCCTGGTAGCACTGGCCTTCAGCCGCTCGCTGACTACGGGGGTAGCGACGGAGCAGTATGACCAGGCACCGCGATCGATGCGCGAATCGCTCATCTTTCCTTATCTGCAGGGCTCGGAGTGGGCCACGCAACTCTACCGTAAAGGCGGTTGGACTATGGTCTCAAACGCCTTTACCCGATTGCCGCTGTCGACCGAACAGATTCTGCACCCGGAAAAATATTTCAACTACGAGCGCCCGATAAAGATCGTGTTGCCGGACCTCACGAATCTACTTAATGCGAGGAGTCAGCAAACGGCAAACAGCAAACAGCAAACAGCAGGCGACATTCAACCGTCGCATGGGAGAAGAAAGAGAGGTGCTGGGACCGCGGGCGTCCCGCCCGCCTCAACGCGCGCAAGAATTTCCCGTGACGGAACAACTTCCCGTCCCCCACTGCCCACTACCCCCTGGCGCCGTATCGAGTCGGACGTCAATGGCGAATGGACCTACTACCTGATCCTCGATCAATTCCTCAAGTCGCAGGCCGAATCAAAACGCGCGGCGGCCGGCTGGGCGGGCGATCGTTACGCGCTGTATGAAGGACCCGATGGTCAGGTGTTCTTGTCGCAACTTGCTGTCTGGGATACGGAGAGTGACGCGCGCGAGTTCTTCGATGCTTACGTCAAGCGCACCGAATTGCGCTACCCCGACGCGAAGCGAATTGATTCAGCCGGTTCGCAACAGGAAACTCGAAACCAGAAACTCGAAACCGGCCTTTCTTATTCGTGGCAGACGAGCGAAGGCAAAGTCGTTATCGAACTCCGCGGTCTGCGTGTGGCGATACTCGAGGGCGTGCCGGATGGTGTTGAGCCGAGCACCCTCATGACAGAGTTTCGCCTACTGTCCGCCTTCCATGACCTCGGATTGCGGACCAAAGGCATAATTGTACCCACGACTTTTGCTGTGTTAATTTGAGTTGCCTTGTTTAGCACACCAACAAATGGCCGGTCTAAATCATGAAAATCTCTGACGCCCCGCCGGCCACCAGGCAATCCAGTCAACGGCTGCGAGAGTTAACTGCTGAGTTGCAGGAACTCGAAGCCCGACTGCGTCTCGGCGGCGGCCCTGACAAGATCGAAAAACAGCACTCGCAGGGAAAACGCACCGCTCGGGAACGCCTCGATTTACTTCTCGACAAGGATTCTTATGCTCAGGAGATCGGACTCCTGGTCGCATACGATCAATATGACGGCGCGGCGCCAGGTGCGGGTGTAGTCACCGTGGTTGGTCGCGTGCATGATCGCGAAGTTGTTGTTGTAGCCAACGACGCAACTGTCAAGGCCGGATCGTGGTGGCCCGAGACGATTAAGAAAATTCTAAGGGCGCAGGAGATCGCGATGCGTTCTCACGTGCCGATTATCTACCTCGTCGATTCTGCCGGCGTTAACCTGCCTTACCAGGGGGGCGTATTTCCGGGTCAGTATGGCGCTTCAAGAATCTTTTATTACAACTCAATCATGCGGCGATATTTGAGAACCCCACAAATCTCAGCGGTGATGGGTCCGTGCATTGCCGGCGGCGCTTACTTACCCGCGCTTTCGGACGTGATCGTGATGGTGGACGGCACTTCCTTCATGGGTCTTGGCGGGGCGAATTTGGTGAAGGGCGCGACGGGGCAGACGATAGACAATGAGACGCTCGGCGGTGCGCGCGCGCACAATGAACTTTCGGGTGTAGCTCATTATCGTGTGAAGAATGACGAGGAGTGTGTCGAGCGAATTCGGGAATTTGTATCTGAGTTACCGCTGACGCCGCCGAGCCCGGTGCCAATCCTGCCAAGTGTGAAAGCAGCTCGCCCCGCTGACGAGCTTTATGGGATCATTCCGGCAGATCATAAGCAGCCTTACAACGCACGGCATCTGCTCGAGTGTCTACTGGACGACGGACATCTGGATGAGTTTCAAGCAGACTATGCGAAAGAAATGGTCACCGGACATGCGCGCATTCGCGGCATCCAGGTCGGCGTGATTGCGAACAACCGCGGCATGATTCGTCCGCCGGGAGGTGCTCCGCCGCGCTTCGGCGGCATCATCTACACCGAATCGGCCGAGAAGGTGGCCTACTTCATCGAAACCTGCAATCGCCGCCGGACGCCCCTGCTATTCATTCAGGACGTTTCCGGTTTTATGGTAGGGCCGGAGGCGGAACATTCCGGAATCATTCGCGCGGGCGCGCGCTTCGTGGAAGCGATGGCGACTGCGGTGGTACCCAAGATCGTTTTGACTGTGAACCACGCGTCGGGTGCAGGCTACTATGCGATGGCGGGTCAGGGATTCGATCCCGATTTTATTTTTACCTGGCCAACCGGACGCATGGGCGTGATGGAAGGCGACTCAGCGGTGCAGGCTGTTTTTGGCAGTCAACTCGAAAAGCTGAAACGTAACGATTTGAAGCCTGATGAGAAGCTTGAAGCGGATATGGATCAGGTGCGAGATACGTACGACATGGAGCTGGACGCGAAGTATGCAGCCGCGCGTGGGTTTGTCGATGCGGTGATCAATCCTGACAACACGCGTGATGCTCTGGAGCTCGCGCTGCGAACCAGCTTGAACTACAGCGGGCCTCACATTGGCCAGTTTGTACTGCCACCGACGCTGGTCTAGTTTGACCTAGTAGCATCCACTTAAGTCACGATTTGCGATTTGGCCGAGTTGGTGTTAAAAAAGATCATACTGACCCTTTGCCTTCGATTAGTTACCCCCCTGAAAAGCGATTTCCCCTAAGGAATTTGAACATTGCTCGCGCAGACTTGTGCCTGTGCCGCAAACGATATGGGAGGGCAATTCATGAGCGTGAAAATCTGTCGTTTGAGTAGTTTCTTGTTTGCTATTGCATTTGCAGCTGCAGCTTTTTGCTTTGATTCCCGAGGGTCCGCCGGAAACGCAATTGGCCAAAACGCAAATTCCTCAACCACAATGACCGAGAATACCAACGCTGGTACAACCCGTCGAAGGCGAGGTCGTCGACATAAACAACCCGCACCGGCGGCCGCCGACACCGCGGCAGTTCCTGCGGCAGAACCTTCAGAATCAGTGGCTCCGGTAGCGACAACTGAGCAGACTGATTTGTCAGGAACGTATGCGGGCACCTTTGATTGTTCAGACGCTGGTCTAACTGGCGAAACGACGCTGACTATTACCGGCAATCAATTCACAACTTCCGATGGAAAGTCCGGGCGTATCACGGCGGCAACTACCCGCGGTTACACCGGAGTTGCAATGCAGTTTGGCGAATTGGTTCTGCCGACGGGTAAAACGCAGGGTGTTTCGCCCGTCATCGTTTCGATGCGTGCAAAAAAATCAAGGGATCGACTAACGCTTACGACTGTTCCGGGCGCAACGCATGTTTGTTCATTTACTCCGGCTGGCGCGTCGCGCGCGGCGAGGCATCGTCGTATGGCGCCAGCTGCACCCGCTCCAGCAGAACCTGCTCCCGCTGCAGAACCTGCCGCGGCGCCAGTTACGCCGGCAGAACCTGCGACGCCTGGGGCCGAGGCAGGACCGATGCCACCTACTACTAGCGCTCCAGCGACTGGTCGTCGGGGCCGCAGGGGCAGAGCGAAGCCGAAGCCGGCGCCTCCTGCTCCTCCAGGGAACTGACGTTCCCGGTTGCCTCCTGGCTCTTTTTGCCTCGATAGTGTTTCCAGCACACAGCGCGGGCGGTGCGGTTGTAACAAACCGAGCCGCCCGCGTTGCATGTCAGAAATAAACCAATTACATTGCGTGTCCAAATAAAGTTCATGTTTGCTGGCGGAGCATTTGAAAGCGTGTTCGATTCACGACAATCTCCGATCTCATGACGTCAGTACCACCACGCGGTAGCGGGTGGGTTGTGCCCGCCGATGACAACCCATCCACTACCGCGTGGGGGTACTGACTTCATGGCGCAAGAAGAGTCCAAATGAAACAAAAAGTTCGCATTGCAGCCGGTCAGGGTTTTTGGGGAGACCTTCCCGAGGCACCGGTGCGACAGGTTGAAGGCGGGCCAATTGACTATCTGATGCTCGACTATCTGGCGGAGGTCACAATGTCGATCATGCAGAAGCAGCGCTCGCGCGATCCGTCGGCAGGTTATGCGAAAGACTTCGTTCCGCTGATGAAGCAGATTCTGCCGGCCTGTGTGGAGCGGAATATTCGTGTAACGGCGAACGCCGGTGGTGTAAACGTCGAGGGTTGTGCCGCTGCGGTGAAGGAAGTCGCGCTTGAGCTTGGCCTTGCTGGAAAACTGCGGCTCGGATTAGTGACCGGCGACGACATTATGCCGCAGCTTGATGAATTTCTTTCCCGCGGCATCGAGTTGCGCAACATGGACACCGGCGCACCGCTCTCGAGCGTTCGCGATCGGATTCAAAGCGCCAATGTTTATCTGGGCGCAGCGCCGATGCTCGAGGCGCTTAATCGCGGAGCGCAGGTCGTGATCACGGGCCGGGCAACCGACACGGGGCTGACCCTGGCGCCGCTGATGCACGAGTTTGGCTGGGCTGCGGACGATTGGAACCGCATCGCTGCCGGCACGATTGCCGGGCACATCATCGAGTGTGGCGCGCAGTGCTCCGGTGGTAACTGCCAATATGAGTGGCGGAGCATTCCCAACCTCGCTGATGTGGGGTTCCCGATTGTTGAAGCAGCTCCCGACGGCACCTTCGTGATTACCAAGCATGAACGCACCGGCGGCTGGGTGACGATTCCTTCCGTAAAGGAACAACTCGTTTATGAGATGGGAGATCCACACGGATACATCACGCCGGATTGCATCGCTGATTTCACTACCATTCGTCTCGAATACGAAGGCCGGGATCGCGTTCGCGTCTTTGGGATCGAGGGTCGACCCGCGACGGAGACTTTTAAAGTCTCCATTAGTTATTCAGCCGGTTACAAAGCTGTGGGCACCCTGGTTTATTCATGGCCCGATGCGTATGACAAAGCCCAGGCCGCGGACCGAATACTTCGGACGAGACTCGATCGACTGGGGTTGAGGTTTGAACATATGCTGACTGAGTTTGTCGGCGCCAACGCGACACACGGACCCCTCGCCGGCAAACCTCCAGCCGATTTACCTGAAGTTCAATTGCGCGTGGGTCTCCGGAGCGAAGATCGGAAGGCGGTCGAAAGGTTTACGAAGGAGATTGCGCCCTTAGTGTTGACCGGACCTCCAGGCGTAACCGGCTTTGCGGGCGGGAGACCGAAGGTTGAAGAAATTGTCGCCTACTGGCCGGCGCTTATTCCGAAGGACGAGATTACGCCGGTTGTGTCAGTGATTGACGTGTAAAGAAGCCTTGAACTTGTGTGAAAGGCTTTACCAACATGAAGATTCAACTTGTAAAACTTGCACACGCTCGCTCGGGCGACAAGGGCGACACCGCCAACGTCGGCCTGATTGCGCTGCGTGATGAGATTTATCCAATCCTGGTCCGCGAGGTTACGGCGGACCGCGTGAAGCAACACTTCCAGGGCATCTGCAAAGGCGAAGTCGAACGATTCGAACTGGCGAATCTCGGCGCGTTGAACTTTCTGTTGCACGAGAGTCTCGGCGGTGGGGGCACCCTGTCCCTTATGACTGACGCCCAGGGGAAAACTTTCTCGACAGCTCTGCTGAGGATGGAAATTGAACTCACTGATGACGAAGTTCAGCTCCTCGAGGTGGGTTAGGGCCAGGGAAAGTTGTACAGACGATCAGACAAGATGGCCAAAACAGAAAACTCTGAAGTGCCAATAAGACATGGCTATGCTTCAGTTAATAGCATTCGCCTGCACTACGTCGAGGCAGGCAGCGGCGACAATCTTGTAATCCTTCTCCACGGCTTTCCGGAGTTTTGGTATTCCTGGCGCAAGCAATTGGACGCGCTCAGCGGGCGTTTCCACGTGGTGGCGCCTGACCTGCGCGGCTACAATCTAAGCGACAAGCCGCCGCGAGTTGAGGATTACAAAATAGACGAACTCGTTGCCGACGTGATTGGCCTCATCGATCATTTTGGCGCAAAAGAGGCAGCGATTGTTGGTCATGACTGGGGTGCGGGAGTGGCTTGGGCATTGGCCCAACAACATCCTGAACGACTCTCCAAACTAGCAGTATTGCAGGTCCCGTATCAGTCGGCAGAATTTTCGCGCAATCGAGCGTACCTTCACAGAAAAGGTCGTCAGGAAGTATACGTTTACAACGGAAGAAGTCGAGCGGTACAAAGAGGCAGCCCGACAGCCCGGCGCGCTCACCGGAGCCATTAACTACTATCGTGCGAATGTTTTCGACAGGCTCTTCACCCGCAAGCGGCAGGGCAATGTGAACCAGAGCAACGGCCGGGTTCGGGTTCCCACCTTATTTATTTTTGGCGAACAGGATTTTCCCATTATTCCCGCGAGTGTTCGCGGGTTGAACAAGCACATCGACGCGTATTATCGCGAGGTGCGTATTCCGGACAGCGGCCACTGGGTGCAAAATGAAGCGCCGGCGGAAGTTAACGAAGCCTTAATCAATTTTCTGAGCTCGCAATGAGCTTGCTCGGAGAGACCAAAAGCGAAACCTGTGCGGCCGAAGCCAATAAACTGCAACACCGCGAAAAATATCTCATTGGCGTAATTGGACTTGATAAAGTATGTAATCGCCAACTTGCTCGCCCTCGTCGCGCTCATACCAGCGATCCAGGTTCGACAGATCAGGTCCGCCAGCGGTAGGTACAATCACATAGGCGAGAATGTGCTGAACGGCGCGGTCTCGTGTGAATGAAGAATAGTAGGCCTCATAATCCGCCACTTGTAACGCAATCTCCTCACTTGTAACCGGCTTGGCTTGTATGGTCAGGTCAGGTATCACACGCTCATGCCCGAAAGCTGCCGCGGCAAAGGTACTCAACGGTAGTGCCAGTTCCTCTCCGAGTTTGTTCGGTTCTATGCCCGTAAAATAAAGATACTCGTAAAAGCGTTGGCGGCTCTCGCCAGGGGCGAGGTTTAGGAAGTCGAAGTGAGGGGCCCACAACACGGCCTGAGGGGCAAACGTCGGCAAGATCACGGCGACTTTGTTGTCGGTTGCTAACACCAGGGGCCGGGGATCGCTCGTGGAGTTTGTAACTAATCCGTCTGCGGCGGATCGTCGTCGTAAGCGTTGGCAGACCGCCGCCGCGCGATCTGTAAACTGGTTATCTCTGATTATCAGTTTTGCAGGCGCCAAAACCTCAATCGCTGCCCACCAGATTGCGATGAAAGCCAGGCGACCTATCCAGCGGTAACCTATGGGTCGTCTTTCGCTTTCAGATCCACGCCAAACGATGACACTTGCCAGGAATAGGCCAACCAGAGCCAGGTAGTTCACGATGAACGATTTGTAATGGAAAGGTTGAAGCGAATGCCCTGTGATTAACTGCTGGTTAAGTACAATGATCGGCGTAAGCGCACAGGAGACAGCGAACAATGCCTCCGGAGCGCGCCAGTTCAGCCTTCGCCTGAGAACTCCAGAAACGATCAGGGCGATCGCGACCAATGCGATTAGCTCCGGCACGCGGAACAGATCTGGAGCATGCGAAAGAGTTAATTTCTGACCCGCGTCCATAGTTAAAGAACGGCGAGACAGCAATATCACATAGGGGACAAGTCCTAATCCTGTCAGCAAGAAGATTGTCAGCAAGGGCCCGGAGTCTCGTCGCAGTTTTCCCGGATAGGCAATAAACCAGAGAACCACCATGCACGCCAGCCACCCTGCCGCAGCTGTCCAGAGGAAGAAGTAAGAAAAGATGAGTAGATTCAGTACCAGACCGGCCGCGACCGCCCAGACAAACGAAAAACGGCGGTCGTTGAGGGCCTTCCAGACCAGGGTACAGAACATAAAGAAAAGCGGAAAGGGAGCCGCCGGATCGTATCGTCTGACGAAGGGAAGAAAGGAATAGTTAGAACCAGAGACCAGCAGGTGTATCAAGCCCTCTCCCGCGCCGAGCGCGCCGAAGCAAAGGACCAAAACCGCTCCAGCGGCCGCCAGCCTGCGATCCTGGATCACATTCGCAAGTAGCCAGAAGA